>Ga0265325_10003268_pt1 | contig 10657 bp, 9 predicted proteins | sample 41420metaG_FD_202090 | JGI IMG/M metagenome (GOLD analysis project Ga0265325, IMG submission 202090) | Rhizosphere microbial communities from Carex aquatilis grown in University of Washington, Seatle, WA, United States - 4-14-20 metaG | ecosystem: Host-associated > Plants > Roots > Rhizosphere >...
ACGATCTCGACCAGTCCGTCGCCGACCGGCCCGCTCGAGACGACGAGTTCGCGCCGCGGCGACTCGGCCATCGCCTCCATCGCGTTGCGCATCAGGTTGACCAGCACCTGCTGGATCTGGACGCGGTCGGCGACGACGCGGTCGCAATCCAAGTCGAGCGCGAACCTCAATTGCAGGCCCTGCTCGCGCGAGCCGACCAGCCCCAGCGCCGCCGCCTCCTCGACCAGCTTGCCGACGCTCTCGATGCGCCGCTCGGACTCGCCGCGCAGCACGAAATCGCGCAGGCGGCGGATGATCTGGCCGGCCCGGATCGCCTGCTCGGCGGCGCGATCGAGCGCGGTCTCGATCTTGTCGGCGTTGGGGTCGGAACTGCCGGCCAGCAGTCGGCGCGAACCTTTCATGTAGTTGCTGATCGCCGCCAGCGGCTGATTGAGTTCGTGGGCGAGCGCCGACGCCATTTCGCCCATCGCGCTCAAGCGCGAGACGTGGGTGAGTTCGGCCTGCATCCGCTCGAGGCTGGTCTGGGTGCGCTGCTGCTCGGTGAGGTCGCGCACGAAACCGGTGAAATAGCTGCGTTCGCCCCACTTCGCCTCGCCGACCGACAGATGCATCGGGAAGGTCGAACCGTCGGCGCGCCGGCCGGTGACGATGCGGCCAATGCCGATGATGCGCGGCTCGCCGTCGGCGCGATAGCGGGCGAGATAGGAATCGTGACGGCCGCGGTCGGGCTCCGGCATCAGCACGCGCACGTTCTGGCCGATCGCCTGCTCCGGAGAAATGCCGAACATCCGCTCGGCGGCGCGACTGAAGAGCTGGATGGTCCCGACCGCGTCGATGACGATCATCGCGTCGGGGACGGTCTCGAGGATCGAGCGCAGGTGTTCCTCGCGGCTGCGCAGCGCCTCCTCGGCGCGCATCTGCGAATCGACGTCGAGCACGCCGCCGGAAAGGCGGCGCGACGCGCCGACGCCGGCCGACGCGGCGAGCAGGCGCAGCCAGTGCGGCTGCCCGTTGCGGTGGACGCGGAAGGAAGCGTCAAGGTCCTCGCCGGTCGCGGCGGCGCGCGCGAGCGCCCGCTCGAGCGCTGGACGATCGTCGGGATCGACCAGTTCCGAGAGACGCAACGTGTCCGTGGAGGCCAGCGGATCGAGACCGAACAGCGCGCGCGCGGGTTGCGACCACACCGCCGCGCCAGTCGTCGGATCGACGACGACCGGCCCGAAGCCCAGCCCGCCGACGATCGCCGGCGCAAATTCCGCCGCAGGCGCGGAGGGTGTTTCGGGGCCTGCGCCGCGTTCCATTCCGCTCAGGTTCTCCGAGCGCCGACCGCGCCCATATTGCGACGAAATGTCGCAATCTGACGCTTTAGAGGAAGAACGCGTCGCTGCAAAGACGCTCGCGGGCGGATCGATACAATTTGAATCGAATGATGTATAAGTGCTTCGACCAGCGTTCTGGTTAACAGATTCTTCCAGAATAATAGAGTTGACACTACGTAATGCCGCGCGCAGAATCACGAGGCTTGAGAATTGCGGGTGATTATCTTGACCAACGTCTCAGCTTGTCTCAGTCGCGACGACGGGTTGTCTTACAGCCTGCGGATCCGCGAACCGCGTTATTTCGATCTCGGGACCTTGTTTGGGCGTGTCGAGCGGCTCGAAGCGCGCCGCCGGCGCTATGCGCCCAGCGCGGTCGTCGCGCCGCCGCGCGCGCTCGACGCCGCCCTGCTCGAACAGGGACGCGCCTTCGAGCGCGCCTGGGCCAAGGAAGTCGCGACCCTGATCGCGCTGAAGCGCAACGACACGGCGGAAGCGCGCTTCGCCGCGCGCCGCGCCCGCGCCGCCTGCGCGCGGCTCGCCGAGCGGATCGAACTCACGAGCGCCGTCAGCCTCGACGGCTTGAAGGTCAAGGCGCGCGCTATTCTGTGGCGGCGCAACGGCGAGCCGCTCGGGCGGATCGGTTCCGACGGCCAGCCGATCCGTCCCGCCGAGTAGCGATCAGCCGTCCCGGATCGATCTCAGTTCGACGTATGCGAATGCGGCGCGTGTACGGTGGTCGTCGTGTGAAGGCCGTCCTGCTCGAAGGTGACAGAGACGGACGCGTCGACGGCGAGGCCGTCGGCGAGTAGAGAAAAGTCGGCGAGCGTCGAGTTCAGCACCCGCTCCTGCGCATTCCAGTAGTGGAAGTTGTCCTTCTCCCAGATCGCATATTGGTGGCCCGGCTTGCTCCAGACGGTCGTCACCGAAACGCCGTGCGCGTTACGATAGGGCACGCTCTCGCCGCGGTAGTAGATCGTGTCGGGATGCAGGGCCGAGTCGAACTCGGCGCAGTCGCCGGTGGCGATCTCGAGCCAGCCGCGCGAGATCCAGCTCTGGTCGCTCTGCGAGTAGGCGATCGCGACGTACACCTTCTGCGGGAAATTGTTGCAGAACTGGATTTCCGCCCGGGCGCCGGTCGTCGTTCCCAGGCCGGCCGCGACAAAGGCGAATGCTGCGGCGAATGTGGCGAACCTGCCCATGTCCCCTCCTTGCCGGCGGCGTGCGCCGGGGGGTTTGGCTTGCCGTCGCAGTATTGGCGGGCCGTCGTTGCACGGCAAGCGCCCGACGCCGCGGCCGCCGTATTATTGCCGATCCCGCAATAGTCTTGTGCGCAAGGGGCTGATTGCCGCCGGAACCGCGCAAACCCAAGTAGGGCCCAGCGGGCGCCGCAACGGCGCCGCCTGACTTCATCGCAAGGATCCGCCCCATGTCGCTCGTCTCGCCCTCCCCCGCCAAGCCGCTCATCCCCGGCTTCGGCGCGCTCGAACAGACGCTCTCCCCGTTCGCCGAACCGCTGGTGCGCGTCGCCGCCGGCCTGATGCTGCTGCCGCATGGCGCGCAGAAGCTGTTCGGCTGGTTCGGCGGCTACGGCGTCGACGCGACCGGCCAGTTCTTCGCCGCCAAGCTCGGCCTGCCGGCGTCATTCGCGCTGCTCGCTGGCCTCATCGAGGTCTTCGGCGGCCTGGCGCTCGCCGCAGGCTTCCTCACCCGCGCCGCCGCGGCGCTGGTTTTCGGGCTGATGGCGGTCGCAATCATCTGGGTTCATCTGCCGGTCGGCTATTTCTGGATGACCGGCGGCTTCGAATACCCGCTGATGTGGGCCGTGGTGGCGCTCGCTTTCGTGTTCCGCGGCGGCGGCGCCTATTCGGTCGACGCATTGATCGGCCGCGAGATCTGAATTCGAATCGCGTCAGAAATCGTCCTTGATTGAGAGAAACGAACGGGCGCGCCGCGCCCGTTCGTCATTTTGGAGACTTCGTCATGTCCGTTGTCGTCAGACCTTCCGCGGAGCGCGGCCATGCCCAGCATGGCTGGCTCGACAGCCATCACAGCTTCTCGTTCGCCGATTATTACGACGAGCGGCACATGGGCTTCGGCCCGCTGCGCGTCATCAACGAAGACCGCGTCCAGCCTTCCGCCGGCTTCCCGACGCACGGCCATCGCGACATGGAGATCGTTTCCTACGTGATTTCCGGCGCGCTGCGCCACAAGGACAGCATGGGAACCGGCTCGGTGATCCGCCCCGGCGACGTGCAGGTGATGTCGGCAGGCAGCGGCGTGCGCCATTCCGAGTATAACGACTCGGCGAGCGAGCCCGTGCATTTCCTGCAGATCTGGCTGATGCCCGACGCGCACGGCCTGCCGCCGCGCTACGACCAGAAGACGTTTCCGGCGGCGGAGAAGGCCGGCAAACTGCGGCTGGTCGTCTCGTCCGACGGGCGCGACGGTTCGCTCAGCGCGCGCGTCGACGCCGAACTTTATGCGGCGCGCCTCGAAGCCGGTGACAGCGTAACCCATGCGCTGAGGCCCGGCCGTCTCGCCTGGGCGCAGATCATCGCCGGCGTTGCGACCGTCAACGGCGCAAGCGTCACCGCCGGCGACGGCGTCGCCATCGACGCCGCTGACGCCGTGACGATCGCCGCGGGCGCCGCGGGGACGGAGCTGCTGCTATTCGACATGGCGGCGTGAGCGAGGCTGGCCCGCAGGCGCCCCGCTCGCGGCGAGAAATAGGGGTAGGGCGATTGGCCGGCCCGTCGTCCTGACCTTCTCCCCGTGAACGCGGAGAAGGCGCGTCGCACGGCGATTTCATTGCGGAAGACTCTCGCAGCCGTCACGGCAGCGCGTGGCTCGCGATGACGCCGGGGGCCGCCTCCGGGCTTGAATAATGCGGTCGCCAGCCGCAGTCTCGCGTTGATCGAGCTTCTTGGTCGGGCGAATGTCGGTGACATGCAGCGCGCGTATGACGTTCAAGTTTCGCGGGCGCTGGATCTGCACCGAAGCGGTCAGATTGCCGCGGCGAAAGAAATCTACGCGCGACTGTTTATTGAGAATGACCGCGACGCCTATCTGACCGGCCTTCTCGGCGTCGTCGCCTTGCAGGAAGGCCATCGGGGCGAGGCGGAGAGGCTGTGGCGGCGGAGCCTCGGACTGGCGTGCACGCCGCCGGTTTACATCGGCAACATCAACAATCTCGCGGTGACCCTGTTCGAGGACGGGCGCAACGACGAGGCGGCGCAATTGTTGCGAGCCGCCGAGATTCCGGCGTGGAGCGGGTTCGAGCCGCCCGATGAGCGTCAGCTCAAATCGATCCTCTCGCTCGCGCTTTGTCTTCGACGCGTCGAACTGATGAAGAAAGCCAGGGCGACGCTCGAACCAATCGGCGCCCTGCTGCCGGACAACCGGGACGTGCAGACATTGCTCGCCGCCACCCGTATCGCCGACGAGGATTTCAGCGCGGCGCTGGACATTCTCGAACGCCTCGCTGGCGACGACGACCTCTGGACCATGACGGCGCGTCTGCGCTGCGAGCGGGTTGTCGGCCGCCAGGCCGAGGCCGAGGCCGATCACCGCAAGGTGCTGCAGCTCGCCTCCGTTCACGTTTGCGACGACTTTCGCGACGATCGCAAGACGGTGCTGGTGATCAATTCAGGCGAAGCGGCGATGCCCGTGAGCTCCGTCTTCGAGCTTCACTTCTCGGGCAACTACCCGCAACAACTCGCGGATGTCCTGAAGGACGATTTCAATTTCGTGTCCGTGCTCGAAGGCGGCGAATTGGCGAAGCTGGACGACCTGAAGCCGCACGTCGTCCTGAACAAGATGGTCAACGCCGAGGTTCTGTGTCGCGACGAGACGTTCAAATACGAACTCGCGGCGCTCGCGGATTCGTTCGGCGTTCCGGTGATCAATCATCCCTTGCAGGCTGCAACGACGACGCGCCAGCGGATCGCGTTCTGGCTCAAGGACCTCGACAACGTCGTGGTTCCCAGAACCGTCCGTTTCCAGGTTGAAGACGGCGCGTTCGACGCGCAGGCCGACGCGCTCGAGGCTGAGCTCGGCTATCCCGTGATCATCCGCACGATCTTCAATCAGCGCGGCATCGGCATGGAGAGGATCGACGATCGGCGCGCGCTGGCGCAGGAGCTGGCGGCAAGGATCGGCGACCAGATCTACGCGCATGCGTTCGTCGACAATCGCGCCGGCGAGCCGTTCTTCCGCAAATTTCGCGTCGCCGTCGTCGGCGACGAGATCATCCCGGTTCGCTTGGATTTCAGCGACTCGTGGAAAGTCCACGGGCGGATCAAGCCGGAGCGCAAGCTGTTCTATCGCCAACGGCGCTATCTTCTGGACGTGGAGAAGCGGATTCTTGCCGCGCCCAACGACGTTCTGACGGAGGGCGCGATGCGGACGCTGCACGACATCAGGGAGAAGATACCGCTCGACATTTTCGGCGTCGATTTCGATGTCGCGCCGGACGGCCGGATCGTGTTCTACGAAGCGAACGCGTCCATGTATTTGCTGGAGTACCTAGGCCCCGACAACGCGGACCTATATCGCCCGGTCGACGCGAACGCGCGCGCGGTTGCAGCGATCAAGGCGCTTTTGGAGCGAAAGAGCGCGGGTTAGCGCTTCGTCCGGAGCCGCTCAATTTCCAATTTCGGTGACAGGCCCGTCAATTCCTATTTGCTAACGTCTGGCGGGACCGGTCGCGCGCGCCTTCCGCGCCGCCCGCTCATGAAGGGATGTCGCTGAGGCCAGCGCGAAGGCGTAGTCTGGAGACGCGACTGGCGCCGCGCCCGCGATGGCCGCAGCCGAGCGCTCGCATTCGAACCGCCGGCCCATCGGCCGGTTTGCGGCGGATGACAGGGAAGCTCTGATGACTTCGGTGACCTACTACGTCGCGCTCGCCTTCACGCGCTCGGAAGACGGTGACATCGTCGCCTGCGAGCCGAAGGAGGCGCGCAGTTCCAGCCAGGCGATCCGCATGGCCGACACATTGGCGACGACGGACGGCAATTGCGGCGCCATCGCGTTCTCCCGCACCGGCGACCCGGCGATGGGCGACTTCGCCGACGCGGTGATCCTGAAGACGGTCGGCGAAGTCGATAGCGGGTTGTTGGCCGGGTAGCGATCGGCCAAGTGGCCCGGCAGGCGTCGCTCGGCCAAGGCGGAGGGGGACGGCGTCACGCCGCACGCGCCGGCCACAAATCGCCGCCGTCGTGACCAGCGTGGGCTAGAGATCCTGATTTTGCGGCAGCATGACCAGATCGCGAATCGTGACGTTCGCCGGTCGTGTCAGCATGAAAAGCAAAGCTTCCGCCACGTCTTCGGAGCGCAGGCCGGAATGCGACGCGACCCGACGCTCGATCTCCTCCGGGTCCTTCAATCCCCAAAGCTCGTTCAACACCATACCGGGCGCCAGCGCGCCAATCCGGACATTGTGCGGCGCGATCTGCCGCCGGACGCCGTGCACGAACGATTGAATCGCGTGCTTCGTTGCAGAATAGACGGGTTCCCACTGGATCGCCTGATGCCCGGAAATGGACGACGTCACGACGATGTCGCCAGATTTGCGCGCAATCATTCCGGGTAAGACAGCATGCACGCAGCGAAAGACTGCGTTCACGTTGAGCGCGATCACGCGATCCCATTCATCGGGATCGCCTTGCGCAACCTCGCCGGCGACATAGCCGCCAGCATTGGCGAAGAGAATGTCGATCCGGCCAAAATGCTGTTCGATCGCGCGCAACGTCGTCTCGGCGTCGCCCTTGCGCGTCACGTCAATGGGCGCGATCAGCGGCTCGCCGCCTAATTCCTGCGCCAGCGCCTTCAGCTTGTCGCCAGATCTCGCGACCAGCGCCAACTTTGCGCCTTCAGCGGCAAAGAGACGCGCCGCCGCGCGGCCGATGCCTGAACTGGCGCCCGTAATGACCATGACCTTGTCGCGGACAGACTCTGGCACGTTGGCCTCTTTGGCTCTTGACCGAGATCTTCCCGATGGAGGCCCCGGCGAGGCCGAGATTGCGGCCGTCGGCCTCTCGTTGCAATGCGACAACGTCGCCGGCGCTTGGATTTACGGAATTCGCGGATTTCCGAGCTCTCGGCGACCCGAGCGCTCCGAACTCAGGCCCTCATGGACGCCCGTTCCGCTTGACGCGCACAGCGAAACCCAAGGCGGGGTGGCGCATCCTGGTCAACCGGCTCTCACGGCGGTGACGCTCGGTCGAACCGCGACCTGATCGGCCAAGTTGTTGAAGAAAGTTCGCGCAGGACGTTCCACATAAGCAAATGTGAACGAAGCGATAGCGACAACCGCGACAAGCAATGCCGCCTCGCCGCCTTGGAGCACAAGGAATTCGAGCGTGGAGTTTGACGCGAACAAGGGCTGGCCAACGCCCTCAACCAGGCGCAATGGCGAAAAATGGGCCTTCGCCATTCCTGCGTTGACGGCTCGAGTCCACACGTTGTGAACAAGCGGATGGATCATGTATATGGAATACGACCACATCCCGAGTTTAGCGAAGATTCGCTGCTGCAATACCGATGACAACGCTCCGGACTGAGAAGCGAACACGAAGACTAGCGGTGCGAAAGCGAGGGGCGCCGCAAGCGAGAATGCGGTCTCAGAACAGAAGATCAGGAACAGGATTACCGCACCGGTGGCGGCAGTTTCCATCGCTGTCGCCGACAGCCAAGGCGGAATCCTATTTTTGCGGAACACTACGGCGGCATGGACGAGCGCGCCGATGAAGAATCCGTAGAGCGCGCGCAGGAAGCCGAGGTCGTAGGTTGTATTCATCGGCGGCGTATGCGGCGAATGCAACAACAACAGAAGTCCGGCCGACGCGGAAATCGCTGCGAACGCCGCCAGCCGTGCGGGCCCCCGCGACGCCACAACGACGCAACAGAAGACGACATAAGACCAAAATTCGGCGCCGATGCTCCAACTCGGACCGTTCCAACTCAGGCCCTTCGACAAGCTCATGGCGTTGAGGAGGACCAGATTCGCCAAGAATGTCGCCCAGGTATTGTCATTGGCCGACGGCGCGAACACGTTCGCGTCGCCGCTGTGGGAGCGCACCGCCAGAGCCAGGCCCTCGGCGGCGAGGAAGATCAGCAGCATCGCGGCGTGCAGCGGCCAGAGCCGACCGAATCTTCGCACCAGAAACGCCGCGGCGTCGCGGCCTGACGCGATCCGCTCGCTGTAGGCGTGGGCGATGACGAAGCCGCTCAGGACGAAGAAGAAGTCCACCCACAGGTAGCCGCCCCGCCCGACGCCTTGCACGCTGAGGGGTCCCGCGAAGGCGCCGTGATAGATGATCACCAGGATTGCGGCGACGCCTCGCCAAGAATCGAGCGCCTGATATCTCGACATCGCCGATATCGCTCCTTGAACACTCGTTATGATGCGTCTTCGACCAAGGCGTCCCCACGCTTCCGACGTGCGTAACCAGAATCAAGCGCCGGACGACTCAAATGGGAAGTTGGGCGAACACCCACGTCGCGGTGATCACCCGCTGTCTGCAACCACGGCTTCAAAGTGTTTCAGCATATTTCTATCGAGCTTGACGCCCAGGTCCGTCAGTACGGCGAGCGCCTGCTGATGGGGCATCGGCGCTCTGTAGGGGCGGCGTTCAATCAGCGCGGCGTAGATGTCGCAGATGGTGACAATGCGCACGTAATCCGAAATCTGCCGCCCCTGAAGACGGTCGGGGTACCCTGTGCCGTCAAGGTACTCGTGGTGATGGCGGATCACATCCAGAATGACCGGGCTGACGCCGCGCTGGCCCGCAAGCATGGCGTGACCCAGCGCCGGATGGGTCCGCATGACCTCCATCTCGGGCTTCGTTAGGGCGCCAGACTTGTTGAGGATGCCAGGGGGTATGTGCGCCTTGCCGACATCGTGGAGAAGCGCCGCCTGTAACAGCAGCTGCTGATGATCCGCCGTGAGGCCCGACGTCACGGCGAACGCGGCGCACAAGCCGGCGACCAGCAGACAGTGCTGATAGGTTGCGTCATCGAACTGCCAGACAACATCCAACCACGATCTGATTTTCGCCTGTTTGATCGCGCCAAGCACGGCGCCGGCGCCCCGGTCCAGCTCCGCAATCGACACCGGCTCTCCGCGCTTCACGGCGTTGAAGGCGCTGGCAAGCGTCGATTTCGCGTCGGACGCGCCGGCTTCCGTCACACGGACGGGGCGCGTCGCGCCTCTGTTTCGACTCTGATAGGCGCTGATCAACCTCTCGACCGCCGCATGAATCACGGCCGGCCGGTCGTCGCAGTAGACCAATTCTGTCGCGTTGAGCGAAATCGCCAAGGCGGCCGTGAGCCGACTGCTGTCGCGCGTCAAAAATAACACCGGAATATCGGCCTCGACGCGATGAAGCTTCAGCGCAGCGCGGAGCAGCCTGACCGAAGTCATGTTGCCAATATCGACGTCACAAACAATGATCGGATGTTTTTGCGGCTGCACCTGGGCTTGATGCAGCGGAACGACACGGCAACGCCTGCCGCGGGTCAGATTGTCGTAAATGGCGAGGCCGCCTTTGGCCCGGTCAGACAGAATTAGCATTGGATAATAGGGCGAGGTGTAACTGTGACATTGTCGTCATTTGGGTCGCCGTAGTCTCGGCAATCCAGGTTGTTGGTTCGTCGAGGGACGTCGCAACAAGAAGCCGCGCTAATCTGCCTCGAACTGCGACCCGTCGCGGATGTCGAATTCATTCGCGCTCTCATTGTCTTACGTCGCGTTTAAAGGGGATCCGGTTCGGCGCAAGTTCACTGGCGCGCTCCCGGCGGGCGCGCGCGTTCAAGCCCTTCTGGTACAATTTCGACCCTAACAATCGATTGCACAGACGCAAGAACACGGCGCACCTACCGTTACGGAGCGTTACAAAGCGCGGAACTGGTATTCGGCTTTGATTCTCCAGTGAGAATGAGCGCCGCTCAACGCATACCAAGATTGTTCCCAGCCAACCCCTCTCAAAGCGAGCAAGCGGTCCTCCGTTCGAGGGGTTGGATTTGCGGGAATTGGGATTTACGTATTTAATGTGTTGTTTTCGGCGCCACGCCCGTCAATTCCGATTTGCTAATATCCGACGAGCCTCGCGGCCAGCGGCGCCGCGCGTGTTTTGGCGCCTAAAGGCCTGATCGAGAACGGCCGGCGAATCGACTTGTCGCGGTCCTTTAGGATGCGGCGAGGGCGAAGCGCAGTCTGTCGCCTGCCGGCGGCGATTTCCGATGCGGGCCGGCGGATCGACCCGTCGCCGTCCGCACACGCTCGTCAATTCAGGAAAGTGGTGCCCAGGAAAGGACTCGAACCTTCACGGCTTGCACCG
>Ga0265325_10003269_pt1 | contig 10656 bp, 11 predicted proteins | sample 41420metaG_FD_202090 | JGI IMG/M metagenome (GOLD analysis project Ga0265325, IMG submission 202090) | Rhizosphere microbial communities from Carex aquatilis grown in University of Washington, Seatle, WA, United States - 4-14-20 metaG | ecosystem: Host-associated > Plants > Roots > Rhizosphere...
CGACCGCAGCGCATCCCGCCATGACTCGAGTGCTCTTCTTCATCATCCTCTCCTTTTCTCCACGCGAGACACGGAGTCATTGGAATCCGAAGTTCTCCGCGCCTCTTGCGTTTGGGGTCTACAGAATTGCAAGCGACGCGCCGCCGCAGTTCCGGCACGAGTTTGGCTCTGCGCGGGGCCCCGCGGCCGACGAGGCACGGCTCGACCGCACTTCGTCGGTAGAGCCGACGTTCCCTACCGGATCACCGTCGCGAGGCGGCGCCGGATCATTCGAAGCGAAGCGCGGCGAGCGGGTTGAGGCGCGAGGCCTTGCGCGCCGGGAACACGCCGAAGACGACTCCCACCAAGACCGAAACGCCGAAGGCAACCGGGGTCGCCAGGCCTGGCAGAACGAACGGTACGTGGATCGCTTGCGCGGTACCCCAGGCGCCGACGAGCCCCAATCCGATGCCGATGAAACCTCCGACACTGGATAGCGTCATGGCCTCCACGAGAAACTGGATGAGGATGTCGCTCGAACGCGCGCCGATGGCCAGCCGCACGCCAATTTCGCGCGTGCGCTCGGTGACCGAGACCAGCATGATGTTCATGATTCCGATACCGCCCACGAGAAGCGAGATCGCGGCGACCCCGGCGAGGAGCGTCGTGAGCACCCCGGTGACGGTCTGCAAGAGACTTTGGATTTCACGCGGATCGCGTACGCCGAAATCGTCGTCGTCTCCCGCCAGGATATGCCGCCGCCTTCGGAGAATCTGAGTCATCTCTTCTTTGGCTTCGTCGACCTGGTCTTTGGACACGGCCGAAGCGATTATCGTACCGACTCGGTCGTTTCCCATGATGCGGTGCGAGAAAGTCGAAAAAGGCATGAAGACCACGTCGTCTTGGTCGATGCCGAACGCCGACGATCCCTTGGCCTCCATGATTCCGACGACGCGGCAGCTCACGTTCTGGATGCGTAGGTCCTGGCCGATGGGCTGCGCGCCGCCGAAGAGGGCATCGCTCACGGTTTGACCGATGACGCAAACCTGGGCGACCTGCCGTTCGTCGTCTCGATTGGGCAACCGACCGGCGGACACGGCCCACGCCCGGATCTCGAAGTACTCGGGACTGACGCCGCCGATGTTGACCGACCGATTGTTCCCGCCGTGCACGACCCGCATCTGACGCTGGCCCGCAGCCGCGACGAGGGCGACGTCGTGCGCTTGATGGCGGATCGCGTCCAGGTCGCCCCCCGTGAAGAGCGGCACCCCCATCGAGACGGGTCCGAAGGTGCGCTGCGCGCCCGGAAGAGCAAAGAGCATGTTGCTTCCGAGCCCCGAGATCGCCTCACCCACGTAGGCGGTCGCGCCGCGCCCCATCGATTGCATCATCACGACGGCCGCGACGCCGATCACGATTCCGAGAACCGTGAGGAGCGACCGCATCTTATTGCGGAGCAGCGCCGAGAGCGCCAGCATCGCGTCGGCGAAGAGCAATTCAGTCCGCCTTTCGGTTGTCGTTCACGATCTGCCCGTCGCGAAACACGACTTGGCGAGGCGCATAGGCCGCGCAGGTGGCGTCGTGGGTGACCATGAGCACCGTGATGCCGCGTTCGCGGTTCAGTCGCGTGATGAGCTGCATGATTTCGGCGCCCATCGCGGAGTCGAGGTTGCCGGTTGGTTCGTCGGCCAAGAGCACGTCGGGCTCATTGACGATGGCCCGGGCAATGGCGACGCGCTGCTGCTGCCCTCCCGATAGCTGATTGGGGCGGGCACCTTCGCGCCCGGCAAGGCCCACGGCCCCGAGGGCGTCGCGTGCGCGCACGGCCCGCTCGCGCCGCCGAACTCCCGCGTACACGAGCGGCATCGACACGTTTTCGAGCGCGGAGGTTCGCGCCAGGAGATTGAATTGCTGAAACACGAATCCCAGCCGCTCGTTGCGAAGCGCGGCGAGCACGTCGGCGTCGAGGTTTTGTACGAGCTTGCCCTCGATGCGGTATTCGCCGTCGGTCGGCACTTCGAGACAACCGAGGATGCTCATGACGGTCGTCTTGCCCGAACCCGAAGGGCCGGTGATGGCGACGAACTCTCCGGCGGCGATGTCGAGGTCCACCGAAAGAAGGGCTTGCACGAGCGCGGCCCCCTCCCCGTACGTCTTGGTCACGCCGTGCAGGGAAAGAAGGGGCGCCGCAGGCTCAATGGGCGAGTCCATAGGCCTTTCTCCCTTCGGGCGTGAGCTCGGTCACGACGCCGCGGCCGGGCGCGAGAGGGCCCGGAGCGACGGCGGTCAGTTCTCCGTCCGACACGCCGGCAACGATGGGGATTCGACGGAGGCTGTCGGGCGGCTCGAGTACCCAGACGCCCGGGTCGCCCGGTGCGGGGGAGCTCGAGCCCGGCGGCGTGAAGCGAAGAGCCGCCGCCGGCACGCGCGTCACGTCCACGGCCGACGCCGTACGCACGCGGGCCGACGCGGTCATGCCGGGCTTGAGCGCCAGATCGAGATTGTCGACTTCGATGACGGTTCCGTACGTGACGACGTCTTGCACGACGACCGGTGAATTTCTCACCTCGGTCACGATCCCGTCGAAGAGTCGGTCGGGGTACGCGTTGACGGTGAAGACGGCGCGCTGGCCGACCGCGACTTCGCCGATGTCCGCCTCGTCGACGGCGGCGATGACGCGCATCTTGCGAAGATCGGCGGCCACTTGGAAGAGAATGGGCGTCTGGAGCGCCGACGCGACGGTCTGGCCGGGGTCGACGCTGCGCGTGATGACGACGCCGTCGATCGGAGCGCGAATGATCGAGTGGTCGAGATTGGTGCGCGCGACGCTGTACGCAGCCTGCTGTGCGGCGAGCTGGGCCTGCGCGGAGTTGACGCGCTCGTCGTTCAGTCGCGCAGCGGCTACGGCATTGTCGTGGTCGGCATCCGAGAGCACCTTGTCGCCGTAGAGGCGCTCGACCCGGACCAGGTCTCGCGCGGTGCGATCGCGATCGGTGGAGGCCTGCGCCACCGCGGCGCGGGATGCCGCCAGCGTCGCCTGGGCTTGCGCGAGCTGCGCGAGGAGCGACTCTCGATCGAAGCGCGCGAGCACCTGGCCCGCAGTGACCCGCGCGTTGTAGTCGACTTCGACCGACGCAATCTTTCCGGAGATCTCCGCCCCGACCTGGACGGTGGTCACGGCTTCCACATGACCGGTCGCGCGAACTTCGCGAAGGACCCCGCCGTGCGACACCGGCTCGAAGCGGAAGCGCGCCGCGAGAGGGACGGGGCGCGGCCGCAGAATCAGCCACGCCGCGAGCGCCGCCGCAACGGCGATCGCCAGGAGTCCCCAGCCGAGCGCGCGACGGCGCCGTTTGCGCGATGCTTCGCGGTCGATGATTTCCTCCAGCGATCGCTGGCGCCGCGGCGGAGCGCGGACTGCGCCGGAGGAGTCGAGGGTCATCGGCCGAGCTGTCGCAACCAGTGTGCCGTTCGCGGATTCTCGGGTGTGTAACGCAGGAGACCGACGACGCGAGGAACTCCGGGGGGTGTGGAAGGCGCCACCTCAGGCGTATATTTTGCGCTTCATCGAAAAGATCGCGTGCTCGACCCGTCCGGAGTTGCGGCAAATGCCTTCGCGAAAGGCCGGGAGGCAGCACGAACCGCGCAAGGGCAGAGAAGGTGTACCTCTTGCTTCGGCACAGAGCACCATGCAGCTTCCTCTCCAGATCACGTTCCATGGCGTTGAGCACTCGGATGCGGTCGAGCAGTACGTCCGCAATCGCGCGGACAAGCTGGACACCTTCGCTCCGCGGATTACGAGTTGTCGGGTTGCGATCGAGATGCCGCACAAGCGCTCGCAGCACGGCGAGCAGTACCGCGTGCGCGTCGACGTCACCGTTCCCGGCGGCGAGGTGGTGGTCGAGCGCGTCCCCGGAGCCGACCATACGTACGAAGACGCCTACGCGGCGATCGACGCCGCGTTCGACGACGCCGCTCGGCGGCTGCACGACTTCGTGCGACGGCAGCGGGGCGACGTAAAACCTCACGAGCGGGCGCGACACGGGGTCGTGACGAAGCTATTCGCCTACGAGGGGTACGGATTTCTGCGAACGGCGGAAGGCGATGAGCTTTATTTCCATCGCAACGCCGTCCTCGACGGGGCCTTCGATCGACTGAAGACCGACGCGCGCGTCCGCTTCGTCGAGGACACGGCCGAAAGCGGACCGCACGCGAGTACGGTCGCGCTGGTTTAGGCCGGAAGGCGCTATCCTCGCCCGCATGCGCGGGAAACGCTGGCTTTGGGTCGCACTGATCGTCGGTGTGGGGATTCTCGTGTCCAAGCATTGGCTTCTGGACACGGCAGCCGCCCCCGGCGAGCCATACGTCATCGACATCGACGCGTTGCACCGAACTGCAACGGCCGCGGGCCCCCTGCCCCAGAGCATCGAGGTCGAGAAGGTCGGCGACTTCGCGTTCCCGGAAACCATGGTCGTCGCCGGAAGCGGATTCGGCATGCATCGGATGGTGCTGCTCGCGCACCGCGTACTCTGGCCGGACCGTTCGCTCGTCATCGACACGGCGATGAGTCCCGAGGCAGCGAAGAGCCTCCCCGGCGCCAAGATGGACGCCGCCGCGTTCGAGCGCGTGCAAAGTGCGATGCGCGCGGCGAACGCCATCGTCTTTACCCACGAGCACCCCGACCACGTGGGCGGCCTCGCCTCCGCGCACGACTTCGCGTCGATGGCCGGGAAAGTCCAGATTACGGCAGGACAGCTCAACGGCCCCAAGCTCGATCGAAGCGCGTTTGCTCCGGGTACGCTCGAGAGCCTGCGCCCGTTCGACTATCAGGGTCTCTACGCGGTTGCGCCGGGCGTCGTCCTTCAGAAAGCTCCCGGTCACTCGGCTGGCTCCCAGCTCGTCTACGTCGAGCTCGCGAGCGGCGCCCGTTTCCTGTTCGTCGGCGACGTCGCCTGGTCGTCCGACAACATCGGGCGACAGGTCGGACGTCCCCGGCTGACCGGGCTCCTCCTCGACGAAGATCGCCCCGCGGTTGCTGCTCAGTTGCGTGCGCTCGCTCTCGTACCGAGCAATGTGCACGTCGTCCTGGCCCACGACCCGCTCGCGCTCGAGAGAGACATCGAGGCGGGCTTGTACCGGAGGGGATTCGGCGGTCAGCCGTAAACGGTCACCTGACCAGGGCCGAGCCTTCGGCCCCCGCGCGGACGCCGGAGCTCTACATGGAACTCGCGAAGTCCGCGAGCGGTTGAAATCCCGTGAGCGGGCCCGTGTGCGCGAAAGCCAGCATGTGGACGCCGGCCGCGCGCGGCTCGAGCCGCCGCGCCAGCGCCTTGAGCGACGCCACGTTCTCGCCGGAGTTCTTCGAAAAGAGACTTACGGCCTTCATCACTTTGCCGCTCTTGGACGCGCCCGCGCTGTCGCCGAAGAAGAGTACCCCGCGAGCCAGGTACGCTGCCGACCCGGGCGTGTGCCCCGGTACGGCGAAGGCCTCGACGCGCAGGTCGCCGATGTCGACGATGTCGCCGTCCTTGAGAGCGTGCGAGACCGTGGCCGCATCGCCGACCACGGGTATTTCTTTTTCCATGGCATAGACCTGCGCTCCTGGAAAAAGCTTGCACCCGGCCGTGTGGTCGCCGTGGCCGTGGGTGAGAAAGATCGCGACCACCGACGAGGGCGAGAGGCCACGCCGCGCGAGCGCGCCGAGAATGGCCTTCCCGGATTTGTCGAACCCCGCATCGACGAGCGCGACTTTCCCGGGCCCGACGTCGAGCAAGAAGACGCTGACGAAGCCGTCCTTCACGGTCTCCACGCCGGAGGAAAGCGTTTGCCCATCGACGATGGGACTGTTGTGCCCGAATGCCGAATACCACACCGATCCGAGGGCAATCACGATGAGCAGCACCACGAGACCGCCCCACATCAAAACGCGCTTCATGGGAGAAAGCTCTACCACGCACGGGCGAAGCGCCGGCGTTCGCTCCGCGGGGTCATGTCTCTCGTCGCTGAAGGCTGAACCGACCCGCTCGCTCGCGGAGCCGCCGCCGGCGAGAGGCGCGCGGAGGACACTTCCCGAGCGTGCTATATCGCTGGCCCGCAGAATGAAAGCAGCCGCACCCGAGAGCCCGCACGACAGGAACCAGATGAGCAAATCCGAAGACCCCGAGCAACTGACCGAGGCCCAGCTCTCGAAACTGCGCGAGCGGCTCGTCGCAGAGCGCGCGCAAATTCGAGGAAGCGGAGGCAACTTGGCCCCGGTACGCGAGACTCAAGAGCGCTCGGCCGACGAGATGGACGAGGCGGAGGCCAGCATCGTGCAGCACGAGGCCCTCGGGAGGGCCGCCCACGATCGGTCCCACCTGGCGGAGGTCGATCGCGCGCTGCAGAAGATCGCCGCAGGGACGTACGGCCTGAGCGAGCTCTCGGGCGAACCGATCGGATACGCGCGCCTCAACGCGGTTCCGTGGGCACGCTTTTCGGCGGCCGAGCAGGAAGACCTCGAGCGCGAGCAACGTCGATAGTTGCGCCCGCGTCCCATCGGGCGCCTCGCGCGGCGATGTGGGTGCGCGCGCTCGGTCGGCCGAACCAGTCGCCTCGCGCTGCTCGAAACTCGCAGCAAATCCTCGGCCCGCCAAACCGTTCGGTGCTCTAGACTCGGCCGACATGAGCCGCGACAAGCCGCGTTCGGACGCGCTGGTCTTTTTCGGTGCAACCGGAGACCTGGCGTATAAGAAGATCTTCCCTGCGCTCCAGGCGATGGCCCGGCGGGGCCACCTCAACTTTCCCGTGATCGGGGTCGCCAAGTCGGGATGGAACCGCGACCAGTTGCTCGAACGCGCCAAGGAAAGCGTCACCGAGTGCGGCGGTCTCGACCCGGCTGCGTTCGCGCGGCTCACGGAGCGGCTCCAATACGTGGACGGCGATTACAACGACGGCGAGACCTTCCGGCAGCTCAAGGAGCTCCTCGGCGGGGCGCAGCGCCCGACCCACTACCTGGCCATTCCGCCGAGCATGTTCGCCACGGTCGTGTCCCGGCTCGGCGAAGGCGGGTGCGTCATGCACGGACGGGTCGTGCTCGAGAAGCCTTTCGGTCGCGATCTGGAGTCGGCGCGCGAGCTCAATCGGGTGCTGCACACCGTATTTGCCGAGGAAGACATCTATCGCATCGACCACTATTTGGGAAAAGAGGCGGTGCAGAACATCATTTACTTTCGGTTCGCGAATGCGTTCCTAGAGCCCGTGTGGAATCGCCACTACGTCGAGAACGTTCAAATTACGATGGCGGAGAGTTTCGGCGTCAAGGGGCGAGGCAAGTTCTACGAAGAGACCGGCGTCGTCCGCGACGTCATCCAGAACCATCTCTTGCAGATCGTGAGTTATCTCGCCATGGAGGCGCCATCCGCGGCGTACGGTGAGGCGATCCGGGACGAGCAAGCCAAAGTGCTCCGAACGGTTCGGCCGATGACGCCCGAAAACATGGTCCGAGGTCAGTTTCAGGGATATCGAGACGAACCGGGAGTCGCGAAGGACTCCCATATGGCCACGTACGCCGCGCTCCGCATGTACGTCGACTCGTGGCGGTGGGAAGGAGTGCCCTTCTACGTGCGCGCGGGCAAGTGTCTCCAGATGACGTGCACCGAAATCGCCGTCGAGCTCCGTGTTCCACCTCAAGTGGTGTTCGCGGAGGCCAAACCGACCGTCGGAAACATGGTGCGCTTCCGCCTCAACCCTCAGGCCATCATTGCGATCGACGCGCGCAAAAAGCGCCCCGGCGAGGGAATGACCGGCGAGCCGGTCGAGCTCCTCGTGAGCCAAACGGCCGAAGGGATCGACCAGATGGACCCGTACGAGAGGCTCCTCGGGGACGCCATGTCGGGCGACGCGACGCTCTTTGCCCGGCAAGACGTGGTCGAGGCGGCATGGTCGATCGTCGACCCAGTGATCCACGGGCCGAGCCCGATGTTCGAGTACGAGCCGGGCAGTTGGGGGCCGCGCGAGGCGGACCGGCTCGTCGAGGAGGTCGGGGGTTGGAACACCCCGCGTTGAACGCACGAGCCGCATGCGTAACGGCGCAGGCGTTCGCCACGTACTCCAGCCATGAACACTGCAGGATGGATCGCCCTCGCTTGTCTGGCGGTGGCCGGTTGTCGCCCGATGGACCCCGGCGGCATTGCGGAGGCACGGGCGGACGAGCCGGCCGCAGCCGCCCGCGGCGTCGCCGTGGTCGAGCTTTTCACATCGGAGGGCTGCAGCAGTTGCCCGCCCGCCGACACGGTTCTCGCGGGGCTCGCAAACCCGGACGGAGGGGTGTACGCGCTCGCGTTCCATGTCGACTACTGGGACGACCTCGGCTGGAGAGACCCGTTCGCCTCGCCGGAGTTTACCGATCGGCAGAAGGCTTACGCGCGAACGCTCGGCGGACACGGTCTTTATACGCCGCAAATGATCGTGAACGGAACGGAACAATTCACCGGCTCCGACGGGGCGCGAGCCAACGAGAGCATCGCGCGGGCGCTCGCGCGGCCGGCGACCGTTTCGCTGTCGGTCGCGGCCCGAGGGACGGCCTCCGGCGCCGTCGTCATCGACTGCAAGGCGCAAAACGCGCCGGCGGACGCGGTCGTCGACATTGCCGTGGTCGAGCGCGCGACCTCGTCGGACGTCCGAGCGGGCGAGAATGCGGGGCGCGTGCTTCGTCACGCCAACGTCGTTCGTGAGTTTGCCGTCGCTCCCATCGGGGCGGGGGCCGCTTCCGTGATCGTCCACGTCCCGGCTTCGCTGCGCCGCGGTGGAGGCGAAGTGATTGCCTACGTCCAGCGACCGAACGGTTCGCGGGGAATGCCCGTTCTCGGCTCGGCACGGACGGAGCTTCCGCGATAGGGCGCGATAAAAGCCGCAGTGCGTTGAAGAAAATGGCGTGCGGCGGGAAAATTCCCTCTCGAGTAAAGAAACGCGAGCTCTCCGCGATGGACTCGGAGGTCGTCCCGAGATAGTTGGCTGTCGCCTTCGAGCGTCGCTTGACCCGTACCCGGTGCGTGTTAGTGGATAACGTAATGGTCTCCGTGTTACCGGGGGTGAGCCAGGTGGAAGAGAAGCCGCCTCGGGGACCCCGCGACGATTTGGCTCCCCTGGCGAGTGCAGTGGCGGGAGGAAACCCGGAGGCGGTCCGAACGTTCGTCACCGCGGTCGGCGGCACGGTGCTCAGCGCCGTTCGCATGGTCCTCGGGCCAAAGCACCGCGACGTGGACGACGTGACCCAAGATGCTCTGGTCGGCCTCCTGGAGGCGCTGGGGCGCTTCCGGGGCGAGTGCACCGTGGCTCACTTCGCGGGTCGGGTAGCCGTCTTGACCGCGATGGCGGCCCGGCGGCGACAGCGGACGCGAGAGCACTGGGTCATCCCAGCCGAAGCCGAAGGCGAGCGGGTCGCGGCCGGCCCCGAGTCGTCGCCGCTGGCCCTGCTCGAGGCGCAGCGCCGGCGTGGGGCCGTGCGGCAGCTCCTCGACGAGCTCCCCGAGCCGATAGGCGAAGCGATGGCGCTTCGTTTCATGCTAGATCACACTGTAGAAGAAATTGCTTCTGCTACGAACGTTTCCGTCAACACGGTGTGGAGCCGACTTCGGATCGGAAAGCAGCGCTTGCGGCAAAAGCTGGCAAGCGATTCCAAGCTCTCCGAGGCGCTTTCCAGAACATCGGAGCCGAAACGATGAAACGGTCCGATTGCCTTAGCGAGCTCGTGATCCGGTCGCGGCGGTACCGCCTGTCAGACGAGGAGCAGTGGCGCCTCCAGCAGCATCTGACGGTTTGTTCGTCGTGTCGGCTCGAGCAGCACGTCGGCGCGGACTTCGATGAGATTTGCGGGCTGCGGGCGGGCGACGACCTCCTCGTGGCGAACCTCGCCGACAAGGTCGTGCGACGCAGGCTCGGATCGCGAGCGGGGCGGGTTCGACCGAGAGCGGTGTGGATGGCGGGGGCCGCAGCGTGCGTGTTTTTTGCGGCGGCCGCGGCGGCGGGCGTTCTCCTCGACCACCGAGCGGCGCCCTCCGGCGCGCCGGTGGCGACGCCGGTAAGCGCAACCCCCGCAGCGCCTTCCCAACCCCATGTCCGTGGGCGAGCTGGCCTTGCCCCTTCACCCGAACCGAGCGCGGAAGCGCCTCCCCCGCCCGAGGTCGTCGTCCCCGAGACCCGGCGACCGCGAGCGACCCGCGTCGCTCGCGTGGCCAGCGCGCCCCCTCCGCAGCTCGAGCCGCCGGCGCAGGTGGATACCGCGGCGTCGCTGTTCGCGAGCGCGAATGGCGAGAGGCGCCGGAGCCACCCGGCGACTGCCATCTCTCTCTATCAGGAGCTGCAATCGCGTTTCCCGGGCACCGAGGAGGCGCGCGTATCGCATGTCTCGCTCGGGCGGCTGCTTCTCGAGCGATCCATGTGGGCGGACGGGCTCGCGCAACTCGACGCGTACCTGGCGGAAGCGCCCGACGGAATGCTGGCGCCCGAAGCACTGTTCGCAAGAGCGCGTTCGCTCGAGATGCTGGGTCGACAAGACGAAGAGCGCAGCCAGTGGGTCGCGCTCTTGGCGAAGTTTCCGGACTCCGTTTATGCCGCCCAGGCACGTCGCCGTCTCGAAGCCATCCGATAGTCGTCCGAGCGCATGAACGCTCCCGGTTGGCGCCTGAGAGCTGGGGCGGT
>Ga0265325_10003270_pt1 | contig 10656 bp, 7 predicted proteins | sample 41420metaG_FD_202090 | JGI IMG/M metagenome (GOLD analysis project Ga0265325, IMG submission 202090) | Rhizosphere microbial communities from Carex aquatilis grown in University of Washington, Seatle, WA, United States - 4-14-20 metaG | ecosystem: Host-associated > Plants > Roots > Rhizosphere >...
TCAATATTGATGCGCTCGGCGGGCTTTCGCGTTCGCAGGTTAGTAACCTCGTAGGTGTGGGGAATCACGGCGACGGAAAGAACGCCTCCGGTGAGCGCGGCGATGGTCAGGCTTATGCCGTCGAGCGTCACAGAGCCCTTGTGGATCGCATATCGTTCCAGCTCGGCAGGAATCTTTACGTTGAGCCACCAGTTGCCATCGCCCAGCGCTTCCAGCGAGCTGAGTTCGCCGGTGCCGTCGACGTGGCCTTGAACAATGTGGCCGCTCAAACGCGCGGACAACGTTAGCGGCCGCTCCAGATTCACAAGGGAGCCGGTTCGTAAATCGCCTAAATTACTGCGGCTCAGGGTCTCCGGAGCGAGATCGACGCTGAAATACGATTTTTCAACTTCCACCACCGTAAGGCAGACGCCGTTTACCGCAATGCTGACACCCGGAGCGGCATCCGAGAGCACCGCTGAGCACTCGATTTCCGGGCGCGAGCCCGGCCGTCGAATGCGGCCGACCTCCTCGATAATTCCAGTAAACATGGGCTTCAGGGATTCCCGGCGCCGAGGATCTCGCGAATCTCCGCCGCGGCGCGTCGAGCCTCTTCCACCGCGCCAATCGGAAAGCTAATAGCGCCCACTCGCGGATGTCCACCGCCGCCGTAGCGCTCGCAAATTGAAGCCAGGTTATGCGGAGGCTCTTCGGGCGTCCAAGGATTCGATCCCACGGAAACCTTTGTGCGGAAGCTCGAAGTGCTCACCGATACCGTGTAAATGGAGTCCGGAAACAAGTAATAGGGAATGAACTTGTTGTAGCCCTCAATGCCCTGGTCGATCAGATCGAAAAAGACAACTTTGTGCGCGTACTGCGCGCGATCGCGGATGGTGTCGATCGAGCCGATGTGGCGCTCATATAACGGAACGTAGACTTTCTGAATGTCAGGGTCGCTGATGATGTCGTCCAGTTTCTCCCGCTGCATCATGCGGATGATTTGCTGAACCAGTTCGGAGCCTTTGGCGCTTTCGATCACCAGCGTAAGTTTTGCCGCCGCGCTGCACAACTCCACGGCTTCCTGAGCGCTGGCATAACGCGCTCCGTCGACGATATCGGCCCACTTCACCAGTTCATCCAGGTCCGCCGCATGAAAGCCAAACCGCTCCTGTGTGATCGTTGCAATGAACTTCGTGCAGGAGTGGAATGTGGGGTCGTACAACTTCTGCCCGCTGGTATCGCGCTTCCAGTGCTCGGCGTCTTCCGCGCTCAAGAAGGCGCTCTGGTGATGATCGAACCACCAGGTGAGGCGTGGATTCGTAGAATACTTGAAATCGACGATTGCGTTCACGTCGCCGTCGAACATATCGTCGTCGAACAATTGCGTTGCTTTATGGGCGAGGCCGGTGTACTCGAACGTGGCATTCGGGTCTACTTGCGCCTGTATGAAACGGCTGAAAAACGCCGCCGAGGCCGCGCCGTCGAAACAATGATCGTGATAGAGAATTCGCACCCGCATGAATAGTCGCCGTATTGAATGAAGGAAACCTTCCAGCTTCTCTCATTCGCGACAGGAAAGCAAATGTCGATCTTCGTCGGCGGCTGATTTTCAATCGTCCTTAGGCAGAAGCCCGGCGACGATCCTGAAAAACTCCGGCGCATTTTCCAGCATCATCAAGTGCCCAACACGCGGTTGAACGGTCATGCTGGCGGCGCGGGCCAGAACGAAATCAGGCACGTCCCAGCCGGTGCGCGAACGCTCTCCGGCCACCAGATGAATGGGTGTTCCGCGATCGAGGATTTGCCGGACCTGGTCCAGATACCCGGGTTGCTCGGTGATGGCAACCACTGACCGGGCCATCGCCTGAACAGTGCTCGTGGGCTGCGCGGTGAGCCCTTCAAAAGCGAGCGCAGTCCGCTCGGGTGTAGGTTCGATTCCATTCCGTGCCAGCCACCCGGCAGGGTCAGCACGATAGCTCTCTATTAGTGCATCCGCTTCCGCCGGATCCATTCTTGCGAGCTTCCCGGACCAGAACGCGTCCTTCAGTGTGAAGTTTCCTTCGATGTTGATGAACGACAGAACCAGCTTCGGGTACCGATTCGCCAGCAAAACGGCCACGGCGCCGCCAACCGAATGTCCGGCGATGTGCGCGCGTTCAAAACCAGCCGAGAGAATCGCCTCCCTCACATGCTCCGCCGCCGCCGGTACGGAAACATCGCGGACGTCGCGGTTCCGTCCGAATCCCGGCAGGTCGGGAGTCAGTACTGTCCGTGGTGCGAAACAGGGTTCCGGATGAAGCCCGCCCAGCATGTGAAACAGGCCATGGATGAAGACAATCGGCTCGCTCATGAAACCGGAACGGCTGCGCGCAGATGGAATTCGATGCGCGTTTCTGAGGGGATTACCACGTCGCTTCGGGTGGCCTCTTCCGCTCCGGCACCGACTCCGGCGCCCACGGCAGCTCCCTCGGCCGCGCCTCTCCTTTTATGGAACATGCCGCCAATCGCCCCGCCCACCACCGCTGCTCCGCCCACCACTGCCGCGCTCGTCCGGGCACGCAAAGTGCCTTCGCGCAGAATCGAATCCGAGTGCACAACACGGAACTTTCCTTGCACCGCCAGCGCTACCAGACGCAGTTCCAGCTCGGCACGTCCCTTGAAGTGGCCGGAAGGAGTCGCGTCCACCACTTCCAGTTCGGCATTCGCGCCGTGCGGCACCACCACGTTACCGCCTACCACCACGGGTCCGTCCACGCTGGCCGAGAATTTCTGCCCGCGGAACGTTCTGCCGGAATCGATCGGCGCCATGGTGCGAATCACCACTGTGGTTCCGGCGGGAATCACCAGAGCGGAGAGTGCGGGCGACGGACTCGGTGCCGACTGCTGCTGTTGTTGCTGCTGTTGCTGCTGGTTCGAGGGACCCTGACCGCCCTGGGGGGGCGGGCCTCCGCCCGGGGATTTGTTGGCGTCGGCGGGAGAGCCGGTTTGCGGAACCTGGACGCTGGGAATATCGACCTGCGCCTTGTTGCCCGAATCGCCGGACGCGTTTCCCGTGATGGGTGCAAACGACGTACCCGTAGTCGCCTTTGCGCGAGTGTGCATCTGTAGATAGACCGCGCCCCCCGCCAGAACCACCACACCCAGTCCCAGTAACGCCAACAACGGCACGGTTAACTTGAAACCGGAATTCGCCGCAGGTGTTTGCACCGTTACGGGAGTCAGCGGAGCCGTGGTTGCGCCTGGATTCACCGCCGCCTGACCCGCTACCGCCGCTGGAGCCAACACGACCGGTGCCGCTACTGCCGCCGGCGTCCACGCAAATCCATCTGGGTTCTCCAGCGCCGCGCCGAACTCTTCAGTAGTCTGGAAGCGCGCGCCCGGATCCTTGGCCAGTGCCTTCAGAACGGCGTTCACCACGCCCGCGGGAATGTAGGGATAGAACTGCGTCGGCGGTGGTGGCGGCGTGTTCACATGGTCCGTCATCACCTGATAGTCGCTGTCGCTCTCAAAGGGGACGCGGCCCGAGAGCATTTCGTAGAGCGTAACGCCCAGTGCGTATATGTCAGACCGGATGTCCACGCCCCGGTTCATCACCTGCTCTGGAGCCATGTACCATGCCGTTCCCATCTGCGTGCCAGTACGGGTCATGCTGCGGTTGCCCAGCACCTTGGCGATGCCGAAATCCATCACCTTGACGATTCCCTGGCGGTTGACCATCATGTTGCCGGGCTTAATATCGCGATGCACGATGCCCATGCGGTGCGCATAGCCCAGACCCAGTAATGACTGGCGGAACAGCGGGACCGTCTCCTGACTGGGAATCGGGCCGCGCCGCTGGATCATGTCGGCGAAGGTCTCGCCTTCGATATATTCCATGACCATCCAGGCCGATCCGTCCTCGACGAGAAATGCGAACAACGTGGCCAGATTGACGTGGTTCAAACTGGCCTGCGCTTTGGCCTCGGCGCGGAAACGCTGCTCCAGTTCCGGGTTCTTCGCCAGCTCCGCGCTCAGCGCCTTGATGGCCACCACGCGGTCGAGCGAAAGATCGACGGCCTTGTAGACAACGCCCATGCCGCCTTCGCCGAGCTTCTCGATAATCTGATAGCCTGCGACCCTGCTCCCGATCATTTGAGGTACATCTCCCTTACTTCCATCCCGTTCTTCTATGATTACGTGGCCGGTACAAGGTCGTCCACGACGCACCGGACACCGGTTTCACTGTATCGGCCGCCGGGATCGGCCGAATCGCGGTCTGACACGCGCACGGCCATCGGGAAGTAGCTCCACGAGCCGCCTCGCGTTACCTTTAAAGTGCCTTCGGCGGGCCCCGAGTGATTCAGGGGCAATGCCGAATTGTAAAAGTCCGCGCTGTACCAGTCTTCCGTCCACTGCTTCACGTTGCCCACCGTGTCAAACAGATTCCAGCCGTTTGGCTGTTTCTGACCAACCGCGTGCGGACCGACTCCGTAGTCCAGAAGGTGCTTCTGGTAATTCGGTCGATCGTCGATGATCATTTGGTTGCTGTCAATTCGTTGTGAGCCACTATTGTCGGCATACCAGGCGATGTCGTCCAGGTTCCCATAGAGCGCGCCGGTGGTGCCGGCCCGGGCTGCATATTCCCATTCCGCTTCCGTGGGCAATCGTCCTCCCGCCCAGCGGCAAAAGTCTTCTGCTTCGCCCCACGTCATCAGCAACACCGGCATATTCTCATCCGGATTGGCCTCGTTGAGATTAGTGCGCCCGGTCGAATCGGTCGTGCCCAGCGGGGGTTTTCCAGTGGCCAGGCGGTATGTTTTCCACGCTCCAACCGTTTCCGGTGTCTGCCGGATCCAGAAGCCTTTCAGAATTGAGACGGTATGGGACGGTTTTTCGTCATCGTAGCAATGGGTATCGCCGGGCGAGCAGCCCATCATGAAAGTCCCCGGCGGGATCCACGCGTAGCGCTGTCCATCCTTGGAGTTGACCTTTACCTGCCCGGGTGTCGGAGGTGCCTGAACCACCGGCGTGTCGCCATTTGACGAACTGGACCCATTGCCCTGGGAGCCAGAACCGGACGATGCCAACTGACGGTACACGACAACTCCCACCCAGATAACCAGCAGGAAGACAATACCGGCGATCCCGATGCCAAGTGCAATCAGCCCAGCTTTGGGCCCCTTATTCCGTTGCGGGGGCACTGGCCCTGGAAGCGGCGGTGGAAGCGGATGCGGACGCGGTGGCGGCGGTGGGCTGACGCGCTCGGCCTGCTCCAGGGCCGCACCGAATTCCTCAGTCGTCTGGAAGCGGTCGGCAGGATTCTTCTCCAACGCTTTCAGAACCACCTGTACCAGGCCAGCGGGGATGTGCGGGTAGAAGAGAGTCGGCGGCGGGGGCGGCGAACTGACGTGATCCGTCATCACCTTGAAATCGCTGGTGCCTTCAAAGGGAACTCGGCCGGCCAGCATTTCATACAGAGTGACGCCGAGCGCATAGATATCGCTGCGAGCGTCGATGGGCTGGTTGGTCACCTGCTCCGGGGACATGTACGCCGCAGTGCCCATGTGGCTTCCCGTGCGCGTGATTCCGCGGTCCGCGACGACCCTGGCGATGCCGAAGTCCATCACTTTGACGATGCCCTGCCGGTTCACCATGATGTTGCCGGGCTTGATGTCCCGGTGGACGATGCCCATTCGGTGAGCGTAGCCCAGGCCCAGCAAAGCCTGACGAAACACCGGCAAGGAATCCTGATCGGGAATCGGTCCGCGCCGCTGGATCATGCTGGCGATGGTCTCTCCGTCGATGAACTCCATTACCATCCACGCGCAGCCCTGCTCCACCAGGAACGCGTGGATAGTGGCAAGATTGACGTGATTGAGCCTTGCCTGGGCGCGAGCTTCGGTTCGGAAGCGCTGCTCCAGTTCCGGGTTATGAGCAAGATCGGAACTGAGTGCCTTCAAGGCCACCAGGCGGTCCAGCGAAAGGTCCAGGGCTTTATAAACCACACCCATGCCGCCTTCGCCCAGTTTTTCGAGAATCTGATAGCTTCCTATCCGCGACCCGTCAAGATGCGGTGCCATCTCAGTTCATTTTGCCTGTAGCCACTGATTGATCACGTTCACAAACATCATGGGTGCGCCCGCCGCGGGAACGAAATTGAAAATCTGCCCGTTAATACGCATGTGAAACGCCGCGCGGCCCTTAATGGGGATTCGATTCACGCGGACATCCTCCACGGCGGAGATGGGCACCGTAAAGTCGTCCCGGCGACCGTCGGAAGTTCCAAGGACGTGGAAAACAACCTTCCCGTTGCCAATCTGCATCTGGCCCCAGCAACTCGCGTACTGGTTGCCTGCCACTATGCCGTGGTCGTGATATAGGTTCATCACGGGGCTTACGCGCCCCATCTGCTGTTGCGGCTGCTTCTGTTGTGGCGGCGGCTGTGCCGGGGCGGCCGGAACGAACTGCTCGTCCGAGGGAGTCTGCTCGGGCTGCGTCTGCTGCTGAGGTGGCGGCTGCGAGGGAGGTGGCTGGGACGGCGGTGGTTGCGATGGCGGTGGCTGCGATGGCTGCGATGGAGGAGCTTCGCGTTTGGTACTACCGGAATCCACCAGCACGTCCAGGGTTCGTGACGCCGTCTGGCCACTGGCGCCTTTGGCAGTGAGCGTGAACTGAACATCCCCGCGGGGACTGATCACGCGGCTGCCCTGTGCCGGAACCGTGCCGAGTGCAGGAGTGATCGTCACCTGTGTCGCCCCCGGGACGGACCAACTCAGTGTCACCCGTTGTCCGGGACGAATCGGATTCGGCGTCGCCTCGAATGCCTGCACCAGCAGCGGGGGTGGGGCGGCGTGGCTCATCTCGATATCCACGCGCTGCGCGCTTGGCGACGAGCTACTGACTTGCGAAGGACTCACCTGCGGCACGATGGCCTGCGGCAGCGGACGGGGAGGCGCCGGCCGCAGAAGCAGGAAGCCGCCCATCGCCAGAACCAGCATGGCGATCGCGCCTACCAGAATTCTGCCAGGCCACGTCGCAAACAGCGCTCCCATTCCTCCCACCGGCTTTTGCGGAGGCGGAGGCATGGGTGGTGGCGGAGTCTGATACGGCGGCGCTGGATACTGCGACGGCGGTGGTGGATATTGCGACGGCGGTGGCGGATACTGCGACGGTGGAGGCGGATATGCCGAAGGCGGAGGCGTATACGGAGGCGCCTGGTAAGACGGATCGGACGTCTGCTGAAGCTGGGTGCGTGCAAGCCCCGGTGGCGTCCCAGGCGGAGCCATAGTCGCGGTCGCCGGCCAGACCGTCTGGCCCGGAGTCGGATGCGGCGCCGGAAGAGGCGGAGGCGATGGCGCAATAATCGACGTCAGTCCGAAATCGTCCGGACGCTCCAGTGCGGCGCCGAACTCCTCCACAGTCTGAAAACGGTCGTCCGGGTTCTTCGCAAGCGCCTTCAGGATGGCGTTTTCGACGCCCTTCGGAATATATGGATAGAACCGGGAAGGTGGCGGAGGTGGCGTATGCACGTGGTCCGACATCACCTGAAAATCGCTGTCGCTCTGAAACGGCGCATTCGCCGTCAGCATTTCATACAGCGTGATTCCCAGCGCATAAATATCGCTGCGGATATCGGCGTCCTTGTTCAGCACCTGTTCCGGCGACATATAGCGGCTGGTGCCCACCTGCATGCCCGTGCGCGTTAAACCGCGCTCCCCAACCACTTTGGCGATGCCGAAATCCATCACCTTCACGATGCCCTGCCGGTTCAGCATGATATTGCTGGGCTTGATATCGCGATGAATGATGCCGGCGCGGTGGGCATAGCCGAATCCCAGTAAAGACTGGCGGAACATCGGCACGGCACCCTCGGAAGGCAGCGGACCACGCCGGCGAATCATCTGCGCAAACGTGTCGCCATCCACAAACTCCATCACCATCATGGAGTTACCCTCAACCGTGAGAAACGCGTAGAGAGTGGCTAGGTTGGTGTGGTTCAGGTTGGCCTGGGCCTTTGCCTCACTGCGGAAGCGTGCCACCAGGTCGGGAATCCTGGACAGATCGCTGTTGAGCACCTTGACGGCGACGACACGGTCCAGACCGGTATCCACCGCCTTGTATACGACACCCATTCCGCCCTCGCCGAGCTTCTCGAGAATGCGGTAATTGCCGACTTCCATCCCCGTCATGTTTTTCCCAGCTTCAAAGCCGGAATTTCCGGCCGGGTTTTCTTCAGGCGAGCAGAATTGGCCTTAACAGGCGCCGGAGCCGTCGAAGCTCCAAAGCGAACAATCTGCAGCGTGATATTGTCCGGACCGCCCCGGTCCTTCGCCATCTGCACTAATTGCTGACAGGCATGCCGCGGTTCCAGGCGCGTGGCTGCGTCCAGCATTTCGGCATCGCTCACCAAACCGTGCAGCCCGTCGGTGCAAATCAGAAGAATGTCGCCGGGCTCCAGAGGAACAGGAGACTCCGGCACATCCACTGCAACCTCACCGCGCATTCCCAGCGCCGACACGAGCACGTTTTTATCGGGATGCTCTGCCGCCTGTTCCTCCGTAATGGCCCCGCTGTCCACCAGACGCTGCACCAGGGAGTGATCGTGCGTCACGCGGCGAATGCCGCCATTGCGGAATAAATAGAGGCGGGTGTCGCCCACATGGCCGTAATAAAGAGAGCTGCCGATAATCGCGGCGGCCGTGCAAGTGGTGCCCATGCCGGATAGCTCAGGGTGTTCGTGGGCGTAATCCTGAATTGCAGCCTGCGCGTTGCTGAGAGCCGTGATCAACAGATCGGAAGGCTCACCGACGCCGTCGGACCACGTTTTCCGCACCATCTCAACGGCAATTCCGCTGGCCACCTGGCCGCCTTCATGTCCGCCCATCCCGTCGGCTACCACCACCAGCCGTCCGCGCTTGCGAAACGCCTCGTCATCGTCGGGCTCGAAGTAGCAATAATAATCCTCGTTGCGCTCGCGCACGCAACCGGGATCGGTTAAATTGGCCAGTTCGATGCCGGGACGTACAATCATGTCCGCCCTAAATGCACTTGAATTTCAGTACCACGTCGCCCACACGGACCGTGTCGTTGTCCTTGATTTCCTCCCGCGCCACGGATTCCGAAACCTCGTTCAGGAACGTGCCGTTGGTGGAATCGAGGTCCGTCAGAATGAATTTCTGATCTTTGTGGCGAATGCTCGCGTGATGTCCCGACACGGTGATGTCGCGTATCAGAATGTCGCTGTCCGGCGCGGATCCGAGCGTATTCTGGCCGTCGCGCACGCGAAAATCGTCGCCCTTTTGTTCACCGCTCATGGCCACAAACCAGCCAACCACCGGAGCCTTACGTACTTCCGACAGTAGGACGGTCTTGCGGCCACCTGCCGGAGCGGAGGCTGCCGCTGCTGCTGCACCGCCACCCGGAGGAGGAGCAGTTTCCAGCCGCGTTTTCGCGGCGTCGGGACCACCCGCGCCCGCCTGAAAGCCGGTCTTCTGGCAGTAAGGACAAATCTGCCATGAATCTTCCATCTGATGCCCGTTTGCACAAAACTTTGCCATTCACAATCTCCTTCAGGACGCGAAGTAGGTGACTACGACGGACCCCTTCTTGCCCAGGATTACGCGGTCGCCATTCTGCAGGCCCACTTTGCTTACACGTGGCGATTCTACTGAGTTAATAAATGTGCCGTTGCTCGATCCGCGATCGATCACCACCACGCCATTGTCCAAAGGAACAATCCAGGCATGCTCGCCGGATACAACATCTTCGGTAAACACAACCTGGCATTTTGAGCCGTCGCGGCCCAGCAGCAGGCCTGCCTTCGTCACGGGGAAGCGCCTGCCGGACATGGAACCCGATGTCACCTGAATGCTGCCGAAGGATTTATTGGCGTCCGGCGGCGGCAACCCAGCCTGCGGCTGGAAATCCACTTTCTGCGGTCCGCCTGCGGGGCCAATTCCCGGCGCTCCTCCCGCCATCGCCGGCACAGGAGCAGGGTGCTTTCCACCACGCATCATCATCAATACGGCAACCAGAATCAGCAGGATCAGCAGTCCGCCCAGACCCCAGATGGCCCAACCTGCGCTCTCCATTACACGGCCCACCGGCCCTTCCGATGCAGCGCAGGTTTCGGCGGCGGCGTACAAGCGGGTGGCGTCCGGCTCGTCCTTCATAATGCGCAGAACGTCGTCCAGCTTCTTCTTGGAGGTCTCGCATTTGCCTTCGTCGTAAGTGTCCAGCGCTTCCTGCCACAGGCTGTTGAAAAGGCCAGCCTCAGGCTTGGAGCCCACCTGATTCACGAATTCCGTGGCAGTGTTGATCGGCACGAAGAAGTTAAATCCGGCCACTTCCGGTCCAAACGTCGCGATGCCAATCACTTCGCCCGAATCGTTAAATGCCGGGCCGCCGCTGTTCCCGTGCGTGATGGCGGCGTCGGATTGAATCACCGGCTTGCCTTTGAAATCCATCTTGACCGCGGAAATATGGCCGTTCGTAACGGTGGGCACGAACAGAGATTCCATATTGATCAGCTTCATGTCTAGTGGCGAGGCCTTGCCGGGATAGCCAATCACGCGAATCGGTTCCTGAATATGCACGTTACTGGAATCGCCAAGTTTCACGGTGGGCAGGTTGTTCGCATCGATCTTGACGATGGCCACGTCTTTGCCGCCCATGGTGATGGGATCGCTGTAAGCCTTG
>Ga0265325_10003272_pt1 | contig 10656 bp, 8 predicted proteins | sample 41420metaG_FD_202090 | JGI IMG/M metagenome (GOLD analysis project Ga0265325, IMG submission 202090) | Rhizosphere microbial communities from Carex aquatilis grown in University of Washington, Seatle, WA, United States - 4-14-20 metaG | ecosystem: Host-associated > Plants > Roots > Rhizosphere >...
CGGGTATCGTCAAGTTGTCGTCAAAGCCGCGTCAGCCGGTTGGATGTTCGCGCCGTGGCCACTCCGCATTTACCAAAGATGAATCCGCCGATTGCTCTGAAGAAGCTCCTGCCGTTCTTGCGCTGGCTGCCTTATTCCGGCGGCCTGTTTCGTGCCGATTTCGTTGCCGGTCTGACGGTGGCGCTGGTGTTGGTGCCGCAGTCGATGGCCTACGCCCAGCTCGCCGGCATGCCGCCATACTACGGCCTCTACGCCGCATTCCTGCCCGTAATTGTTGCGGCCTTGTGGGGTTCCTCGAACCAGCTCGGCACCGGGCCGGTCGCCGTCGTGTCGCTGCTGACGGCATCCAGCCTGGCGCCTTTCGCGGCCGTCGGCTCCGAGCATTACGTTACCTTGGCGATCATGCTGGCGTTGATGGTTGGTGCCTTCCAGTTGACTTTGGGTGCCTTCAAGCTTGGCGTGATCGTCAATTTTCTCTCGCATCCGGTGATCGTCGGCTTCACCAACGCCGCCGCCATCATCATCGGCCTATCGCAGATCAACAAGCTGATGGGTGTGCCGATTGGCCGTTCCGAACACTTTGTCGAGGATATCTGGGGCGTTGCCAGGCAGGTCGGCGACACGCATCTGCCAACACTGGCCATGGGGGTGATAGCCATCGCCATCATCTGGGCGATGCGAAAATGGCTGCCAAGAGTGCCGGGCGTTCTGGTGGCGGTGGCGCTGACAACGGCGGCATCCTGGCTGCTCGGCTTCGAGCGCAACGCGACGGCGACGGTGGAGCAGATTGTCGACCCGGAAGCCAGGGCCCACCTGGTCGAGTTCGTGCGCATCGAGGGTCGGATCAAGGAGATCAACGACCTGCTCACGGCCAAGGCGGCCGAATTGCAAACCGTGCACAATGAGCATGGCGACCATGCCCGCGAGGAAGTGACCTTCAATTACGAGATGGAATTGCTCAAGTTGCAGCTGCAGGATCGCGAGGACGAAAATCGCCGGCGCAACCGCGCCATCCGCAGCATGATCTTCGAACGCGTGATGGCTGCTGAAGGGCAGGGCGCCGAGTTCTTCGCCGAGGGCAAGGTGCCGGCCGACAAGCGTTCCGACGGCGCACGTTGGCGCATCGTCCGAGCTGGCGCCAGCAGCAAGCTGAGCGGCGGCGGCGAGGTAGTCGGCAGGGTGCCCGAGGGCCTGCCGTCGATCGGCATGCCGACGTTCTCCTGGAGCATGTTCGGCAGCCTGATATCGGCAGCCATTGTCATCTCGCTGGTCGGTTTCATGGAGGCGATCTCGATCGCCAAGGCCATCGCCGCCAAGACCAAGCAAAAAATCGATCCCAACCAGGAACTGATCGGCCAGGGTCTGGCCAACATCGTCGGCAGCTTCTCGCATGCCTTCCCCGTCTCGGGATCGTTTTCGCGCTCGGCGGTGAACATCAATGCCGGCGCGGTAACCGGCATGTCGTCGGTGTTCACTGGCGCCTTCGTGCTGCTGACACTCCTGTTCCTGACGCCGCTGCTCTATCACCTGCCTCAGGCGGTGTTGGCGGCGGTCATCATCATGGCCGTGATCGGGCTGGTCAATTTCCAGGCGATCCGGCACGCCTGGCAGGCCAATCATCATGATGGCATCGCCGCCGTTGTCACCTTTGTCGCCACACTGGCGGCAGCACCCCACCTGGACAACGGCATCATGGTCGGCGGCGGCCTGGCGGTCGGGCTCTACCTCTATCGCACCATGTCGCCGCGGGTAGCCATCCTTGGCCGCCATCACGACGGCACGCTGCGCGATGCCGTGGTGAACAATCTGCCGGCCTCGGAGATGGTCACCGCCGTGCGTTTCGACGGCCGCCTGTATTTCGCCAACGTCGCTTATTTCGAGGACGCCATCCTCGAAGCGGTAGCGAACAATCCGCAGGCGCCCTACCTGCTGGTAGTCGGCGATGGCATCAACGAGCTCGATGCTTCCGGCGAAGAGGTCATTCATCACCTGGTCCTGCGCCTGAATGCCATCGGTGTCGTCATGCTCTTCGCCGGTCTGAAGAAGCAGGTGCTCGACGTCATGCGCGCCACGGGGCTCTACCAGGCGGTTGGCGAGCGGCGGTTCTACGCCAGTGCCGAGATGGCGTTGGCGAGGATTTATGCGCGTATCGAAAACATCGGCGACGACGATCCGTTGAAGCCGCAGTCCGCTTGATAGAATAGACACCAATGCCGACGTAGATCGGCTGCCACGGAAGACAACACCTCGCTCATGTCCGACCTCCTGTCGATTGATCTGCTGCTGATCGCTGCCAGCGCATGGCTGTTGATCGGGCTGGGCGGGTTGGCGGCGCCGCGCAAGCTGCTTTTCATCAGCCGGGTCCTGTTCCCTCTGGGCGCGCTGGTCAGCGTTGCCGTTGGCCTGGTGGCATTGGTCAGCCTGGGCCAGACGCCTGAAGTTGCGGTGCTGGCCATCGGTCTGCCGGATCTGCCTTTCCATTTGCGCCTCGACAACCTCAACGCCGTCTTCGCGCTGTTGCTGGGGTTTGCCTCGGCAGGCATCTCCATCTACTCTGCCGGATATTTCCGCAAGGGCGAGGGGGCGGCGCCGGGCCTGCTCTGCCTCGAATACCACTTGTTCCTTGCCAGTATGCTGATGGTGCTGCTGGCCGACGACGGTTACTCGTTCATGGTCGCCTGGGAGAGCATGGCGCTGTCGTCCTTCTTTCTGGTCACTACCGATCATCGTCACGAAGAGATTCGTCGCGCCGGCTACCTCTATTTGCTGATCGCGCACGTCGGCGCCATCGCCATTCTGCTCTCGTTCGGCGTCATGACCGGCGGCGCCGGCGATTACACCTTCGCTGCCATGCGCACCCAGCACTTGTCGCCTTTCTGGGCTTCGGTCGCCTACCTGTTGGCGCTGTTCGGCTTCGGCGCCAAGGCCGGCCTGGTGCCGGTCCACGTCTGGCTGCCGGAAGCTCACCCGGCGGCCCCCTCGCCGGTCTCGGCGATGATGAGTGGGGTCATGTTGAAGACCGCCATCTACGGCTTGTTGCGCGTCAGCTTCGACCTCGTTGGCTCAACCATCTGGTGGTGGGGTGTGGCGGCCATGGCCGTGGGCTTGGTGACGGCGCTGTTCGGCGTGCTTTACAGCACGGTGCAGAGTGACATGAAGCGCCTGCTGGCCTATTCGTCGATCGAGAATATCGGCCTCCTGGCGGTCGGCATAGGCCTGGCGCTGATCTTTCACACCTACCGGATGGACGCCCTGGCAGCGTTGGCGATGACGGCGGTGTTCTATCACTGCCTCGCCCACGCCGGCTTCAAGAGCCTGCTTTTCCTGTGTACCGGCTCGGTACTGCACGCGACCCATGAGCGCAGCCTGGGCAAGCTCGGTGGTCTCATCCACCGCATGCCCTGGGTGGCCTGGCTGGCGCTGGCCGGTGTCATCGCCGGTTCCGGGCTGCCGCCGCTGTCGGGCTTCGTCTCGGAATGGCTGCTGTTGCAAGGGTTCCTCTTCTCGCCCGGCCTGCCGCATCCATGGCTGAACATGATCGTCCCCGTTGCCGCCGCACTGGTGGCGCTGGTGGCAGCGTTGGCCGGCTTCGCCATGGTCAAGTTCTACGGCATCGTCTTTCTCGGCCAGATGCGTGAGCCGGGCCTCAAGGATGCCCAGGACGCCGGCGTGCTTGAGCGCATCGGCCTGGTCTGGCTGGCCGTGATCACCCTGTTGCTCGGGGTCCTGCCTTCGACGGTGATCACGCTGATCGACGCCGCCACCCGCCAGCTGCTCGGCACCGGCCTGGCGGAGCGCATGGCTGACCACGGCTGGTGGATGCTGGCACCGATTTCCGCCGATCGCGCCAGTTATCAGCCGCTGGTCTTCCTGGTCACCATCGTCCTCTCGGTCCTGATCGGCCGCCAGCTGGTGCGCCGCTTCTATCACGGCCGACTGCGCCGGACCCAGGCCTGGGACTGCGGTTACTGGTTCCAGAGTCCGCGGGCGCAGGATACCGCCGAAGGCTTCAGTCAGCCGATCCGGCGCATCTTCGGCCCTGCCTTCCGCATGGAGCGGCATATCCCGAGCATTCGCGACGAGCAGCCGATCTATAGCGTCAAGGTCGAAGATCATTTCTGGTACTGGCTTTACCTGCCGGTGGCGCGTTTGGTCGACGCCATCTCCGGGCTCATCGTGCGAGTCCAGGGCGGCCGTATTGCCATCTACCTGCTCTACAGTTTCATCACCCTGATCATCCTGCTTCTGGTGGCGAGACCATGATAATTGGCCCCCCACGCTCACTACGTGCGCTGCCCCCCACGGGGGGGCGCATGCTGCCTTGGGGCGGCCCGGCGGCATCATGAGCATCTCCGGACTTCTCGCCCAACTCTTTGCCATCGCCCTGGCGCTATTTCTCGCGCCGCTGCTCACGGGTTGGGTGAACCAGTGCCGCGCCTGGTTCCAGAACCGGACGGCACCACCGCTGTTGCAGCCCTATTACATGCTGCACAAGCTGTTCCACAAGGATGTCGTGATCGCCCACGGCGCTTCGGCGCTGTTCCGCTTTGCGCCTTTCATCGTCTTCGGCTGCATGCTGCTGGCGGCCGCAATTGTGCCGACGCTGTCGACCGACCTGCCGTTTGCCCCGGCCGCCGATACCATTGCCCTGGTCGGCGTCTTCGGCCTGGCGCGCATTTTCATTTCCCTGGCGGCGATGGACGTCGGTACTTCATTCGGCTCGCTAGGTGGCCGGCGCGAGATGTTGATCGGTTTCCTCGCCGAGCCGGCGCTGCTGATGGTCATCTTCACCACGGCGATGATCTCGCAGTCGACGTCCGTTGCCACCATCGTCGAGACGCTGGCCCACCGCGACTTCGTCATCTACCCGAGCCTGGCATTCGCCGGCATCGCCTTCACCTTCGTCTCGCTGGCCGAGAACGCCCGCGTGCCGGTGGACAATCCGGCCACCCACCTCGAACTGACCATGATCCACGAGGCCATGATCCTCGAGTACTCAGGGCGCCACCTGGCGTTGATCGAGTGGGCATCCAGCCTCAAGCTCTACACCTATTCCTGCCTCGGCCTGGCGCTGTTCTTCCCCTGGGGCATCGCCCAGGGCGACGACTTCCTGGGCTTGTTGATGGCGATTCCGCTGCTGCTCTTGAAACTCGCCACTGGTGGCGTGGCGCTGGCGCTGATCGAGACGGTCAACGCCAAGATGCGCATCTTTCGTGCGCCCGAGTTCCTCGGCACGGCCTTCCTGTTGGCGGTGCTCGGCCTGCTGGTCCGACTGCTTCTGGAGACTCGTGTATGAGCGCGGCGATTCCCCTGTCAACGCAACTCATCAACCTCTGTGCCTCGGTGATCCTGCTGCTGGCCTTCGCCATGCTGGCGCAGCGGCGGGTGATGCCGCTGATCAACCTCTTTGCCTATCAGGGGCTGACGCTGGCCGCGTCCACGCTGGTAGTGGCTTTCACCACGCACCAGGCGCACCTCTACTACTCGGCCGGGCTGACGCTGGGCCTCAAGGGGATCCTGCTGCCCTGGATCCTCCACCGGCTGGTGCGCAGGCTTTACGTCAAGTGGGACGTCGAGTCGCTGATCAACATCCCGACCACCATGCTGGTAGGCATTGGCCTGGTCATCATCGCCTTCAACGTCGCCCAGCCCATATCCCTGCTCTCGCACACCATCAGTCGCGGCACGCTCGGCATTGCCCTGGCGACCGTCATGCTCGCCTTTCTGATGATGATCACGCGGACCAAGGCGATTCCGCAGGTGGTCGGCTTCCTGGCCATGGAGAACGGTCTCTTCCTCGCCGCCACCAGCGCCACTTATGGCATGCCGATGGTCGTCGAGCTCGGCATCGCGCTCGACGTGCTGGTTGGCGCCATCATCCTCGGCGTCTTCTTCTTCCAGATTCGCGAGCAGTTCGACAGCCTGGACATCCGGCATCTCGAGCGCCTGAAAGAGCACTGATGGAACTGGACATCTTCATCGTCATGCTCGCCTTGCCGCTGGTCAGCGGCCTGTTGCTGACCGTCGCCGGCGAACGCGAATGGGCGCCCAACCTGAACATCATTGCCAGCGGTGGCACTTTTCTCGCTGCCGTGGTGCTGACCATCGACATTGTTGCCCACGGGCCGCGCATGGCCTTCGGCGAAATGTTCTTCATCGATTCGCTCAATGTCTTCCTGGTGACGCTGACCGCCTTCGTCGGCTTGACTACCAGCATCTTCTCCGGCCCGTACATGAAGAACGAACGCGAGCACGGCAAGCTCAGCGTGCGGCGGCTGCGTCTCTACAAGAGCATGTTCCAGATGTTCATGTTTACCATGCTGGTGGCGCTGACGACCAACAACCTCGGCATTCTCTGGGTGGCGATGGAAGCGGCGACCTTGACCACGGTGCTGCTGGTCTCCCTCTATCGCACACCGGCCTCGCTCGAGGCGGCGTGGAAGTATTTCATCCTCTGCGGCGTCGGCATCGCCCAGGCGCTGTTCGGCACCATCCTGCTCTACTTCGCCGCCGAGCGTGTTCTTGGCGAAACGGGCAATGCGTTGCTGTGGACGCACCTCGTTGAGGTCAAGGGTCAGCTGGAGCCGACCATCATGGCCTTGTCGTTCATCTTCCTGCTCGTTGGCTATGGCACCAAGGTCGGTCTGGCACCGCTGCACAACTGGCTGCCCGATGCCCACGCCGAGGGCCCGACGCCGGTCTAGGCCGTGCTTTCCGGCCTGCTGCTCAACGTCGCGCTCTATGCCATCCTGCGCTGCAAGGTGCTGGCCGACGGTGCCGTGCACGAAGGCTATGCCGGCAACCTGATGATGGGCTTCGGCCTGGTGACGCTGGTCATGGCAGCCTTCTTCCTCTCCAGGCAGAAGGATATCAAGCGGATGTTCGCCTATTCGTCGATCGAGCACATGGGCATCATCACCTTTGCCTTCGGCATGGGTGGTCCGGTGGCCAACTTTGCCGGCCTCTTGCACATGACGCTGCACTCGCTGACCAAATCAGCCATCTTCTTCACCGTCGGTCATGCCGCGCAGAAGACCGGCACACAGCTGATGGAGGGCATTCGCGGCCTGATCCGCATCAATCCGGTGATCGGCTGGGGCCTCATGCTCGGCACCCTGGCCATCCTCGGCATGCCGCCGTTCGGCGTCTTCGCCAGCGAGTTCATGATCCTCACCCATGCCATGAAGTACTACCCCTGGGCGACGCCGATCCTGCTCGCCGCGCTGGGCGTGGCGTTCGCCTCGATCTTCGGCAAGGTGCAGCCGATGGTTTTTGGCGAGACGCATGCCAAGCCATTGCCGCATGCGCCTGCCATCACGCCGGTATTCGTGCATCTGTCCATCGTGCTGATGCTCGGCCTGTACATTCCTCCCTATCTCACGCGCTGGTTCCATGAAGCCGCGCGGATGCTCGGCTAATCAGATGGCCCCCCACGCTCGCAACCCCGGCTCGCTGCCCCCCACAGGGTGGCGCATGCCTCCTTGTCCCGCGGGGATTTCCTGCGGTCAGGGCGGCCCGGCGGAGGCATAGTCATGCTCTTCCACGCCGAACCCATTGAATTCACTGCCCAGGAGGGCGTCGGCGCGCCGGTGTGGCGGGGCCGCGCCGTCGATGGTGAGGATCTGTCGCGCTTCGCTGTCTCGGTGCATCGCCACGACGGTCGTCTGGCGGCGCTCTGGGGCGAGGACCTCAGGCGCCAGGGTCGCGGTTACCGTCTGCACTGCATATTCGCGCTGGAAGAGGGGCACACCTGGGTGAGCCTCGATCTGCCAGTCGATGATCCGGTTGGTCCGGATCTGGCCGGTATCTTTCCCGCCGCCAATCGCATGCAACGCGCCACGCGCGATATGGTCGGCATCGCCTTTCCGGGCGGCGACCAGCGGCCCTGGCTGCGTCACGGGGCCTGGCCGGAAGACTGGTATCCGCTGCGTCACGATACGCCAGCGCCACCCGAAGGCATCGGCTTTGCCAACCTGCCCAGCGACTACCCATTCGTTCAGGTGGGCGGTGAAGGCGCGCACGAGATACCGGTCGGTCCCATCCACGCCGGCATCATCGAGCCCGGGCATTTTCGCTTCACTGTCGTCGGCGAGCGCGTGCTGCGCCTGGAGCAGCGGCTCGGTTACCAGCACAAGGGAGTCGAGAAGCGCTTCATCGGTATGACGCTTGCCGAGGGCTCACGGCTGGTCGGCCGCATCTGCGGCGATTCCACCTGCGCCTATGCCTGGGCTTACGCCATGGCCGCGGAGACTGCGTGCGCTGTCGAGCCATCTGGCCGGGCACTGGGGCTGCGGGCGCTGATGCTCGAGCGCGAGCGGATCGCCAATCATCTTGGCGACCTGGGTGCGCTCGGCAACGACGCCGCGTTTGCCTTTGGCCTGACGCAATTCATGCGCCTGAAGGAGGACTGGCTGCGCCTGAACGCCAGGATCTTCGGTCATCGCTTCATCATGGACAGCATCGTTCCCGGTGGCGTTGCTGGCGATATCGACGCCCTGGCGCTGGCCGAAATCGGTGCCCAGTGCAATGTGCTGGGAGCCGAAGTGAAGGCGCTACGCGCCATCTATGACGAGCATCCCGGCTTGCAGGATCGCTTCCTTACTACCGGCATCATCGACGCCGATCTGGCACGCGAGCTGTCGCTCTCGGGTATTGCGGCCCGCGCCACCGGCCTCTTGCTTGACGGTCGTGCCTGGCGAAGCGACTACGAACCGCCGGTACCGTACGCCGGGCTCGGTGTCCGCCCGGCGTCGGACGACCGCGGTGATGTGGCTGCCCGCGTGGCCGTCCGCTTCGACGAGGTTTTCGAGTCGCTGCGGCTGATCCGCAGCATCATCGGTACTTTGCCGTCGGGACCGGTGCGCATCGAAGTGGCGCCGATACCGGGCGCCGAGGGGCTTGGCGTGGTCGAGGGCTGGCGCGGCGAGGTTATCGTCGGCCTGCGCCTGGATGGCGAGGGCCGCATTGCCCGCGCGCATCCGCACGATCCCTCCTGGCAGATCTGGCCGGCGCTAGAGCATGCCGTGCTGAAGGACATCGTCCCCGACTTTCCGCTGATCAACAAGTCGTTCAACCTGTCATATTCGGGGGTGGATCTATGATTCCGCTCCTCAAGCGCATCTTCCGCACCGGCATCCTCACCGAGCCGCCGGCCGAGCGCAGCGGCGAGATGGTGCAGATCGATCGGCTGCACGACGAGATCATCGCCATCCTCGGCCGGGCGCTGACCATCCGCGAGGTGGACGCTGGCTCCTGCAACGGCTGTGAGCTGGAAATTCACGCCCTCAACAACGCCTACTACAACATCGAGGGCCGCGGCATCAAGTTCGTCGCTAGCCCGCGCCACGCCGACATGCTGCTGGTCACCGGGCCGGTGACCAAGAACATGGAGAACGCCCTGCGCATTGCCTACGATTGCACGCCCGATCCCAAGCTGGTGGTGGCGGTCGGCGACTGCGGCTGCAATGGCGGTATGTTCGGCGAGAGCTATGCCAGTTGCGGTGCCGTCGATAACGTCGTTGCCGTCGATATCCGCGTGCCCGGTTGTCCGCCGCCGCCGCTGGCTCTGCTGCAAGGAATTCTCGCCGCCGTGAAGCGCGCTTGACCCCCTGGAGAAAGCGCGGATAATCCGCACTCTTGCCTCTTCCCCCTACCCCGGAAATGACCATCAAGTCGGACAAATGGATACGCCGCATGGCCGCGGGCCACGGCATGATCGAGCCGTTCGAACCCTCGCTGGTGCGCGAGGTGAACGGCAACAAGATCGTCTCCTACGGCACGTCGAGCTACGGCTACGACATCCGCTGCGCCGACGAATTTCGCGTCTTCACCAACATCAACTCGACGATTGTCGATCCCAAGAACTTCGACCCGAATTCTTTTGTCGAGGTCTCGGGCAAGAACTACTGCGTGATTCCGCCCAACTCGTTTGCCCTGGCGCGCACGGTCGAGTATTTCCGCATTCCGCGCAACGTGCTGACCGTCTGCCTGGGCAAGAGCACCTATGCCCGCTGCGGCATCATCGTCAATGTGACGCCGTTCGAGCCGGAGTGGGAAGGCTACGTGACGCTGGAGTTCTCGAACACGACGCCGCTGCCGGCCAAGATCTACGCTGGCGAAGGCTGCGCGCAAGTGATCTTCTTCGAATCCGACGAGGTCTGCGAGACCTCGTACCGCGACCGCGGCGGCAAGTATCAGGGGCAGGTCGGCGTGACCCTGCCCAAGATATAGTTCGCTAGCGTTTACCTCACCCCTATTTGTCGTGACCCGCCGCCGCGCGGGTCTTTGCTTTTCAGGAGCTGGCAATGCGTTTTCATTTTCCGGTCATCATCATCGACGAGGACTTCCGTTCCGAGAACGCCTCTGGTCTCGGCATCCGCGCGCTGGCCAAAGCGATCGAAGGGGAAGGCATGGAGGTGCTCGGCGTCACCAGCTACGGCGACCTGTCATCCTTTGCCCAGCAGCAGTCGCGTGCCTCGGTGTTCATCCTGTCGATCGACGACGAGGAATTCTCCTCGCCGGCGGCGGCCGACAAGGCCATCGCCGAGTTGCGTGCCTTTGTCGAGGAAATTCGCATCCGCAATTCCGAAATCCCGATCTTCCTGCATGGCGAGACGCGCACCTCGCGGCACATTCCCAACGACGTACTGCGCGAAT
>Ga0265325_10003277_pt1 | contig 10649 bp, 4 predicted proteins | sample 41420metaG_FD_202090 | JGI IMG/M metagenome (GOLD analysis project Ga0265325, IMG submission 202090) | Rhizosphere microbial communities from Carex aquatilis grown in University of Washington, Seatle, WA, United States - 4-14-20 metaG | ecosystem: Host-associated > Plants > Roots > Rhizosphere >...
CGCGACATGATCAGCGAGATGCTGCGGGGATTGGCCTTGCGGGCTCATGAGAAAAGCCTCGAACTCGCTTACCGCGTCGACTCCCCAATACCCGAGCGGGTGGTCGGCGACTCCGGACGACTGCGCCAGATACTGCTGAACCTCGTAGGCAATGCCATCAAATTCACTTCGCAGGGAGAAATCGTCGTTGGAGTTCAGTTGGATTCCCACAACAGCCATGAGGTCGGCCTTCACTTCACCGTGGCCGACACGGGGATTGGTATCCCTGCGGAGAAACATTCGCTCGTTTTCGAGGCTTTTGCTCAGGCCGATGGAAGTACGACTCGCAATTACGGCGGCACCGGTTTGGGGCTCGCCATCTCGGCGCGTCTCGCCAGACTCATGGGCGGGCGAATCTGGCTGGAAAGTGAGGTAGGGAAGGGGAGCACATTTCATTTCACCGTCAGCTTCAAGACCGGCACTTCGCAACTCCCTCATAAAGGTGCGGGTCAACACGCCGCGCTCCTGGATCTTCCCGTCTTGCTGGTGGATGACAACTCGGCGAATCGGCAGATTCTGCTTGAGATTACGACGAGCTGGGGCATGAACCCGACTGCGGTTGAAAGTGGGGCCGCAGCGATGGAAGCGATCGACCGAGCCGAGGCAGGTGGTGCTGGTTTTCGCTTGGCAATCATTGATAGTAGGATGCCTGGCATCGATGGATTTCAGTTGGCGGAACAAATTATGGAAAATCCGCATCGGTCTACTGCGGTGCTCATGATGGTGACATCGCATGATCGTACGAAGGTCGAGCACTCCCGCGAGAGAGGCATTGCAGCGTGCCTACTTAAGCCTATAAGGCAGTCGGAAATGTTATTAGCCGTCCTTGGAGTTCTTGGGCAAGTATGGGGTGGAGGGGCGCCTGACGAGGAACGAAAGCATGATCCTCAAACGCCGGCCAGACATCTCCGAATTCTGATTGCCGAAGACAATCCCATAAATCAGAAGGTAGTCGTTCGGATGCTGGAGAAAATGGGGCACACGACGGTACTCGCGATCAACGGTCGAGAAGCATTGGCAACACTAACAGCCGGCACTTTTGATCTCGTGTTCATGGATGTGCAAATGCCCGAAGTCGACGGACTGAGCGCCACCCGAGAGATACGCCTGCGGGAGAAGCAGACAGGATGTCACATACCGATCATCGCCATGACGGCTCACGCGGTAAACGGCGATAAGGAACGCTGTTTGGAGTCGGGCATGGACGCGTATATCAGCAAGCCTGTGACGAGCCACGGGATTGCCAAAACTATCGCCGAAATCTTCGGCGTCGACAGCCAGATTCAAGTACTGATCGCGCCTCTCGTCTCGGCGTCCTTACCTCTCTGGGACAGGACTAAGGCGCTGGAGCGGGTGGACGGAGACGAACCGCTTTTGCGGGAATTGGTGCAGATTTTTCTCGATGAAAGTCATAAGCAGCTGACTGCCATGGGGCGAGCAATCGAAAGCGCGAATCTCGAGGAGATCGAGAGAACGGCGCACAGTCTCAAGGGAGAATTAGGCTATCTAGGACTGCCAACTGCCGCGCAGCAGGCTAAAGAACTCGAGCGCATGGGGCGTGAACGCATGCTGCAACCGGCCGCCGACCTTTTCTCAACCTTCCAGGCCGAAATGTCTGCTTCTGCTGTCGCCCTGCGGCAGATGTTGGAAGAGACCAACGAAGCAGTCGATCGGTAAGCCGCGACAGGTAGTACGCTCGCTGGCCGTAACCGATTGTCCACGAATTGTACGGGATTCTACCGCGTGGACAGCCGCACTTTGTTCCTCCACGTACGTCAAATCGCAATCTGCTGAGGACGAAAGACTTACCAATACTCTTTGGTTCTTTATGTCGAACCAGAATGGCATCCTTCGTGCTTTTTTCTTTGTGTCCTCCCCCGAATTCTTAGCTTTTCGAAAAAGGGCTCGCAGCTGGCTGCGTGGTGGCCCGGAGAAAGAAAACCATGGAAGTCTCCCTGACGGAAACGGCTGCGTTTGTCGCGCCTGGCGTAGCAGCCGCGGATCCTGGATCTACCTTGCGCGACCGCTTGCAGGTCATTGAGCGCCGTGATTGGTGGCTCTGGGTATGTGCGGTCCTGATCAGTCTGCTTCTGACCGGAGGCATCGTATCGTTTGGCTTTCCCGGGCTGCACGTTCTCCATCACGAGCTGAACTCCGCACCGTTTAACGATGCAATTTTAGGGCTCGTGGGAATGGTGTTGCTATTCGACATTTACACGGTCTACCAGCACTTCCAGATACAAGCAGTCAGAAAGCAGCTGATCGAGCGGGAAGAACTGTTCCGCCTCATCACGGAAAACGCTGCGGACATGATCGCGGTGGTAGATACCAAAGGCCGACGGCTGTACAACAGCCCTTCGTACGAAAAGATCCTGGGATATACGCCGCTGGAACTCGGAGGCACGACCGCGGTAGATCAGATTCATCCCGAAGATCGCGAAAAGGTCTTTAAGGCCGCGGCGGATGCGCGCAGCACAGGCGTTGGTACGAGCCTGGAATATCGCATGCGCCACAAAGATGGAAGCTGGCGCACCCTGGAGTCCAGGGCCAGCACGATCTCGAAAGGTGGACAGGTCGAGAAGTTGGTGATCGTGAATCGCGACGTCACCGAGCGCAAGCACCTGGAAGATCAGTTCCGGCAATCGCAAAAGATGGAGGCGGTAGGGCGACTTTCTGGCGGCGTTGCCCACGATTTCAACAACCTGCTTGGCGTGATCATTGGTTACGGAGAGATCGTTCAGGAAGGCACGCCGGAAGAGAGTCCGTTGCGCACCTGCATTGACGAGATTCTGAAGGCAGGCCATCGGGCTGGAGGGCTGACTCGACAATTGCTCGCATTCAGCCGGCAGCAAGTGATGGATCCTCGGGTTCTCGACCTGAATGTCGTAGTCAAAGACATGGAGAAGATGCTGAAACGCCTGATTGGCGAGGATATACGCCTTAAGACCGAGCTGGATTCGACCCTCGTGCACATCAAGGCGGACCAGGGACAGATCGAACAAGTAATCATGAATCTGGCGGTCAATGCCCGGGACGCCATGCTCGATGGAGGTGAGTTGAGACTCACTACCTCCAACTTTCACATGGATGAAGATTTCGTTCGACGGTACCCGTATCCAGTGCTGGTTGGAGACTACGTCCTGCTCACCGTGAGTGATACCGGTTTTGGCATGGATGCTGCTACTCGAGCTCGGGTCTTCGAACCTTTCTTTACCACCAAGGAAAAGGGCAAGGGTACCGGGCTTGGTCTATCGATGGTGTACGGCGTGGTCAAACAAAGCGGTGGTTACATTGAAGTTCTAAGCGAACCCGGCGCAGGAGCGACTTTCACAATCTACCTTCCGAAGGTAGAAGTTGCTGTTGACCCGCAGAAACAGGCAGCGGACTTGCCCGCCTCACTGCTTGGAACCGAAACCTTGCTGCTGGTAGAAGACGAAACATCCCTGCGTAAGTTGAGCCGCCATCTCTTGGAACTTTGCGGATATGTAGTGCTCGAGGCAGAAAATGGAGCCGAAGCTCTGAAAGTAAGCCAGGAGCATAAAGGAATTATCGACCTGCTCCTAACTGACGTTGTAATGCCTGGGATGAGCGGACGAGTTCTGGCAGACCAACTCGTGAAACGGCGTCCAGAGACCCGCGTCGTCTACATGTCCGGATATACGGGTCAGACGGTGGGCGAACACGGAGTTCTGGCAGAAGGAAGCTTCTTTCTGCCGAAACCGTTTACCCGGCAAGCGCTCGCCCACAAGATTCGGGAAGCCCTTGATGGCCAATCGGTCCTGACCGGAGCTGATTGAACGTAGTTGAACGACGATTTTGTTGTGGAGGAAATGGTAGTGGAGAAAATTCTGATTGTTGACGACGACGACGCCGTACGCGGAATGATCAAGATGCGATTGTCTGACACTTACGAGACGATCGACACTGGCAATCCGGTACAAGCATTGGCACTTGCTCTGGAACACAAGCCCCGTGCGATTTTGCTCGATCTGATGATGCCAGACTGTTCTGGCTTCGAGTTGTGTCAGAGTTTTCACAACTTGAGCTATACCGCGCGTATCCCAATCTTTGTCGTAAGTGGTGAGTCTTCGAACAAGTATCGCGACTACATGAGCAACCTGGGCGCCGTAGGATATTTCGAGAAGCCCATTGACTTTACGAAACTGAAGAGTCGGCTCGCGTCAGAACTGCAAACCAGGCCCTCGGAACGTCGCGCGCATGTGCGAGTCCGTATGAAGATTATTCTTAAACTCAAAGGCACGGATGCCTCTCAGCGTTCATTCGAACAGCTCGCCACGACTGAAAACGTAAGCGCCGGCGGATTCCTATGTACTCTGCCCCTTACCCTGGCGCCGAACTCTACTTTTCAGGTATTTCTTTCTGGCTCAGGTCATGATCAATACGTAGGTTCCGTGCGCTTCGTACGCAGAGAAGCTCCGGATACACCCGGGCAACGCTATGCCTTCCAATTTACCGAGCGGACGCAGGAGTGGATCCTGCAAGACTAATATCTTAGGTAAGTTCGCAGACGCGCTGCTCGCTTGGTTGCTCTGGGCCATTGCCCTTCTTTGCTCTCGGTGAACCGTTCGACAATTTGCCCCTTGACTCGTTTCCCCTGTTTGCTATAAGCCTGCTATCAGGCCTTTTTCTGCGAGGCGGAGTCTCGGCCTGTTTCAGATGCTGCGTGACCTGGCCCCTCTCTGGTAGGGGGAGCCTCATTTTTGTTGCAGGAAGAAGATTCTCATGCTGTCACGCTGTGCGCTTCAAACGCCGCTGTCGATTCTTGCCGCTCGCCCCTTCCCCTCCTCAACCGCCCATTGTCATCAGACAAATCATCATGACCGCTGGAGCGCTCGATGACGGTGGCGCCCACTCTCAAGCTGCTGGCGATTGACGACGATGTCAAGAACCTCGAGATCATAAGTTTGGCCCTTCAGCGTCCAGGGCTGGAAATTATGACTTCGCAGGACCCAGAAGAAGGTTTCGAAACGTTCTTGCGAACGCGTCCAAAGATTGTCTTGCTGGACTTGGTGATGCCGAAGGTGAGCGGCATCGAGATATTGGAACGCATCGTAAGTATTGATCCTGGAGTCGACGTCATTTTGATCACGGCGCACTATTCCGCGGAATCAGCCGTAGAAGCGATTCAGAAGGGCGCTGCCGATTACCTGACGAAGCCGATAGAAATTGAAAAACTCCGCTCCCGGATTGACACCCTGCTGGCGGAGGCTGAAACCCGGCAAAAGACTCTGCGTCTTGATCAGGAACTTATCGATGCCTATCAATTCGAGGGCATCGTCGGACGCAGTCCCCTCATGCTTGAGGTCTACGCCAAAATACGAAGAATCGCCCCGCATTTCCGGACTGTGCTGGTGACGGGAGCAACTGGAACGGGCAAAGAATTGGTTGCCAAGGCGCTCCATCGGCTAAGTCCAGCCGGGCGAGGTCCCTTTGTTGTGTGTAACTGTTCCGCGCTCGTCGATAACCTCGTCGAGAGCGAGCTGTTCGGATATGTGCGGGGAGCGTTTACCGGTGCCACTCAGGACAAAGTCGGCATGTTTGAACATGCGGACGGCGGAACCATCTTCATGGATGAGATTGGCGAACTTGCTCCCGCGGCACAAGCCAAGCTATTGCGAGTTCTGCAAAACCGGCAGGTGCAACGGGTGGGTTCCCTCGTTCCCCGGAATATTGATGTGCGCGTAATCGCGGCTACCCATCGCAACCTGAAGACTATGGTGCGCGAAGGGCAGTTCCGGGAAGATCTCTATTATCGTCTCGCGGTCGTCGAAATCCCTCTGCCCGTTCTGGCAAACCGTCGCGAGGACCTTCCTTTGCTGGAACGATATTTCATCGAAAAATTTGCCACTGAATATAACAAGCCGATCGCAGGTCTCGTGCGAAGGGCGCAAACTCGCTTAGCAACCTACCCTTGGCCGGGCAACGTCCGCGAACTCGAAAATGTAATCGGGAACGCTTGCATGATGACCGACGGAAATTTGATCGACATTAGTGACTTGCCGGAGCGACTGCGGGGATCGTTCACCGATGAGATCGGAGGCGACGAGACTTTTCTCTCTCTCGAAGAACTTCAACGTCGGCATATCTTGCGCGTACTGGAAGGGGTCGGTGGCAACAAAGCTAGAGCCGCAGAAGTGCTGGGCATCGGTCGCGCCACGATCTATCAACTTCTCTCGAGAATGAAGATTGAGGAGCCCAAAAAAGGTACCGCCTAGCGACCGGTCCGTCGCCACATCCTTACGATAGTAACTTGCCGTTCACGATGGAACGGCCACCTGTCCCATTGACGGACGGGAGTCTGAAACGCAGACGAATCTCCCCTTTTGCTGGCTTCTTCTCGCTTGCGATGCAAGCCTAAGTCGCGTGTATTCATGAATATACGGTATCCGCGCTGACCGGCACTTCGGCCCCGATCATGCACTCCTAGTTCATGCTGACCGCTCCTGCGGTTCCCCCCAGTTGTTCGGTTGCGCCCCAAATCTTTTGCGGAGGGATCTCATCATGAAACTAAACACTTTGGCATGGACACTGCTCCTCACGGTCGCAGGCTCTGCATCGGCTGGAGCACAGTCTGTGCCGCAGGTTCCTTCCGCTGCGTCGATCAATGCGAACTACGCAAAACTTCCGCTGACGTTCGAATTGAACCACGGCCAAATCGACCCTCATGTCAGGTTCGTTTCGCGAGGGCCCGGATACACCGCGTTCCTCACCAGTGATGGGATGGTGCTCTCGCTGCGCGCCAAGCGAGTTGCGACAAGCCAGGCGACTGGACTCAATATTCCAGCGAGTGCTTCCACCAGATCTGCGCTCCGATTCCGCCTTCTAGGAGCGGCCAAGAATCCGTCGGTTGTGGGGGAGATTCCTCAGCTCGGGCGCGTTAACTACTTTGTGGGTAATAATCCCGCGAAGTGGCAAAGAAACGTTCCTACCTACGGGCGAGTTCGTTACAAGAATGTCTACCCCGGAATTGATTTGCTCTACTACGGCAATCAACGCCAGCTGGAATACGATTTTGCAATCGCTCCCGGGGCCGATCCCTCACGGATTCAATTCGAAATCCGAGGCGCAAAGCAGATACAGATCGGGACCGATGGGGCCCTCGCTCTAACAACAAGCAACGGCGACCTTCATTTCCAGGCTCCCAAGGTTTATCAGGAATCGAATGGGCAGCGCATTGAGGTAGGCGGCGGATATGTTGTGACCGATCCGACTCACGTTAGCTTCCACGTGGCCCCGTATGACGCAAATGTTCCGTTGGTGATCGACCCTGTCCTGGTCTACTCGACTTATCTTGGAGGCAGCGGGACCGACCAGCCCAACGGAATTGCGATCGACACAGCTGGAAATGTCTATGTCGCGGGGTCGACGGACTCAACAGACTTTCCCCTTGTCACGAAGAGCCTTCTGCCTAGCGGCAACCCCCACGTCTTCGTCTCGAAACTCGATGCGACGGGATCCAATCTCATTTACACCGACTATCTCGGTGGTAATAGTCAAGACTATGGCTATGCTCTGGCACTTGACGTTGCAAATAACGTTTACGTCACCGGTAGCACGGCATCCAGCGACTTTCCGATGATGAATCCTTATCAGGGAACCTATCCTGGTTCATTTAATGCCTTTCTGACCAAGATTTCGCCCGACGGTTCCTCTCTTTTGTATTCAACGTTCTTCGGTGGAAATGGTTCAGACACGCCGTCGGGACTTGCTGTCGATGCGTCCGGCGACATGATCATCGCTGGGACCACATCCTCGACGAACCTTCCGGTTGCCAATGCTTACCAGTCGACGGTCTCTCCAAACCTGGGAGACATGTATGGCAACTACGGATTCCTAACAAAATTTAGCCCCGACGGATCGTCCCTCGTATATTCCACGTACTTCGGTGGCAATTCGAATGTGCCACTCAACTGCGGCGGAACTCCGTGCTGGCCGCAGCCCGTCAGTTCCATTGTGGGGATGGCGCTCGATAGCTCTGGGAGTGCCTACGTCACCGGCAATACGAATACGAATAACTTTCCGGTTACTGGGGAAGCTTATCAAGGCACAGACACCATTCCTCAGAACGGCTCCGTGGGCTTCGTCGGCAAATTCAACAGTGTTGGGAGTCTGCAATATTCTACTTATTTTTACGAGAGCAGCGGCCAACTCACCGACATCGCGGCTATCGCGGTCGATGCTTCTGGCTCGGCCTACGTTACTGGAGTTGCGCTTAGCGACGGAACGTTTCCAGTCACCATTACCAGCATCTGCGACCCCGGTGTGTCCTTCTATGGGTGCGACTTCGGCTTCGTCACGAAATTCGACGCAGCCGGCGCGACACTGCTCTATTCAACGTTTCTCGGCCTGAACAACAATGCCGTGCCGGCAGCAATCCTGCTGGACATAAACAAAAATGCCTACATTCTTGCTCTTACTGGGAGCGGTTCTTTCGGCTTAGTAAATGGAATTGAGCAATTTAGCAGCGGGAATGACGTTTTGCTGGCAGAAATTGATGCCACTGCCAGCACACAGCTTTTTACGACTTTTTTGGGCGGCAGTGGAGACGACGAGCCGGCATCCGCTGGAATGGCTCTCGATGCGAGTGGCAATTTGTACGTGGCCGGCATGACCAATTCCAGCGACTTTCCGATGACGCAGGCGACGTTCCAGAGCGTATTCGCTGGGAATACCGATGCTTTTATTCTCAAGATTGGACCAGTATCCGCACCAGCTGTTTCCTATAGCCCGGCTTCGTTGCAGTATGACAATCAAGCGGTCAGCACGAGCAGTCAGCCGCAAACTGTACTTCTGCGCAACATGGGGAGCTCGCCGCTGTCGATTTCATCGATCAGCGTCAGCAGCGGCTTTCTTGAGACGGATACCTGCGGAAGCAGTGTGCTCGCCGCGGGCACCTGCACGTTTTCTGTTGCTTTTAGCCCGATCGTCCCCGGGACGAACAGTGGAACCATCGTGATTCAGGATGACGCCGCCGGCTCGCCGCACAGCATCAGTTTGAGAGGCACCGGTCTAGGCGCCCTTGTGGTTCTGGCTCCCTCCACCCTAACGTTCTCGAGCATTCCAGTCGGAAGTTCCAGCGTCGCCCAGACGATAACGCTGACGAACTCCGGCAACGCGACGCTGAGTATCAACAGCGTCCAGATCGCGGGAGATTACACGCAAACCAATAACTGTCCCGCGACTCTGTCCGCGAGTTCAACCTGTGCGATTAATGTGACGTTCACTCCGACGGCCTCCGGAAGCCGCACCGGAACCGTGACGATTAGCGACAGCGTTCCTGGAAATCCTCAGACCGTGGCACTGGCGGGCACGGGAACGGCGTTAGCGCCCGTGGTCTCTCTGACTCCTGCGACTCTTGCGTTCACTAGTGTGTCTGTAGGAACTTCTGCGGCAGCCAAGACGACAACGTTGGCCAACAACGGCAATGCTGCACTGGCTATCAACAGCATCCAGATCACTGGCGATTACGCGCAGACGAATAACTGCCCAGCAAGTCTGCCTGCCAGCTCCACGTGTTTGATTAATGTGACGTTTACTCCGAAGAGTTCCGGAAGCCGCAGCGGAACCGTGACGATCAGCGACAGCGTTGTGGGCAGTCCTCAGCTCGTCGGATTGAGCGGCTCCGGAGTTGATTTCAGCCTTTCGACTTCGGCCAGTGGCGCAACCGTCACCGCCGGCACAGCGGCAACTTACAGCTTGACCGTTGCCCCACTGGGCGGGACATTCGCGAGTGCTGTGAAGCTGAGCTGCAGTGGAGCTCCTGCCAAAACAACTTGCAGCCTATCCAAGAGTTCCGTTACTCCAGGATCGAGCCCGTCGGTTGTAACGCTAACGATTAGCACGACGGCAACATCCGCTGGGCTGGCGATGCCCCGTCCAGCGCAAGGTCAGCTCATTTACGCGCTGTGGATGCCGCTACAGGGACTTGGCTTTTTTGGAATGATTCTGGCGGGCTCGAAGACGACTAAAAAGAGGCTTGGTGTCGCGATCGCGCTGGCGCTCCTGGTTGGAGCTATGTTGCTTATGTCCGCCTGCGCCGGCGGCACCGGTATCGCTCAGCAAACCGTGCCCGGAACTACTCCGGGCACCTACACCGTTACCGTATCTGGAGTTTCTGGTACGTTGCAGCACTCTGTTCCAGTGACTCTGACTGTGCAATGAAACGCTGTGAACAACGCAACCGGTCATGCTAGTTGCAGGCCATCAAGTTCTGGGTCACACCCTGGAGGCTCATGATCGAGTTCGCGATTAGCGGCGCGCTCCAGAAACGGTTGTGGTGTTTGCGGAGGTAGTAAGCGGCAAGGACAGCGCCAGCGCTCTTCGCGGATGCAACCGCATAGGCCCGGCCAACCGTCGGATGCTTGCCATAGAGATAGGCGGACTCCACTTCCATGTTGCAGACGCCCTTCTTGCCGGCAAGCCAGTTCTGGCGGGCGAATAGCGTGGTGTAGGAGTCGGCGAAGGTGCTACCGGTCGAAATCAGGGCAAGACTGACGAATGTCGCATCAATGGGCTTCTTCTCGAAAATCTTCGGTGCGGGAACTGGTAAGGGAGCTTCCACGATGAACGCATCGGCAGCCATTACTGCG
>Ga0265325_10003278_pt1 | contig 10641 bp, 12 predicted proteins | sample 41420metaG_FD_202090 | JGI IMG/M metagenome (GOLD analysis project Ga0265325, IMG submission 202090) | Rhizosphere microbial communities from Carex aquatilis grown in University of Washington, Seatle, WA, United States - 4-14-20 metaG | ecosystem: Host-associated > Plants > Roots > Rhizosphere...
TGCGCGTATAGGTTAGGAACGTCCGTTGCGCGCGCAACGAACCGAAGAATGAGGGATTTCCCATGGCGAAGAAGTCGAAGTCTGTGAAGAAGAAGGCGGCGAAGAAGGCCGCAAAGAAGACCAAGAAGATCGCAAAACTTGCCGTCAAGGCGAAGGCAAAATCGAAGCGTAAAGCCGTCAAGCGCGCCGCCCCGAAAAAGGCCAAGCCTGCTGCGAAGCGCAAGGTGGCGAAAGCCAAGAAGCCTGTGAAGAAGGCCGGGAAGCCGCGGAAGGCGAAAATGCCCAAGGCCGTCAAGCCTTTGGCAGCGCCTGCGCCCGAGGCCGTGGCGCCGGCGGTAGACGAAATTCTTATGCCCCCAAGCCTGCTCTAAGTCCTCCGCGCATCGTGCGCGAACTGATCTGGAATATTCCGTTGCGCGCGCAACGGACAGCTGAACGACGGAACTGACGTGGCGACAAAGACTGTGTCAAAGAAAGTGGCGAAACCGAAAGCCGCGGCCAAGCATCCGCCGGCCAAGGCGGCGAACGCCAAGGCGGCGCCTGCGAAAAAAGCTGCCGCCAAGGCCAAGCCTGCGCCAAAACCGGTGAAGGCGGCCGCAAAGCCTGCCAAAGCCGTGGCCGCCAAACCGGCCCTCGCCAAGGCACAGCCCAAGACCGCCGCCAAGCCGCAACCTGTCGTTACCAAGCCGGCCGACAAAGCGCGAGCGCCTGCCGCTCCCGTAGCAGCCGTCCCGGCTAAGCCGCCGATCAAGCCCGGCGCCAAACCGGGCACCAAGCCGGGCGAGGGCGAGTCGCCGGGCGACGCCGACAGTCCGCTGCTGGATATGTCCGACGTCGGCGTGCGCAAGATGATCGCGCGCGCCAAGACGCGCGGCTATGTCACCTACGACGAACTGAACAAGGTCCTGCCCTCCGACAAGACGTCTTCCGAACAGATCGAAGACACGATGTCGATGCTCTCCGAAATGGGCATCAACGTCATCGAGAGCGAAGAGCAGGAAGAAGGCGCCGAAGCCGCCGTGCCCGCGCTGGTGGAAGGCGGCAAGGCGGTCGCCGTCAAGGAAGGCACCGAGACCGAACAATATGACCGCACCGATGATCCGGTCCGCATGTATCTGCGCGAGATGGGCTCGGTGGAGCTGCTATCGCGCGAAGGCGAAATCGCGATCGCCAAGCGCATCGAGGCCGGCCGCGAACTGATGATCGGCGCCTTGTGCGAAAGCCCGCTGACCTTCGAGGCGCTCACCGTGTGGCGCGACGAGCTCAACGAAGGCAAGGTTTTGCTGCGCGACATCATCGATCTGGAAGCGATGTACGGCGCCGGCCCCGACGGCCAGCCCGCGCCGGTTCCCGGCCTGGAAGGCGCGGTGCCGATTGTGCCGCTGCCGCAGATGAACGGCATGGCCGCCGCCCAGCCGCTGCCGATCCCCGAAGTGAAGCGGCCCGAGCCGCCCAAGCCCGTTCTCGCAGCGGCGCCCGCCGCCGCGCCGACGCCGGGCGAGCCGGAGGAAGAACTCGATCCGGCCGAAGCCGCCGCCAAGGCCGATGCCGCCGCCGATGCCGACGATTTCGACGACGAAGGCAATCTGCCGCTCTCCGCGATGGAAGCCGCGCTCAAACCGCAGGTGCTCGAAACCCTCGACCAGATCGCCAATCTTTATAAGAAGCTCGGCCGTTTGCAGGACGCCTCGGTCGAGGCGGCGCTGGCTTCGGACGAGCTTTCCACCGGCCAGGAACGCCGCTTCAAGAAGCTGCGCAACGAGACCGTCGATCTGGTCAAGAGCCTCAAGCTCAACAACAACCGCATCGAAGCCCTGGTCGATCAGATGTACGGCATCAACCGCCGTCTGGTCAGCCTGGAAGGCCGGTTGCTGCGCCTGGCCGAAGCGCACGGCGTGCTGCGCGAGGATTTCCTCAAAGAGCATTTCGGCAACGAGCTCGATCCCAACTGGGCGCGCCGCGTCGGCCGCCTGTCGCGTTCCGGCTGGAAGGACTTCGTCGCCGAGGAACGCGACAAGATCCACGCCCAGCGCGACGAGATCCAGACCCTGGCGCAGGAAATGCGCCAGTCGATCAGCGAATTTCGCCGCATCGTGCAGACGGTGCAGAAGGGCGAGCGCGAATCCGGCGTCGCCAAGAAGGAAATGATCGAGGCCAATCTGCGCCTCGTGATCTCCATCGCCAAGAAATACACCAACCGCGGCTTGCAGTTCCTCGACCTGATCCAGGAAGGCAATATCGGGCTGATGAAGGCGGTCGACAAATTCGAATACCGCCGCGGCTATAAATTCTCGACTTATGCGACCTGGTGGATTCGCCAGGCGATCACCCGCTCCATCGCCGATCAGGCGCGCACCATTCGCATTCCGGTGCACATGATCGAGACGATCAACAAGCTGGTGCGCACCAGCCGCCAGATGCTGCACGAGATCGGCCGCGAGCCGACGCCCGAGGAACTCGCCGAACGCCTCGCCATGCCTTTGGAAAAGGTCCGCAAGGTTCTCAAGATCGCCAAGGAGCCGATCTCGCTCGAAACGCCGATCGGCGACGAGGAAGATTCGCACCTCGGCGATTTCATCGAGGACAAGAACGCCATCCTGCCGATCGACGCGGCGATCCAGGCCAATCTGCGCGAGACCACCACGCGCGTCTTGGCGACGCTGACGCCGCGCGAGGAGCGCGTGCTGCGCATGCGCTTCGGCATCGGCATGAACACCGATCACACGCTGGAAGAAGTCGGCCAGCAATTCTCGGTCACCCGCGAACGCATCCGCCAGATCGAGGCGAAGGCGCTGCGCAAACTCAAACATCCTTCGAGGAGCCGCAAACTACGCTCGTTCCTGGATAACTAATCCTGTTCTACCCTCCCCTTGAGGGAGGGTCGAACGCGCGATGGCGCGTTCGGGGAGGGGTCGCGATGCGAAGCAGCGCGCGGCCCGCAAACAAGGTACGAAACACCAGTCGATAACGGAGAAGACGCACGTATGGGTTTGTTCAAAGAAAAATCTTTCCATGATCGCGTAGACGCCGGCGCCAAGGCGCGCGCGGCCGAGATGGAACGGGCGCGCGAACGTGCCCGCAAGCTTCAGGAGACGGCCGCCGAGCGCATGGCCGAGCGGATGCGGATCGCGACCGAGCGCAATGCGCGCGAAGCCGCCCGCGAAGCTGCGAAAAAGGCCGAAGCCGAGCGCATCGAGGCCGAGAAGAAGGCCGAGGCCGAGCGCCTCGAAGCCGAACGCCTCGCCGCCGAGGAAGCCAAGCGGCTGGCCGACGAAGAATACGAAGCCGCCAAGAAATGGCTGGCCGAGGAAGAGAAGCGCAAGATCGTCAAGCTGCTGGCCGACCAGAAAGCGATGCGCGACGCCAAATACGCCGCCCGCAAGCAAAGGCGGAGATAAACGCTTCCCTTGCCCCCGACTTTTCTGCCCCCGCTTCTTAGCGGGGGAAGTTCGGCCGAAGGCCGGGAAGGGGGCGGCGCGCGCTTAGCGCGCCGGGTGGGGGCGCTCGCATCGCGCGCATGTCGCGTAGACGCACACACCAGATCGAAGCAAAGGCGCTGCGCAAGCTGAAGCATCCGAGCCGGCCAGGAAGCTGTGGTTGTTCTTCGACAACTGACGTCCCGAGAAAACTAGGCTCAGAATTGCAGGTCAGCTACCGCGATCTAGGTCGAGAATCGAATTACAAAGGTGGCGGCAGACTTCTGCCTCGCCCAGTTCGTGCCAGCTTAGGCCCTTAACGTTGAGCAAGCTTGGGCTGTAATCATAGACCTGCTCTTTTGTAACGTTGCACCAGACAGGAAGAATCAGCTGCCTTTCTTCCAAAATCTCGCGGGTGAAAATCGAATCAAACTCCTTCTTTGTCCACCCTCTGTTAGAAAAGAAGTTCGAGCTCAGAATCAGAACGCACTTTCTGCATGTCTTAAGTCCTCTCTCGATACTCTCACGCAGATTGCTACCAACTTTAAGCGAAAACTCGTCGTACCAAACGGGACACATGAGCCGTTGGAGTTCAAACGCGATCTTCTTTGCATATTCCAGTTTGTCCCGAGAATCGTGACATATGAATGCCAAGGGGGTTTCGTGTTTAGAGCGTTCCCGAGCGTGATCCAGAGATCTGAATTGTAGCTTTTGACCAAGTTCGCGCGCACGAACTTTGAGTTGCGCTATCGCGTTGAGTTCCAGCGGTGTCTCTGAATAGATGAAAATGCGAGTGGACGCCGAAATGTCGCGTATGGAAATCCATTCCGGATCGCCGTGGAAACGAGCTCGCATCTCAAATGGGTTTGTGTTTCCGATTTCGAGTTCGCCAGGAAACGCGCGAGCCGATGGGAGTGTGACTTTTCCATTCAGGGCGAGCTGCGATTTTCCGAATTGTAATGCCTCAAGAAACTTCAAGAAGAAGTCCAGAGAATGATTCTCACCTTCTACGAAACACGCCACAAATGCGGCGTGTCCAGCAAAGTCATATAGTACAGCACCTTCAACATTGGCATACTCGACGTTCGGAAATCGGACATGCACTCGTGCCGCATAATTAAAATCCGAGTCAAAATATTCGCGTAAAGTGGCCATGCCTAGTTCCCAAATCCAATCGCAATGGAGTTCTCAGTCTTAAGGCTCTTCCCTCTCCGCATACGCATCCACCAGCGCGCGGATCATGCGTTGATAGGGGATGCGTTGCTTGGCCCCTTCGCGTTTGAAGAAGTCCACGCTGCGCTGGCTGAGCGACAGCGTCACCTTCACGTTGGACTCGCGCAGCACCAGCTTGTCGGGCGGCGGCAGGAAGTCCTTGATCGGCGCTCCAATCCTGCCGATTTCGCCTTTACCGTAATGGATCGCTCGCTTCCGCACGGTTGCACCCTTTAATCCACGTGAAATCTATCCTATTCTTCCCCTATGACGAAGTTGCTCGAAAAAGCCCTTGCGGCCGTCGTCCGCCTTCCGTCCGAAAGCCAGGACGAGATCGCGCGCGCGATGCTGCTGCTTGCCGAATCGGACGGAGAGCCGGAAATAATCGATCCGGTGCATTTACCTGCCGTTCTGGAAGGTCTGGCTCAAGCCGGGCGTCGCGAGTTTGCCAGCGATACGGAGGTCGAGGCTGCGTTTCGCCGCTTTGACTCATGAAGCTTCGTTTCACGCTGCGCGCCGCGCGAGACGTGATGGAAATTGCCGCCACTATCCGCTCCGAGAACCCGCCTGCGGCGGAACGTGTGCGCAGTGCTATTCTCGAATCGCTTCAGCTTTTGGCGGATTTCCCTGAAATCGGCAGACGGCAAAATGTCGAGGGCGTGCGCAAGCATGTCAGCCGAAAATATGGCTATCTCGTCTACTATGCGATTGACGCGTCCGCCGACGAAATCGCGATCCTGACGATTCAGCATCCTGCACGCGAGCAGCCGTACTGACCGCGGCTCACGTCCCATCTGATTGCGATACTCATTCCCTATCCACGTTTTCTCGACGCACTTTTTGCTCCGTTCGCGCCGGAATTTCCGAACGCCTTCAAGCCGTTCGCGTGCACCCGCTTGCGACGCGCTGCTTTGCTTATCCACGTTCTGCGAACCGGGCGGATAATGCGCGCGGCAATAGCGAGAGAGTTCCAATGGGCAAGAATACGGAAGAACGCGATTTTGCAGACGTTCTGAAACAGCGCATGCGCGAAATCGACGAAGCAAGCGCACGCTGGCGGCGCGAGCATCCCGAGGAAGAGACCGCCGAGGACGAGGCGCCAGCCGCCGCCTCCGCAACAGGCGAACCATGCGACGGCAAAGAGGCAAGGATCGTCCAATGGGAAGACGAGATGCGCCGCTATGCCGACGATAACGGCGGGCTTGTTCCCACCAGGCTATCGGGCGTGTTCGAAGATCGGTTTCGCCAGGTGCGCCTGGCGGAGGGGCGCGCGGACACCGCGGAGAACGGCAAACCTCCTGTCCCGTCCGACGCCGCGCCGTCCGATACGGAAAAGCTGCTCAACGGGCTGATCGAGGAATGCCGCGCGCTGCTGCGCGACGTGGCCTTCCGTTCCGCCTGTCTCACGCCCGATGCGGACGAGCGCATCCGCTTTCTGACGGCCGCGCAAAATCTGGCGACCACGGGCGCGAACGTGGGCAAGGTCGTCGCGCGCCTGCGCGCCCCCGCCGCGCCCGCGATGGAAGAGCGGCGTCAGGTCATCACCGTCGAGCATGTCCAGAGGGTCGCAACGCCAGCGCAGGGGGAGGGGGGTAGGGGGTGTTTGCCGTGAAACGAAAAACAATGATCGATCTTTCGCCGCCGCCGTGCCGCAAGCTTGGTGCGCCATTTGGCAATCGCAACGCGCTCAGAACCGGCGCGCATGTGGCAGAGGTGCGCGCCTGGAAGAAGCGCGTCGCCGCCTGGCGGCGGCGCGTACGCACCGCCCTCGCCGAAGCGGACCGAAAATGACGGCGCCTATCCCGGCCAGATCGCGCTCATCACCAGCAGGATTCCGACCAGCGATGCGGTCCACACCAGCGTGCGCGTGTACGGGATGGAGATCGCATAGGCCGGCACATAGAGCAGCCGCGCCCAGATGTAGATCTGTGCCCCCAGCACGCTCAGCGCGGTGTGCTTGTCGAGTCCATTGGCCACCAGAACCGCGGCCGCAAACAATGGAAACGTTTCGAGGAAATTCTTGTAGGCGCGCTCGAGGCGGCCGCCGATCTTGCCGAGCATGGCGCCGGGCTCATCGCGCGGGCCGGCCGCCCAGGGCAAACCGCGCGCCGCCACGCTGGCGGCGGCCGCCAGCACGAGCTGGATCAGCCCGAGCGCGATGGCACAGAACAGAATCTGCATTTCATAACCGGTACCGGACATTGCTTGCTCCCCAAATCGATTCCCAGGGGCTCAGCATATCCCGGAGTACGGCGGCGCAAACAGGGGTCAGTTGGCCCCCTCGCTCACCGTCACCTTTTCGATCACCACCGGGGTTGCCGGTGCCGCGTCGGGGAACGGGCCTTTGCCGCCGGCCAGCGGCGTGGCCGCGATTTTGTCCACCACCTCCAGGCCTGCGGTCACGCTGCCGAACACGGCATAGCCCGTGGTGCCCGGCGCGTCGCCCGGCTTGGCGTCGAGGGCTGCGCTGTTGTCGTCGAGATCGATGAAGAACTCCGCCGTCGCGCTGACGGGCTCGTTGCCGCGCGCCATCGCCACCGCGCCGCGCACGTTGCGAAGTCCGTTGCCGCTTTCGAGCGCGATGGGTGCGTGCACGTCGCGCTCCTTACCGTCGGCCTCGAAGCTGCCCGCCTGGATCACGAAGCCCGGCACCACGCGATACACCACGGTGCCGTCGAAATGGCCTTCCTTCGCGTAGCGGATGAAATTGTCCACCGTCGCGGGCGCATGGGCCCGGTCCAGCGCGATGACAATCATGCCCAGCGAGGTTTCCACCCTGGCCTCCTGCGCAAAGGCCGCCTGGCCGGCCAGCAAAAACGCCGGTACGAACAGCAGAAATCGCCTAAGTCTCATGTGCCAGCGCCTCTTTGTTTCGGATACCTAGGTTATCACGCCGCGCCCAGGCATTTGCAGTATAGTTTGCTCGACAGAACTGCGCTGCGCCCTTATAGGGTAGCCTTATGGTGCCGCCCCAAAGCGCGAACAGGCGTGGCGGCCGGTCTGCGGCGAAAACGCGCTGCGGCTAACGAACGAAAGGGCGCCTCAATGGCCCAACCAGAAAAGACCCCACCGAAGCTTGTCGAGAAGGCGCCCGCCCGCAAGGTCTTCAAATATCCCAGCGAAGAAGAAACATTCGTGCGCCGGATCGGCAGCGCCACGCTGGCGCATTGGAATGAACTTCCCGCCGAGCTGCGCGAGAAGATTCTGGCGGAAGCGATCTCGGTGTGGGACCGCGAATACAACACGCCCCAGCTCGCCCAGAAGCTCGACATTTTCGTCAAGCGCTATCCCGGCCGCCTGCGCTGAGCGCAAGCTTGCCGCACACTCTTGAGTTCGTTCCGATCGCTATCTCTCAGCCCACGCGCTTGACGGGCGGAGTGCCGGACAGCACTTCTTTCACCTTCGCCGCAAGCTGTTTCAGTCCGAAGGGCTTGGGCAGGAAGTGCAGGTCTTCGGCCTTCTCGTCGTTGCGCCGGAAGGCTTCCTCGGCATAGCCCGACATGAAGATGATCGCCATGTCGGGGCGGATGCGCTTGACGGCGCGCACCAGCGTGGGCCCATCCATATTGGGCATCACGACGTCGGTGATCAGCAGATGGATCGTCACGGCCGAGCTGCGCACCATCTCCAGCGCCTCTTCGCCGCCCGCCGCCTCGAGCACATTGTAGCCGCGCATGCGCAGCGCACGCGCCGCGAAGCTGCGCACCGCCTCTTCGTCTTCCACCAAGAGGATGGTGTCCTGGCCGGTGACGTCGCGCGGGCTCGCCCGTTCGGGTTCCGGCGCGGCGACGGCATCCTGCTCGGCGCGGAAGCGCGGCAGGAAGATGCGGAATGCGGTGCCCTTGCCGACGTCGGAATCCACCGTGATGAAGCCGCCGGTCTGCTTGACGATGCCGTAGACGGTCGCCAGGCCAAGCCCAGTTCCCTGGCCCACCGGCTTGGTGGTGAAGAAGGGATCGAAGATCTTGCCCAGATGCTCTTTGGCAATGCCGGTGCCCGTGTCGGCGACTTCGATGAGCACGTAATCGCCCACCGGCATGATCGCGGTGCCGAGCGCAATCGGCGCCGTTGCCGTCTCGTTGGCGGTGCGAATGGTCACCGTGCCGCCGCTTGGCATGGCGTCCCGCGCATTGACGACCAGATTGATGATCGCATTGGAAAGCTGGGCTTCGTCGGCATGCACCGGCCACAGATCGGCGCCGTGTTCCAGCTTCAGCTCAACGCCCTCGCGCAGCAGGCGGCGCAGCATCAACGCCAATTCGCCCACCACATCGCGCACCGCCAGGACGCGCGGCTGCAGCGTCTGCTTGCGCGAGAAGGCGAGCAATTGTCCCACCAGCGTCGCGGCACGCAGTGCGTTCTGGTGGATCTCGTTGATTTCCTTGAACGAGGGATCGCCCGCCTGATGGCGCATCAAGAGGAATTCGGAATTGCCGATGATGACGGTCAGCAGATTGTTGAAATCGTGCGCCACGCCGCCGGCCAATTGTCCGACGGCCTGCATCTTCTGCGACTGGGCGAATTTGACTTCGAGCGCCTTCTGTTCCGAGACGTCGAGCAGGTACAGAATGACGCGGCCGTCCGCGCCGTTCATCGGGGCTGCGAAAAGTTCGGCCATGCGCTCGCTGCCGGTTTCGCCTTGGCCCGCGGCGCGCAGCTCCGCCGAATCCGTTCCGGTCTGGCCTTCCGCCGCTTTGGCGATCAAGGTGCTGACGCCCGGCCGATCCGACTCTTCGACCATATCGGTCAGGGCGCGCCCGGAAATCGCGCCCGGCGATCCGAAGAACGCTTTGAACGCGACGTTGGCGTCGACCAGCTTGCCGTCGGCGGTGGCGAAGGCGACGCCCATCGGGGCATCGCGGAACACGTCGCTGACACCGAGATTCACAGGCGTCGGCGCCGGCTTGGCGGCCGCACGTGCGCCGGGCGAAAGCCGCGGGGTGAACCACCAGGCGGTTTGTCCGCCGGTCAAGGGACGTACCGCGGCCACGATCTCCAGACCGGGCGCGACGCCGAAGGATTCCTCGCGCGCCACGGCTTCGGCGGCGCCCCGCGCCAGCCGGTAGAGCACGGCGGCGGAGGGTTCGCCGGCCAGCGCAAGTTCGGGCGGCGGAGCCGATTCGCCTTCGGCGGCACCGGCCATGCGCCGATAAACATCGTTGCAGTCGAGCACCGCGCCGTCGCTGCCGGTGACGGCCCAGGCAATGTTGGCGCGCGCGGCGGCTTCGGCCACCCGGCGCGCGTCGGCGGCGCTCATCGATTCGCGAGGCCACACCGCATAGAGGAACAGGCTACCCACGGCGCCGATGCCGCAGAGCAGGGCCACGCCGGCCCATTGCGCGACCTGGGGTGTCGCCACGGCAAGGGCCGCCGCCCCGACCGCCAGGAGGACGAAGCCGAGTGCTGCCCAGCGCCAGCCGCCGGCCGGAATGCCGAGATTGTCTCCCATGATGCTTCGCGCCGCCATCATGGACGGACCATAACCGAAAGTGCGGGGAAGGTCGGAAAATTAATTGGGCCGGAGCTTGCCGGTAAGCCGCATGACGTAGCCGATGACCTGCGCCACCGCCTTGTAATGCTCGGGCGGAATCGCTTCGTCCAGGTCCACGGTGGCATACAGCGCACGCGCCAAGGGGGGATTTTCGACGACCGGCACATCATGTTCTTTCGCCACATCGCGGATGCGCAGTGCCAGGGCGTCCGCGCCCTTGGCCACGCATATTGGAGCGGCCATTTTGCCTGATTCGTACTTGAGCGCGATGGCGAAGTGCGTCGGGTTCATGATGACGACGGAGGCGGTGGGGACGGCCGCGATCATCCGCCTCTTGGCCCGTTCCTGGCGAATCTGGCGAACCTTCGCCTTGATGGCCGGATCGCCTTCGGTCTGGCGGTATTCTTCCTTGATTTCCTGCTTGGACATCCGGTTCCGCTTGAGGAACTGGAAGCGCTGCAGCAGGAAATCCGCACCCGCGATGAAGGCCAGCGCCGACAAGGCCGCGATCAGCACCTTGAA
>Ga0265325_10003280_pt1 | contig 10638 bp, 10 predicted proteins | sample 41420metaG_FD_202090 | JGI IMG/M metagenome (GOLD analysis project Ga0265325, IMG submission 202090) | Rhizosphere microbial communities from Carex aquatilis grown in University of Washington, Seatle, WA, United States - 4-14-20 metaG | ecosystem: Host-associated > Plants > Roots > Rhizosphere...
CTTGGGCGATAAGCAATCGTATTTCAATAGAACCTATGCCGCTCTGTTGACATCCTCACAAATTCGTCATTCGTGCTGTAGCCCGCCTCTTTAGAGGCGGGGCCTTTCGCTGATCGCAGCACTCGAACCCCCGCCTCTGAAGAGGTGGGCTACAGCAACTGGGTTCCGCCGAATGCCGAGACCGCTGTTTCGTGCAGGGTTCCAACAGAGCCAGATGGCTTCTGGTTCCAGACACTGTCACGTTTTCGCGTCTTATTTGGTCTTTTCTTCCGGGAAAAGATAAACGTTATTGTCCTCGCAAACTTGCTCCGAGATTTCCCAGTCAGGCTTCAAATCGTAAGTCCTCTGCACCGACCAGGGTTTCACGAATGACTTCGGATCATCGATCGTGATATCCACCTGCAACAGGTCATGATTCACGCGGCGGATCCGTTCCACTACGTGAAGGGCGTCGGAGAGCGGGCGCCGTGTGTTGTCGAGCCAGGTCTGGCCATTGAATCCGATCGTGTCTACAACGAGCGTGTCCCCATCCCATTTGCCGGTCGAATTCCCCATGTAAGTGGGGACCAGGTCCTTGGGATGTTCCCGTCCGTCTGTATGGATCTCGCGCACCAGGTGTTGATATTCATGATGAATCAGGACCCGCCCTGGCAGCGAAATGATTTCGAAAGGATAAGGCTCGGTCCACACTCGCGGCACGCCCGCCGGATAGCAAAGCAATGGCGGGTTCACCTTTTGCCGATTGGCTTTGATCTGTTCTTGTGCCCAGGGAAGAAGGGTGGACCCTTCTCCAAAGTCAAATTGGGATCGCACGTCGCCATGAACGTACCACACTCCGGAAAGGTCAGGAATTTGTCGTGAAGCTTGAGGCTTCGATCCTTGAGGCGCCCCCTCGCTCGCGAGGAATAGTGGATAAAAAACCAACGCAACGGCGGCACCCGCAATCGAGAGAACATGATGTCTGACCAAGAGGACCTCCGTTACATGCGGTTCGAACGGTGGCTCAGCCTTCTCCAGTGAAATTCGAGTCACAATATATCAACCGGATTGGAAACTCCAGACCTATCGCTGCGCACGAAACTCTGAAAGCTCGTCAGGAGGACAGCCATTTCTTGCCGCGAATTCTCATACCATCCCCTTGCGCAATTCCTCGATCGGGTGAAACGTATCGCGCCACACGACTCCCCCTCGCCACAACGTCGTGACCGCCGAGCGCGTCATCATCCAGCAAAAGATCAACGCCCCGAGCGGATGCGTAAGCCCGTAGAGCGGAGAAGCATCCGTCGGCCAGATCATCGCTGAGTGAATGACGATGGCGGCGCCAGCGGCAATTCCCGCAAACACTCGCGCCCAACCCGATGCGAAAATGAGGCCCAAAAACGGCAGCACGCTCATGGCCAGCGACAGAATCATCGCGGCGATGGCGAAGAAAGCGTTGTAGTGTACGGCGGCAAACATATTTTTCGTCACGCCGCGAATCACATTGCGCACGCCGCTGTGCCAGCGCACGCTTACCATGTCCTGCGCGACGGCCACACCTGAAAGGAATCCGGCCATCTTCATCAGTTTTCCAAGCTTCATGTCTTCGATAACGTCCATGCGCAAGCGGCTGTGCCCGCCGCATTTCTCGTAGGCGGCGCGACGCACGAGTTGGAACGCTCCAACTCCCACATAACGTGCGGACCGTGGATTCGAAGCAAGCCAAGGCTCGTTGCCGAATACAAATCCCAGGCCGAAGAATGAAATGGCGGTGATCTCCCAGAATCCGCGCATTTCGACGGAAGCAAGCAGGGTCAGGTGGTCCCACTGGCGCTCCTCGGCGAGCGCCACGGCACGGCTCAGCACATCGGGCTTGAAATGGACGTCCGCATCCGTGAAAACAATCCAATCGCCTTGCGATTGCTCGAAACCGGCCACCAGCGCGTGCGGTTTTCCCAGCCAGCCGGACGGCAAGTTGGCAAGATCGATGACTCTCAGATTCCGGTGTTTTCGTTCGAATTCGTGTAGGATGGCGGAAGTGCGGTCCTGCGAGCGATCGTTTACCGCGATAATCTCAAATCGCGGGTAGGCTTGCGCTAAGAGTGTCGCGAGGGCGGCGGGGAGCTTTTCCTCTTCATCGCGCGCCGCGAAAATGATCGAAATCATTGGCGCGCGTGCGGAAGGCAGCGGGGCGATATCGGAAATCCAAGGCAGGCTGGCCATGCCGAAGCCAGCTCGGAGGCCCTGAATAATCCAAAGGGATGAAATCAGGCCGAATAGCGAGACCCAGAAGAGATGCAAAGTTTATTTTTCCGTCATAGCAAATTTCTATAACCCTAAATACGCCGAAAAAGATATGCTAACACAACGGATGCCTGAAACATTGTCTATCGTTGGCGGCGGACGCGTGGGCCGGGCTCTCGGCCGGCGGTTGCACCAGCTTGGCTGGCGAATCGGCGTTATCACGGCGCAATCCACATCCTCGGCGCGCTCGGCGGCCCGCGCCATCGGCGCCGGCCAGCCCGCGAACGGATTTACGCGGCAAATGCTGGGCTCCGAAGTTATTTTGATTGCCACGCCGGATGGCGCTCTGGAAAGCGTCGCAACCGGTCTCGCCGAGATGGGCGGAGACGAGTGGCGCGGTAAAGTTGTGCTTCACACCAGTGGAGCGCTTAATGCTTCCGTTCTCAAGCCGCTCGCCGATCTCGGGGCCGCGACCGGATCGATGCACCCGATGCAAACGTTCAGCGATCAGAACCCGCCCGAACTCGCGGGACTCGCGTTTGGGATCGAGGGCAGTCCTCCTGCGGTAAATGTGGCGCGAAAAATGATTCGGCAAATCGGTGGCAATGCGGTGCGCTTGTCCGGTGCAAACAAGGCGGCGTATCATGCGGCTGGATCGTTTGCCTGCGCGCATGTTCTGGCAGTGATGGAAGCGGCCACGCGGCTCTTGATGGCGCAGGGCTTTACGCGGCGCCAGGCGGTTCGCGCCCTCTTGCCCATGACGCGTCAGACACTCGATAATTTTGAGCGCGTCGGTCCGCGTGCGGCCTGGACGGGACCGATGACGCGAGGGGATTTTTCGACGGTGCAGCGCCATGTCGGTGCTCTTGCGGATTTCCCTCGGGAATATCTCGAGGCTTACAAAGCGATATCGCGGCTTGCTGCTGTCGTGCTCTCTGGCGATCCCGTTGCGACGCTTCGCCAGTTGGACCGCGAATTCTGCTCCGGACCGAAACAGGGAAAGAAGTGATCGCGCACGACGAGTTCGGCTTCGATAGAATATCGTGAGCAATTAAGAGCGGCTAGCTAAGATTGTTTCGTGGGGGACTGCTTGACACAACTGAACATTCCAATTGAGAGCCAGACTTTGCCAAACGGCTTGCGCGTTGTCGTATCGCCGGATCGCGCCGCGCCGGTGGCCACCGTGGGCGTGTATTACAACATCGGGTTTCGCATCGAGCCGCATGGCCGAAGCGGATTCGCTCACCTGTTCGAGCACATGATGTTTCAGGGATCGGCGAATGCTGGAAAAATGGTCCACATCAAGCTGATCAATTCGTCGGGCGGCGTTCTGAATGGCTCGACGCACTATGACGTGACGAACTATTACGAATCGGTGCCATCGAACGCGCTCGAACGCGTGCTGTGGCTTGAGGCCGACCGCATGCGCGCTCTCAAAGTCGATGACGAAAATTTGCGGAATCAGCGCGATGTGGTGAAGGAAGAAGTACGCGTCAACGTGCTCAACCAGCCGTATGGCGGCTTTCCCTGGCTCGATCTTCCGCCGGTTGCCTACCGCAACTGGTCCAACGCGCATAATTTCTACGGCGACTTCGACGATCTCGATGCCGCCACGCTCGAAGACGTTCAAAAATTCTTTAAGACCTACTATGCTCCGTCCAATGCCGTCTTGTTGATTCTCGGAGACGTGGGTATGGACGAGGGCTTCAAACTAGCGGAACGCCATTTCGCTTCCATTCCATCGGGCCCGCAACCCGCTCCTGCCAACATCGATGAACCGCCGCAGATCGAGGAACGCCGCGGCGAAGTGGAAGAAAAATTCGGCACCTTGCCCGGTATCGCCATCGGTTATCAGGCTCCGCGCCGCCTCACGCCGGAGTGGTACGCCGCCGCAATGCTTGACAGTGCGCTGCACGGAGGTCGTGCGGGCCGCATCTATCGCCGCCTTGTGCTCGAAAAGCAGATTGCTGTGGATGCCGAAGGCGGCATCCATTATCCGGTGGGCGACCTGTTCGATTACAACGGACCAACGCTGATGGTGACGCGCATGCTCTATAAGCCCGAGTACACGGCAGACGAAACGATCGCGGCCCACGACGAAGTTCTTGATGAAATGAAACAGAGTGGATTGACCGCCGAGGAACTCGATCCCATCAAAGTGAAATTTCGCTCCAACTATTTTTCCAATCTCGAGGGCGGCCATGGCGCTTACATTCCGCGCTACGGGCTGATGCATTTGCTCGCCTGTTTCACTTTGTTTGACAACGAGCCTCGCCTGGTGAACACGATTCTCGGCGGGTTCATGGAGGTGACGCCGGAAGCCGTGCAGTCCGTCGCGCAAAAACTTCTGACGCGGCAGAATCGCTCGATTGTGATTCGCCAGCAGGCGAAGAAAGTGGTGGTCTGATGGCTTTCGCTCCGCACTCCGAAGCAGACACGGCAGTTCCCGCGCTCACTCCCGAGCGGCCCGTCATCTGGCCGCCGCGCGTGCGCGCGACGCTTTCGAACGGCCTCGAAGTCGTGCTTGTGGAATCGCACAGAATCCCAAAATTCGATGGCCAGCTTTTCTTTCGCAGCGGAAACGCCATGACGGCGGCGACGGCGCCTGGCCTCGCGGATATGACCGCTACGGTCATGCGCACCGGCACGACGGCTCGCACAAGCCGCCAGATTGAAGAAGACCTGCGCCGAATGGGTGCCGATCTTTCCTCGGGGGCCGGAGCCGACACGAGCGCCGTTTCATTTGCGGGCCTGGTGGATTTTTCGGACCAACTGTTGAGCCTGGTCGCCGAATTAACCCAGCACGCGTCGTTTCCCGCCGACGAATTCGAACGCGAGCGCCGGCAGTTGCTCGAAGGATTGAAAATCGAGCGCACCACGCCTGGATTTCTCGGCAGTGAGCGGTTCCGCCGGGTTTTGTTTGGAACGCACCCGTATGGCACGATTACGCCATCCGAGACCCAAGCCGAAGCCTACCGCCTCGATCAGCTCAAGGATTTTTACGCGCACTACTACCGCCCGGGAAATGCCCTGCTGGTGATGGTTGGAGATTTCGAGCCGCACGCGATGCTCGGTCGAATCGAAAAAATATTCGGTGCGTGGGCTCCTGGCTGCGTGGAAGATGCTCCGAATCCGCCGCTTCCGGAACTGCACGGGCGGCGCGTGTATCTGGTGCATCTGCCCGGCTCAGTTCAGGCGCAAGTCCTGATTGGCAATCGGGCGATCACGCGCAAACATCCGGACTGGCTGAAGCTAACGCTAGCGAATTCGATATACGGCGGTGCGTTCAATTCGCGGCTCGTGATGAACATCCGCGAGGACAAGGGGTATACCTACAGCCCGCGAAGCGGCGCGCATCCCCTGCGCCAGCATGGCTATTTCAGCATCGGGGCGGCCGTGCGCAATGACGTTGTCGGCGCGGCGCTCACCGAGATATTCTTCGAGATCGATCGCATGCGTTCGACGCCCGTTGGCGAGGACGAACTGTCCGATGCGCGCAATTATCTTACCGGCATTTTTTCACTGGGGCTGGCGACGCAAGATGGCCTCGCTGGACAGCTTGCGACGGCCACGCTCGAACGGCTGCCGGACGATTATTTGGAAACGTATCGCGAGCGCGTGTTGAAGCTGACGGCAGCCGACGTGCTCGACGCTTCGCAAAAATATTTCGATTCAGCGAACGCGCAAATCGTGATTGTGGGCGACCGCGCGCACATCGAGGCGCAAGCAGAATTGTTCGGCAAGCCAGAGGTTTACGATGCGCAAGGGAATCGCATCTGAACCGCCATGGCGGGCAAGAATTCCCAAAGGCGTGAGCATCGCGCTTCTTTTCGCTGGATTGATTTCGTTTGGAGTTTCTCGGACGTTTGTCGGCCTTCACTTTGGCCAAGGAATTACGATTGTTTCTTTCTCCGCGGGTGTCTTGCTTTGCACGGCGGCGCTGTTCATTCATGACCGCCGTCGAAGAAAACAATGAGGTCCGAAACTAGCTCGTACCGTCACCGCGCTGTAGTTGTCTCGCTTCTGCTGATTCTCGCGTTTGCCGCGGCGCAGGCGCAGAAACAGCCTCCCGCCAAACCCATCGATCTGAATGTCGCGAACATAAAAGAGCTTCAGGAGTTGCCTGGTGTTGGGGCCGTCACAGCGCAGCGGATCATCGACATGCGCCAGAAATCTGGACGATTCCATCGAGTGGAGGATTTGCTAGCGATTCGTGGCATCAGCCAGAAGAAGCTCGACGCGATGCGGCCGTATGTAACAATTTCAGCCCCGGCCCCGCCACCAGCGCCGAAAAGCAGTCCTCCCGCCAAGAAGGGTCCATAGCCCGAATCGCTCACAAAGCCTCACCCGAGATCACGAGCGAATTCACTCAGCGGGTCGCCAAATTTCGAGTGTGTGTAACGTGTAGCGGCACGGCATGCCGTGCCCTGCGGCCGATCCACCGCCCCGCACCTTCGTGAACGCCAATGCTCCCGGACCTGATATGTGAATTCGATCCTCGTGATAAATACAGGCCGGCGCTACCGAGGAGCTACAAAGTCTGATGGGTTCGCTGTTTCGATCCGGTCAGCACGGGAACTTGCTCGGTAATGTTCAGGCCATAGCCCTCCAGCGCGACCACTTTTCGCGGGTGATTGGTGAGAACACGCAAATTTTTCAATCCAAGATCGATCAGGATTTGCGCGCCGATTCCGCTCTCATGCTGGAGCTGGCGTTCTCGCGCGACGTCCTGCCCAAGCTGGTTTCGCGAGTGATACAGGATGTGGGGCAGCGCGCCGGTTGCGCCGAGCGGCGGCGTCGAGGAGTCGATTCCGAATCCTCGTCCTGTATGGTGAAGGTAGACAAACACGCCACGGTCCGCGGCAGCGATGGCTTCCAGTGAATGCTCGATCATCTCGTGGCAGTCGCATTCCGTGGATGCAAGGACGTCACCGGTCAGGCAGTGCGAATGTACGCGCACAAGCGGCGGCGCGCCGGCCAGATCGCCGCGAACCAGTGCGATGTGCTGCTCGCGATCCACGTCGGATGCATAGACGATCATGCGGAAATCGCCGTAACGCGTCGGCAGCGCGGCCTCGGCAACGCGACGGACAAATCTTTCATTCTTCATCCGATAGCGAATCAACTCGGCGACGGTCAGCAGCTTCAATCCGTGCGTGCGGCAAAATTCCACGAGCTGAGGTATGCGAGCCATCGTCCCGTCATCGTTCATGATTTCGCAGATCACACCCGCGGGAGTCAGCCCTGCAATGCGTGCCAGGTCCACGGAAGCTTCGGTTTGACCCGCGCGCACAAGCACGCCTCCATTGCGCGCCCGCAGAGGAAAAACGTGGCCGGGCCTCGCGAGATCGGTCGGCCTGGTAGCGGGATCGATCGCGGTGAGAACCGTCATTGCGCGGTCGGCTGTGCTGATTCCCGTAGTCGTGCCACGGCGCGCGTCAATGGATTCGCAAAAGGCCGTGCCGTAATTCGACGTGTTCACCGGCGTCATCAGCGGAAGGGCAAGTTCGTCGCAGCGATCTTCGGTCAGCGCCAGGCAAACCAAGCCGCGCCCGTGCTTAGCCATGAAGTTAATAGCCTCAGGCGTGATTTTCTCGGCGGCCATCGTGAGGTCGCCTTCGTTCTCGCGGTCTTCATCGTCCACAAGAACGATTTGACGGCCCTGGCGGATTTCCTCAAGGGCTTCTTCGAATGTGGCAAACGGAACTGTTTCGCCGGACATCGTTCGTTCGGACTCCTGAATCGAAATTTGTGAATTTGGATCGCTTTTAGGACTATACCGAATCGGTTGTCGCGCGGCAAGGCGCGCTAAATCACCGTGATGGGTCAATGTGGTTTTCGCCCACAAGAAGGATGCCCGCCCCTAAAGCGGGCGGCCTCTACCAAAGCAACCCTCGTCCGTGCAAGGCGGTTTCGTAGAGGCCGATCCGTCCCATGCACTTCGGGACGGATCGGGCAGTGACTTTTCAAACTGGGTCCCTACGTTGTTGGGCCCGTGAAGCCCGTGCTACGCCGAGGCGGTCCGTCCGCTCGACGGGGCGCGATAGCCCGACGCAGCGGCTTTGCGCAGGGCTTCCATTCCCTCGGCCGCGCCCATCAGCGGTGTTGTCTTGATGGATTTGCAAGCGCCGCCTGCGGAAGCGGCGATTGCCAGTGCTGCGGCGCTAACGTTGTCTGGAAGCTCGGAAATAATTACGATGTCATAATCGCCGAACGACACCCACGCATTCACGATCCGACCGCCAAGATTATCGAACACGGGCCGAAGAGCGTCGAACCGGTTGTGTGGATTCGAAACAAGCGATTGCCAGGCCTGATCGGTGTAGGACACTTGAGTCATGAAAAGTGGCATGGAGCCCTCCTCGAACAATCGAAAGATTTGAAAGGGAACTGGGCGACGGGAATCCTGAGCAGATTTCGTCGCCAACGTAGCCGGGAGTTTCCTCGCCGGCGACTCCCGCTGTGGACATATACACCCGAGCACTCCGACCCACAAGCGATTTTCCCAGCCGAGGCCGTCGTAGTCTCCGATGGCTTCTTCGGTGGCACGGCATGCCGTGCCCAACGGTCGATCGAACGTCGAGCGGCCTCGTGAACGCCCGCGCCACCGATTCATGATGTGTGTCTGCTTCTTCTGAACCGGACGGCCTAGGCGCTTTTTGCCTGCCACATTTTCATTTCGTCCGCCGAAGGACCGTACATGCCGGGGAACTCGACATCGTTCATGCGCAGGTAGACTCCGAGCTGCCCGCGATGATGGTAAAGATGGCTCAAGCACATTGTGCGCAGCACGGCGGCGCGAGGCATGGAAAATATTTGTTGCCCCATGTACGTTAAGGTCCAAATTTTCGCGAGGTCCTCATCGGTGGCCTTGGAAAGCAGTTCGCGAGCTTCCGCCACGGTCTTATCGAACGCGTCGAGCATTTCTTGCCGGGTGGCGGGAGCGGCTTGTTTCTCTTCGCCGGTAAAATCGAGTCTTTCCAACCGAAGCGTCGATACAATATAGGTGGGTATCTCAGCCACATGTGAGGCAAGCTTTCCGAGCGTCATCGACTTCTCGTGCGGCTTATAATCGAATTTTCCGTCCGGCACGCATTCCAGCAGTTTTCGCGTGCTCTTCATTTCCTGATCGAATTCCGGCAAAAGTGACTGAGCGAGTGACATGTCTTCCTCCTCTGTATTGACTTTAAAAGCAAGCGAGAGAATAGCATAGTTAAAGGCGAATACAAAGCGAACATCGTTTGGCGTTGTGGGTCAGTTTCGATTTGGCCGGAGAAGACGAGTGGCCGCCCGAAATGCCGGCGACCCTCGTGACGAATTAGAGCATTTTCGACTTAAGTAGATACACTCGATCGAGCCTGCCGATGCCGGCAAGACTCAACACAGAGAACGCAAAGAGCACAGAGCGCACGGAGAATCGGGAGTAGCGATTTACGGTCCGAGCCGATGTTGGACTCTCCCGGTTCTCTCCGTGCCCCTCTGCGTATCTCCTTGGCCTCTGTGTTAAATTCCGAGATCGTGAATATTCCGAAAAGTGATCGAAAACAACCGCCATCGAATGTAGACACTTAAGTTCAGAACGCTCTGGTGGACGCTGGGCGCTCGAAAAGGGTCTAAAGGAAATACAGGTTTCGCTCGATGGATAAGGTGCTAACATTTGCATAACGTCGTTACCACCCTCGATGAGTATTCGAGCTTCGAGAATTCGGCTTTTTCGGAGGAGCCATTTGAAGATTAAGATGAATGCAACGATATTCTTGCTTGCCGCGATGCTATTGGCAGGTGCATCGCTATCGTACGGTCAAATTTCTTTCGGAATCAGAATTGGACCGCCGCCACCTCCCCGTGTCCTTCATGTCAGGCCTCGCAGTCCAGGGCCCGATTTTTTTTGGATAGACGGCTATTGGTATCCGGTCGGAGGGCACTACCGATGGCATGAAGGGTATTGGACCCGGCCGCCATACGAGGGTGCACACTGGGTTGGACCTCATCATGACGGACAGCAATTTTTTGCTGGTTACTGGGAAGGGGATCGCGGCCGTTTTGAACACGATCATCGGTGGGATCGAGACCGCTACCGTGACCAGGACCGCTATCGAGATAACGATCATCACGACGATCATCACGATGACCATGACGATCATCGCTAAAAGCTGAAATACACAACATTGAGAACGGAGAGTCCCGGGAGAATCGGGACTCTCCGGCAGCCTAACCACGAATGAAAATGAAACGCTTGGATTGCGTTTTGCAGCGTGCGAAATTTTACTGCTGTGTTTTTGCTTTCAGAAACGTTCCTTGATCGAGTTCCCTGAACGCTTCCTTGAGTTGTTCCTGTGTGTTCATCACGATCGGGCCGTACCAGGCCACCGGCTCTTCCAATGGTTTTCCAGAAACTAGAAGGAATCTAATCCC
>Ga0265325_10003281_pt1 | contig 10636 bp, 10 predicted proteins | sample 41420metaG_FD_202090 | JGI IMG/M metagenome (GOLD analysis project Ga0265325, IMG submission 202090) | Rhizosphere microbial communities from Carex aquatilis grown in University of Washington, Seatle, WA, United States - 4-14-20 metaG | ecosystem: Host-associated > Plants > Roots > Rhizosphere...
CCGCAAGGTCTCCTTCACATCGGCCTTGAGCGCAATCTCGGCCGCATAGTTTTTGCCCAAATCCCATTCGACTAGGCCGACTTGCACGATCGACATCCCATTCGGCAGCGGATCGACTTCGCTGTAGACCGACATACGCAGTGGGTCCGCGCCCAGCACGACCAACAGATCGAATTCGGCCAGCATGTCGCGGGTCTGCTTCTGCACACGGGATATCGCTCCCATGAAGCATGGGCTCTCCGACAGGAAATGGGCGCCATACGGAATCGATTGCTGATAGGCGGGACAGCCGAGCGTCACAGCCAGCAACGCCGCTTCGTCCAGCGCATCACTTTTAACGATTTCGTCGCCGGCGACGATAACGGGGCGCTCCGCCCGCAGAATGCGCTGCACCAGCGCCTGCAATGCGTCGTCCGACGGTCTCACCCTCGTATCGACACGGGTCGAGCGACCGAGATCGATCCCGGCCTCGGCATTGAGAATGTCTCCCGGCAACGAAATGAACACAGGCCCGGTCGGCGGAGTCGTCGCAACCTTGGCGGCGCGACGGAGGATCCGCGGCAGATCCTCGAGCCGAGTCACCTCCACCGCCCATTTCACCAGCGGCTCGGCGATCCTGACCAGTGGATTGTAGAGCATCGGCTCCATCAAGCCGTGCCCCTGCTCCTGCTGACCGGCGGTAAGGATGATGGGCGTACCGGTGAATTTGGCATTGTACAGCGCCCCCATGGCATTCCCGAGCCCGGGCGCCACATGGACATTGCAAGCGACGAGGCGGCCCGATGCCCTGCTGAACCCGTCCGCGATCGCAACCACGAGGCTTTCCTGCATCGCCATCACGTAAGTCAAATCGGGATGCTCATTCAGAGCATGCATGATCGGCAGTTCGGTGGTGCCCGGATTGCCGAAGAGATGCGTGACACCTTCCTCCTTGAGCAGAGTGAGAAATGCGGAGCTTCCGGAGATGAGATTCATGAAGGTCTTTCTATCGGCAGGCGATGAGCTGGCGACGCCGGTTGTTCCTCTGTGGCCACACCTCTACTATATTCCTCCATTGTGCTAGCGCTGAGGTTGCTTGCATCGCAAAGCGGAGACGCAAAGGGCTATGGACGAGCGTCCCGCCAATCTGCAGCGAGAATCGGCGCCGTTGAATGTCGTGCGCCGCGTCTGGTCGATTATGACGCGGCAGACCCGCCCGCTGGTCGATGCCAACCCAACCGAGCACAATTCGGAACCGCTTGCGAACGCTTCCGATCTTTCGCTGCTCGAGGCGGTCGTCGGCGCCATACCGAATCCTACCATCGCGCTCGATCGTGACATGCGGGTGCTGTCGTTCAATGGGCCGGCCGGCATCATAGCCCCGGCGCTGCGGCGCGGCGAGCCAGCTTTGATCACGCTACGCATGCCGGAACTGATCGACGCCATTCGCCGGGTCGTGGCGACGCGTCAGCCGCAGCAGGTCGATTTCTTCGAGCGCGTGCCGCATGATCGCTGGTTCGAAGTTGCGGTCGTACCCGTGCCGCTGAAGCCGGCCGGGCCGGCTGGCCGTCCCGACATGCTGTTGCTGACATTCAATGACCGCACACCGCTGCGCCGGGTCGAGGAAATGCGGGCCGACTTCGTCGCCAATGCCAGCCACGAACTGCGCACCCCGCTGGCCGCGCTGCTCGGCTTCATCGAGACGCTGCAAGGTCCGGCCAAGGATGATCCGGCGGCGCGGGAGCGGTTTCTTGAAATCATGCGCAATCAGGCGACCCGCATGGCGCGCCTGATCGACGATCTATTGTCGCTGTCGCGCATCGAGCTCAACGCCCATTTGCGCCCGAACACCGCGGTCGAATTGGCGCCCATCATTCGCCAGGTCGTCGACGGCCTTCAGACTCTCGCGCGTGATCGCGATGTCGAGATCAAGATAGCCGCTCCGCAGGAACCGCTCGTCGTGCTCGGCGATCGCGACGAGTTGATCCGCGCGCTGGAAAACCTGGTCGAAAACGCGCTCAAATATGGCGGCTCAGGCAAGCGCGTCGATATTGCACTCCAACGCGTAGCGAGCCCTTCCGGCGGCGACGCAAGTATTTCGGTACGCGATTATGGACCGGGTATTGCGCCCGAACATTTGCCGCGGCTGACCGAGCGATTTTACCGGGTCGACGTCGCCGACAGCCGGGCCCAGGGCGGAACTGGCCTGGGCCTCGCGCTGGTCAAGCATGTGCTCAACCGGCATGGTGGACGCGTGGTTGTGGAGAGCATTCCGGGCTCGGGCGCCACCTTCACGGTGCAACTGCCATTGTACACCGTCGGAACTCGGTGAGACGCGACTTCGCCACGGAAGTCAAAGCCTTAGCCTGTCATGCCACTGTCACTAAACGTTTATATGACGGTGACATGCGAGCCCTAAGGCTGACTTCGGTTTCGGATTTAACGATTCAAACACCAACGACCACGTCCGAACCACAGTCTGGAGTGCGTCTTAGATCAACAACGGCCGCTCGCTTATTGGAGCGAGACCAAAGCCCGCGCGCCAATGGGCGTACGGCAGCGCAGCCGCAAACACATGCAGCCGCAAACACATGGAGAGTAACTTGAAACACTGGACCACATTGGCAACCGCCGGCTTCCTCGCCGTCGCCGCCTTCAGCCCCGCGCACGCCGCCGACATTTCCGGCGCCGGCGCCACCTTCCCCTATCCAATCTACGCCAAATGGGCCGACGCCTACAAAAAGGAGACCGGCAACGGACTGAACTATCAGTCGATCGGCTCCGGCGGCGGCATCAAGCAGATCACCGCCCGCACCGTGACGTTCGGGGCGTCCGACATGCCGCTGCAACCGGCTGAATTGGACAAGATCGGCGTCATTCAGTTTCCGACCGTGATGGGCGGCATCGTTCCGGTCGTCAATCTTGAAGGCATCGCGAGCGGCGACCTCACCATTGACGGTCCGACACTCGCCAAGATTTTCCTCGGTGAGATCAAAACCTGGGATGACGCGGCACTCCAGAAGCTGAACCCGAATGCGAAATTGCCGTCGCAGGCGATCGCGCTGGTTCATCGCTCGGACGGCTCCGGCACGACCTTCGTCTTCACCAACTACCTGTCGAAGGTAAGCGGCGACTGGAAGGCGAAAGTCGGCAGCAATACCTCGGTCGAATGGCCGGCCGGCATCGGCGCCAAGGGTAATGAAGGCGTCGCCAACAATGTCGCCCAGACCAAAGGCGCGATCGGTTATGTTGAAACCGCCTACGCCAAGCAAAATAACCTGACGACCACCAAAATGGTCAACAAGGATGGAAAAGTGGTCGCCGCGACCCCCGCGGCAATCATGTCGGCTGCCGCCGGCGCCGATTGGGCGAACGCGCCCGGTTTCTACATGCTCCTGACAGACTCAGCCGGTGCGGAGTCTTGGCCGATTGCCGGCGCGACCTTCATTCTGATCCCGAAGGAGCCGAAGGACGTCGCTGCCACCAGCGAAGCACTCAAGTTTTTCGCCTGGGCGTACAAGAACGGCGACAAGATGGCCGAAAGCCTTGATTACATTCCGATGCCCGACAGTGTCGTGAAGCTGATCGAGGCCAAATGGAAGAGTGAAATCAAGGCGTCGATGTGATCCGCCGACATGGGAAAGAGCGCCGTTGCGGCGGCGCTCTTTCTCCCTTTCCCGACACCGATCCGGCGTCTGGTGTTGCGATCGCGAGGCCGTTTGAGTAACTCTCCTGGACGACCGCGGACCCAAGGGGAGCTGGATGCAATCTTCTGGGAGGCCACCCGTGGTTGATGTTGCGTTTCAAAGCGAGGCGATCCCTGTCGCCACGCAGGCCGATCGATCCAGGGTGCTGCAACGCCTGCGGCTGAGTGACTCGGCGTTTCACCAGGTTACGCGCGCCGCCGCCATCGCGGTCCTGGTCATCCTCGGTGGCATTATCATTTCGCTGATTCACGGGTCGTGGCCGGCTCTGCGCACCTTCGGCTTCAACTTTCTGCTGGTGGAAAGCTGGAACCCGGTGACCGAGAAATTCGGCGCGCTGGCGCCGATCTACGGCACCCTCGTCACCTCGCTGATCGCCATGCTGATCGCCGTTCCGGTCGGCCTGTTCATCGCGCTGTTTCTCACCGAACTGTGTCCGATGTGGCTGCGCCGGCCGATTGGCATCGCCATCGAGTTGCTCGCCGGCATCCCGAGCATCATCTACGGCCTGTGGGGTCTGTTCGTGTTCGCGCCGTTCCTGCAACAATATGTGCAGCCGTTCCTGATTGCGGTGTTCGGCCATATCCCGGTGCTCTCGACCCTGTTTGAAGGTCCGCCCTACGGCATCGGCATGCTCACCGCCGGCCTGATCCTCGCCATCATGGTGCTGCCTTTCATCACCTCGATTTCGCGCGATGTTTTTGAGGCCGTGCCGCCGGTCCTCAAGGAAGCGGCGTATGGCCTCGGCTGCACCACCTGGGAAGTCGCGCGCTATGTCGTGCTGCCGTTCACCCGCGTCGGCGTGATCGGTGGCGTCATGCTCGGGCTGGGGCGCGCGCTCGGCGAAACCATGGCCGTGACCTTCGTGATCGGCAATGCGCATCGCATCTCCGGTTCGATCCTGGCGCCCGGCACGACGATTTCGGCGACAATTGCCAACGAGTTCACCGAAGCGGTCGGCGATCTCTATACCTCGTCGCTGATCGCCCTCGGCCTGATCCTGTTCGTGATCACCTTCATCGTGCTTGCCTTCGCGCGCCTGATGCTGATGCGGCTTAACGCGCGAGTTGGGGTGTAACGATGGTCATGACCTCGGGAGCATCCTCCCCACTTTACGCCAAGCGCCGCCGCCGCAACGTCATGACGATGGGGTTTGCCTTCGCCGCTACGGCTTTCGGCCTGAGTTGGCTGGTGCTGATCCTCGGCGTGCTGCTGTGGGAGGGGTTTAGCGGCCTGTCGCTCGCCGTGTTCACCGAGATGACGCCGCCGCCCGGCTCGGCCGGTGGTTTGCTCAATCCGATCGTTGGCAGCCTGTTCATGACAACGATTGCGGTGCTGCTCGGCACGCCGCTCGGCATGCTCGCCGGCACCTATATGGCCGAGTATGGCCGCTACGATAAATTGAGTTCGGTCGTGCGTTTTATCAACGACATTCTCTTGAGCGCGCCGTCGATTGTGATCGGTCTGTTCGTCTATGAGATCATGGTCGCACAGATGGGCCATTTCTCCGGCTGGGCCGGCGCCGTCTCGCTCGCGGTGATCGTGGTGCCGGTGGTGGTGCGCACCACCGAAGACATGCTGACTTTGGTGCCGGATACCTTGCGCGAAGCCGCCGCTTCGATCGGTCTTCCGCGCTCGCTGATGATCGTGAAGGTCGCCTACCGCGCGGCGCGGGCCGGGATGATTACCGGCGTGCTGCTGGCGATTGCGCGCATCAGCGGCGAAACCGCTCCACTGCTGTTCACCGCGCTCAACAACCAGTTCTGGAGTCTCAATCTCAACGCGCCGGTCTCGAGCCTGCCGGTCGTTATCTTCCAGTTTGCGCTGAGCCCCTACAAGGACTGGCAGAAACTGGCCTGGACTGGCGCCTTGATCATTACTTTGGCGGTCCTGACATTGAGCATTCTCGCCCGTTATCTCGCTTCACAGAGAAAATCGTCATGAACAGCGTCGCATCTTTCACCGTCCCGAACGTTACTCACGTGTCCACAGGCACCGAAGGGCTCACCGACAAGGTGACAGTCCGTAACCTCGATTTCTTCTACGGCGACAATCGCGCGCTGAAAAACATCAATGTTTCGCTGTACCAAGGCAAGGTCACCGCGTTCATCGGTCCGTCCGGCTGCGGCAAGTCGACGTTGCTTCGGGTCTTAAACCGGATGTACGACCTCTATCCCAACCAGCGCGCCACCGGCGACGTGCTGCTCGACAGCCAAAATATTCTCGATAGTTCGCAGGACCTCAATTTACTGCGCGCCAAGGTCGGCATGGTGTTTCAGAAGCCGACGCCGTTCCCGATGACGATCTACGAGAATATCGCCTTCGGCATCCGGCTCTATGAAAAGCTGCCGAAATCCGAGCTCGACAACCGGGTCGAGACCGCGCTCAATCGCGCCGCGCTTTGGGGCGAGGTCAAGGACAAGCTCGGCGCCAACGGCCTGTCGTTGTCCGGCGGCCAGCAGCAGCGCCTGTGCATCGCGCGCACCGTGGCGGTGCGGCCCGAGGTCATCCTGTTCGACGAGCCTTGCTCGGCACTCGACCCGATCTCGACCGCCAAGATCGAAGAGTTGATCGACGAGCTCAAGGACGATTACACGATCGCGATCGTCACCCACAACATGCAACAGGCGGCGCGCGTCTCTGACTTCACGGCATTCATGTATCTCGGCGAACTGGTGGAGTTCGGCGAAACCAATCAGATGTTCACTTCGCCGAGCGACCGCCGGACCCAGGATTACATTACCGGCCGGTTTGGCTGATCTCCGGCGCACAGGACAAGGACAAATGACCGAACCCCACACCGCCAAGGCTTTCGACGGCGACCTGCAGGATCTCACGCGCATGGTGGCTGAGATGGGCGGCCTCGCTGAAAAGCAGATTGCCGATTCTGTCGACGCCCTGGCCAAGCGCGACACCGCACTGGCGCAGCGCATCACCGCGAACGACGCCGCCATCGACAACCTGCAGCGCGAAATCGAGGAGCGGGCGGTGATGACCATTGCCCGCCGTCAGCCGATGGCGGTTGATTTGCGTGAAATCGTCGGCGCCCTGCGGCTGGCCAGCGATCTCGAACGCATCGGCGATCTGGCGAAGAATATCGCCAAGCGGGTGATCGCGCTCAACGGTGAATTCCCTCCTCCCAAGCTCATTCGCGGCGTCGAGCACATGGCGGATCTTGTGCTCGGCCAACTCAAGATCGTGCTCGATGCTTTCGCGCAGCGCGACGACGCCAAGGCCATGGCGGTGTGGCGTGGCGATGAGCAGATCGACGCCATGACCACCTCAGTGTTCCGCGAATTGCTCACCTACATGATGGAAGATCCACGAAACATCACGTTCTGCATCCATCTGCTGTTCTGCGCCAAGAACATCGAGCGCATGGGCGATCATGCGACCAACATCGCGGAGACCGTGCACTACATCATCGAGGGCCGGCCAATCACCGACAAGCGTCCGAAGGGCGACGACACCACGGCGTTCGCCACGTTGCACGCTGCAGCCGACCGGTAAGAAGAACCAACGCGATGCCCGCACGAATCATGATCGTCGAGGATGAGGAGCCGCTCACCATGCTGCTCCGCTACAACCTTGAGGCCGAGGGTTATGAAGTCCTGACGGCTGCGCGCGGTGACGACGCCGATACCCAGCTCAAGGAAACCACGCCCGATCTCGTCGTGCTCGACTGGATGCTGCCGGGCCTGTCCGGCATCGAACTTTGTCGCCGATTGCGAACAAGGCCGGAAACCCGGCATTTGCCAATCATCATGCTGACCGCGCGCGGCGAAGAATCCGAAAAAGTCCGTGGCCTTGCCACGGGTGCCGACGACTACATCGTGAAACCGTTCTCCATACTGGAGTTGCTCGCCCGTGTCCGGGCGATCCTGCGGCGAAGCAGTCCCGGGCGGGTCGCGAATAATCTTGTCGTCGGTGATATCGAACTTGATCGCGAAAAGAAGCGCGTGTCGCGGAACGGCAAGGCCATCGATCTAGGCCCAACGGAGTTTCGACTGCTCGAATTTCTGATGGAACGCCCCGGCCGGGTATTTTCGCGCGAGCAATTGCTCGACGGAGTCTGGGGCAGCGACATCTATATCGATGAACGCACGATCGACGTTCATGTCGGCCGATTACGCAAGGCGATTAATCACGGCCACCTCGCCGATGCGATCCGAACCGTGCGCGGCGCGGGCTACGCCTTGAACGAAAGATTTGGTGATTCGCGCTAAGCCCGAGTGGGCTCTTGGGCTAAAAGAGCTTCGGCCCGTCTATCAGCCCGCCTGGCGTGCTCGCTCGCCTGCTCCACATGGCTTAGAAATGCCCGGGCGCTCGCGCGCCAGGTCAGGCGATCAGCAAATTCCCGGCAGTTGTCGCGATTGAGAGCGAGCGCGGCGAGACATGCAAGCCGCAGGTTCTCGTGCAGCGCGCCAACGGGAGCGCTGCCGATCACGTCGCGCGGGGCCGCGGCCGGAAACGCAGCGATCGGAACCCCACTCGCCAGTGCCTCCAGCAGCACGAGGCCGTAAGTGTCGGTGCGGCTCGGAAACACGAAGACATCGGCGGCTGCGTAAGTTGCCGCGAGTTGGTCCCCGGTGCGGGTTCCCAGGAAAATGACCTCTGGAAACCTGCGCTGCAAGGCGGCCCGGGAGGGACCATCACCAACCACGACCTTACTGCCGGGCAAATCGAGCGAGAGGAACGCCTCAAGGTTTTTCTCAGGCGCCACCCGTCCGACAGTCAGGAATACGGGCCGCGGCAGTCCAAGATCGGCACCCGTACGCGGGTAGAACGTATCCGTGTCGACTCCGCGCGGCCAAAGGCCGACGCGTGGGAAGCCGCGCGCCGTCAGCTCGCTCGCCAGCCCAGGTGTCGCCGCCATCACGATCGCGCTGGGGCTGTGAAAATGGCGCATCAGCCGCCAGCCTAACGCGGCGCTCCAGCGCGCGGGCAATGGCAGCCGCTCGGCGATGTAATCGGGAAACCGCGTGTGGAAGCTAGTTGTGAACGGCAGGCCGCGCTTAAGGCAGAGCTTGCGCATGGCTCGCCCGATCGGGCCTTCGGTCGCGATGTGGATCGCATCGGGAGCCGACCTGTCGAGCATTTGCGCGACACGGCCCGGCGGGATCAGCGCGAGCCGGATCTCCGGATAGCTCGGCAGCGGTAAAGTCAAAAAGTCATCGGGAGTGAGGAATTCGATCCGGACGCCGAGCGCGGTCGCTTCGCGCGCGAGGTGCCCAAGTGTGCGAACAACGCCGTTGACCTGTGGGTGCCAGGCGTCGGTGGCGACCAGGATTTTCATCAGGCCGCTTGGGCTTGCGCAGGCTGTGCCGCCGGCTGGCGGCCGCTTTCGCCTGTCTGCATCCAGGCGATGAGCTCAAATTCCCCGTTGTCGTGTTCGACGACCGCAGTGCAACTTTCCACCCAATCGCCGCAATTGATGTAGCTCAGGCCGAACTGGTCGTGGATCGCAGCCGTATGAATGTGCCCGCAGATGACGCCGTCGGCGTTGTGGTGCCTGGCCTCGGTCGCGAGCGCCTTCTCGAAAGCACCGATATAATTCACGGCGTTCTTCACTTTGTGCTTCGCCCATTTCGACAACGACCAATAGGGCGCTCCGAAGGCGCGCCGCAACACGTTGAAAAGGCGATTGGCGGTGAGTGCGAATTCGTAGGCTTTGTCGCCGAGCAGTGCCAGCCACTTGGCCTGCGTCACCACCAGATCGAACATGTCGCCATGGACGACCAGCAAGCGTTTACCAGCGGCGCTGACGTGGATCGCATTCTCCACCACCTCGATGCCGCCGAAATGAGTGCCGTAATAGCCGCGCAGGAATTCGTCGTGATTGCCCGGTATGTAAACCAGACGGGTGCCCTTGCGCCCCTGACGCAGCAGTTTCTGCACGACGTCGTTGTGCGATTGCGGCCAATACCACGATGATCGCAGCGCCCAGCCGTCGACGATATCACCGACGAGATAAATCGTATCGGCTTCGTGTTGCCGCAAGAAGTCGAGGAGCTTGTCGGCCTGGCAACTGCGCGTGCCAAGGTGGACATCCGAAATGAAAAGCGCGCGATGCCGCTGCGTGGCGTGTGCCGTCACGGGCCTGATATCGGTGCAATGTCAAACATGGCGAATGATAGCAAGTGATGCTCTCACCACTGTGACAACGGCGTTAACGATCGGTTAACCATAATTTTCCGGGTAGTGGGCGGTGGAGGGCAATTCGACGCGGCGGAACCGCACCAACGTGTAGACACCGAACGGCTTCACGGCTCTCCGCTCGATGAGTTCGGCGCCACCGTGGCTCGCGGCCCAATCAACAAGCCGGGCGAACGGAAACTCCGGCCGGAGTCCGACAGCGTGGGCCTTTTGCGCCAGCAGCCGCTCGACGGCGGCGGCGATCCCGCGCTCGGAATAAAGATGATTGACCAGAATAATTTGTCCGCCCGGCTTAACGACCCGCGCGCATTCCGAGAGCACGCGCTCAGGGTTCGAGACCAGCGTAATAACAAACTGTCCTACAACGCAGTCAAAAGTTGCGTCTGAATACTGCAAGTCGTGCGCGTCCATGACCGAGAGGCCCTTGACGTGCGGATAGCGACCGCTCGCGGCGCGCCGGCGGGCGCGCGAGATCATCGGTTCGGAAATGTCGATACCTGTGATCTCGGTGGTCGCGTCATAGTCGTCGAACGAAAGGCCCGTCCCGACGCCGATTTCCAGAATTCGTCCGCCGACTTGACGGGCGGCCGTTGCCGCCGCGCGCCGGCCACTGACGAAGATCGGCCCGCACAGCGCGTCGTAGATCGGAGCCCAGTGCTGATAGGCCCGCTGAATGATGTCCTGACCCGGATCGGTAGACATTGTGTGCGAATCCTCTGCTGCCCGCACATATAGCGGCCGCCTAAGACGGTTCGGCGACAAACGCAGGAATTTTGTCCGCTGCTGCGACCCTGCGC
>Ga0265325_10003282_pt1 | contig 10635 bp, 10 predicted proteins | sample 41420metaG_FD_202090 | JGI IMG/M metagenome (GOLD analysis project Ga0265325, IMG submission 202090) | Rhizosphere microbial communities from Carex aquatilis grown in University of Washington, Seatle, WA, United States - 4-14-20 metaG | ecosystem: Host-associated > Plants > Roots > Rhizosphere...
CGGAAGCCGATCGGATTATCGGTCTGGAACTGGGCGCGAACGATTACATTGTGAAGCCGTTCTTTGTACGCGAGCTGGTGGCGCGCGTGAAGACGCAGCTTCGCGGACCGTCCATTGCCCCGCGCGTCATGCGCTCCGGTTCGCTCGAACTGGATCGCAACAGCTGTGTGGTGCGGCTGGATGGCGGCGAATTATCGCTCACGGCCACCGAATTCCGCCTGTTGGAATATCTAATGAGCCGTCCCGGCGTGGTGTTCAGTCGCGAACAACTACTGGATGCCGTTTGGGGTCAGGATCGAGCCGTGACGGACCGCACCGTGGACGTCTATATCCTGCGCCTGCGCCAGAAGATCGAGCCCGATCCGGCCAATCCAAAGATGATACGCTCCATCCGCGGCTTCGGCTACAGCTTCAACGAAGCAAAGTCGGCCGAAGCAATGCCCGTCAGCGCCTAATCAGCTGCAATTAATGAACCAGTCGGGTTCCCCACTCCGGCGGGGCTTCGCCTTCCGCGCCATCCCACGTGCTCAGAGGCTTGGCCGTTTGAGCGTCATAGAGGGTCAGATGAGCCCGGGTCATCCCGTGAACCGTTCCAGTCGAGACCGCGAGCCGGCGGCCACCATCGACAAAAACCCATTTGTAGATCATCATGCCATCGGCGATTCGCTGAACAACCCGCCCCGACGCATAGATGACGAGAGTTGTGGCAACCGGATACGAAGTGCAACAATTCGGCACCTTCACCAGCCAGCCTGCGGTCCGGTGATCCGGCCCGACCGCCGGTGAAGCGGCTGAGACTTGGCCCTTCTCTGCGGCGATTTGTATGTCCTTCCCATCGCCGCGAACAATGTGTGCGTACCCGGCGTTGTCTATGTAGGCGTCGCTGATCGATTGAGCGATGGATGCTACGCGGCCGCCTGGCAGGCTCGGCGACAACAGGCATATCAGAACGATTCCAGGCGCGGCGCGCATTTATGTCGAGTATAAGCGTTGCGCCCCCGCCTTAGGGCGCGAGCCCAGCGCGGTATATTGAGCATTCGTGATCGCAGTCCAGAACGTCTCCAAGAGCTTCGACCTTTTTCGAAATCCCGCCCAGCGGGTGAGGCAACTGCTCCCCGGCGCCAGTGACGTTCATAAATTCTGGGCGCTCCGGGGAATCAGTCTGCGCGTCGAGAGCGGCGAGGTAGTCGCGCTCGTCGGCCCCAACGGCTCGGGAAAGAGCACTCTCCTCCAGATCGTCTGCGGCGTTCTGCAACCCACCACCGGTCGCGTTCTCTGTGCGGGCCGCATCACCGGACTGCTGGAGCTGGGCGCGGGCTTTAATCCAGATTTCACTGGCCGCGAAAACGTCTACGTCAGCGGCGAGGTGATGGGTCTCGCGCGGCGGCAGATTGATGCGCGATTCAAGGATATCGCCGACTTCGCCGAAATCGGTGAATTCATGGACCGCCCCGTTCGAGAATACTCGAGTGGCATGTATCTGCGCCTGGCATTCTCGACGGCCATTCACGTCGATCCCGACATTCTGGTGGTGGATGAGGCGCTGTCGGTTGGCGATGCCGTGTTCTCCGCGCGCTGCGTGCGAAAGTTTGAGCAGTTTCGCGCCAGCGGAAAGACGGTACTGCTGGTTTCCCACGATCTGGGCCTGGTGAAGCGGCTGGCCAGCCGTGCGGTTTTCCTGGTGGACGGGCAGGTCCGCTTCATCGGCGCGGCCAGCGACGCCGTCAACCGCTACGTGGGCTTCGTTCTCGAACGCCAGCACGACGCGGACGAGGCACCGGGCGAAAGCAACGCCAGTTTCCGTCATGGCGACGGAGCCAGCCGCGTCGTCGATGTCGAAATCACCGACCGTTTTGGGCGCAAGTGCGGCGTGTTCGAAGCGGGCGACCGGCTGCGCGTGCGCGTACAGGCGGAGATGCGCCGCGATGTAGAGGAGCCGGTGGTGGGTCTTCTGATTCGCAACCGCATCGGCGTCGACGTCTTCGGCACGAACACGCGCGTGGAAGGAGTGCACATTGGCCCTGTGGCCGCCGGGTCCGTTCTCGACGTGAGCTTTGAACTGGATTGTGCCCTCGCGGGCAATGACTACACCGTCACGGTGGCTACGCAGTACGCTGATGGCATGAGTCAGGATTGGGCGGACGACATCGCTTCTTTCAAGGTGATCAATACCGTCGAGATCGCGGGCGTCGTGCACATTCCTACCGTGATACAGTACTCCATCCGGCAACAGGAGGAAACTCAACCCGAATGATCTACATCGTGGTTCTGGCGGTTGTGGTTGGCGTGCTGTTGATCACGACGGTAGTGAAGACGCTAGGCGTGCACGGCAGCACCGATTTTCTGGTAGCCGGACGCAAGCTGCCCTGGCCGGTGCTGGTATTCACGCTGCTCTCATCGTGGATTGGCGCAGGCAGCCTTTTCGCGGGCGGCGAGAATGCCTATCGACACGGCTACGTGGCGCTGTGGCAGGGGGCTGGCGGATGGGCCGGACTTCTGGTGATCTTCTTCATCGCCGGACGCGCGCGAAGGTTCGCGCAATTTACGGTGCCGGATCTGCTGGAGCTGCGGTTCAACGTCGCGGCGCGCGTACTTGGCACCATTTCCATCGTGGTCGCATATACGGTCATCGCCAGCTATCAATTCATCGGTGGCGGCGACGTGCTGCACCTCATCTTTCCCGACCTGCCGCGCGAAACCGGCATGTATATCATCGCCGCGTTCGTCATCGTATTCACCGCGGCCGCGGGCATGGCCTCCATCGCCTACCTGGACCTGATCATCGGCAGCATGGTGACGCTCATCGTGATGGTTTCGGTTCCCTTGCTCCTGCAGCGCGCCGGAGGATGGGGACATGTTCGGGCAGTGCTTCCCGAATCGCATTTTCAGGTGTTCGGCAGCGTCGGTCCGGTCACCGCGCTCGGCTATTTCATGCCCACCATGCTGCTGCTGGTCGGGAACCAGAGCATGTATCAGAAGTTTTTCTCGGCGCGCTCGGAGAAGGATGCGCGCTTCGCTGTCTATGGCTGGCTGGGCGGCACCCTGCTACTGGAAACGCTGCTGATTTCCCTGGCGGTGATCGGCAGTTCGATGTTCAAAACGGATCACCCGCGCGAGATTATTCCGATGAGCGCGCGCCTGGGCCTGCCGCCGATGGTGGGCGCGATTCTGCTGGGCGGCGTTTTCGCAAAGGTCATTTCCACGGCGAATAACTATCTCTTCTCGCCCGCCACCAATCTGATTCACGACGTTTATTCCAGGTTCATCGACAAACACGCATCGGAGCGGCGCACGCTGCTGGCGTCGCGCGTGATTGTGATTCTGCTGGGCGGCTTCGCGCTGCTGCAGGCGACGAAGTTCACCTCCGTGCTGGCGGCCTCGCTGTACGCCTACACGATCTACGGCGCGGCGGTAACACCAGTAGTGCTGGCGGTCTTTTTCTGGCGGAGGACGACAACCGCGGGCGCCATCGTCTCCATCGTGCTCGGCGCTGGCGTCACCATCGTATGGAACCTGGCGGGCTGGGGAGATATCGTGTGGCCGCCGATTGGGACCGCTGTGGACGCCGTGTATCCGGCGCTCGCGGCTTCGGTGCTGTCGCTGATTATTGTGAGCCTGGTGACCCCGCCTCCGCCAAAAGCAAAGCTCGAGCAATTCTTCACCTGATTTGGAGCCGCAATGGATTTAACTCAAATACAAAGTGCGATTCGCGAGGAAGGCCTGGACGGCTGGCTCTTCTTCGATCATCATCATCGCGATCCGCTGGCATACCGGATTCTCGACTTGCACCACGCCGGCCTGGCGTCTCGGCGCTGGTACTATTTCATCCCCGCTACCGGCGAGCCGCGCGCGCTGGTGCATGCAGTCGAGCCGAAAGCGCTCGATGAGCTGCCCGGCACGAAGCAGGTTTATTCCGCGTGGAAGACGCAGCGCGATGGCCTGACAACCTTGCTGAACGGGGCTCGGCGCGTCGCCATGCAGTTCTCTCCGAATTGTGCGGTACCGCTTGTGTCCATGGTGGACGGCGGGACCATCGACCTGATTCGCTCCTGTGGCATTGAAGTGGCGACCTCCGCCGATCTCATCCAGCGCTTTGACGCGCGCTGGACAAAGGAACAGGTGGAGACGCATTTCGAGGCCGGCCGGCGCATCGATGAGATCCGCGCGGCCGCTTTCAAACACGTGGGCGACGTCCTGCGCGGCCTCGGTGCAATCGACGAGTACGCAGTAAAGGTGTTTGTGTTGGAAGCGTTCGAAAAAGCTGGTCTGCTGACGGACCATGGTCCGGTGGCAGCAGTGAACGCCAACATCTCGAACCCGCACTATGAGCCCCAGTCTACCGGTTCGTCGCCCATCAAGCGCGGCGATGTCCTGCTGATGGACATGTGGGCGAAGCTGAATACACCGGGCGCCGTTTTCTACGACATCACCTGGGTTGGTTTCTGCGGCGCCGTTGTGCCCGATGAAGTCACAAAGGTTTTCACCATTGTGCGTGACGCCCGCGACCGCGCCTTCGAACTGGTGCGCGACCGTGTGGCCGCAAAGCAACCGCTGCGTGGCTTTGAAGTGGACGATGCCGCGCGCAACCACATCGCCGAAAACGGCTACGCCGAGTATTTCGTCCATCGCACCGGCCATTCCATCGGCGAAGATGTCCACGGCACAGGCGCCAACATGGACAATCTGGAGACGCACGACGAGCGCAAAGTGATCCCCGGGACATGCTTCTCCGTGGAGCCCGGCATCTATCTGCCCCACTTCGGTATTCGCTCCGAATTCAACGTTTTCGTGTCGGAGACCGAGGCGAAAGTGACAGGCGCGTCCCAGGCCGAACTGATCCGGGTAATCGACTGACCTGTAAATACCCGGAGCCGCATACCGAACCGCGACGGTGACGGAGCGGGTACTGTCTTGGCCCGCTGCGAAGAATCGGCCGCTGACAAGCATTCATCTGTAGCCAATCCAGCACTGACCCACAACCAACGGCCGTTCGGGATATAGTGAGGCTGGTGAGACCTGCCGCCCTGATTGCTGTTCTCGGGATACTGGCGGTACCCCTCGTCGCAGCCAACCGAGTCATCGCCGCCGACATCGATGGCGTGGTGCACCCCATCACCGTGGAGATCGTCGCGCGCGCCATCGAACAGGCACGCACCGAAAATGCTTCCTGTGTTCTCATGCGTCTCAACACACCAGGTGGCATGCTGGACGCCACGCGCGAGGCCATTGAGAAAATAGTCGCTTCGCCCGTGCCCATCGTGACCTATGTAACACCCAGCGGCGGTCGCGCGGCATCGGCGGGATTCTTTCTGCTGGAAGCCGGCGACGTTGCTGCCATGGCGCCTGGAACGAACACGGGCGCGGCCTCACCGGTAATTCTGGGCCAACAAATGGATCCGGTGATGCGCGCGAAAGTCGAGAACGATTCGGCAGCCCTGTTGCGCAATCTGACAGCGCACCGCGGCCGAAACTCCGATCTCGCCGAGAAAACTATTCGCGAGGCGCGCGCCTTCACCGACAAGGAATCGCTGGACAACCATCTGATAGAGATCGTGGCCGGCAGCGAGCGCGAACTGCTCGATCAGATCAACGGCCGCGAACTGGTGCGGCTGAATGGCGCGCATCAGAAATTAAACACGGCTGGTGCCGAAGTGGTTGTGGTCTCGCTCACGTGGCGGGAGCGGCTGGTCTCCGCCATTGCCGATCCCAACATCGGCTTTATTCTGCTGGTGCTCGGCGCGCTGGGTCTATACGTCGAATTCTCATCGCCCGGCCTGATCTTCCCCGGCGTGGCGGGCGCTGTGCTCCTGCTGCTCGGCTTGTCGTCGCTGGCCGTGCTCCCCATCAACTGGGTGGGCGTGGTTCTGCTGTTACTGGCCGCCGCGTTGTTCGTGCTGGAAGCAAAGATTACGTCGCACGGCATCCTGGGCACGGGCGCGGCGGTCTCCATGGTGCTGGGCGCGGTACTGCTGGTGGACGGGCCGCCGGAAGTGCGCATTCATTTCACAACCGCGCTCGCCGTCAGTCTGCCCTTCGCCCTCATCACCATGTTTCTGGTTTCGATTGTCGTCCGCGCCCGCCGTAACAAAGTGCTCACCGGAGTTTCCGCTATGCTGAACGAGATCGGTGTGGCGCGTACCGATTTATCTCCGTCCGGCGAGGTTTTTGTACACGGCGAATTCTGGAAAGCGGTCAGCTCCGCGCCTGTTCCCGAAGGTTCGCGCGTGCGTGTCACAGCGGTGGATGGACTCACAGTCCACGTCGAGCCGCTGAAATGAGGAGGACTTATGCCTGATCCTTTGCTTCTGATCCCATTTGTCATCGTAATCATCTACCTGCTCTCGTCCATCAAGATTCTTGCGGAATACGAGCGCGGGGTCATCTTCCGCCTGGGACGCGTGCTTGGCAAGCCCAAAGGTCCAGGCGTCATCTTCGTCTTCGCGCCCATCGATCGCATCGTGCGCATCTCGCTGCGCATTGAAGCCATGGAAGTGCCGCCGCAGGATATTGTCACGCGCGACAACGTCACTGTGAAAGTGAATGCGGTGGTCTATTTCCGCGTAGTGGACCCCACCAAGGCCGTGCTCGAAGTAACGAATTTCCTCTATGCCACGTCGCAGGTTTCCCAGACTACGCTGCGCAGCATCCTCGGTGAAGTGGAACTGGACGAACTACTCAGCCAGCGCGATAAGGTGAACATCCGCCTGCAGGCCGTGCTCGATCAGCACACCGGTCCATGGGGCGTCAAAGTGACGCTGGTGGAAGTGAAGCAGGTGGATCTGCCCGACCAGATGATCCGCGCCATCGCGCGCCAGGCCGAGGCCGAACGTGAGCGCCGCGCCAAAATCATCCATGCCGATGGCGAATTCGGGGCGGCGGAGAAGCTGGCCCAGGCGGCGGAACTGATTCAACGCCAGCCTGCCGCGCTCCAGTTGCGCTACCTGCAAACGCTGGTGGAAATCGGCTCAGAAAAGAATACGACTGTGGTGTTCCCCCTGCCACTCGATATACTTTCATCATTGGGCCGTGCGCTGGATCGGTTTGCCAGCCCCCCGGCCGAGCCTCGAAAGGGAGACTAATTCCAGTTGCCACGAACGGACGACGGCGAATTCGAACTAGTGCTGGGCAACAAGCAGTTGCTCAGCGTGTTCTTCATCATGGTGGTTTTGCTCGGCGTGTTCTTTGCCATGGGCTACATTGCCGGCCGCAACACCGGGTCCGGCGCCAGCGATGCGGCGAAGAAGGACGCGGGCAAGGCGATTGTAGTCGACAGCGCGCAGCGTACTTCGGCCATGCCGGATTCGGGAAGCCAGGCGGCGCCTGCACAACTTCCCGGCGATGCCGGTACCTCCACACAGCCGGTGAACTCACCGCCTCCGCAGGAACAGCCGCCGGCCGAACCGACGCACACTGCGCCGGTAGCGGCGGCGTCGAAGCCGGTTGTTAAGGAACCAGCGGGAACGCCGCCTGTGGCTGAGCCTGAAACAGGAGCTGCGTATTTGCAGGTGGTGGCGACGGCGCGCCCCGAAGCCGAGGTCATCGCGACCACGCTCAGCAAGCGTGGCTACAAGACTCAGCTTGCGCAGGCGCCCACCGCGGGAACGTTTCGGGTGCTGGTGGGCCCGCTGAAGGACGCTTCGGAAATTGCCACCACCCGCGCCGATCTGGAGAAGGCAGGATTCAAGCCAATCGTTCGAAGATTCTGATGTCCGGCACGCCGCTTGTAACCATCGATGGCCCGCCGACGGCCACTCCGCGTCTGCCCGAATGGCTGCGCCGGAGCACCACGCATTTTCCTTCGGTGCAGGCCCTGAAGAGCGATCTGCGCCGCCTCCATCTTCACACCGTCTGCGAATCGGCGCGCTGCCCCAACATCCATGAATGCTTCCATCGCGGTGCGGCGACGTTCATGATTCTTGGCAACCTCTGTACGCGCGGCTGCGGCTTTTGTTCCGTGCCCAAGGGCTCGCCCGCGAAACAGGAGTTTTCGCTCGATCCCCAGGAGCCTGCGAACGTGGCGGCAATGGCCGCGCGCATGCAACTCCGCTATGTCGTGATTACATCGGTCAATCGCGACGATCTCACCGACGGCGGTTCGCACCATTTTGCCAAGACCGTCGTCGAGGTCCGCCGCGCTCTCCCCGACGCGCGTATCGAGGTGCTGACGCCCGATTTCTGCGGCGATCTGGATGCCGTCGCGCGTGTCCTCGATGCCGCGCCCGACGTTTTCAATCACAACATGGAGACAGTATCCCCCCTCTATCGCCGCGTTCGTCCCCAGGCCCGCTACACGCAGTCGCTGGAAGTGCTCCGCTTCGCGAAAAATCATCGGCCGCAGTCGCTCACAAAATCCGGGCTGATGGTGGGCCTTGGCGAGCGGCCCGATCAGGTGGAAGATCTCATGGGAGATCTGCTGGGCGTCGGTGTCGACGTGGTCACCATCGGACAGTATCTGCAGCCCACCCGGCGCAATCTGCCAGTGCGAGAGTACGTGCATCCGGATCGGTTCGAAGAGTACCGCCGTTACGGCCTGGAGCTGGGATTCCGCGCCGTATTCAGTGGGCCTTACGTGCGCAGTTCCTATATGGCGGACATGGTGAATGAGCAGGCTTCCCGCGCCCTGGACTAAATACGCGCTCGCGCTGCTCACTGCTGTCCTGCTGGTCCTCGCATTTCCTCCGCTCAATCTGGTTTTCCTGGCGCCCATTGCGTTGACGCCGCTCCTGCTCGCCCTGCTCTGGGAGCCGCGTCCCTGGCATCGCTTTCTGCTCGGCTACGCGGTGGGGAATGTCTATTGGTTCGCCACTTGTTACTGGATTCAGTTCGTGCTGGAGGTCCACGGCGGCATGGGCCGATGGGGCGGCTGGGGATCGTTCCTCCTTTTCTCGCTCGCGAAGTCCGTGCATTTCGCCGTGTTCGCCATGCTGGCCGGAGTGCTGCTGCCGCGCTGGTATGCCCTTCCCGCTGTAGCCGCGCTGTGGACCGGCATTGAGCGCACCCACGGCACTCTGGGATTCGCGTGGCTCGCTCTCGGAAACGCGGGCATCGACATGGCTTTGCCCATGCGGCTGGCCCCTTTGGTGGGCGTCTACGGGTTGTCCTTTCTCTTCGCCATGATCGCGGTGGGCATTACCTTGTTAATTGCGCGACGGCCGCGCCGTGAGCTCGCGTGGTTGATCGCCATCGTCGTGCTGGTGGTGCTGCCTCCGCTGCCAGAGCGCCAGAATGGAACTCGCACGGCAGTGCTGGTGCAACCGAATCTGCCGGAAGAGACCGAGTGGACTCCTGTCACCGCCGATGAGGCCGAACGCCGCCTGATCAGTCTCACGAAAGCCACGGCCTCCGCGGGCGAAACGAATCTGATTATCTGGCCGGAATCTCCGGGTCCGTTCTATTACTACGCCGATCCGGGCTTTCGCGAAAAGGTCACCCAGCTCGCAAGCGATGCGCACACGTGGTTCATCTTCGGCACTGTGGCGGCGACGCCTACTGGCCAGCCTCTCAACTCCGCGGTTCTTCTCGCCCCCGATGGCCGCCTCGTCGATCGGTACGACAAAATCTTCCTGGTTCCTTTCGGCGAGTTCATCCCGCCGCTATTCAGCTTCGTCAACCGCATTACGCAGGAAGCGGGCGATTTCAGTCCCGGCCAGCGCATAGTCGTTTTTCCGGCAGGCGTCGATCGCCTTGGCACGTTCATCTGTTACGAATCGGCCTTTCCGCATCTGGTCCGCCGATTCGCGAAGCAGGGCGCGAATGTGCTGGTGAACATTTCCAACGACGGCTATTTCGGCCACAGCATTGCCCGCCAACAGCACCTGCTGCTGGTCCGCATGCGTGCCGCTGAGAACAACCGCTGGATTCTGCGCGCCACCAACGACGGCATGACCGCCGTGGTGGACCCCGCCGGCCGCATCACCGGCCACCTTCCTCTGTACGCAGAATCCACCGGGCGCTTCCGGTACGCCGCGGAGAATGAGATCACGCCATACACGAAGTTCGGCGACTGGTTCGCGTGGAGCTGTCTAATTGCAGCCGCGATGCTGCTGGTGGTTTCGCAGTGGCCGACATACGTCGCGGATGCACCGGAGGTGCTGTCGAAGCGCGATGGCAGGAAGACTCGACGATGACGCTCCAGAGCAACGTCTGAGACACGCCGCTACCGCGCCGACGGAGGAGCGCCCACCTGGTTTGCGGTCCCTCGTCCGGCGAAAACTCCGGCAAGAAGAAGCCCGAGTCCCGCTGCGTGAAGAAGGCTGAAGAGGAGGCCCACACCGGCAAGAATCGCCCCGGCCTGTGCGACGGTCCAGCCGCGTTCCACTCTCTCAACGAGGAGATAGTGAATGACGACAGCCTGTGCCACGGAAGCAACCAGCAGAGTAGCGCTGGCGAAAAAAGTAAAACGGGCCGGGCTGGGATAGCGTTGCCAATTGACCAGGGCGACTACAACCCCGGCCAGATACACAAGGAGGATGGGCGCCAGGCTCAGTAGCTGCTGGAGCGTCGCTGTCATGGACTGGCTCATTTAGTGTCTCCACTTCCAGATTCAGGGAAGGGAATCCAGAGTACTCCAGATGGAATGCCGCGTCAACATGTGAGTGGGAATGAACATCGCCGCCCTCTGATATGCTTGGCGTC
>Ga0265325_10003283_pt1 | contig 10634 bp, 7 predicted proteins | sample 41420metaG_FD_202090 | JGI IMG/M metagenome (GOLD analysis project Ga0265325, IMG submission 202090) | Rhizosphere microbial communities from Carex aquatilis grown in University of Washington, Seatle, WA, United States - 4-14-20 metaG | ecosystem: Host-associated > Plants > Roots > Rhizosphere >...
GGCAGGTGAAGATTATCTGGGTGCAGCCCAAAGGGAGTGATAAGTTTGGCACGCAGCCGAAGTGGGGTCTGGTGAAGTCGGTCTTGCGGGAGGCCGATGCCGGCAATCCGGCCGCGGCCGATCAGGTCGCCGGCGTGGTCGTCATCTTCGATTCTGAAGACGGGGGGATGGCGGCAACGACTCTAGCCAATCTTCAGCAGTGGCGAGCGGGACACTTGTCAGATGATGTCTTTTGGCGGCGCTGCTGGCGCGATCCGGCGGAGGCTTTCGGCGGTCAGAACTAAGAGGCAGGAACGCAGTAGCGATTTCGTGGAGCTACTATTCATGACTACAGCCGTCGCAAGGCTTGACTTCGGCCGTTCCAGGATTGCACTGCAGCTCAGCGACTATGCCCAGCTGACCAAAGCCCGAATTACTGCCTTAATCATCCTGACGGCGTGGTGCGGTTACTTCTTTGGCGCAAGGAAAGCCGGCCTGCCGGTCATAAGTTGGAGCCTCTTCCATGCCTTGCTCGGGATAGGTATGGTTTCCAGCGGGACCGCTGCGCTGAATGAAGTCATGGAGCACGACGTCGATGGGAAGATGAGGCGTACTGCTTTGCGGCCAATTCCGGCGGGAAGGATGTCGCTAGCTCATGCTGTCTTGGTAGGTGGATCGCTGACTGTCGGCGGATCGATTTATCTGACTATTTCTACAAACCGGCTCACCGGGTGCCTGACCTTTTTGACGGCGGCGGTCTATCTGCTGGCCTATACTCCGCTCAAGACGATTTCGCCACTCTGTACGTTCGTGGGCGCATTTCCCGGCGCCATGCCATGCCTGCTGGGATGGACAGCGGCCCGCGGCCGGCTGGATTGGGATGGCCTGGTGCTTTTCTTAATATTGTTTCTCTGGCAGTTCCCCCACTTCTTTGCCATAGCATGGCTCTATCGCGAGGACTATGCCAAGGGCAATATCCGCATGCTGCCGGTAGTTCAGCCTGATGGCCGCTCTACTTCAATTCGCATCCTTCTGTATAGCATGGTGCTGGTTCCGGTTAGCTTAATTCCGGTATTCTTAGGGATGGCGGGAGTGATTTACCTAGCGGGAGCAGCCATATTAGGTCTGACATTTGTATACTTCGCCGCCAACTTGCGAGCTGTTAATTTGCCGGTGACCAGCGGGCAGTCGAAGGCGCGCGCTCGGCAGGTGTTTCGTTGTTCGCTGGTCTATCTACCGTTATTGTTCGGATTAATGATGAGCGATGCGGTGCGGCGCTAGCAGGCTGCTGAACGAAGAAGGATTGTGTCGTCGGCTGAAGGTGACTAAACGAGAAAAGAAAGGCTTAGATGACTGTGTCGCGACTGAGTGTCGCCACTCCGCGGCTCCTTACTTGTCCCACTTGACCGCGGGCTTACGCCCGCGTCTAACACAAATGTCGCCGCTCCGCGGCTGGCGAAGCCGCCAGGAGGCCATAATGTCAAAGACAACGCTGCTTATGCTGCTGCTTGCAGTCATTCTCGCAGGAGGGGTGTCGGCAGCAGCACAGGACCAAGGCGCTTCGAAGGCGCCCCCTCAGGCCGGCAAGCCCGTCACCGTCGTAGGCTGCCTTACCGGCTATGAGGGGCGCTACACGCTGGGCACTTCCAGCGACATGCTGTATCTCCTTGACGGCGACAGCGCCATGTTCAAGAAGTACAACGCCAGGATGGTCCAGGCCAGCGGCACCGTCACCGAGCCCCCACCCCATACCTCCCACGACAATGTTTTGTCGCAGCAGCCGCCCACGCTGACCATTACCAAGCTGAAGAAAGTGGCGGACGGCTGCAACTAGCGTGGCCGTCTTTCAGGTTTGGCCCATCGGCGGTTCACGGTAGAATGGGCGATCCTTTCTTTCAGGTGAAACATGGGTCTGACTTCGGGGACCCGGCTGGGCCCCTACGAAATTGTCGCGCCTATTGGCGCCGGCGGCATGGGCGAAGTCTACCGGGCGCGTGACACCCGGCTGGAGCGCACGGTCGCCATCAAGATCCTTCCGGAATCGTTTGCCGCTGATCGCGAGCGGCTGGAGCGCTTCCAGCAGGAAGCCCGCATCCTCAGCGCGCTGAACCATCCCAACCTGATGGCGATCTACGATGTGGGCGCGCAGGACGGCATGCACTTCCTGGTCTCCGAGTTTCTCGACGGTCAGACGCTACGGGCGCTGTTGACCGCAGGCCCGCTTACGCAGCGGCGCGTCGCCGAGTACGGATTGCAGATCGCCAAGGGACTGGCGGCCGCGCATGAGAAGGGAATCGTTCATCGCGACCTCAAGCCGGACAACATCTTCGTACTGCGCGACGATCGGGTGAAGATTCTGGACTTCGGGCTGGCCAAGCAGACGGTAATGGCGGCTGCGGCCGATCAAACCATGACGCGCCCGGACCGAACTTCGGCAGGCACGGTGCTGGGCACGGTGGGCTACATGTCGCCCGAGCAGGTGCGGGGCGAGTCGGTCGATCATCGCTCCGACATCTTCAGCCTGGGCGCGATTCTTTACGAGATGGCCAGCGGACAGCGTGCCTTCCGCGGCGACTCCGGCGTCGAGGTGATGAGCGCGATTCTGAAGGAGGAGCCGCCGGAGCTGGAGGAGAGCGGGCTGCATGTGTCCATCGGCATGCAACGCATCGTGCAGCGCTGCCTGGAGAAGAAGCCCGACGCGCGCTTCCAGTCGGCCAGCGATCTGGCCTTCGCGCTCGATTCTCTGAGCAGTAGCGGGACGTCGACGGGCTCGTTGCGTCCGCTGAAAGAGACGAAGAAGCCGGCATCGCGAATGCTTGTGCCGGTAGCGTTGCTGGCGGCGCTGGCGATCGGCGCGATGGCTGCGTTGCTGTTGCACCATCCTGCGGTCACCCATCCGGAGTTCACCCAGCTCAGCTTCCGCTCGGCTTACATCCGTCACGCACGCTTCGGTCCCGATGGCCGCACCGTGGTTTACGACGTAACCACCGACGGCAAACCGACGGCCCTGTTTTCGACGCGCACGGACACCTTCGAGGCGCAACCGCTCGGCATACCGGCGAGCATCCTGAGCATGTCGTCGAGCGGAGAATTAGCGGTCACGCTGGATACCGTGTTCGATCCAAAATTTACCCCTACGGGACGCTTGGCGCGTGTGCCGCTGGGAGGTGGTTCCACACGCGAATTGCTGGAGGGCGTGACCGACGCCGACTGGGCACCCGACGGATCGGCGCCCGCTGTCAGCCGCAAGGTTGCGCAGCACTTCCAACTTGAGTTTCCGCCGGGCAAAATGTTGTACCAAAGCGAAGGCTATATCAGCGATATACGATTTTCGCCGACCGGGGACAAAATCGCGTTTGTGGATCATTCGATTCTGGGCGACGACCGTGGCTACGTCGATGTGATCGACCGCCAGGGGAACCGCAAGGTGTTGACCTCGGAGTACAGCTCGATTCAGGGGGTGGCGTGGGCGCCAGACGGCAAAGAGGTTTGGTTCGCAGGCGGGCTGACGACTGAGCCTCGTGCCCTGCGTGCTGTCGATCTCAGTGGAAATCGGCGAGTTCTGCTGGCGGCGCCGGCCGTCCTGCACTTACAAGACATCTCCAAGGATCGCGAGACCCTGTTGAGCGTGGAGGACTATCGCGACCAGCAACTGTTGGTGGATACGGCAACGGGCAAGGTGCAGGATATGAGCGCCTTTCCCTTCCAGCTCACGGAGGCGATTTCGCGCGACGGGAAAGTGCTGCTGTTTGACACCTATGAAACCGGCGCGAATTCCGACTACAACCTTTATACCCAGCGGACGGATGGGGCGGCTCCTGCCATGATCGGCCAGGGTGCGGGAATTGACCTTTCCTTCGATGGCAAATGGGCCCTTGCCCTAGATCCGGTACATGTGGACCGGCTGCGAATCATACCTACCGGCATGGGTGAGGCCCGCACACTCACGGCCCCGCCCGGAAGCAACTACATCGGCGCGACCATGATGCCGGATGACAAGCGCATATTGATCGTGACGGTCGCTCCGGGACATGCGCTTACCAGCTATCTGCAAGATGTCGAAACCGGCAAGGCACGCCAGGTTACCAGCGAAGGCAAGTACGCTGTGCGCATCGATGACGCGATCATGAGCGTTTCGCCTGACGGCAGGTACTCGATCGTGACCGATGGCGAAAATCATTACTGGTTACAACCCCTGGAGGGAGGCGAGGCGAGCGAGATCAAAGCACTGTCGGAAGGCGACCACCCTTTACAGTGGCACAATGATTCGCAAAACATTTTGGTCGAGCACTCCACTGCTACCGACGCGATTGAGATCTATGACGTCAATCTCGCCACGGGACAGCGCAAACTCTGGACCCGCTTCTCAGCCCCGGACAAAACGGCGATGCTCGCCGTGCGCCATCCCATCATCACGCCGGACGGCGCCCACGTTCTATACATCGTGCAGCGGATTTATTCCACGCTGTTCGTCGCCAAGGGGATCCAGTAGCCGGCAGGAACGTCAGGAGTGAGATTCCAAGGTTGTGCTTTCCATGGAAGCTATCGACTACCTTGTAGCGCAGCCCTCCGACTCGCATGACATTGTCCACTTGCTGGCCACGGTGTTCAGTGAATCCGACCCGCCTGCCGTAGCCATGGGTCTGAGCTTCGACGAGATGAAGGAATTTCTGGAGCTGTTCGTAGAGCGCGTCCTTCTTCAGGAGCTCACGATCGTTGCAAGAGGCAAAGAAGACGGGCAAGTCGCGGGCGTGATGCTGTGCGACGATTTCGCAGTGCCTCCGACTATCGATCCTGGTCAGATCAGTCCGAAGCTCTTGCCTATTCTTTCCATGCTGGAAGCGCTGGATGAGCAATTCCGCCGGGGAAAAGACATTTCCGCCGGCCAGTTCGTTCACTTCTTCATGCTGGGCGTTGGCGGCCGGTGGGCGGGACAGGGCGTGGCGCAGGGACTGGTGCAATCTTGCGTCAACAACGGGTCTGGCAGGGGCTATCGAGCTGCGGTGACCGAAGCCACCGGGCAGGTGTCGCAACACATCTTCCGCAAGAACGGCTTCGTCGATCGCTTTAGCGTGGCCTATCGGGACTTTCTATATGAGGGGAAGAAAGTGTTCGCATCCATTCGCGGGCACGACGAAGCGATCCTGATGGAGAAATCCCTGTGCGGGTAAAGACGAGGCGGCGTGGCGATTTTGCCGGTGATAAGGAACAGATTCCAAGCGGCCGGTCACGCCCTGAAATCGAGCGAAAAGAGTTGGATTTGAGTTGAGACAATTGGCTGTAAGGTGCTGATCTTTCGGTCGGCACCTCACGCTGTGAATGAGGGGCACACATTTACGGCGCGAACTCCCAGATCGTCCCCTGTGAGTTGGCTCCGCCCATGGAGGCTGTCCCATAGATGTTTCCCTGGCTGTCGAGTGTCACGGCGCTGCGGGGAGATTGCCCATCGCTGGTGGTGAAATCATGCAGGTCGGTATAGGTCCAGCCACCGCCGGAGTGCGTCAGCTTGAACAAGGTGCTGGGCATGACCGTGGTGCCGTAGAGGTTGCCGGCTGAGTCCCTGGTGAGCCTGCCATAAGGACCATTCCCGCTCCCCGCCAGGTTGTAGAGCACAGTATGAGTCCACGATCCGCCGGAGGGAGTGAGCTCGAAGACTGTGCCGCCCTGATTTGTTCCGCCTTTGTAGGTCGCGCCGTACAGATTTCCCGCGGCGTCAATCGCCAGTCCTGCGTACGGGTTTTGCCCGTCGGCGCCACCCTGGAATCGATAGAGCACATGTTCGACCCAAATTCCGTTGGTGAGCGTCAATTGGAAGACGATGCCGCAACCGCCTTGGCAATTCTGGCTGCCGCCGAACGGGGTTGTGCCGTACAGATTGCCGGCGCTGTCCAGCACCACGCCGTCGGAAGGCTGGCTGCCATCCTGCCCGCCGGCGAAGTCGTAGAGCACCGTCTCTGTCCAATCGCCGCGTATCCTAGCCATCTCAAAGACAGTACCTGCGCTGAAGTCGCCACCCGCCTGCGTGGTTCCGTAAAAATGGTTTGCAGAATCTACGGCCAGGTTCCCGCTCGGGTACTTGCCGTCGTTCTCAGCACCCGGAAAACTGCGATCTGCCCCCGGCGCGCCAAACGCGTAAATGAAGCCAAAGCTCCAGTAGCAGAGGACGGATTTGCAGGCGGTCGGCGGCGGCTGCAGCTTGTACACGACGCCGCTGCCGGTCAATCCTCCCTGCGAGTTGGTTCCATAGAGGCTTCCGTCAGTACCGAAGATGAGCCCAGCCAGGGGATTCGCGCCGCCCTCATCATCTTCGGCGAACTCGAAGAGTGGGTTCAGTGTCCATCTTGATCCCGAGCGCTTCAGTTTGAACGCCGTTCCTCCCGGGCTGAAGATCCCGCCGCCGGAGGCGGTGCCGTAGAAGTTTCCGGCCTGATCGATGGTCAGGGCGGACATAGGAGCTGCGCCGTCGCCGCCTCCACTGAAGCTGTGCAGTACCGAGAAAGTCTGCGCGTGGGCGATCCAGGTTGTGGTTGCGAGGGCAAGAACGAGAGTGAGGGCCCTTGAGATTCTACGGGCTGGCTGTACCTTTGTTGGTAGCGGCATTGACACTGGGTCTCCTGCTGATCATGTCGTGAAGGCTGAAAACGGTGTTCTGCATGTTAGCAAAACCGCTGCGAATAGCAAGTTGGTTGGGTTGCACGGAAACTGCAACAATCGGTGGCCATTGACGGCATGCCCACTCGCCAAATCTGAATCCCCACGCCGCCGTCCAGCAAAGCACTCGCACGCGTTGATGACAGGCAGGTTACAAGCGCCGGTCAGCCCCTGAAATCCAGCAAAAAAAAATGGATACGACTTGGATGCAATTGGTGTATATTGCCTCATCTCTCGATCAGCACTTTCATGTATCCAGGTTTCAAAAATACAAGGGGAGGATGTAAATGCAGAAGATAAGACCGAGCTTTACGAGAACGAGCTTGCGTCCAACAATGTTGGCGATTCTGCTCCTGCTGCTGATCGGCGTGGCAGACACGGCAAGCGCACAGACCTTTCGTTTGCTTCATTTCTTTGTTGGTGAGGATGGAGCACTCCCCAGGGCCGGAGTCACCGTTGACCAGCGCAACGGCAAAATCTATGGCACCACGTTTTCCGGCTTCCTCGGGTTCGGGTGGGGCAGCGCTTACGAGATACGGCCGTTTGGGCAGAACTTTGTGTTCAACGTTATCCAGGAGTTCGATGGCCAGCCGGTCGATCGTCCGGTGATCGCTCCCAGCGGAGTTCTCTACGGAACCACGTCGAACGCGATCTTCAACTTCGTTTACGGCTATGTTTTCAGTATCCAACCTCCGATAAGTGTGTGCAAAACCACACTCTGCCCCTGGGTTTTTCGCAGCGTGTATGGCTTCCCTTTGAACGGCTCAAACGGAGTTTCGCCGCTCGGCGGGACGCTCGTGTTTGACCATTCCGGCAACAACATGTACGGCACCACGTCGGCCGGCGGTGCGAGTGGATCGGGCGTGGTTTACCAGCTCACGACTGCCGGCGTGGAGACGCCCATTTACGAATTCACCGGGACCCCGGACGGCGCGGCGCCGAACGCGGGCGTGATCTTCGACCCAGCCGGCAATCTGTACGGCGTGACGGCCGGCGGCGGAACCTCCAACCAAGGCTCCGTATTCAAGCTCACCCCGAATGGCGGCGGCTGGAGCGAGCAGGTGATCTACAACTTCACCGGCGGAAGCGATGGAAATGCGCCGGTGGGCGGGCTGGCGATGGATTCGTCCGGCAATCTCTATGGCTCGACGGTCGCCGGCGGCAGCGGCGGCGGCGGCACATTGTTTCAACTTACCCCCAACGGCAGTGGCTGGGACTTTCACCTGCTGTATAGCTTCAGCGGGGCTGCAAACTGCGGACCAAAGGCTGAAGTCAGTCTTGACTCGGCGGGCAGCGTGTACGGAACAACCTACTGCGACGGTGCTTTCAGTGATGGAAGTGTCTTCAAGTTGACCAACTCCGGCGGCAACTTTACCTACAGCACGCTGCACGACTTCACCGGGCAGAACGATGGCAAGTGGCCCTACAGCAACGTGTCGTTTGACGCTGCCGGAAACCTGTACGGCACAGCCGAGAGGGGTTCCCGGTTCGGAGCCGGAGACGTCTGGGAGATTACACAGTAAGAGTGTTTCCTCGTTGGTAAGCGATGTTTGTCCAAGTGCGCGCTGTGGGTAGATGCGCGATGGGATGCGCTCTCTCTTCGGCGATCCGTAGTCCCATGTAGCAGGGTGCGCGTTGCAGGTTGAGCAGCTTCAATCGGCACCGCGCAGCCCGGAATCACTGCTAATCGATCAAGGATTTGTGGAAACGTTCCCGATCCGTCAAGTAGGTATTACCACCAGTTCGCAAGCTCTGCGGAGGTTTGCTTAAGGCAGGTAATGCGGATGCGCAGACTATTATGCGACATCGACCCCTTCTGCGGCTCTCCCGGTCGGCTTGCTTCACTTGCAAAAGCGAAGGGAGAGAGAGTTCATGAAAGATCCACAGGGTTGCCCCGAAGGGACCCCGCCGGTCGCAGGCGAGGAGACCCATGAAAATCAAAAACAACCAGGCAATGCGCCATCGAACACCAGCCGTCGATCCTTCCTAGGCAAGATCGGCGTGGGCGGCGCTGCTGCGGTTGCACTTGCCGCCGTACCCCTCGAACCGCTGATTGAAGGCAAGCATGGCGAGGCGGAGGCCGCCACTGTGCCATACGGCGCGTCGGCACGCGCTCAGGCGTCCTTGAACTACCGGCGGGCTACCATTAACAGTAATGTTGGGCCCGCTACCGAAGCGCCCGACAACGGCGATTCCCAGATTTACACCGACTACAGCGCCCTCTATAGCAAGGGACTGCAGCACGATGCGCTCGGTATTCCCAACGCCGCCTCGTATCAGAGCATGCTGCACGCCCTGCAGACCGGCAACTTCTCCGATTTCCAGAACATCCTGGTCGGCAATCCCGGCGGATTCGGAAAGCTGAATGGAATCCAAGGCTGCCTGGCGTTTGACCTCGAGGGCCACGACTCGCATCAGTATCAGATTCCGCCGAATCCCGGCGTCGCCAGCGCGCAAACGGCCGCCGAAGAGGTCGAGCATTACTGGGCCGGCATCTGCCGCGATGTGAACTTCACCGATTATTCCGGCAGCGGACTGATTTCTCAGGCCTGCACCGACCTCAACAATTTGTCGTATGTCCAAAGTCAGAACAGCCAGTTCCCACATCCGGTGACGCCGGCGAACATCTTCCGCGGACAGATTGTCCCGGGCGATGGTCCCGTCCAGGGGCCCTATCTGTCGCAGTTCATGATCCAGCCGTGCTTCTTCGGCGCACAGCCGATGACCTGTCAGTTGCAACGGTTTAACAACGGCCAGGAATTCCTGACCGACCCCAACGAGTATCAGCACGTGCAGAATGGCGGCACTCCGGACGGCCACGTTACGTTCGACAGCACCTATCGCTTCCTGCGCATGGGGCGTGACATGGCTGCCTACACCCGCGTGGACGTTCTGTATCAGGCGTACTTCACGGCCTTCCTGGTTCTGGGTGCGATCGGGGCTCCGCTGAATCCGGGGAACCCCTACATCGGCTCACTCAGCGAAAAGGGGTTTGGCACTCTGGGCGGTCCGGATGCCGCGGGCACCATCGGCGAGATGGCCACGCGCGCGTTGAAGGCTGCGTGGTTCCACAAGTGGATTGTGGATCTGCGCTTACGGCCCGAGGAGTACGGCGCTCTGGTGCATGCGCGTTTGACGAACCAGAACCCAATGCCACAGGCGGCCGCGGCCTTGCCTGCCGAAATGCTCAACTCTGCCGCGCTGCCGATTATCCACTCAGCCTACGGCAGTTACCTGCTGCCGCAGCCGTTCCCGGAAGGCAGCCCGACTCACCCCTGCTATCCGACCGGACACGGCACCGTGGGCGGCGCCTGCATCACCGCCATCAAGTTCTTCTACGATGGCAGCCAGAGAATCCGGCCGCTGCTGCAGAATATCGGTCGCGATATCTATCAGCCCAGCGAAGATGGGCTCTCGCTGGTGCCGTACACCGGCTCCGATGGCGACGACCTCACCATCAACGGCGAGCTGGCGAAGCTCGGCTGGAACATCACCCAGGGACACGGCATTCACGCCGGCATCCACTTCCGCAGCTCCAGCTTGTGGTCGCTGCTGTTGGGCGAGCAGGTGGGACTCAGCGTCCTCAGGGACCGTTCCAAGAGCTACAACGAGCCGTTCACCATCCACATCACGAAATTCGATGGCACCACGGCCACCATCACCAACCCATAGTAAGCCAATCCCGGGGACGGGTTTCGGCCGTCCCCAGATTCCGTTTCGCCCCCACTTCGGCATCGCCTGGGTGGGGATTTTTTTTGCGTTCATTCATTGCGCAAAGTCTTTACCGGCTCGACCAAGGTAGCGATTTGGCGCAAGCGCGGAGCGAGAGACAGAGGTGGCTGTCCTCATTCGCGGCCTGCGAAATTCATGTTGCTATTTTGGGATAAGGCCCCTGCTGTGGCACCAAGGTTGGTTGACATCCATATACTTTGATCGCAGTATTACTGCCACTAGTGGGGCCCGAATTACGACATGGTGCATTTCTGACGCATGTTCTCACAGCC
>Ga0265325_10003284_pt1 | contig 10634 bp, 13 predicted proteins | sample 41420metaG_FD_202090 | JGI IMG/M metagenome (GOLD analysis project Ga0265325, IMG submission 202090) | Rhizosphere microbial communities from Carex aquatilis grown in University of Washington, Seatle, WA, United States - 4-14-20 metaG | ecosystem: Host-associated > Plants > Roots > Rhizosphere...
AGAACAGCCTGCATCTGCATCCCGATGTGGCCGAGGTCGCGGTCGTCGGGATTCCCGACGAGCGGTTCGGCCAGGCAGTCGTCGCGCACGTGGTGCTGCGGCCGGGCGGCTTGGCCACCGAGAGTGACCTGCGCGCGCACGTGAAGGCGCGGCTCGCGACGTACAAGGTCCCGCGGACCGTGGTCTTTCGCGACCGGCTGCCGCGCAATGAGAGCGGCAAGATCGTCAAGAGCGAGCTGAGCGAGCCGACCTAGCCGTGGACCTCGCCGACCAGCGTGACGCCGGCCGTGCGCATCTCGGCCAGGGCGGTCTTGACCGTGTCCGGCGCGACCCCGGCGGTGAGGTCGAGGAGGACGGTCGGCGCGAACCCCTCGCCGGCCGCGTCGATCCCGGTCGCTCGCACGCAGTGGTCCGTGGCGATCCCGACGATGTCGACCTGATCGACGCCGCGATCGCGCAGCCATTCGGCGAGGGTGCGGCCCTCGGCGTTGGTGCCCTCGAACCCGCTGTACGCCGCTTTCCACTCACCCTTGTCGAACACCGAGTCGAGTCGCTGGGTGTCGAGGTTCGGGTGAAACTCCGCACCCGCGGTGCCGATCTTGCAGTGCACCGGCCACGAGTCGACGTAGTCGGGAGTGGGCGAGAAGTGCCCGTCCGGGTCGCGGTGCGCGTCGCGGGTCGCGGCGACGACCGGGTAGTCGGCCGTGGCGAGCAGCGCGCTGATTCCGGCCGCGACGGCGGCGCCGCCCTTCACCGAGAGCGAGCCGCCCTCGCAGAAGTCGTTCTGCACGTCGACCACCAGCAGCGCCTTGACCACGCTCACGCCTCCTCGAGGACGGTCTCGATCGCCGGCTCGCCCGCCGACAGCTTCATCGCGTGGGCCGGTAGCTCGGCGATCGAGGCGGCGCAGCGCTTGCGGGCGGTGTCGAGAGCGACGTCGGCGACGACTTCGCCCTCGCGGACGGCGGGCACCTGGAGCTCGCGCTCGTCGTCGCGGCGCGACGGGGGGACCTCGGCCCGGATGAGCTCGGCGATCGCCGTGCCCCCCGAATCGAGCCGGCGCGAGGCGACCTTGCGGCCGCCGATCGTGGCCTTGCCGAGCGAGCGTTTGGCGACCGGCTGCCACGTCCCGTCATCGGCTTGCCTGGCGACGAGCTTGTAGACGAAACCGGCGGTCGGGGAGCCGCTGCCGGTGACCAGCGAGGTGCCGATGCCGTACCCGTCGACCGGGGCGGAGGCCAGGCCGGCGATCGCGAACTCGTCGAGGTCGCCGGTGACGACGATCCGGGTTTGGGTGGCGCCGAGCTCGTCGAGCAGCGTCCGCGCATCACGCGCCTGGGTCAGCAGGTCGCCGGAGTCCAGCCGGATCGCGCCGAGCGATCTCCCCGCCACCTCGACCGCGCTCCGGATTCCTTGGCTCACGTCATAGGTGTCGACGAGCAGAGTGGTGCCGTAGCCGAGCGCGTCCACTTGCGCCCGGAAGGCGGTGCGCTCGTCGGGGTGGATCATCGTGAACGCGTGCGCCGCCGTGCCCGCGGTCGGGATCGCCCAGCGCTGCCCCGCCGCGAGGTTGGAGCTGGCGGCGAAACCGCCGATATAGGAGGCCCGGGCGGCGGCCACCGCGGCCTGTTCGTGGGTCCGCCGCGACCCCATCTCGATGCATGGCCGGCCGCCCGCCGCGGTCACCATGCGGGCGGCCGCAGTGGCAACCGCGCTGTCGTGGTTGAGGACCGAGAGCACGAGGGTCTCGAGCAGGACGCATTCGGCGAAGGTGCCCTCCACGATGAGCACTGGCGAGCCCGGGAAGTAGACCTCACCCTCGGGATAGCTGTCGATCGAACCGTTGAACCGGTAGTCGGCCAGCCAGTCGCGGGTGGCATGGTCGATGACCTCGTGGGTCGTCAGGAAGTCGAGCGCCTCGTCGTCGAAACGGAACCGGGTGAGCTCGTCGAGCAGGCGCCCGAGGCCGGCCACGATCGCGTAGCGGCGGCGGCCCGGCAGCGACCGCGCGAACACCTCGAAGGCACACCGGCGGTCGGCCTCGCCGCTGCGCAACGCCGCGTCCACCATCGTCAGCTCGTAGTGGTCGGTGAGGAGGGCTGGAGTGCTCACGCATGAACCTCATCAGGTGCGGGTGCCGGCAGTTCGGGCGGCACCGGCCTTGCCGGGATCCGGAGCAGCATCAAGACCACTCCGGCCACCACCGCGAAGGTCGCAACCGCCGATCGGAGGGTGAACGCCTCGTTCAGGACGAGCGAGCCGAGGATAACCGCAACGACCGGGTTCACGAACGCGTACGTCGTGACCAGCGACAGCTCCGCATTGCGCAGCAGCCAGATGTACGCCGTGTAGGCGATGATCGAACCGAACACGGTCAGATAGCCGAAGGCCAGCCAGGCGTGCGCGGTGAACTCGTATCGGTGCAGGCCGCCGAACTCGCCGGTAACGGCTGCGACGACCAGGCAGGCGACCCCGCCGCAGAGCATCTCCATCCCGGTCGCGACGAGTGGGCGGCGCGTGGTCGGCGCGTTCGTCGAATACACGGTGCCCGACGCCCAGGACAAGGCCGCGACGACGGTGATCAGGATTCCGGCGAGGCTCGCCTTCCCGTTCCCGGTACCCACCACCATCGCCGCGACCCCGGTGAACCCGAGGGCGAGACCGATCACGTGCCGGGCGCTCATCCGCTCGCGGCCGATCGCCGCCGCGATCAGGGCGGCCCAGATCGGGATGGTCGCAACGATCACCGCCGCGGTGCCGGACGGCACCTTGCGCTCCGCGACCGTGACAAGCCCGTTGCCGCCGAACGGCAGTGCCAGCCCGATCAGGGCCGCGGCGAACCACTGACGGCGCCCGAGCGGGTCCGGGCGCCGGTCCGCCGCGGGGCGGCGTACCGCGAAGGCGAGCATGATCAGCCCGGCCAACGTGAAGCGCACTCCGGCGAGCAGCAACGGCGGCAGTCCCTGCCCGTGGCTCGGGTGGACCGCGACCCGGATCGCGAGGTACGTCGAACCCCAGACGAGGTAGACCGTGCCGAGCGCCAGCCAGATCCTGGCCAGGCTCGGTGGGCGACCCATGGTGGTTGCAACCGGTGGATTCACCGCGGTTGTTCCCTTCCGCACCGGTCGCCGTGATGCGACCATTGGGGCATGTCTGCCCCGGCGATCGAGCGGACGCAGGGGCCGGCGGCCGACGACGACGTCGATGTCGAGCGGCCGTGGGTGGCGATCGTGTGGAACGACCCGATCAACCTGATGAGCTACGTCGCGTGGGTCTTCCAGAAGCTGTTCGGCTACAGCAAGGAGAAGGCCAACCGGCTCATGCTCGACGTCCACCACAAGGGGCGGGCCGCGGTGTCCTCGGGTAGCCGCGAGCAGGTCGAGCACGACGTCGAGCGGCTGCACGCGGCCGGACTCTGGGCCACCGTGGCGCAGGACTGAGGGTGGGCGCGGTCCGCCGACGGGGCAAGTACGTCCGGGTGAGCCTCGACCACGACGAGGTGCGGCTGCTCCACGAGCTGGTCGAGCAGGTCGCCGAGCTGCTCGGTGGCGACGATCCCTCGACCCCGGTCCCGGACGACGAGGACGAGACTGAGACGGAGATGTTGGAGCACATGCTCGAGTCGTCGACCGAGCCGGTGATCGCACCCGACGACCCGGTCCTCCGCCGGCTCCTGCCGGATGGCTATCGCAACGACGACGACGCGGCCGGGGAGTTCCGCCGGCTGACCGAGTCGAGCCTGCGATCGACGAAGCGAGTCGCGTTACAACGGATGATCGACGACCTGTCGAAGCCCTCGGCGCAGCAGAAGGACGGCCGCTTCCGGTTCGACCTGGACGAGGCGGCGGTCGAAGCCTGGCTGCCGGCCCTGACCGACCTGAGGCTCGCATTCGGCACCCGGATCGGGGTGACCGAGGACATCGACGCCGAGCGCGCCGAGGTGCTGGAAGGGTCGTTGCGGCACGCCGAGCTCGCGGCGTACGACTGGATGTCCTGGTTGCAGGACGCCATCGTCCGTGGCCTCACCGGCGACTGACTGGGCGCGACCGACGTCGTACCCTCGGGCCGTGCTTCGGATCAGCCAGCAGTTGTACGACGAGATCGTGGCCCATGCCCGCCGCGACCATCCCGACGAGGCGTGCGGCGTGCTCGCGGGACCGGCCGGCAGCGACCGGCCGGCTCGCTTCGTCCCGATGCTCAACGCCGAGCGGTCGCCGACCTTCTACCGGTTCGACTCGATGGAGCAGTTCCAGGTGTGGAAGGAGATGGACGCCCGCGACGAGGAGCCGATCGTGATCTACCACTCCCACACCGCCACCGAGGCGCGCCCATCGCGCACCGATGTCAGCCTGGCGAGCGAGCCGGGCGCGCACTACGTGCTGGTCTCGACCCGCGAGCCCGACGAGACCGAGTTTCGCAGCTTCCGGATCCTCGCCGGAGAGGTGACCGAGGAGCCGGTGGAGATCATCGAGTAGGGGGCGGAATCCGGGCTCGACCCCGCGCGTTGCGAGGATATGGCCATGGCGATCGAAGCACGCATCCCGACGATCCTGCGCACCTACACCGCCGGCGAGAAGGCGGTCGAGGGCAATGGGCTGACGCTGGCCGAGTTCTTCGTCGACCTCGACTCGCGGCACGCCGGGCTCCGGGATCGCCTGGTCGGGGAGGACGGTTCGCTCAACCGGTTCGTGAACGTCTACCTCAACGACGAGGACGTCCGCTTCCTCGGCGGTCCGGAGACCCCGCTGTCGGACGGCGACGTGGTGACGATCCTCCCGGCCGTCGCCGGCGGCTGACCGGCTTCGATGGCGCGCTATGACTCGCTGCTCGACTCGCTCGGGCACACCCCGCTCGTCGGGCTGCCGCGGCTGTCGCCGTCGGCCGAGGTCCGGCTCTGGGCAAAGCTCGAGGACCGGAACCCGACCGGGTCGGTGAAGGATCGCCCGGCGATCGCGATGGTCGAGCGGGCCGAGCGCGACGGCCTTCTGACGCCCGGCTGCACCGTGCTCGAGCCGACCAGCGGCAACACCGGGATCTCGCTGGCCATGGTGTGCAAGCTCAAGGGCTACAACCTGATCTGCGTGATGCCCGAGAACACCTCGGTCGAGCGTCGCCAGTTGCTGGAGATGTACGGCGCCGAGATCCGTACGTCGCCCGCGGCGGGTGGCTCCAACGAGGCGGTGGCGGTGGCCAAGAAGCTGGCCGCCGATCACCCCGACTGGGTGATGCTCTATCAATACGGCAACCTCGCGAACGCCCAGGCGCACTACGACACGACCGGCCCCGAGATCCTCGCCGACTGCCCCGAGATCACCCACTTCGTCGCCGGTCTCGGCACGACCGGCACGCTGATGGGGATCGGCCGGTTCCTTCGCGAGCGGGTGCCGGGAGTGCGCATCGTCGCGGCCGAGCCGAGGTACGGCGAGCTGGTGTACGGGCTGCGCAACATCGACGAGGGCTTCGTCCCCGAGCTGTACGACGCCGACGTCCTCGACTCGCGCTTCTCGGTCGGGCCCGAGGACGCGTTGCGGCGTACCCGTCAACTCATCGACGAGGAGGGCATCTTCGCCGGCATCTCGACCGGAGCGATCCTGCATGCCGCGTTGGCGCAGGCCGATCGCGCGGTGAGGTCCGGCCAACGCGCGGACATCGTGTTCATCGAGGCCGACGCCGGCTGGAAGTACCTGAGCACCGGCGCCTACGCCGGCACCATCGAAGAGGCCGCCGAACGTCTCGAAGGCCAACTCTGGGCCTAGCCCGGATGGGAGAATGGCGGGGTGGACGCGCCGATCGGGATCTTTGACAGTGGCGTGGGTGGTCTGACGGTTGCCCGCGCAGTCCTCGATCAGCTTCCGGCCGAGTCGATCGTGTACGTCGGCGACACCGCGAACGGGCCGTACGGGCCGCGGCGGATCGCCGACGTGCGTGCGCTTGCGCTCGCGGTCCTCGACGATCTGGTCGAGCACCACGGCGTGAAGCTGCTGGTGATCGCCTGCAACTCGGCCAGCGCGGCGTGCCTGCGCGACGCCCGCGAGCGGTACCCGATCCCGGTGGTTGAGGTGATCCAACCGGCGGTCCGCAGGGCGGTCGCTGCGACTCGCAACGGCCGGATCGGCGTCATCGGCACCGCGGCGACGGTGACGAGCAAGGCCTACGACGACGCGTTCGCCGCCGCGCCGCAGGTGACGCTGACGAGCGTCGCGTGCCCCCGGTTCGTGGAGTTCGTCGAGCGCGGCGACACCAGCAGTGCCGAGCTGCTCGCGGTCGCCGAAGACTATCTCGCGCCGATCATTGCTGCCGAGGTCGACACCTTGGTCCTGGGCTGCACGCACTACCCGCTGCTGACCGGTGTCATTTCCTACGTGGTCGGCGATGACATCACGCTGGTGTCCAGCGCCGAGGAGACCGCGAAGGACGTCTACCGCGAGCTGGCGAGTACGGCGGGCTTCCGCGACGAGTCGCTCGGGCCCCCCGAGCACCGATTTCTCGCGACCGGCGACCCGGCGCCGTTCGCCCGCCTCGGCCGGCGCTTCCTCGGCCCGGAGGTCGGCGAGGTCGCGGCCGCGTTGCCCGCCTGACCCGCGGTCCCAGGGGGTTGGTCGCGCACGGTGTCCGTCCAGCGCCGTACCCTCGCGGTCGTGAGCGACACGGCGGCGACCCGACCGGATGGCCGCGCGGCCGACCAGCTGCGACCGGTCACGATTACCCGAAACTGGCTCGATCACGCCGAAGGCTCGGTGCTGGTGGAGTTCGGGCGGACCAGGGTGCTGTGCGCCGCCTCGGTGACCGAGGGCGTGCCGCGCTGGCGTAAGGGGAGCGGGCTGGGCTGGGTGACCGCGGAGTACGCGATGCTCCCGCGGGCCACCCATACGCGTAGCGACCGCGAGTCGGTCAAGGGCCGGATCGGCGGGCGGACCCATGAGATCTCCCGGCTGGTCGGCCGATCGCTGCGGGCGGCGATCGACTACAAGGCGCTCGGTGAGAACACGATCGTCATCGACTGCGACGTCCTGCAGGCCGACGGCGGCACCCGCACCGCCGCGATCACTGGCGCGTACGTCGCGCTCGCCGACGCGGTGTCGTGGCTGCGCGGCCGCAACGCCCTCGCCGGTGAGCCGCTCGTCTCGTCGGTCGCGGCAGTGAGCGTCGGCATCGTGGCCGGCGTGGCATGTCTCGACCTGTGTTACGACGAGGACGTCGCCGCCGAGACCGATATGAACGTGGTCTGCACCGGCGACGGGCGGTTCGTCGAGGTCCAGGGCACCGCCGAGGGCGCGCCGTTCGACCGGGCCGAGCTCGACGGGCTGCTCGACCTCGCTCTCAAGGGTTGCGCCGATCTCACCGCGCTCCAGGAAGCGGCGCTTCGCCGGTGACGGTCACGGTCGTCCTCGCCACCCGCAACCCGGGCAAGATCGAGGAGCTTCGCCGGATCCTGGCGGCGTACGACGTCGACCTGGTCGGCCTCGATGCCTTTCCGGACCTGCCGGACGTCGCGGAGACCGGTGCGACCTTCGCCGAGAACGCGTTGCTCAAGGCGCACACGGTGAGTGCGGCGACCGGGCGGCCGGCGATCGCGGACGACAGCGGCCTGGCGGTCGACGCGCTCAACCGGATGCCGGGCGTGCTCTCCGCGCGCTGGTCCGGCCGGCACGGCGACGACGCGGCCAACCTCGCGCTGGTGCTGGCCCAGATCGCCGACGTGCCCGACGACCGCCGCGGGGCCGCGTTCGTCTGTGCGGCGGCGGTCGCGACCCCGGATGGCCGGGAGGACGTCGTGGAGGGCAGGCTCGAGGGCGAACTCATCCGCGCGCCGCGCGGCACGAACGGCTTCGGCTACGACCCGATCTTCCGCCCGCATGGACACCGGGTGACCACCGCGGAGATGGCGCCGGCGGACAAGGACGAGATCAGCCATCGCGGCCAGGCCTTCCGGGCCCTTGCGCCCCGGCTGGCCGCTCTGCTGAGCCCGGACGACGGGTTGGCGGCGCGTTAGTCGTTCAGGTGAGCGCGGAAATACTCGATCGTCTTCTCGAGCCCGTGGGCCAGGTCGATCTTCGGCTCCCAGCCGAGCACGTCTCGCGCGAGGGTGATGTCCGGGTGGCGGATGGTCGGGTCGTCCTCGGGTCGTTCGATGTACGTCAGTTCGCTGGTCGAGCCGCACAGATCACGCACGATCGTGGCCAGCTCGAGCATCGATACCTCGTGCGGGTTGCCGATGTTGATCGGGCCCGGATGACCGGACCAGAGCATGCGGACCGTGCCCTCGACGAGATCGTCGACGTACTGAATCGAGCGGGTCTGGCTGCCGTCGCCGGCCACGGTGATCGGTTCACCGCGCAGCGCCTGACCGACGAACGCCGGGATCGCCCGGCCGTCGTTGAGCCGCATCCGCGGTCCGTGCGTGTTGAAGATCCGGATGATCGCGGTGTCGACATCGTGATAGCGGCGGTATGCCATCGTCATCGCCTCGGCGAACCGCTTGGCCTCGTCGTAGACCCCACGCGGGCCGACCGGGTTGACGTGCCCCCAGTACGTCTCGGGCTGCGGGTGCTCCTTGGGGTCGCCATAGACCTCTGACGTCGAGGCGAGCAGGTACCGCGCGCCCTTCTCCTTCGCGAGGCCAAGGGTGTGCAGGGTGCCGATCGAGCCGACCTTCAGGGTCTCGATCGGGAGCTGGAGATAGTCGATCGGTGACGCCGGCGAGGCGAAGTGCAGGACGGCGTCGACCGGGCCGGTGACATGGACGAAGTCGGTGACGTCGGCCCTGATCAACCGGAAGCCGTCGCGTTCGACCAGATGAGACACGTTCGCCGGGGTGCCGGTCAGGAAGTTGTCGAGGCAGGTCACTTCGGCACCGTTGTCCAGCAACCGCTCGCACAGGTGAGAGCCGAGGAAGCCGGCACCTCCGGTGACCACAATTCGCTTCATCGTTTGTCCCCTAATTGCCCTTCCCGCCCGTGCTGAGACGATGGTGACACGGGGTCGTAGCCCAACGGCAGAGGCACGTGCCTTAGGAGCACGCCAGTGCGGGTTCGAATCCCGCCGACCCCACGCCGACGTTGACCTATGGTGGGATTGACCGCCCATGAGCGCCCACCCGATGCCCGACGTCGACGTTGCCGTCGTGGGCGGCGGGCCGGCCGGCCTTGCTGCGGCCGCTGAGGCGGCCAGGGGTGGGCTGCGGGTCGTCGTCCTCGAGCGGGCCCATGCAATCGGCGAGCCGGTCCGGACGAGTGGCGGCAGTTTCGTCAAGCCGCTGCAAGCGATGGGGGTGCCGGCCCGCTGCTACCACCCGATCCACCGGATCCGGGTGATCGGACCGACTACCGAGGCGCTCAAGACCTATCGGCGCGCGGTCGGCTGTGTGCTCGACGTCCGCGGCACCTACCAGTGGCTGGCCCAGCAGGCGATCGAGGCCGGCGCCGAGGTCCGGCTGCGCGCCCAGGTCGAGGGCCCGTTGCGCAACGGTCGGGTCCGTGGCGTCGCGGTCCGCGACCCGTTCCGCGGGAAGTACGAGGTCACCTCGCACGTCGTCGTCGATGCGAGCGGGCACACCGGTTTCCTCGCCCGCGACACCGGCTTGCGGCCGGGCAACGAGCGCAGTGCGGTCGGCATGGAGCTCGAGCTGCACAGCCCGGCGTACGACCAGGACGAGGTGATCTTCTGGCTCGGTGACGACGTCGCCCCCGGGGGATACGGCTGGGCGTTCCCCTGCGGCGACGGCCGGGTCCGGCTCGGCGTCGGCGTGGTCCGGCCGGACAGCGAGGCCGAGCCTCGGGTCCTGCTGGAGTCGTTACGGGAGGAGTTCGTCCGGCTGGTCGGGCCGAGCTCCGGATCGGGGGTGTTGGAGATGCACAGCGGGTTGATGCCGGTGCTCAAGCCCGACGCGACGACGCTGGTCGGCGACGGCATCGTGGTGACCGGCGACGCCGCCGGGCAGGGTTCGACCCTGCTCGGTGAAGGAATCCGCTACGCGATCCTCGCCGGCCGCGGCGCCGGCCAGGCGATCGTCGCGGCCGGCGGCGACTACACCGCGCGCGGTCTCGCGTCGTACCCCAAGGAGTGGCGCCGGATGAGCGGGCGCAACCTGCGGATCTCCTACGCGGTGAACGAGCGAATCTGCCACTTCGACGACGCCGACTGGGATCGGGTCATCCGGCGGATGGACAAGCTGACCCCACAGCAGGCTGCGGCGGTCTTCTCGAGCTCGTTCAGCCCGTGGTGGGCGCTGTCGGTGCTTTGGACCGACCCGTCGCTGGTCCGCTCGGTGTGGCGGGCACTCAGGAGCCCGTCGGTGCGTCGAGCGTGAGGTCGCGGAGCAGCGTGGCGATTTCGCCGCTAGATCTTCGCCTTCGTTTCCACTTTTCGCTCAACACGCCGTAGAAGTGGTCGTGAGCGCGAAGATCAGGCAGCTCCTACGTGCCGCTCGGGGCGGTAGTGCTATAGCAAAAGCGATGATGAGGCGGTGGCTATCGACGAAGATCAGATCCCGCCGGAACTCGCTCGTTGTCCGCGGCAGCTGAATACTGACCCCCGCGCGGCAAACGAATTTTGACCCCTTGTCCGTGAAGCCTGGCTCGAAATTCGAGCCGGGAGGACGAAGGGGTGTTGAACGTGGAGGACTGGGCTGAGAT
>Ga0265325_10003288_pt1 | contig 10627 bp, 7 predicted proteins | sample 41420metaG_FD_202090 | JGI IMG/M metagenome (GOLD analysis project Ga0265325, IMG submission 202090) | Rhizosphere microbial communities from Carex aquatilis grown in University of Washington, Seatle, WA, United States - 4-14-20 metaG | ecosystem: Host-associated > Plants > Roots > Rhizosphere >...
CCGCGCGGTCATCACCACGATGCGGTCGCCAAGCAGGATGGCCTCGTCGATCGAATGGGTGATGAACACCATGGTCTTGCGCTCTTCCGGACGCTCCATGAGCTGCAGCAATTCCTCCTGCAGGATTTCGCGGCTCTGCGCATCGAGCGCGGCGAACGGCTCGTCCATCAGCAGGATCGAGGGATTGATGGCGAGGGCGCGGACCAGCCCGACGCGTTGCTGCATGCCGCCCGAGAGCTGATAGGGGTAATGCGTCTCGAATCCGGTGAGGCCGACCAGATTGAGATAATGCGTCACCCGCTCCTTGATCTGCGCCGGCGGCGTCCCGGCCATCGCCAGCCCGAAGGCGGCGTTGTCATAGACGGTCTTCCACGGCAGCAGGCCGAAATGCTGGAACACCATGGCGACGCCGTCCGGCGGTCCGTTAACCGGCTTGCCGTGAACCGAAAGTTCGCCGCTGCTGATGTCGGTCAGTCCCGCGATGCAGCGCAGCAAAGTGGTCTTGCCGCAGCCGCTCGGCCCGACGATGCAGAGAATTTCCTGGCTGCGCACTGCCAGCGACAGCCGGTGGAACGCGACCACGCTGCCATCGAGGAAAAGCTTGCTGGCATTGTTGGCAACAACTGCGGGCTGATCGGTGCGCTCGACTGAACTCACGGACAGGCCTTTCTTAGGTAGGCAGCGTCGAACTTAGCCCCCGCTGACGGCGCCGGTATTACCCAGCCTGGCGCGCCGGCACTATACCCAATCCGGTCTCTGCCACAACGCAGTCAGGAGTGCGCCGGCTTCATAAATTGGTCGAAAAACGCGATTGAGTCGCGCACCGCCCGGATCTGGATTTCATCGGGTGAATATTGCCCATTTTCGTTGCGCTTGACGTAGATGAAACCGTGCTGGTCATGGTCGTAGCTTGCCCATTGGCATGGCTTGCCTGCTTCGGCGAGCAGATCGTAGCTGACGCGGAAAATGCCCTGCAATTCGTCGCGGTCGCGGCCGTGCACGAAGATCGGTGTGTCGATCGGTGCAATGCGGGCCTGCGCGATCTCCTCGGTGATGCGCTTACGCACCGCCGCGGGATCGCGCATCAGCATGCGCTCGACGTTGAGGAGGCCGGTTTCCGGATTGATCGACGCAGTGTTGTCCGGCCTCAGCCGGAGGAACTCATGCGATGCCGGCTCGCTCGCCACCATGGCGCGGAATCCGCGATATTCGGAACCCATCTTGAAGGCCATTTCGCCACCATGGCTCATGCCCATGTAGCCGACTCGATCGCGGTCGATCGTCGGCAGGGTTTTCAGATATTCGGCGATGGCGATGACGTCTTCATATTCGAGCGGCCCGCGATTGAATAGCTGCATAGTCTGACGCTGGTCGACCACCAGCTTGCCGATCTTGTCATAGGCGTAATCGACTTCGGTGCGATAGCGCGTCCAGGCGACGGCGTAACCGGCTTTCAGGAACTCCTCCTGGGTCCAGCTGCGATTGCGGGTGAAGTCACGCACCCGCGCCATGCCGCCGCCGCCATTTCCCGATGCGAAAAGAACCAGCGGGAAGGGCCCCTGTCCCGAGGGAGTACGGAGGCCGACCGGGGCATATACGCCGTCGACCATCTCAACGTACATCAGCGAGACTGGGAACGGCGAACCGGGAACCGGCTCGGTGACTGCGATGTGTTCGGGGTCTTGTGCGGTTGTTTGCGGCGATGTCGTCTCTTGCATGCTTCACCAAATTTCAGACGCGCACTATTAGCCGATGTGGCGCCATTGGCTAGCGCCCGGTGAAATTCGGAACACGCCGTTCGGCGACTGCCTTGACGCCTTCCTTGAAGTCGTCGGTCTTGCGCAGCCGCGTCTGTTCGGTGAGCTCATGCTCGGTGGCCTTGCGCACGCGGTCAGCGATGTCGCCACGCATCGAGTTGCGGGTGGCGATTAGGCCGAGCGGCGAGTTCTCTGCGATTTCGGCGGCAAGCTTCATTGCTGCGTTACGGACGTCAGCGAGCGGCACGAGAATGTCGGCAAGGCCCATGGCATGGGCCTCGGCACCGTCGACACGGCGGCTGGTGTAAAACATCAGCGCCGCCTTGCTTGCGCCAATCACCGCCGGCAGCGTCACGGTCAGCCCAAAGCCCGGATGAAATCCGAGCCGGGTGAAGTTGGCGACAAAGCGCGCCTCCGGACAGGAGACGCGGAAATCCGCCACCATGGCGAGGCCGAGCCCGCCGCCGACCGCGGCGCCCTGCACCGCGGCGATGATCGGCTTCTTGGTGCGGAACAGCCGGTTGCCCTCGATGTAGAGATGCGCGATGCCCGGCATCGGCTCGCCGGGACGGCGGCCTTCCTTGTCGAGCGTCGCGCCGTCGCCGAAATTGGCGCCGGCGCAGAACGCCTTGCCCTGCGAGGCCAGCACGATGGCGCGGCAATCGGCGTCCTCGTCGAGCGCTTCGAATGCTTCGGCGATTTCCTTGATCAGCGCGATGTCGAAGAAATTGTTCGGCGGCCGGCGGATCTCGACCAGCGCGACATGGCCGGGCTTTTCGACGGCGATATCCTTGAACGGACCCATGCGATTTCCTTCGCTGTTACTCGGCCGCACTGCGCGCTTGCGTAGCGCTGTGCTTGACGATCAAGGCGTCGACCAATGTGACACCGCGCTCTTCGTCATGGACGATGACCGGATTGAGATCGATCTCCGCGATCACATCGGCATGGTCTGCGGCGAAATGGGACAACTTGACCATCAGGTCGGCGAGCGCACTGGCATCGGCCGGCCGCAGGCCGCGGAAGCTGTCAAATACCTTTGCCGCCTTGAGGCTTCGCAATAAGGCGAACGCGGTGTCGCGCTCGAGCGGGCAGGGCGACAATGCGACGTCGCCGAGCGCCTCAACCAGAATGCCGCCAAGCCCGACCATCAGCATGGGTCCCCAGCGTTCATCATGCTTGACGCCGAGGATGACTTCGCGGCCGGGCTTCGCCATCGGCTGCATCAGCACGCCGTCGATCCGCGCCGACGGCGCGTATGTTCTGGCATTGGCGAGGACGCGGTCATAGGCGGCCGCGGCATCGTCGGCTGAGATGTTGAGCGCCACCGCGCCTGCCTCGGTCTTGTGCGGGATGTCAGCGGACTGGACCTTAAGCGCGACCGCCCCGCCGGCGGCTTTTGCGGCTGCGGCCGCTTCGGCGGCCGATCGCGCCAGCGTGCCGGCGCCTGTCGCTATGCCATAGGCGGCGAGCACAGGCCGCGCCTGCCATTCCGAGAGAATATTGCCCGCTTTCGCCAGAAGCGCCGCGGCTTCCCCGGTCGTCTTCGGCAACCTGGCCGGTGCGACGGGCTTCAGCAGCCGCTCGCGCCTCGCGCGGTAATCCGCCATCGCCCGCATCGTGCGGGCGCAGCCTTGCGTGGTCGTGAACAACGGATAACCGGCCTCGATCAGGATCTCGACGCTGCGCTCGGACGGCAGCGTATAGGTCCACATCAGCACCGGCTTCTGGCTGCTGCGCCGCAGGTCCTTGAGCTTCTGCAAATCGCCTTCGAGAAATGCCGAGCGCCGCGCGGTGACGACGACAATCACGCCGTCGATCAGCGGCGACTGCGCCGCCATCTGCGCGAACGCCGCATAGCCGAGCTTGTGCACACCCTGCGCGGTCGAATCGATCGGGTTCTGCGACGTGCCGTAGGATGGAATGTGCCGGTCGATCGCCTGGCGCGTCGCGTCGTCGAGCACTGGCACGCTGAGGCCTGCGGCGGCGCAAGCATCCGCCATCCACACGCCGGCGCCGCCGGATGAGGTGCAGACCGCGACGCGGTTGCTCTTCGGCAAGCGGTCGCCGCAGGCAAGGAATCCGGTCGCGAGGTCGAGCATTTCGTCGAGGTCGTGGGCCTCGATCAGCCCGTAGCGCTCGAACATCGCGCGATAGGCGGCTTGCGAGCCGGCGAGCGCCGCGGTGTGCGATGCGACCGCGCGGCTGCCCGGCTCGGATTGCCCGATCTTGCCGACGATCAGCGGCTTTCCGGCCTTGAGCGCCTTTTCGGCGGCGCGCTTGAATTTCTCCGGGCTCTTGATGTCCTCGAGCAGCAGCAGGAAAACATCGGTGCCTCCTTCATCGATCAAATAGTCGACGACGTCGAAGGCTTCGAGCGCCGCCTCATTGCCGGTGGTGACGATGTGACGGAAAGCGAGGTCGCGCGGCCGCGCCCGGTCGAAAAATGCAAAACCAAGACCGCCGCTCTGCGAGATCACCGAGACCTGGCCGCTCCCCAGCGCCTGTGCCGGCCGGATGCGTCCGGCATTCTTGTCGAGCGCCGGGCTAAAGGTCGGGCACAGCGCGGCCTCGATATTGGAAAAGCCCTCGCTGTTCGGCCCGCTGACCGCCATGTCGTAGCGCTGCGCGGTGGCGCGGATCGCCGCTTGCATCTGGCTGCCGCTTTCGCCCGGCTCTTCGGCGAAACCGGACGACAGAATGACCGCGGCCTTGACGCCGGCTTGGCCGCAGCGCTCCAGTTCGTCCGGAATGAATTCCGCCGGAATGATCAGGATGGCGAGGTCTGGCGTGTTCGGGCAGTCGGCGATGGTCTTGTAGGCTTTGAGCCCCTGCACCGCGTCGAGGCTGCGGCTCACCGGATAAATCTCGCCGGCGTAAGGGTGGCTCAGTATCACTTCGAGAATACGGCCGCGCAGGCCTTGCAGGTCGTTCGACGCGCCGACCACGGCGACACTCTTCGGCCACAGCAATTTTCCGATGTCAGGCACGCGTCACCTCAGGCCCAGGCCGCGAGCGATGATGCCGCGCAGGATTTCGGTAGTACCGCCCTGGATCGTCAGTTTCGGCGCGATCGTGGTGGCGAAAACAATCTGCTCTTCCAATGTAGCGCGGTTGCCGATCTCTGGTTTCAGGAATGCCGTCAGTTCGCGCACCCGGTCCGGCAATCGCTGCTCCCAGATCGTGCCGAGATCTTTGACGATCGAGCCTTCCACCACCGGCTCCTTGCCGGCCTGCAGCATGCCGGCGACCGAGACCGACATGCGGCGCAAGGTGTGAAGCTGCGCCACCAGCCGGCCGAGGCCTTCGGCGCTGCGGATGTCGGGGTCGGCGCCGAGCGCGCGGATCAATTCGAGCATCACGTAGAACGTCTCCAGAAACCGCTCCGGCCCGCTGCGCTCATAGGCCAATTCGCTGGTCGCCTGCTTCCAGGCGCCGTCGATCTCGCCCATCACATGGTCGTCCGGCACGAACACGTTCTCGAATACCACTTCGTTGAAATCGTGCTGCCCCGTCATCTGGATGATCGGATTGACGGTAATGCCCGGCGTCTTCATGTCGACGAGGAATTGCGTCAGGCCGTGGCGGCGATTGTCCTTGGCCGGCGGCGAGGTGCGGAACAGGCCGAGCATGTAGTCGGCGATGTGCGCATTTGAGGTCCAGATCTTCGATCCGTTGATCTTGAAACCGCCATCGATCTTGGTCGCCTTGGCCTTGGCCGCGAACAGATCCGAACCCGAATTCGGCTCGCTCATGCCGATGACAAAGCACAGCTCGCCGCGGCAAATCCGCGGCAGGATATCCGCCTTGATGTGTTCGGGCGCATATTTGAGCAGGATCGGCCCGCTTTGGCGGTCGGCGACAAAATGCAGCCGCACCGGCGCATTGGCGACACGAAATTCCTCGGTCACCACGTAACGCTCGAGGAAGCTGCGCTCCCGTCCGCCATATTGTTTCGGCCAGGTCATGCCGATCCAGCCTTTGGCGCCGATCCGCCGGCTGAACGCCGGATCGTGCGTGTCGCCATGGCCCGGCCGGTGCGGATCGAAGGTGCCGGCGGCGATCTCCTCGGCAAGAAAGGCGCGCACGTCCTTGCGCAGCGCCTCGCATTCGGGCGGCAGGCGGATCGGGTCGAATTGCAGGTTCGCGCTCATCGCGATGCCACCAGTGGCCAGAATTCGTCGGCGCCGAGCTGCGCGACCCGCCTGCCGAGCTCGTTCGACCAGTAGCTTTCATTGCCGAAGTCGTCGCGCCAGGCCTTCATGCGCAGCGTGAAACGGTGGAGCACGTGCTCATTGGTGAAGCCGATGGCGCCGAACACCTGATGGGCGATCGCCGAGCCTTCGGTCGCGGCTTCGGCGCAGCGGATTTTCGCCGACGCGGCCTCGAGCAACGCCGCGTCGTCGATGCTATCGAATTCCGCCAGCGCATCGGCCGCGGAGCCGGACACCGCCAGCGCCGCGGCGGTCTCGCCGGCGAGCCGCGCCAGGTTTTGCTGCACCGCCTGGAATTTGCCGATCGGCCGCTCGAAGGCGATCCGCTCATTGGCGTAGCCGACACTGAGCGCCAGCGCCGTCTCCAGCGCGCCGGCGGTTTGCACGCTTCGAATCGTCGCGCCCATCAGCATGAGCGCTGTGGCATCGAGCCCGGCCGGCGCCGCCGCGCTGCGCAGTGGCTTGACGCGCGAGATGGTTACGACGTTCGCGGGGTCGCCGGCCAGATTGCGGCCATCGTCGATACGGCAATCTGCCGCCTCGACCAGGGCGACCACCGCACCGGCGGCCGCCTCGGCCAGCACCGCGATATATTTTGCCTCGGCGGCGAAGGGAACACCGATCACCCGGCCATTGAGCATGCCATCGGCGCTCATCGCGATACGGTCGAGGGGCCGCGCCGGGGCGATCGTCATGGCGCCCGCCGGCGCATCGAGTCCGGCGCGCCCAAGCAGCCAGCCGGCCAGCAGCGTCTCGGCCAGCGGCACAGCGAGTGCGCAGCGTCCGGCGGCGCCGAGAACGGCAAAGCCGTCGGCAAGGCTTGCCCCGGAGCCGCCCAGTGCCTCGGGAACCCAGGCCAGCGGCAGGCCGGCCGCTTCGAGCGCGCGCCAGAGCGGCGCCTTCCAGGCATTGTCCTTGTCGCGATTGATGGTCTGAGGATCGGCGAGGTCCGCGAAGATGCGCGCCGCTGCCTCAGCGACAATATGGTCGCTCTCGCCCGCCAAAATCGCACACCCTTGCCGTTTTTTTGCCTCCACGGCCGCGTTGTCCGCGCCCGCAGTGTTTTTGTGACCGGCCATGGTGGGGCCAAGCGGCGGCAATGGCAAGTTGCGGCCGCAATCCGAGGCGCCCGCAGCTTCGCAGGTTGATCGGGCAAATCACACCGGCTAGCGTAACGGCAAAATAAATGCGCCGCGGCATGGTGGGGGCCGGACACGCGGACATATGTGGGAGGACTTAATGACGATCAAACTCAACGCTTTGGCTGCTGCTGCTCTTGCTGTCGTGGCGGTCACCGGCGCACAGGCGGCCGAACCGAAATCAGGCGGCATCTTGCGGTTCTATCACCGTGAAACGCCGCCAAGCCTTTCAATTCACGAGGAGGCGACGTTCTCGGTCAACGTGCCGGCGATGGGCCTCTACAACAACCTCGTCGTTTACGACCAGCACAAGGCGCAGAACAGCATGGGCACGATCGTGCCCGACCTCGCCGATAGCTGGGCGTGGAGCAGCGACAATCTCTCGCTGAGTTTCAAGCTGCATCAAGGCGTCAAGTGGCACGATGGCCAGCCCTTCACCAGCAAAGACGTGAAATGCACGTTCGACCTGATCCAGGGCAAAGGTCAGGACAAGTTCCGCAAGAATCCGCGCAAGGACCTGTTCAAGAACGTCACGGATGTCACGACCAATGGCGACTATGAAGTGACGCTGCATCTCAGCCGGCCGCAACCGTCGATCCTGGCAATGCTGGCCTCGGGTTACACGCCGATGTATTCCTGCCACGTCACCGCCGCGCAGATGCGCACGACGCCGATCGGCACTGGTCCGTTCAAGTTCGTCGAATTCAAGCAGAATGAGTCGATCAAACTGACCAAGAATTCCGACTACTTCAAGAAGGGTCTGCCTTATCTCGACGGCATCGAATACACGATCATTCCCAATCGGGCGACCGCGGTGCTTGCCTTCGTCGCCGGCAGGATCGACGCCACCTTTCCGAGTGAAATGACGTCCGCCCTGATCAAGGACATCAAGTCGCAGGATCCGACGGCGGTCTGCGAGATCGGGCCGATCAATGTCAACAGCAACCTCATCGTCAATCGCGACAAGCCGCCTTTTGATAACGCGGATTTGCGCAAGGCGATGGCGCTGTCGCTCGACCGCAAGGCTTTCATCGACATCATTTTCCAGGGCCAGGGCGATGCCGGCGGCGCACTGTTGCCGCCGCCGGAAGGCGTCTGGGGCATGCCGCCGGATATCCTCAAGACCATCCCGGGCTATGGCGACGTCGCCAAGAGCCGCGAGGAGGCTCGCGGCATCATGGCGAAGCTCGGCTATTCGGCGGATAAGCCGCTCAAGATCAAGGTGTCGACCCGCAATCTGGCGACCTATCGGGATCCTGCGGTGGTGCTGATCGATCAGCTCAAGACCGTCTATATCGATGCCGAGCTCGATCCGGTCGAGTCGAGCGCCTGGTTTGCCAAGGTGGCGCGCGGCGACTATTCGGTCGGCCTCAATCTGACCGGCAACGGCATCGACGATCCGGATCAAGCCTTCTATGAGAACTATGCCTGCGGCTCGGAACGGAATTACACCAACTACTGCAACAAGGAGATCGAGGCGCTATTCGACAAACAGTCGGTCGAAACCGACGTCGAGAAGCGCAAGAAGCTGGTGTGGGACATCGACAAGAAGCTGCAGGAAGACGTCGCGCGCCCGATCCTGATGCATGGTCGCTCCGGCATGTGCTGGAAGCCCTACGTCAAGAACATGACGATCATGAACAACAGCGTCTACAACGGCTTCCGCTACGAAGACGTTTGGCTCGATAAGTAACAGCCGGATTTGATTTGACGTGCCGGGCCGGTCGTAGGCGGCCCGGCGCGCCATTTCCGCGGACACTGGGAGGCCAAAGTGGGGAGCTATCTGGTCAGGCGTTTCTTTTTGATGCTCCTGACATTGTTCGGGATTTCCGTGCTGGTCTTCGTGATGTTGCGGCTGGTCCCCGGCAACATCGCGGATATCCTGTTCGACGCGGCCGGCATGATCAACTCGGCCGACAAGCACGATCTCGAAAGGCAGTTGGGCATCGATCAGCCGATTATCGTGCAATACGCGCACTGGATCGGCGGCTTGGCGCACGGCGATCTCGGCTATTCCTACGTATCGGAAAAACCGGCGATCCAGGAAATCCTGCCGCGCATCCCGATCACTGCCAAGCTCGCCGGCCTCGCTCTGATGTTCTCGATCGTGTTCGGCGTGCCGCTCGGCGTGCTCAGCGCGGTCAGGCAGAACTCGGCGCTCGATTATGTCTTGCGCGTGGTCAGCCTCAGCGGCCTGTCGATGCCGGCATTCTGGCTCGGCCTGTTGATCCTGATGGCCTTCGTGCATTTTTTCGGCACGATTCCGATCTACACCAATCCGCCGGTCGGCTTCTGGAATTCGCTCGCGCTCTATAGCGTGCCGGCGGCCGCGGTCGGCTTTCGCAGCTCGGCGCTGGTAATGCGCCTGACCCGCTCCTCGATGCTGGAGGTGTTGCGGCAGGATTACATTCGCACCGCGCGCGCCAAGGGCGCCTCCGACCAGAACGTCAATTACCATCACGCCCTGCGCAACGCGCTGCTCCCGGTCGTCACCGTCATCGGCATCGAAGCCGCGTTCCTGATGGGCGGCCTGATCGTCACCGAAACCGTGTTCAACATTCCGGGGATTGCGCGCTTTCTGGTCGAGGCGATCCGCTGGCGCGATTATCCGATCGTGCAGAATCTGGTGATGTTCATCGCGGTGGTGGCGGTTTCGATCAATTTCCTGATCGACCTCCTGTACGCGGCGCTCGATCCGCGCATCCGCTATGCCAGTTAGAAACCGCAAGGAGCGCACGCGCCATGTCTAGCATCGATCTGGTCCCGGGCCCGATCGCCAGCGTCGAGCGCGCCGAAGGCGTCTGGTCGAAATTGCGCCACAACGCCGCCTCGCATCCGCTGGGCGTGGTCGGGGCGTTCATCATGGTGGTCTTCATCTTCACCGCCGTGTTCGCCGACTTCATTACGGTCTACAGCCCAACCCTGACCGATGCCGCCGGCGCGCTGAGGCCACCGGGCGGGGGCCATATCCTCGGCGCCGACGCCATGGGGCGCGATATCTACAGCCGCATCGTCTATGGCGCGCGTATTTCGCTCGCGGTCGGGGTCGGCTCGACCTTGATCGGCTCGATCTGCGGCGTCGCGCTGGGCCTCGCCTCGGGTTATCTTGGCGGCTGGGTGGATCTCATCATCCAGCGCGTCGTCGACGTCCTGCAGGCTGTGCCGCTGCTGGTATTGGCGCTGGTGATGGCGGCCTCGCTCGGTCCGGCGCTCGACAACACCATCGTCGCCATCGCGATCCCGCTCATTCCCTATACTGCGCGCGTCGTCCGCTCCAATACGCTGGCGCTGCGCGAGCTGCCATTCGTCGAGGCGGCGCGGGCGGTCGGCATGAGCGAATTCCGCATCGCCATCCGTCACGTCCTGCCGAACACATTGGCGCCGCTGATTGTGATTGCGACCGCGCAGCTCGGCGCGGCGATCCTGACCGAGGCGTCGCTGTCCTTTCTCGGTCTCGGCGTGCCGGAGCCGCACCCGTCATGGGGCCGCATGCTGTCAGAATCGGCGGCGGAATATG
>Ga0265325_10003289_pt1 | contig 10627 bp, 9 predicted proteins | sample 41420metaG_FD_202090 | JGI IMG/M metagenome (GOLD analysis project Ga0265325, IMG submission 202090) | Rhizosphere microbial communities from Carex aquatilis grown in University of Washington, Seatle, WA, United States - 4-14-20 metaG | ecosystem: Host-associated > Plants > Roots > Rhizosphere >...
GCTTTGGCGCATCGAAGTTGCGACCGATGACGGAAAACAAGAAAGCTACACCGCGCGCCACGTCGTGAGCTCGGCGCCGGTGCGCGAACTGGTCCAGAAACTGTCGCCGAAACCGATCTCGCTGCTGCACGCGCGCGCGTTGCGTTACCGCGATTTCCTCACCGTTGCGCTGATGATCGACAAGCCGCAGGTGTTCGACGACAACTGGATCTATATCCATGATCCCAGCGTGAAGGTCGGTCGGGTGCAGAATTTCGGTTCGTGGTCGCCCGAGATGGCGCCGGCCGGCATGACCTGCCTTGGGCTCGAATATTTCTGCTTCGAGGACGACGGCCTGTGGACGATGTCCGACCAGGATCTGATCGAACTGGCCAAGCAGGAAGTCGCCAAGGTGGGCCTTGCTTCGGCCGCCGACGTGATCGACGGCTGCGTGGTGCGCCAGCCAAAGGCCTATCCGGTCTATGATGACGCCTATCGCGAGCATATGGCGATGATCCGGCGCGACCTCGAGCAAAGCTATCCAAGCCTGCACCTGATCGGCCGGAACGGAATGCACAAGTACAACAATCAGGATCACGCCATGATGACCGCCATGCTGACGGCGCGGAACATTCTGGCCGGCGAACGCATCTTCGACGTCTGGCAAGTCAACGAGGATGCCGAATATCACGAAGCCGGAACCTCGAGCGCGCAGGCGGCGCTGGCGAGCGAGCGCCTGGTGCCGCGCAAGGCGAGCACCCGGGCGGCGTAAGGCATCGCGTCCCATTCCATCCCGGTGGCTTGATCCCTCGCGCCTGCCCGGCGGTTCCAGCCGCATCCAATTCAAAGTCCCGGCTGACCGGCTTTTGCCAAGGTCGGCGACGCTCGTGTATATTTTCTGACCGGATTTCCCAAAAGGACGAAGGCGTGGCCGGGTTTGCCTCAGGGCTTGCTTCGCCGTCGCTGCGGAGAATGAGATGAACGCCGTCGATCCGCTGCACCTGAAACTGAACGTCGATGGCGCGGGCGACGTTTCCGCGCTGCTGCTGCGGCCGTCAGGCGCGCGTGCATGTTATGTCTTCGCCCACGGCGCGGGCGCAGGCATGACCCACGAATTCATGGAGAAGGTCGCGGCCGGCCTTTGCGATCGCGCCATCGCGACGTTGCGCTACCAGTTTCCCTATATGGAAAAGCGCAGCAAGCGGCCGGATGCCCCGCCGCTCGCCCATGCCGCGGTGCGGGCCGCCGTGGCCGAGGCTGCGCGAAGCTGTCCGGGACTCGCACTGTTTGCGGGCGGTAAATCGTTCGGCGGCCGCATGACCTCGCAGGCGCAGGCGATCGCGCCGCTTTCCGCGGTCCGCGGACTTGCCTTCCTGGGCTTTCCCTTGCACCCGGCAGGCAAGCCCTCCGACGCGCGGGCGAGCCACCTCTCCGATGTCCGTGTCCCCATGCTCTTCATCCAGGGCACCCGCGACAAGCTCGCCGAACTGACGCTGCTGGAGCCGGTCGTGAAGCGGCTCGGCGCATCGGCGTCGCTGCATCAGGTCGCGGAGGCCGATCATTCCTTCCACGTGCTGGCGCGCTCGGGGCGAAACGACCGCGAGGTCATGCGCGAAATTGTCGACACGTTGGCGGCCTGGATCGGCGCGACGGCGGGCTAAAGGGTGCGCTTCTGCGCCACACCCAAGCCGGGCGGCACAGGCTTCCAATGGCTACCCGCAAGGCCTGACGTCTGATATCGTCTGCCAAAAGAACAGTGATCGCCGACAAGGCGACGCCGCGTACAATCGCCAGGGACTGGCGATTCCAACGCAAGAAATCCAACAGGGGGATATGCCATGAAACGTCGCGAATTTCTGAAAACCGCAGGCGTCGGCCTTGCCGCGTCAACCACCGTCGCCGCACCAGCCATCGCGCAGTCGACGCCGGAGCTGAAATGGCGCTGCACCACCAGCTGGCCGAAGTCGCTCGACGTTCCCTTCAGCGCGGCGGAGACGATTTCGAAATATGTCGCCGAAGCCACCGACAACAAATTCCAGATCCAGCCGTTCGCCGCCGGCGAAATCGTTCCCGGTCTGCAGGTGCTGGATGCGGTGTCCAACGCCACCGTCGAAATGGGTCACACCGCCGCCTATTATTTTATCGGCAAGGACCCGACCTACGCGCTGTTCGCCTCGGTTCCGTTCGGGCTGAATTCGCGCCAGCAGAACGCCTGGTTCCAGGATCACGGCGGCCAGGATATGCTCAACGAGTTCAGCAGGAAGAACAAGCTCTACGCCATCTCCGGCGGCAATACCGGCACCCAGATGGGCGGCTGGTTTCGCAAGGAGATCAACACCGTCGACGACCTCAATGGCCTGAAGATGCGGATCGGCGGATGGGCCGGCAAGACGCTGTCCAAGCTAGGCACTGTTCCTCAGCAGATCGCGGGCGGCGACATTTATCCGGCATTGGAAAAAGGCACCATCGATGCGACCGAGTGGGTCGGTCCCTATGACGATGAGAAGCTCGGCTTCTACAAGATCGCCAAGTACTATTACTATCCCGGCTGGTGGGAGGGCGGCACGGCGCTGCATTTCTTCTTCAATTCGGAGAAGTGGGACGCGCTGCCGAAGTCTTACAAAGCGCTGCTCACGATCGCGTGCGGCTACGCCAATCTGGACGTCCAGGCGCGGTATGACGCGCGCAATCCGCAGGCGCTCAAGCGCCTGGTGGCGGCCGGAACGCAATTGCGCCCGTTCAGCCAGGCGATCATGGAAGCCTGCCTGAAAGCCTCGAACGAGGTCAATGCCGAAACCTCCGCGTCCAATCCGGACTTCAAGAAGATCCTGGATTCGCAGATGGAGTTCCGCAACGACGAGAATCTCTGGTGGCAGGTCGCGGAATACTCCTACGAAACCTTCATGATCCGCACCCGTGCGAAAGGCTAGGCGGAACTGGTCGAAATCGTCGCCGTCGAAAGAGCCTTCTTCCATTGCGGCAAGTGCATCAGCCGCTCGAAGCTCTGGGACCACGAAGCTCATCGCGCGCAGGCCGGCGAATGGCCGACGACGCGCCGGTTCTATGAATTCACCAACCGGCGGCAAGCCGCCTCATGATGATCGGGGTTCGATGACCGTTCATCTACGGTATCCGACCACCTGGCCGCCGCGCGTGCGCTGATATCGAGGAAGTCAGGATGTCCCTTTGACATCGCCGTAGCGCAAAAAAGTTCACCATAATTTTTCAATCCTTAAGATCCTGCCGGGTTAACCGTGCATGTATACGGCATAAACGCTGCTTGCTCGGGGATGCTCTTTTTGCTGAAATGGCTGCAGGCAGAGACATGCGATGAAATGGGCTCGGGAACGCGACCTTCTAATCGCGCAAACCATGACGTTTGTTCAGTCGATTACCGGCAAGAAGCCGGAGGCTGAAGCTCGCGCTGAAACCCGGATTGAATTCGTGCCGGTTGACGAAATCGAAACCGCCGAACGGCCCATCCAGATCGTGCGTGAGGTCATACCGGCGTCGAGCCCTTTGCCGGTGCCACGAATCGGATTCCGCGAGGAAATCCAGGGCAGGGTGGCGGCGTTCCGCGCCCACCAGCAGCTTTTCAACCGCGAGCGCGATGCCTATTGCGACAAGGTGCTGACAAGCGTCCGCGCCTCGATCGAGAGCCGGCCGAAGGCGCCCGGCGCCTGACGGACCGCGTCGATTCAACTAGCCGCGCGACATTGCGCGCCGGTCGGGCCTGTTGCTGCAATATTGCAGCTTGCGCGCGGAATCTCTGGACAATGCGTCCACATCAGGATCAAATTTGACCAGCCGACCAGATCTCGGCTGCGACGAGCGCCCGCGGGAACGACGGGGGCCGGAAAAGTAATCATCGGGAGGAAGCCATGGCCGTTTCGCGTCGTGACGTCTTGTTGGGTAGCGCTGGCGCGGTCGGCGCCGCAACATTTTCATTTCCGAAGCCTGCCATTGCCCAGTCGGAGCCGATCAGGATCGGGTGGCTTGCCGCGATGACCGGCCCAAGCTCGGCGCCGACCATCGGTTTCAATCGCGGCGTGATCTTTGCGGTGGATGCCATCAACTCAGCCGGCGGCGTCAACGGCCGCAAGATCGAGGTCGTCACCCGCGATACCCAGGGCGATCCCACCAAGGCCGTGAACGCCACGCAGGAACTGATCAGCCAGGCCAAGGTCCACGCGATCTGGGGCCCGGTCAATTCCGGCGAGGCGCTTGCCACCACGCCGATCATGGCGCGCGCCAAGATGCCGGACATCCATCCCTGCGTCGTCGAAAGCCTGATCGACACCACCAAGTTTCCCAATGCGTTCCGCATGGCCCCTTCGAACAGCCAGTGGGACGATGCCGTCCGCAACTACTGCCTCAACGTCCTCAAGGTGAAGAAGATCGCCGTGATCGGAGACACCACCGGCTATGGCGTGACCGCGGTCGGGGCGTCCGTCGCGGCATTCAAGAAGGACGGCGCCGACGTGGTCTATCAGGCCAACATCGATGCGACCCAGCCCGACATGACGCCCGACATGCTGCGCGCCAGGAATGCCGGCGCCGAAGTCATCGTGGTCTGGAGCGTCACCACGGGCATGGAAGCGCGGATGTTCAACACCCGCGCCGCCATGAACTGGGACGTCGCCTTTGTCGGTCACCCCTCGCTCGCCTCCGGCGAGATCGCCGGCCTGGTCGAGAAGCCCGAGAACTGGAAGAAGGTCTATGCCATCGGCTACAAGAGCGTGAGCTATGACGGCGCCGGCAAACTGCCGGCCAAGACCCAGGATCTGGTAGATCGCCTGGCCAAGGCCAATGTCGCGATGAACGACACGCTGATGTGGTGGATCGCAGGCGGCATCGACGCGATCGAGCTGATCGCCAAGGCGGTGGCGCAAAGCGGATCCACCGAAAGCGAAGGCATCGTCAAATACTGGAATACGCTGTCGAAATACCCCGGCTATTTCGGCGACTACACGTTCTCGCCGACCCAGCACAACGGCTATCCGACCGACGAGATCGTGATGTCGGAGGCCTCTACCGCCAAGAATGGCACCTTCGCGCTGGCGCCCGGATATAGCTGACGGAGACGGAGAGCGCGGCAGATGCTCGCCTCGATCCTCGCATCCGGTCTGGCGGCGGGCGCGATCTACGCGCTCGTCGGCGTCACCTACAACACCATGTTCTCCACCTCGCGGGTCATGAGCTTCACGGCCGGACAGCTCGCGATGCTCGGCGGCGTGTTCGGGTCGATGTTCACGCTGAAGATGGGAATGCCGGTCGTTGCCGGATTCCTTCTGACGCTGCTGGGATGCGCGATCATCGGCGTCATCACCGAATTCGTTGCCGTGCGGCCCGTGCTCAAGAGCCTGGATCAGCACCTTTATGTCCTCTCCACCCTGGCGCTGGCGCTGATGATCCAGCAGCTGGCGGCGATCAAATGGGGCACCGAGCCGCAGCCGTTTCCGCGCCTGATCGGATGGGGCAGCAGCGTATTGGACGAGAAATTCTGGCTGCCGGTCGTCGCCTGCGCGCTTACCATCCTGGGTCTCGAATATCTCTATCGCCGAACGCTGGTGGGGCGCGCGTTCCTGGCTATCGCTGAGGATAATTTTGCGGCGCGCGCGCTGGGCCTGCCGGAGCGCAATCTGCGCGTCGCCAGCTACGCGCTGGCCGGGGTCATCGGCGGTATTGCCGGATTTTCCGGCGGCGAGTTGCTGCTGGCGTTTTTCGCCAATGGCGCGCTGTTGAATTTTTACGGCTTCGTGCCGGTGGCGCTGGGGGGCCTCGGCAACAACCGTGGCGCCATCGTCGGGGGCCTCGCGCTCGGCCTGTTCCAGCAGGCCGCGAATTTTCTGGTCGGTGGCATCTTCTCCTCGGTGGCCGTCTTCACGCTGTTCATCGTGGTTCTACTGGCGGCGCCGCAGGGCCTGTTCGGCTCGGCCACGGCACGGAGGGTGTGATGACCGCCCTCGCTAGTGCCCCCGCCCGCAGCGAGACCGGCGCCTTGCGCGCGTTGCTGCCGCAGCTCGCGCCGTTTCTGGGCGTTCTGGCGGTAGCGATGATCCTGCCGTTCGTCAGCAACGACTACTGGGCCCTGATCGGCACGCGGGCGGCCATCTATTGGGTGTTGGTCTCCGGCCTCAACCTCGTCGTCGGCTTCGCCGGCCATCTGGCGATCGGCTATGTCGCGCTGCTGACGCTCGGCGCCTATACCACCAGCGTGCTGGTGGCCGGCAATGTCCTGCCGCCGCTGCCGGTATTCGCGGCATTGCCGGCTGCCGCCTTCGTCGGCGCGGTGTTCGGCGTCATCGTCGGCCTGCCGGCGTTGCGGCTGCGCACGTTCTATTTCGCGATGTCGACGCTCGGCTTCGCCACCATCGTCACGCAGATTGCGCTGGCCTGGCAGAGCGTCACCGGCGGCGGCATCGGCATCGCCGGCCCGGAATTTCCCCCGCCCTTCAATACTGCCTGGGGCTATTACTATCTCTGCATCGCTTTTGCGGGCCTCGCGACCTGGATGAGCGCGAACGTTGCCCACAGCCGGTTCGGTCGCGCCCTGATTGCGGTCCGCGACGCCGAGGTGGCGGCGGAAGCCACCGGCATTTCCAAGCCGCGGATGCTGATCGCGATCTTCCTGTTCGCCGGAGCGCTGGCGGCCATCGCCGGCGGACTGTTCGCGAGCCTGCAGACCTACATCACGCCGGATGCCTTTACCTTCGATCTCTCGGTCCTGTTCTTCATCGCGATCCTGATCGGCGGACGTGGCTCGATCCTGGGACCGATGCTCGGCACCATCATCCTGACCATCCTGCCGGAGATCGCCGCACCGTTGGCGGCGTGGTCGACGTTCCTCTACGCCGTGCTGCTGCTGGTGATCGTGCTGGCGATGCCCGGCGGCATCGCCGCCCTGCTGGATTTTCGCAACCGTCGTCCGCTCGCGACCAACCGCGCCATCATGCCGCGTCCTGCCGCGCTCGGCGATGTCTTTCGCAAAAGCACTGGAGACAAGGCCCTCAGCCTGCGCGGCATCGCGTTGAGTTTCGGCAATGTACGCGCCATCGATGGCCTCGATCTCGACGTCAGGCCCGGCCAGATTCACGGCCTGATCGGTCCCAATGGCAGCGGCAAGACGACGACCCTGAACGTGATCTCCGGTTACTACGCCGCCAAGGCCGGAACGATGAAGCTGGGAGAGCACGCGCTGCCACCGGGAATGCCGGTGCTGCGCGCCAGCAGCGGCATCGCCCGCACGTTCCAGACGCCGCGTGTGATCGGCGAGGCCTCGGTGCTGCAGAATGTCATGATCGGCGGCACCATCGAGGGACAGGCGACATTCGTCGAAGCGCTGCTGGCGCTGCCGCGGAACCGGCGCGACGAACGGAGGTTCGCGGCCAAGGCCCATGCGCTGCTCGGCGTCGTCGGACTTGACATGCTGGCCGGCGTCCGTGCCGATCGCCTGCAGCACAGCGAATTGCGCTTCATCGAAATCGCCCGCGCGCTGATGCTGGAGCCGGATTTCCTGCTGCTCGACGAACCGGCCGCCGGACTCTCCAGCGACGAGATCGAGCGGCTGGCCGCGCTGATCAAGGCGATCGCCCGGCGCGGTACCGGCGTGCTGCTGGTGGAGCACCACGCCGACCTGATCTTCGACATCTGCGATCACGTCACGGTGCTCAATCTTGGCCGCACGCTGGCGGCCGGAACGCCCGCCGAAATTCGCGTCCACAAGGAGGTGGTCAGTGCTTATCTCGGCGGCTGAACCTCTGCTCTCCGTCGGTGCGCTGGAGTCCGGCTACGGCAAGATCCGCGTGCTGCATGGAGTCGACTTCAAGGTATCGTCGGGCGAGGTCGTGGCGCTGCTCGGCCCCAATGGCGCCGGCAAGACCACGATGTTGCGCGCACTGTCGGGATTGCTGCCGGTCAATGCCGGGCATGTGCGCTTCGGCGGCCGCGACATGACCAACGCCACGACGCGCGAGGCGGCGCGCGCCGGCCTCGTGCACGTGATCGAAGGGCATCGCGTGTTTACGCAGATTTCCGTCACCGACAATCTTTTGCTGGCGGGCTACGATTTGCCGCGCGGCGAGCGCGCCGCGCGGGTCGACGAAGCCTTGTCGTTCTTTCCGGAGATCGCCGAAAAGCGCCACGAGCGCGGCGGCGCGCTCTCCGGCGGGCAACAACAAATGTTGACGGTCGCGCAGGGACTGGTACGCCGCCCGCGGCTGTTGATGCTCGACGAACCCTCGGCGGGCCTGTCGCCGGTGCTGGTCGACCGCGTGCTCAACGTCATTGCAAAGCTGCGCAGCCAGGGTACCGCGGTGCTGCTGGTCGAGCAGTTGCTGGAAAAGGCGCTCGCGAGTGCAGACCGCGTCTGCGCGCTGGTGCAGGGGCATATCGTGCTGGAAGCACCCACCAGCGAAGCCAACCTGCCGCAGCGGCTCGAACGCGCCTATTTCGGTCACCAGAGCCACGCGACGGCATCCTGAATGCGTCCGCACAAAGAAACCTTGATGCGGCTTCCATTCTTTTACGGCTGGATCATTGTCGGCGTGACCTTCGTCACCATGGCGATCGGGGTCAACGCGCGCACCGCGTTTTCACTGTTCTTTCCGCCGATCATCGACGAGTTCGGCTGGGAGCGGGGAGTCACGGCAGGCGCCTTCTCGTTCGGCTTTGTGGTGTCCGCCGCCGTCAGCCCGCTGATCGGCCGCCTGATGGATCGCGCCGGCCCGCGCGCGGTGATGGAACTCGGCGTCGCCTTGATGGCGGGCGGCATGTTGCTGGCGCCGCTGACGACGCAGCCATGGCATCTCTATGTGACCATCGGCGTCATGGTCGGCGCGGGCAGCATCTGCCTCGGCTATTCCGGTCAATCGCTGTTTCTGCCCAACTGGTTCAACCGGCGGCGTGGCCTCGCGATCGGCCTCGCATTCGCCGGTGTCGGCATCGGCTCGATGACGCTGTTGCCGTGGGTGCAGCACATGATCGAGCAGACGGGATGGCGCACCGCCTGCACGGCGATGGGGATCCTGATCCTGGTGGTGCTCGCGCCGATCAATCTGTTGTTGCGCAAGCGCCCCGAGGATATTGGGCTGCAGCCTGACGGCGACGCCGCACCTTCGGCGGCGGACAAGCCGGTGTCCTATGTCGTCGATCACGATTGGGCTGGCGTCGACTGGACCCTGGGCCGCGCGGTGCGCACGGCGCGGTTCTGGTGGATATCGCTCGGCTATTTCGGCGGCCTGTACATCTGGTACGCGGTGCAGGTTCACCAGACCAAATACCTGCTCGACATCGGCTTCAGCCCGAACGTCGCGGTGTGGGCCCTGGGCGCCGTCAGCCTGCTCGGCATTCCCGGCCAGATCTGGCTCGGACATCTCTCCGACCGGGTCGGACGTGAATGGATCTGGACCGCGGGCTGCTCGGGATTTGCGATCTGCTTTGCGGCGTTGATCGCGCTGAAGTCCTTTCCAGTGCTGACGCTGGTCTACCTCATGGTGCTGGCGCAGGGCGCACTCGGTTATGGTCTGACCTCCATCATGGGGGCGGTGGTGCTGGAGATTTTTCAGGGCAGACATTTCGGCAGCATCTTCGGCACCGTGATGCTGGCGGCGCTTGCCGGCGGCGCCGCCGGTCCCTGGGTCACAGGTTCGCTGCACGACCTCACAGGAAATTACACGGCCGCCTTCGCCATCGGCATCGCCGTCAGCGCATTGTCGGCCTTCGCGATCTGGATGGCGTCTCCGCGCAAGGTGAGGGCGGTCGCGGGGCAGTTGCATAAGGCGCAGGCCAGCACCAATACCGCTTGAGAAGGGAGCCGATAACCGCCTCGACGTCGTGGCGGTTCGTCAGGCCGGCGTGGTTCGGACGGCTCGCTGCAGGTCGCCGATCGCTCGCAGGAAGCTGTCGGCCGGCGTGGTCTCCGGATCGATCAGGCGGTGCAGACGGAAGCCGTCCTCCAGCGCGAGCAGTATCGCGCCCGTCCATGCCGGATTCAGGGATACGCTCTTGCCTGCGTTCTTCAACGCGGTCTCGACAATATCGGTGATCAGTTGCCGCCTGGCGCGCAGGCGCTTGGCCAGTTCCGGTCTGCGCTTTTCGGCGCGCGCCACGAACAGGATCATTTCCATATGCAAAAGCGGCGAACGGCCGAGCGGATCCTGCTGGCTGCGGTCCATCGTTCGCAGCGCTTCGATGAAATCCGCGATATTCTTGTGCCGGGCGAGAAGATCGAGATTGCGTCGAACGGTTTGCTCGACGTGATCCTCGAGCATGGCGATGATCAACTCGTCCTTGCTGGTAAAATTCGAATAAAATGCCCCGCGCGTGAAGCCGGCCGCGGCCGCGATGGCCTCGATGCTGGCGCCGCCGATGCCCTGTTCCTCGAACACGTGCGCCGCCGCCTCGAACAGCTTTTCGCGGGTATCGTCCCGGGTCGGTCTGGTCCGAACTCTTGACATCCTGCGATTTTACGGCAGAATGCAACTCGATACAAGACTGTATCGAGTTTTGGATCGTTCACCCGATTGAGGTCATCATGAACGAACAGGTTCAGACCGCCGCGACCGAACCGCTGTTCAACCCGCTGTCGCCGGACTTCATTCGCGATCCCTATCCGCATTACGAGCGGATGCGCACCACCGACCCGATG
>Ga0265325_10003290_pt1 | contig 10627 bp, 6 predicted proteins | sample 41420metaG_FD_202090 | JGI IMG/M metagenome (GOLD analysis project Ga0265325, IMG submission 202090) | Rhizosphere microbial communities from Carex aquatilis grown in University of Washington, Seatle, WA, United States - 4-14-20 metaG | ecosystem: Host-associated > Plants > Roots > Rhizosphere >...
CAGGGACCGCATCCTGAGATGCATGGAAACCTGAGCGGGGCGAAAACATCGCCGCAACCACCCCAGAATTAGGGGAATCGCCGTCTCTGTGAAAACAACCAAGGCCAACTTCGCTAGTCTGCCCGCAGTGCCTGGATCGGATTGACAGAGGCGGCGCGGCGTGCGGGAACCACGGCCGCGGCTAGTGAGACAAGGACGACTCCGATGGCGGCACCGGCAAAACTCATGGGGTCGTGGGGTGAAAGCTGATAGAGGATTGCGGACATCCAGCGTGCAGTGAACCAGCCTAGAGGCAGTCCGATGGTGAGGCCGATGGCGAGCTCGAGAAGGCTGTCGCGCAGAATCATCCAGAGAAGGGTGGGACGCTGCGCGCCGAGTGCCAGACGTACGCCGATCTCGACGGTGCGTCGACTGACGCGATAGGCGAGGGTGCCGTAGAGGCCGACGCAGACCAGGAGGGCCGCGAGCGCCGAGAAGAAGATAGCGAGGCGGGCGACCAAAGTGGGCATGAGGTAGCTTTCCTGAAATGCCGTGCTGAGCACCTGGGGTTTGTTGAGAGGGATGTTGGGATCGACCTGGCGCACGGTTCGCAGAACGGACGGGAGCAGTGCGAGGGGATTGCCGGAGGTGCGTACTTCGACGTCCATGTCGCCGATGGAATTGCTTTGGGCGAAGTTATACCAGGCCATGGGCATCTTCTCTTCATCGGTGCTGGCGTATTTGCTGTCGCGCACAATGCCGACGATGAGGGCGCGATCGTCTTTGCCGCCAATGATGTGGCCGATGGGGTTGGATTTGGGGAAGTAGCGTTCTGCGAAGGTCTGGTTGACGACGGCGACGAGCGGTGTGCTGCGGGTGTCAGAGTCGCGCAGATTGCGGCCAGCGAGAAGCGGGATGCCGAGAGCGGAGAAGAAGCTGAGCGAGACCCAGTTGCTGCGGAGCAAGTTGTGTCCGTCGTCCCAGGGGAACTGGTGGTCATCGAGGAAGAGAAGCGTGTTGTCGGACCAGCCGGTGCCGGGACGGAGTTCGGCGACTGCAGCAGAAGTAACGCCGGGAAGAACCTGCAGGCGGGCAAGCAGTTCGCGATAGAAAGCGAGTTTTGCTTCCTGCGTGGGGGACCCGAGGGGGTGTGCGCCGAAGGCGAGTACGCTATCGGCCTGGATGCCTAAGTTGGTGTTGCGGTAGTTGAGCATGGTGCGTACAAGCAAGCCGGAGGCGAAGAGCAAAACACAGCAGAAGGCCATCTGGATGGCGATGAGGAATTTTCCCGACAGTGCACGGTTGCGGCTTGTTGTGACCTGCGCGCTGGATGAAGACTTAAGAGTGAGACTCACAGGTACGGAGGTGGCGGTGCGGAGCGGGGCAAGCCCAAACAGGATTGCTGCCGCCGCAGAGATGGCCACGGTGAAGGCGAGTACGGAGCGGTCCGGAGCAAGGCTGACTTCGAGCGCGGCCCATTGGGCGAGCAGGCGAGTGGCTTCGAAGGCGAAGAGCCAGCCGAGCGCGGTTCCGCCGAGAACCAGGAGAAGACTTTCAGAGAGGAGCTGGCGGAAGAGCGGAAAGCGACTCGCTCCGAGTGCCATCCGCAGCGCGAATTCGCGTTCGCGGTTGGAATTGCGCGCGGCAAGAAGCATAACGATGTTGACGCAGGCGATGACGAGGACAAGAACGACCATGCCCATAAGAACGCGGAGAGGTTGCTGGTAGTCGGAGTTCGATGTGCCGAGACCCCGCGCCGCGATAAGCTGAAGAGCAAGCGGGGTTCCGCCTGGAGCAGGCGGAGCAAAGCCTTCATAGGACGTGTGGGCGTAAAGGGGATCGAGATGGGCGGCTGCCTGCGCGGGAGTCATACCGGGCTGCAAGCGGACCATGAGAAGGACGGCCCACCAACTGGGCGTCCCGTAGATCGTGCGCCCCGTTGTCACGGGAACTCCCCAAGCCGGAAGCTCCGGGCGATTCTGCAACGGGATCCAGAGGTCGGTGGCTGAGCCGCCCGACTCGACACCGTAGAAGTGCGGTGCGGCGACGCCGAGGATGGTGAAGGGAACGCCGCAAATAGCGATTGTTTGACCGATCACATTCGGGTCGCGGTTGAAACGCGCGGTCCAATAGTCGTAGCTGAGGACAACGACCGACGAATGCTCGGTTTCGTCTGTGGGTGTGAAGGCGCCTCCAGCCGACATCGCAATGCCGAGGGCCGAGAAGAAATTGCCGCTGACCTCGTCGGCGCGAATCTCTTCAGGCCGGTCGCCGATGCGGACGGCTGTTTTGCCGAAGGAGAGCGGGACATAAGCGATGACATCGGAGATGACGGAGCGGTCTTCGCGCAGGCGTTGGTAGAGGAGGATGCTGTTGGAGTAGCGCGAGTCGCCAGTGATGGAGACGGGGACGTTGTCTGGGGTGTGCTCGTGCGTAATGTAGAAGAGCTGGTCGGGATCGCGCGCCGGCAGCATGCGCAGAAGAACCGCGTGCATCACGCTGAAGATGGCGGTGTTGGTGCCGATGGCCAGTGCGAGCGTGAAGATAGCTGTGAGGGCGAAGGCGGGAGCCTTGCGAAGCTGGCGGAAGGCGAAGCGGAAGTCGCGAGCGCATTGAGCGAGGAAGGGAATACCGCGCTGGATGCGGCAGGCCTCGCGGGTTTGGGTCAGGCCGCCGAAAGCGCGGAGTGCCTGGGTACGGGCGTCGTCGTCGGGCAAACCTTTGCGCAAGTTGCCGGCAATGGCGAGATCAATATGAGCGCGGAGTTCGTCGTCGAAGTCGGCATCAAGCTGACGGCGGCGAAAGAGAGCTCTGAGCCGGGCGCCGAGGGTGCGAAGGAAGTCCATGGAGTCAATCCTTTCTGCAAAGGATGGCGAGTTTCGAGAAATGTCAGCCGGAAGATCCGGATACCCGGTTCATTCGGGCTGCAGGCAAACTACGCTTAGTTTGAAGGCTCAAGAATGCGGGACATGGTGGCGGCGACGCGTTCCCAATTTTCTGTTTCGCCGAGGATCTTTTTCTTGCCGATGCTACTAAGGCAATAGAATTTGGCGCGACGGTTGGTCTCAGAAGTGCCCCATGTGGACTTGATCCAGCCGCGTTGCTCGAGACGGAGCAGAGCGGGATAGATGGTTCCCTGATTGAGGCTGAGGGAGTTGTCGCTGATCTGCTCAATCCGTCGTGCGATGCCGTAGCCGTGGAGCGACCCCATGGCTTCAAGAGTCTTGAGGATCATGAGGTCGAGCGTGCCTTGAAGGACGTCAACTTTGTCGCCCATTTCATCTCCTGTTGTTGCTCTACATGTAAGAACTTTACAGGTGGATTGTCAACAGGAAAGTGATCCATGCGTTTTGCAAATTCCTCATCCCAGCACAGGGCGATTTTCAAGGCAATGCGCTGGACCTCGAACACACTTTTGCCGGTTGAGACGCAGGTCGCCGGTTTTGTGACGACCAACCATTGATATAAAGCGGGCAATGCGATATGTTACGTTCTGTCGCACTGGTCGCACTGGACGTATTGGACGAGCGGACGCGTCTGGAGGTTAGGTGATGAGAGTACTGCTGCAGGATCTCGGATATGCAGTTCGTCAATTGCGCAAGACGCCTGGGTTCACGGTGACGGTGCTGTTGACGCTGGCGCTCGGCATCGGCGCCAACTCGGCCGTGTTCACGCTCGTGAATGCCATCCTGTTGCATAATCTGCCGGTAACCGATCCTAAAACGCTTATTCGCATTGGCGACACAGACGATTGCTGCGTGAACGGTGGCTGGAACGACAATGGAGACTACTCGCTCTTTGCAACAGACACCTATCTGATGTTCAAGAAGAGCTTGCCAGAGTTTGAAGAACTGGCCGCGATGGAGTCCGGCTACGCATGGCGGCCGCTCACGGTTCGTCGTTCCGGACCCCAGACGATCGCGAAGTCAGTGACCGCAACTTTCGTCTCCGGTAATTACTTCCGCGTCTTCGGTCTTTCGCCGGCAGCGGGCCGGCTCTTTATCGATTCCGATGACCAGAAGGGCGCACCGATCACCGCCGTGATGAGCTATGACGCCTGGCAGCAGGATTATGCAGGCGATAAGAGCGTGGTGGGAAGCGCCTTCTACATCAATACCAAGCCGGCCACGATTATTGGTGTTGCGCCCAAGGGATTTTACGGGGACCGCATCGATACCAATCCGCCGAAGTACTTTCTCCCGATGAATTCGATGGATGAAGTGAGCGGCGCACCGTACTTCACCGATCCGGACACTCAGTGGGCCTACATCATCGGTCGCGTCAAGCCGGGAACTTCTCTGCCGGCCCTGCAGGCTAAGGCCAGCACATTGCTGAAGCAGAAATATGCGCCACTGAAGACATTTAGCGATCAGCGCGCCCAGAAGGTTCTTCCTCGCACCCACGTGGTGCTCTCTCCGGGCGGCGGCGGGATCCAGAACATGCAGGATGGTTACAAGGACCACCTGAAGCTGTTGCAATGGATTGCCGCGCTTGTGCTTCTGGTTGCCTGCGCCAACATCGCCAACCTGCTGCTGGTGCGCGGCATGAGCCGGCGCGCGGAGCTTTCGATCCGCTCAGCACTTGGTGCGCAGCGCAGCCGCATTGTGCGCCAGCTTCTTACGGAAAGCGTTCTTCTTTCGGGTATGGGCGGACTGCTGGGCCTCGCCGTCTCGTTTCTCGGAGCACACGCTCTGTTGGCGCTCGCGTTTCCTGATCAGCACAACATGCCGGTGACTTCTTCGCCTTCGCCACTCGTCATCGGCTTCGCTTTTGCGCTTTCGCTGCTTACGGGCATCCTCTTTGGTCTTGCGCCAGCGCTGATGGCAGCGCGCACGCAACCTGCTGATGCTTTGCGCTCGAACACGCGCACGACAGCCCAAGGAGCATCGTTGCTGCAGCGCTCGCTGGTTGTGCTGCAGGCCGCGCTTTCGCTGGTGCTGCTGGTTGCGGCGGGCCTCTTTGCCCAAAGCCTCAACAAGGCCGAGAACGTGGACATGAAACTGGACACAACGAACCGATACATCGCCCACATCAATCCGCAGGCGGCCGGCTACAAGAACACTGAGGTCGAGCCTCTCTACCAGACCATCGTAGACCGCTTCCACGCGATTCCCGGCGTTGTGAAAGTCGGCCTTTCAACCTACACGCCGATGGAGCAGAACAACTGGGGATCCGGCGTAAAGGTTCAGGGCGATCCGGATCTGAACAAGGGCGCTTCATGGGTGAAAGGAACGGCGGAGTACTTTGATTCCGTCGGAACTCACGTTGTGATGGGCCGCGGGTTCACACTGCAGGACACGCTGAATGGGCCGCCCGTCGCCGTTGTCAACCAGGAGTTCGTCAAGCAGTACTTCGGCAAACGGAACCCTATCGGCCATCGCTTTGGATTTTCAGGCCCATCCAAGGTTACTCAAGACGGGGCGCATGAGATCGTTGGCGTGGTGGAAGACACCACTTACACCAGCGTCTACTGGAAGGACCACGCGATGTACTTTCTGCCGCTGACACAGCGCGCCGGAGTCTCCAATGACCCCGAAAATCCTCTCGACAAAGACCTGTCGTTGTTTGCCGGTGCACTGATCATCCAGACCGCCCATCCGATCACGGGGTTTGAAAAGGTGGTGGGCGACACTCTTGCCAGCATCAATCCCAACCTGACCATCGTAAAGTTCCAAACCTTTCAGCAGCAGATTGACGATCGGTTCATCGACGAGCGGCTGATCGCGCGGCTCACGTCGCTTTTTGGCCTGCTTGCCCTCTTGCTCGCCGCCATCGGTCTTTATGGAGTCACGGCGTATACAGTGGTGCGCCGCACGCCCGAGATCGGGATTCGAATGGCGCTGGGAGCGGCGCGCAGCAGGGTTATCGCAACAGTGATGCGCGGAGCGATGTTGCAGACCCTCGTGGGACTCGCTATCGGTGTCCCGGTGGCAATCTTCTCTGTGCGGTTTGTCAAATCGCAGCTCTTCGAGACCACCAGCGTGAATTTCCCAGTGATGGCGATTGCGATTGGAGTGCTGGTGATTGCGGCTGCGATTGCGGGCATCATTCCGGCGCGGCGCGCGGCCTCAATCGACCCCGTACGAGCCTTGCGTGTTGACTGAGGTGCGGCCGCGTCGACTGTCAGGCATAGCAGAGAATTAAGAGCCGGCAAACGGCACCATCACGCACATTGCAGTGCACTCTGAGCCGATGCGTCGACTATCTTCAGGCTTGGGCGGGCTGCGGGGTGGCCGTCGCAATCAAGGTGAGTGTGGTGATGTCATCTTCCTGGCCGAACAGTTCCGCCGTTGTGGCGATCTGGTTTGCGTCCTGGGTGGAAACAGCCGCTGTGCGTTCAAAGCCAAACAGGGCACCGGTTTTGTCGCGTGCCTCGACGACTCCATCGGTAACGAGAGTGACTTGCTGGCCGGGGGCGACGCGGAAGGTGGATTCCGCGTAGATAGCGGAGGCGGAGAGGCCGAGGGGCAAACCATTTTCGAGAGGGAGCTCTTTGCCGGCGAGATAAGGCGCAATGTGTCCGGCGTTGGCGACGGTGAGGGTGCCGTTGGATTCCGCACGGAGGACGAGGCATGTGGTAAATCCACCGTGGCTGCGGGCGAGCATGCGGATGTTCATGGCGGCGAGAATTTCGGATGGATCCTGGGTGTAGTGAGCTAGGGTGCGGAAGGTGCCGACCAGCAATGAAACCGTCATGGCAGCAGGCATGCCTTTGCCGCTGACATCGCCGATGACGACGAGTACGCCTCCGGAGTGGATGGGCAAGATCTGGAAGAAATCGCCACCCACTTCGCCCGCAGGCTTGTAGACGCTTTCGAGTGCGAAGCCGGGAACGGCGGGGATCTCCACGGGGATCAGGACGTGCTGGACGGCGCGGGCGGCTTCAAGCTCGGCGGCAGCGCGAGCGCGATCACGGGCAATGCCGATGGTGCGCAGTACGAGGAACAGCAGGATAGTGATGCAGTAGATGACGCTCCACGTGTTCCAGAAATCCGTCTTGTACGTTCCGACATGTAAATCGGGCAAGGGAGGGACGGGCAGCCATGACCACCAAATCACCCTGACAAAGAAAAAGAAGTACCAGTAATTCGCGATGCTGACGACGGCGATGGCGGGCAGAATCACACGTGCGTCGCGGTTGCCGCGAAGCAGCCCCTGCAAAAGCATGACAGTCAACACCGCCTTGACGATGAGGGCTGGAAGAAAGTAAGCGATGGCGGTTGGAAGTGACGGCAAAAAGCCGATGTTATTCAGGTTTGAAGCAAAGTAACCGAGGAAGTTCGCGATCATGAGGGCCAGCAGCCAGCCCGAGCGTCGCCGATGAAGAATGAGCCGCACGAACTCGATGAGGGCGACATTGGTAATACCGAGCCACAGGGTTAATAAGAAGTCATCCCAGGCCGTGAAGGGTTGAAGGTGTGACAGGGCGAGTTGAGCCGCCTGAAGGCTGCCAGCGAGCAGAGAGACGGCGATGGCCAGATACTCAAATCGGCCGCGCATGGCGAGATAGAGGGCAAGCGCGACGAGACCGACCATGAAGTTTAGAGCGCAAAGCATCAGGGGGAACAGGGCTTGATGAGTTGACTCGTAGCTCGCATCGCGCTGCGCGGCGTCGCGAGAGGCGAGCAAGACGCTGCCGGTGAAGAAGGGTGTGGAGTTTCGGAGGCCATTGGGTCCGGCCCGGTTCAGGGCAAAACGAAGGGCGATGATCAGGTCGCCGCTGGGGGCGATCATGCTGTCGGGAATGTCATAGGCAGTCAGGAAAAACTGGCTGGCCAGGATGAGGTTGTTCATCTGTCCGTTTGCGCCAATGGGCACGCCGTTCACGAAGAGTTCGTAACTGCCACGGATGGACTGGACTTCGGCAGCGAGGGAGCGATCCTGTGGACTGACGTGCACATGGATTCGATACCAGGCATAAGGTTTGTTGGGAATTCCGATGGAAGCCAGGGGTTCGTCGGTAGAGACGGTCTTCCATCCGGTGTCGTCGTAGGAAGGCGAGGCGAAGGCAGGGTTGTCGTCGGCTGAGAAGAGCCATCGGGGGCCGAGCACGACCCGCGTGCCAAGGGAAGAGGCGTCGAAGTGACGCGGATTGGCCGAGTCGGGATTGGACGCGGGCGCCTGGGCCGCCAACGAAACGCCATACGCAAGAATTATCGAAACAAAGAGATTGAGGCGAGTGGAGCGCGCCATTCAATTGACCTCAGGTTGGGAAGCACCGCTGTTGGCACTATACAGAGTCGTCTTTTCAACCGGGAAGGAATCGTTGAGCATGCCGCCTGGACCGTTCTCAGAACCCAGGGAAGTCTCTTATGCTGAGATGTGACCTCGAGAGATGTGACTTCGAGCCTGAACACAATCGCGCGCCGCAAGCATTTGCTCAGGAACGTTTTTCTGTGGCTTGTGATCGGCGTGGTGGCACTGTGGTCGCTTGCCGCGCTGATGCTTGTGGCGGCACGGTGGATCGATCCGCCGACAACCGCGGTCCACATGGAGCGCCGCGTGCAGGCTTGGATTCACCACACGCCGTATCGCGAGCACTACAAATTCATACCATTGAGCGAAATCTCACCCGACCTGCAGCATGCGGTAGTGGCTGAGGAGGATGCGCGTTTTTACCAGCACCATGGCTTCGATTGGCATGAGATTCAAGTTGCGGCGGAAGACGATCTGGATGGCGGACGCAGTCGCGGAGCTTCAACGATTACGCAGCAACTGGTAAAGAACTTATTCTTCGGGACGGGCCGTTCGATTCTGCGTAAGGGTGCGGAGTTAACACTGGTGCCCGTGGCCGAAATTGTGCTCGGCAAACGACGCATTCTGGAACTCTACCTAAACGTGATCGAATGGGGCCCCGGTGTTTATGGCGCGGAGGCAGCATGCAACTATCACTACAGAAGCGAGGCCCGGAATATCGGACGGGAGCAGGCAGTGCGGCTCGCCGCGATTTTGCCGTCTCCACTGAAGCGGCGACCGGAGCGCATGAATCGGTACAGCGAACTCATTCTTGAGCGCATGCGCCAAATGGGATGGTGAGGCCGCCGCCTCACTCGTAACGTAAGGCAATTACGGGATCCACGCGCATGGCACGGCGAGCCGGGATGTAGCAGGCCAGCATGGTGACGACGATGAGTCCGACGGAGACACCCACAATCGTCAGCGGATCATTGGGGCGAATTCCGTAAAGCAGAGAGGAAAGAAACCGGGTAACCGCGAGTGACGCGGTGAGCCCAATCGACAGGCCGACGGCGGTGACGAAGAGGCCTTGACGCATGACGAGTTTCAACACGTCTGCCTGATGCGCGCCCATCGCCATGCGGACTCCAATTTCGCGCGTTCTTTGCGAAACCGCATAGGAGATGACGCCAAAAAGTCCGATCCATGCCAGCACCAGCGCGAGGATGCCCGATGCGCCGAGAAGAAGCCCGATGGTGCGCGCGGGAAACAGCGGGAAAGACATGTAGTCCCCGATAGTCTGGATATCGGTTGCCGTCATGCTGGGGTCGACAATTGGAACCTGACGGCGCACGGTATCGAGCAGGGATTTCGGATCCGCTGACGTGCGGACGACCAGAGTGAGCCGGGGCGGCAATTCGGTTCGATAGATGACGGGAATAGGCGATTCGCCAAGCGTCCGATATTTTCCGGTGGGTACAACTCCAACCACAAGGTATTTCGCTTTCTCGCCAGCCAGGATGATGGTTTTGCCAACGGGATCAACGCCGGGCCAGAAATGTTTTGCCAATTCCTCATTTACCACGAGAGCGCTGTCTGCGCCTTGGCCTTCGCGCTGGGTAAAATCGCGACCCCGCAAGAGAGGAATGCCGAGGGTCTTAAAATAATCCGGCGCCACGCGAAACACATCGACCTGCAGGTGGTTTTGTTCGGTGTCTGCGTGGGTTCCCTCAATAGCGGCCGATTGTTCGCGTGAAGTTCCGAGGGGCAGGTGTTCGGCATAGCTTGCGGAAGTTACGTTGGGCAAGGCACGGATGTTTTCAAGCAATCGCAGGGAAAACGCATCCACTTTCTGAGGGGTATAGCCAAGGCTGCCAGGGTCAAGCGAGGCGACCACTTCGTGTTGCGTGTCGAAGCCTGGATCGATCGAATTCGCGTTGAGCAAGCTGCGCACGCATAAAGTTGCGCCAATCAAGAGAACAACGCATGTGGCAATCTGGGTGATCATCAATCCAGTGCGCAAGCGCGACTTGCGATAGCCCGCAGTCTGCACTTCTTCTTTGAGGACAACAACGGTGTCAACCCGTGCGCTGCGCAAGGCCGGGATAATGCCGAAGGCGATCCCGGTGAGCATGGAAACAAAAGCGGTGAAGAGCAAGACGCGCCAGTCGAGCGGCACTCTCAGCGTCAAGGGCAAGGCGGCAGGTTTAAGGGCCATCAGGAGGCGGGTAGTCCACGAGGCGAGTGCAACGCCGGCGCAACCTGCGGCCGTGCAGAGCAGCAAGCTTTCCATCAACATTTGCCGGATGAGGCGCGGCCGTCCCGCACCCAATGCTGATCGAATCGCCATTTCGCGGGCGCGGCCCGTGGCACGAACGAGCAAGAGACTGGCGGCGTTTACGCACGCAATCAGCAGAACCAAGCCGAAGACTGCCATCAGCAGCCCGGTAAACGCGGTCACGATTCCCCGATA
>Ga0265325_10003292_pt1 | contig 10625 bp, 11 predicted proteins | sample 41420metaG_FD_202090 | JGI IMG/M metagenome (GOLD analysis project Ga0265325, IMG submission 202090) | Rhizosphere microbial communities from Carex aquatilis grown in University of Washington, Seatle, WA, United States - 4-14-20 metaG | ecosystem: Host-associated > Plants > Roots > Rhizosphere...
CAGCGCCATGACCACGACTTTCGTCCTGCAGATCGGCTTCTCCCGCATCGAGCTCGCCACCATCATCAAGGGCGTGGGCTTCGCCGCAACCCTGATCGGCGGCTTCGTCGGCGGCACGATCGCCCGCGTGTTGCCGCTCGGCACCAGCCTGTGGATCGGCGCCCTCCTGCAGACGCTGGCGATCCTGGCATTCTCCTGGCAGTCGGTGGTGGGCGCCGATCCGGCGTGGCTCAGCTTCGCCATCACCGCGGAGAACTTCACCAGCGCCATCGGCACCGTGATCTTCGTCGCCTACCTCTCGGCGCTCTGCGGCAACCCGCTGCACACGGCGACGCAATACGCGTTGCTGACGGCGCTGACCGCGCTCGGCCGCACCGTGTTCGCGCTCGGCAGCGGCTATCTCGCCGCGGCCACCGGCTGGACAGCGTATTTCATCGTCTGTGCGGCCTCGGCGATCCCGAGCCTGCTGCTGCTCGCGTGGCTGCAGCATCGCGGGCATTTGGCGGCGCTGGGCGAAAAACGAGCCGGCTGATCATTGCACATCCGGTCGAGTGACCAAGTCATTGCGAGCGAAGCGAAGCAATCCAGAGCGCGCGGCAGGGCCTGGATTGCTTCGTCGCTATCGCTCCTCGCAATGACGGCAATGTCAGCCGGTTGGAAAAAGCTCTAAAACGGCGTGCGGCTCTTGATCGCCGCCGACAGCGTGCCTTCGTCGAGATAATCGAGCTCGCCGCCGACCGGCACACCATGTGCGAGACGCGTCACCGTTACATTGGCATCGTGCAAAAGGTCGGTGATGTAGTGCGCCGTGGTCTGGCCATCGACCGTGGCGTTCAGCGCCAGCACGATCTCCTTCACCACCGCATCGTGGGCGCGCGACACCAGCGCATCGATGGTGAGATCCTGCGGGCCGATGCCGTCGAGCGGCGACAGCGTGCCGCCGAGCACATGGTATCGCGCGTTGAGCACTTCGGCGCGCTCCAGCGCCCAGAGATCGGCGACGTCGGCCACCACTATGATGACGGACGGATCGCGGCGCGGATCGATGCAGACCGTGCAGGGATTCTGCGTGTCGATGTTGCCGCAGGTCTTACAGACCTGGACCTTGTCGATGGCGACCTGCATCGCCGTGGCGAGCGGCGTCATCAGCGGCTCGCGCTTCTTGATGAGATGCAGCGCGGCCCGCCTGGCCGAGCGCGGGCCAAGCCCCGGCAGGCGCGCCAGAAGCTGGATCAGACGTTCGATCTCGGGGCCTGCGGTGGATTTTGGCATATCGTTTCCGCGGTCATTCCGGCCGAGCGCGAAGCGCGAGTGCCGGAATCCATAACCACGGTCTTACAATGAATCGCAACGGCGGTGGATATGGATTCCGGCACGCGCTCGCTGCGCTCGCTTGGCCGGAATGACGACGATCAGAACAACTTCAGCCCCGGCGGCAGCGACAGGCCGCCGGTCAGGCCCTTCATCTTGTCCTGCATCACGTCTTCGGCCTTGCGCCGCGCATCGGCGTGGGCCGCGACCAGCAGGTCCTCGAGGATTTCCTTTTCCTCGGGCTTGATCAGCGAGTCGTCGATCTTGATGCCCTTCATCTCGCCTTTCGCGGTGAGCCGCACCGTGACCATGCCGCCGCCGGCTGCGCCCTCGACTTCGATGCGGTCGAGCTCGGCCTGCATCTCCTGCATCTTGCTTTGCAGTTGCGCCGCCTGCTTCATCATTCCAAGAAAGTCGGCCATCAATCTTCTCTTTCCCAGTTGTCGCCGAAGCCCTGTTCCTCCGGCCCCAAATCATCCGGCGATGGATTCGCTTCGGCCGGCGGCAGCTCGGACGCCGCATCCTGCCCGCGCACCCCGACAATTTCGGCCCCCGGGAAACGTTCCAGCACCGCCTTGACCAGCGGATCGGCGCGTACGCCGACTTCGAGCTCGACCTTGCGATTGTCGGCCACCGCCTTCAGCGTCGGCGCGCCGGGCTCGCGCGAAACCACCACCATCCACGGCCGGCCGGTCCATTGCTGCAGCTTGCGCGAAAGGTCGTTGATCAGCGTCTTGGCCGCAGTCGGCTCCAGCGCAATCTCGAGCTTGCCGTCCTCGCAGCGCACCAGCCGCACGTCGCGCTCCAGCGCAAGCTTGGTCTGGATGTCGCGTTTATCGGCCGCGAGCGCCACCAACTCGGTAAAGCTGCCGATGACCATCGCGGGCGCTTCTTGCGAAACCACCGCAGGCTGCACCGCAGGCGCTGCCATGGCGCGCGTCGAGCCGCGCGGCGCATCGAAGCGCGGAGCGGGCGCAGCCGGTGCGGCCGACGCCACCGGCGCGGATGCAAATGTGCCGCCGCCGTTGCTGCCCTGCGGCCGCGGCGATGGCGTACCACCGTTGTCCAGCGCCCGGATCGCCTCGTCCGGCGTCGGCAGATCGGCCGCGTAGGCGATCCGCACCAGCACCATCTCGGCAGCAGCGAGCGGCCGGCCCGCGGCCTGCACCTCGCTCACGCCCTTGAGCAGCATCTGCCAGGTTCGCGACAGCACGCGCATCGACAACGCCGCGGCCATGGCGCGCCCGCGCGTGCGCTCGGCCTCGCCGAGCGAAATGTCGTCGGCCACGGCCGGCACGATCTTGATGCGGGTGACGAAATGCGTGAACTCGGCCAGATCGGCCAGCACCACCGAAGGATCGGCGCCGATGTCGTACTGCTCGCGCAGCTCCTTGAGCGCGGCGGCGACATCGCCTTTGAGCAAGGCCTCGAACAGATCGATGATGCGGGCCCGGTCGGCGAGGCCGAGCATGCCGCGCACATCCTGCGCGCGCACCGTTCCAGCAGCGTGCGCGATCGCCTGGTCGAGCAGCGACAGTGCATCGCGCACCGAACCCTCAGCCGCGCGGGCGATCAGCGAAAGCGCATCCGGCTCCGTGCCGATGTTTTCATTGTTGGCGATCGTGCCGAGGTGCTTGACCAAGGCGGCGGCATCGATCCGCCGCAGATCGAATCGCTGGCAGCGCGACAGCACCGTCACCGGCACGTCGCGGATTTCGGTGGTGGCGAAGATGAACTTGGCGTGCGGCGGCGGTTCCTCGAGCGTCTTGAGCAAAGCGTTGAACGCCGCAGTCGACAGCATGTGGACTTCGTCGAGGATGTAGACCTTGTAGCGCGCGCTGACGGGCGCGTAGCGGATGGCGTCGTTGATCTGGCGCACGTCATCGACGCCGTTGTGGGACGCCGCGTCCATCTCGATGACGTCGATATGCCGGCTTTCCATGATCGGTTGGCAATGCACGCCAAGCGTCGGCATCGAAATGGTCGGGCCCTTCACCGAGCCGTCCGGCAGTTCGTAGTTCAGCGCGCGCGCCAGAATCCGGGCGGTGGTGGTCTTGCCGACACCGCGGACCCCCGACAGGATCCAGGCCTGCGGGATGCGGCCGGTCTCGAATGCGTTCGAGACGGTCCGCACCATGGCGTCCTGGCCGATCAGATCGTCGAAATTGGAAGGCCGGTATTTGCGCGCCAGCACGCGGTAGGAGTTCGGCGCGCCCGCACCGAGTTCCAGACCGGATTGTTTCGGCTCCGCCGATTTTCCGCGTTTGGCAGCGTCGTCCATGTCGCCTTTCGTATCACACCACGGCCGTCCGGAAACCGCGCCGACACGGTTATCCGGAATCCATCGATCTGCCAGTATCGTAGCGGGGTGGGAGGCTGACGAGCGACCCGATCCGGGCTCGTTAGGGCTGCTTCCTTCCGGACCTGACCCGGTTGGCGAGTGGTTCGTCCACTGCCAACCTCCCGGCCGATATATTGGCTGTCCGGCGGGCCAAAGCAAGACGTCACAGCCCTCGGCTGCGGGCCAGCGTTATACCGGCTCCAATGACGTGATTATGATCGCACCATGATCGCCAATCCCGACGCCGCCGGCTGGACCCTCGATCCGCAGATCGAGCGTGATACGACCGCCATCGGCGACCTCGCGCTCTGCCGCGTGCTGCTGATGCGGGACGCCAACTATCCCTGGCTGATCCTGGTGCCGCGGCGCATCCGCGCCAGCGAGATCGTCGATCTCGACACGGCGGACCGATCGCAACTCATGGTCGAGATCGCGGACGCCAGCCGCGCCCTGAAGGCCGTCACCGGCTGCGACAAGATCAATGTGGCCGCCCTCGGCAATGTGGTGCCGCAGCTTCATGTGCACGTGATCGGGCGCTTCCGCACCGATCCGGCCTGGCCGAAGCCGGTGTGGAATGCGGTGCCGGCCCGCGACTACGATGCCGCGGCGCGATACCGGCTCACGGCGGCATTGCGCGAGCACCTAACGCCGGTCTGACCCTAGCCGCCGAGGCATTGCGCCACCCCCCTCCCCGGGCGCATCATTGCGACTCGCAAACAAGGGCGACTTCCCATGCATGACATCGTCATTCGCGGCGGTACCATCATCGACGGCACCGGCAACGCAGCGTTCACCGGCGACGTGGCGATCGCGGACGGCAAGATCGCGGCCGTCGGCGGCAAGCAGGGCCCGGCCCGGCGCGACATCGACGCCGACGGCCTGCTGGTGACGCCCGGCTGGGTCGACGCGCACACGCACTACGACGGCCAGGCGATGTGGGATCCGCTGCTCGCGCCATCCTGCTGGCACGGCGTCACGACCGTGATCTTCGGCAATTGCGGCGTCGGCTTTGCGCCGGTGAAGAAGCATCATCGCCAGGCGCTGATGGACCTGATGGAAGGCGTCGAGGAGATTCCGAATCCGGTGCTGGCCGCGGGCCTGACCTGGGAGTGGGAGAGCTTCCCCGATTTCATGGACGCGCTGGAGCGTCGCGAGCGCGCCATCGACATCTGCGCGCAGGCGGCGCATCTGCCGATGCGCGTCTACGTGATGGGCGACCGCGCCGTGCGCCGCGAGCCGGCGACGCCCGATGACATCGCCGAGATGCGCAAGCTCACCATCGAGGCGCTCCGCGCTGGCGCCTTCGGCTTCACCACCTCGCGGACCGATTCGCACAAGACGCCGGACGGCGAGATGGTGCCGTCGCGCGATGCCGACGACCACGAGCTGCTCGGCATTGGCTCGGCGCTGGGCGTGACCGGCACCGGCGCATTCGGCATGAACAGCGACTTCGATGACGAGGAGTTCGAGCTGCGCTGGATGCGCAAGCTCGCCAAGGAGACCGGCCGCCCGGTCTGGTTCCTGCTGACCGATCGCTACGAGGACCCGGAGCGCTGGCGGCGGCTGCTCAAGGCCACCCACGAGGCGCGCGCGCAAGGTCTGCCGATCACCGCGCAGATGGCGGGCCGCCCGATCGGCGTGATGATGGGCATCGGCACCGCGCTCAATCCGTTCACGGTGCGGCCGAGCTACAAGGCGCTGGAAAGCCTGCCGATCGAGGAGCAGCGCCGACGCCTGCGCGATCCGGCGATGCGGGCGAAGATCCTCGCCGACAAACCCTCGGAGTCGGAGATCGCGAAGCTCGCGCAGTTCCGCCAGGTCGTCGCCAAGCGCTTCGACAAGTTCTTCACCATGGGCAATCCGCCGGACTACGAGCCCGGCCCGGAGAAAAGCGTCGCTGCCATTGCGCAACGCGAAGGCCGCACGCCGGAAGAGGTGGCCTACGACTACATGCTCGAGGACGGCCAGTATCTGTATTTCCCGGTGGTGAACTACGTCACCGGCGACCACGGCCCGATCCTGGAAATGCTCAACGACCCGGCCTGTCTTCTCGGTCTTTCGGATGGCGGCGCGCATTGCACCTCGATCGTCGATGCCGGCACGCCGAGCTTCATGCTGACGCATTGGGCGCGCGACCGGCAGCGCGGACCGAAGGTGCCAATCGAGAAGCTGGTCAAGCGGCAGACCAGCGAGACCGCCGACTTCTTCGGTCTTGCCGATCGCGGTAGACTCGCGCCCGGGCTGCGCGCCGACGTCAACGTGATCGACTTCGCGCGCCTGCAGGTGCAGAAGCCGGTGCTGGTCCATGACATGCCGGCGAACGGCCGCCGTTTCGTGCAGAAGGTCGACGGCTACGAGGCGACGCTGGTCGCCGGCCTGCCGATCTTCGAGCGCGGCGTTCACACCGGCGCGCTTCCCGGCAAGCTGGTTCGCGCCGGACGCGACAGTTCCGCTGCGCAGGTGGCGGCGGAATAGCACCCGCCGTCGCAGAGCTACGCTTGGCTTGACCGGCCCTCTGGCCCGCTCCAATGTCCGGCCGCATGCCTTCGCCTTACGATCTCGGCCCCAAGCCCCATCTCGGCTACACCCAAAGCCTGATCGACCGCGTCGCCGAACGGCGGCTCGATGCCGCGTGGCTCAATGGCCGCATGAGCGATGCCGCCACGCGCGGCTATGTGATCGGCACCGAGCTGATCGTGCTGAAGAAGCGCGACGGCATGCATGACCCGGCCTTCACACCGGACGAAGCTCGCGCGCTCGCGCCTGTCGCCGAATCCGTATTCCTCGGCTTGATCGACGGCGCGGCGCGTTTCGGCTTCGGCATCCCGCAGGCGAGTGCCGAGGCGCTGAAGGAGCGCAACGATCTGGTCGTGATCGACCTGCGCTCGATCGCCATTCAGGGGCTGGTCGCACCGGACCATCTGCCGCCGCTCGCCGAGGCCAAGGCGATGCTGCATTGGCACGCGCGGCACCGCCATTGCGCGGTCTGCGGCGCCAAGACCGACGTGGTCGAGGCCGGATGGAAGCGCGCCTGCCCGGCCTGCAAAGCCGAGCATTTCCCGCGCACCGATCCGGTGGTGATCATGCTCGCGGTGCGCGGCGACCGCGGACTGCTCGGCCGCTCCGGGCGGTTCGCCGCCACGATGTGGTCGTGCCTCGCGGGCTTCGTCGAGCCGGGCGAAGCCATCGAGGATGCGGTTCGTCGCGAGACACTGGAGGAAGCCGGCATCCGCTGCGGCCGCGTGAAATACCTGTTCTCGCAGCCCTGGCCGTTTCCAATGTCGCTGATGATCGGCTGTCACGCCGAGGCGCTCAACGACAACATCAGGATGGACGACAACGAATTGGTCGACGCGCGTTGGTTCACCAAGGATGAAATGGCGGCCATGCTGATGCGGCAGCATCCCGAAGGGCTGACTTGTCCGCCGCCGGTCGCCATCGCCCACCACATCATCCGCGAATGGGTGGAGAGCGACGGTGCCGTCTTCTAGCGCACCCACGATCCTGTGCGCCGGCATCGCCGTGCAGGACATCATCTTCCGCGTCGACGCATTTCCGCCGCCGGGCGGCAAGTGCATGACCCACGAATTCAGGACCGTGCTCGGCGGCTGTGCGGTGAACGCCGCGGTCGCCGTGGCGCGGCTCGGCGGCCGCGCCCGCTACGCCGGGCCGCTGGGCGACACCAACGACAACGTCAGCAACCAGCTATTGGCGGAGATGGCGCAAGAGAATATCGACACCTCCGGCGTGGTGAGGGTGGCCGGCGCCACCGCGCCGGTGTCCGGCATCATGGTGGACGCCGCCGGCGAGCGCATGATCGTCACCCACCGCGACCGAAGGATCGAGGCGGCGCGTTCGCCCGATGTCGAGGCGTTGCTTGAAGGCGTGACGCTACTGCTCGCCGACAATCGCTTTCCCGACTTCGTCCGGCCGATCTGCGATGCGGCGCGGCGCCGCGGCATCCCTGTGGTGCTGGATGCGGATCGGCCGACCGCGGAAGACGACCGGCTGTTCGCCATTCCGACTCACGTGATCTTCTCCTCCGAATGCCTGCGCGGCACCACGGGCCTCGACGATCTGTCCGAGGGATTGCGCCGTATCGGATCACGCGTGCCCGCGTTCCTTGCCGTCAGCAATGGGCCGGACCCGGTGCGCTATCTCGAAGGCGGCGCGGTGAAGACGCTGCCCGTGTTCGCGATCGACGCCGTCGACACACTCGCGGCCGGTGACGTGTTCCACGCCGGCATTGCGCTGGCTCTGGCGGAGGGACACGATCCCGTCGCCGCGATGCGGTTCGGCAGCGCCGCCGCGGCTCTCAAGTGCACGCGCTTCGGCGGAAGCATGGGCGCGCCGCACCGCGCCGAGGTCGACGCGTTTCTCGCGAAGCACGGTTAGGCTTTAGAGGCCTGCGCCGAATGTTGTTGAACTAGAATATTATTCCTTTATATAAGCTGATCTCGCCGAATCGCGATAGTTTTATACTGCATCGAGAGCGAATATAGCTTATTTCATCCACAAATCGCCGGAAAACCAGCATGGACGCCATCGACCGGAAAATCCTCGCCGTGATGCAGGAGGACGCCTCTCTCTCGGTGGCCGAGATCGGCAACCGTGTCGGCTTGTCATCGACGCCCTGCTGGAAGCGCATCCAGCGCCTCGAGGGCGACGGCGTCATCACCCGCCGCGTCGCCTTGATCGATCCGGTCAAGATCGGGCTCGGCATCACCGTCTTCGTCTCGGTCGAAACCGGCGACCATTCGCAGGACTGGCTCGGCCGCTTCGCCGAGCTGGTCGGCGCCATGCCCGAGGTGATGGAGTTCTATCGGATGGCCGGCGACGTCGATTACATGCTGCGCGTCGTCGTGCCCGACATCGCCGGCTATGACGCGTTCTACAAGAAGCTGATCAGCACGGTGACGCTGAAGAACGTGACGTCGCGTTTTGCGATGGAGAAGATCAAGTCGACGACGGCGTTGCCGATTCCGTAATCGGCAAAGTTGCAGCGTCAGCAGCTCGACGGCCCGGTCACCGAATCGGAAAGCCGCGGGCGCATGTAGATCTGGTCTTTCAGCGTCAGCGTGTTGGTGATGACATACCCGATGACCGGTTTGTAGCTGTATTGCACCTCGCTCCAGATCAACGATGTGCTGGGAACGTTCAGCGCGGTGGGCAGCGTCACCGAAGAGCCTGTCGCGCGCTTCGTGCCGTTGAGCGTGCAGCTCCAGGCGATCGTCGCCTTGCTGTTGGCATCGATCGAGACGCTCGACACCGTCACCTTGAGATTGCTGACTGGAAACGGCGCTATCACCGCCGACGCCGCGCTCAGCGAATTGGACATGTCGGAGGTGCTGAGGCTCGTGACCTGCGACACCAGGTCGGCCGTGGTGCGCGCCGTCATCGTCACCTTGCGATCGGCGGCGATGCCCTGCGACAGCTCGACTGCGCCGAGATAGAGCGTGAGCATCAACGGCAAGATCAGCGCGAACTCGACAGCAGACACGCCCCGCTCGTCGCCGGCGAGACCACGCAGGCGGCGATTGAGGCACAGCATCCAGGGCGCAGCGCAGGTCATGGCACGCCTCATTGATAGGGCTCGTTGCGGAACGCCACCGTGGACATCAGCAGCCGCTTGTTGCCGGACATGTCCGACAGGTTGAGGCCCAGCAGCGACACGTAGACCGGCCACTGGTACATCAGCCGCACAACGACGATATCGCCGGGCCCGCCCGGCTGATAGCCGAAGCTGCTGGTCTGCAGATTGCCGTTGGAATCGAGCGGAAGCTTCGAGTTGTTGATGCCGGAGAAGCTCGTGTAGGTCTTGACGTCGACGGTGACGCCGGCCTGGCAGTTGAACAAGCCATAGATCTTGGCGCACACCGCATTCTTGAACTGCGCTTGCGTGAAGCCCTGGCTCTGCGCCTGCCCGGTCATAATCAGCCGCGCGCTGTCCGCTGTCGCCGTTTCCAGCGCCTGCCCTGCAAAGAACACGATGGCGGTCTCGAGGATGGCAAACACCAGCGCCAGGAACGGCGCGGCCACCAGGCCGAATTCGATCGCGGCGGCACCGTCCTGCTGACGGATCAGCCGGTTCGCCGCAGCCCATGCAAAATGGCGGCGCGCGACCTGCCTCACCTTGGCTCGCATCTGTCGGAGCATGGTTGACCACCCGAGCAACCGCGGCGTTTCTCGCCGCGCGTCGCAGTTTTTACCAGTCAGGCGTTTTCGAATTGTTGCGGGAACCGCGGATACTCGCGCCGTGTTCGTTCACGCACCGCTAACCACGATCGGAATGTGGGCCGCGCGCCCGCATGCCGCCGCGCTACTTGAGCCCCTGCTGAGCCAGGGTGTTGAGCGTGCCGACCTGGGTCAGGTTCGCCGTGAAGTATGTCGGCGTATCGCCGACGGTGATGCGCCGCCCGCAATCCGGCGCGCAACTGTATGTCTCGCGCTCGACGCCGCGGTACATCACGACAACCACATGATCGTTGGGGCCGACCACCTGGATCGGGCTCTCCATCAGCGTGTTGCCGCCGCGGTCCAGCGCGATGAGATTGGTTGCCCCAAAGCTTTTGGCGGTGATGACGACGCTGCCGCCGGGCTGGACAACGGCGTCGGCGATCAGCGGATTGCCGACAACCAGCGTGGCGGTGCGTTCGGGAAGCTTGAGGATCCGTGCCTGATCGAGGTGGACGACGAGCGGATCGCGCGCGACCGAGGAGGCCGGCGTGGTGACGGGTTCGGCCAAGGCCGGATCGGAGACCGTACCGGCAAGGGCTGCAACCAAAATCAAACAGGGCCATGCGCGATGGCACGCCGCAAACGCCGTCATCGAACTCTCCGCACGCTACACAACAAAGGCACTCGGACCTGAACAGTTGACAGTAAATTGGTGAACGAAGTCCAAAAGCCAAAACATCCAAAGCCTGTCGCAATCCGAGAAAAGACGCCGATCGCCGCAGAGATAGCCGCAAAA
>Ga0265325_10003293_pt1 | contig 10625 bp, 4 predicted proteins | sample 41420metaG_FD_202090 | JGI IMG/M metagenome (GOLD analysis project Ga0265325, IMG submission 202090) | Rhizosphere microbial communities from Carex aquatilis grown in University of Washington, Seatle, WA, United States - 4-14-20 metaG | ecosystem: Host-associated > Plants > Roots > Rhizosphere >...
CCTCGCCGCCGATCATGGTGCGAAGGATATGGGAACGGTGACCTTCACCGGCACTGGCAAAGCCAACTGGTCCGCCAGCACGGGTGGGGTCAACGTCTTCTATCATCCCAGCAGTTATGCGTCGCCCACATCGTTCAGTTCGCACGTGACGCTGCATTCCGGCTCCAAACTCACTTCCTACATGACGGTGGACACCGCAACGGATTTGCAGAACGTCAATAGCAATTTGAAGGGCGTTTACGCACTGAATGCGAACATCGGTGCCACCAGCCTGACGAGTTTTGTGCCGATTGGCCTGGACAGCTACGGCAGTGTCGCCAATTCCAGCAACGGCTTCACTGGCGTTTTCGACGGTCAGAACCACACGATCGACAAGCTGAAGATTACCACAACGAGCGCCAGCACCTTCGCCTATACGGGCTTGTTCGGTTATGTCGGCGCAGGCGGCATTGTGCGCAATGTCGGCCTCACCAACGTAACGATCAACGACACGGGTTCCGGCCACATTATCGGCGCGCTGGTCGGCAAGAATATGGGAACGGTGTCGAACAGCTATTCGACCGGCTCCGCGAAATCCGCCGGCAGCTTTATTGGCGGACTTGTCGGGAGCAATCGCGGCACGATCACTTCGTCGCATTCCTCCGTGACGGTCACAGACAACGACAGCGCGGGTGCCGGATTCCTCTACCTCGGCGGATTAGTTGAATATAATGCGGGGACGATTTCCAATTCCTACGCGTCCGGTGCCGTTTCGGAAGCCAATTCCGGCAGTGCCGACGATGATGTCGGCGGCTTGGTCGGCTGGAATGACGGCGGCAATATCAGTGGCTCGCATGCTACCGGCACGGTCACTGCAAACGGGGACTTCAATGACGTCGGCGGGTTGGCTGGCCGCAGCGGCTATACCGGCACCAGCACGATTTCTTCATCCTACGCCTCTGGAAACGTCAGCGGCGGAGGCTATATGGCGAACGTGGGCGGACTGGTAGGCGCGGTCACTCAAATCAGCAGCATTACAGGTTCGCACGCAACCGGTAATGTCACGGGCAGCGGGCACTATGCCTTTGTCGGTGGCTTGGTCGGCGATGTCACGGACACCGGTACCATTTCGAGCAGCTACGCCACCGGCTCCGTAACCGGCGGCCCAGACAGCTACGACGGCGGGCTTGTCGGGTCCGACTTGATTGGTACGGTTACCGGCAGTACCGCGAGCGGTGCCGTAAATGGCGGCACTGGCAGCTGCACCGGAGCCTTAATCGGGTACCCGAATACAAATCAGGCCGGCTGCGAGTAAGACGGTGTGTTCTAAAGCTTCGCCTGCCTTAAGCGCAGCGCGTTGGCGATCACCGAGACCGAGCTGAAGCTCATCGCCGCAGCCGCGATCATCGGCGACAGCAGCCAGCCGGTGGACGGATAGAGCACACCCGCCGCCAGCGGAATGCCGATCGCGTTGTAGACGAAGGCGAAGAACAGGTTCTGTTTCATGTTGCGCACGGCGGCTCGGGCGAGTTTTCGCGCGCGTAACAGGGCGCTGAGGTCGCCCTTGAGCAGCGTCAGCCCGGCGGTTTCTATAGCGGCGTCCGAGCCGCTGCCCATGGCGATGGAAACGTCGGCGGCAGCCAGCGCCGGGGCGTCGTTCACGCCGTCGCCTGCGAAGGCAACCACGCGGCCCTCCCGCTTCAGACGGTTGACGAGCTCCGTCTTGCCTTCGGGCGACAGGCCTGCGGCGAACTTCTCCAGCCCCGCTTCGCGCGCGATGACCGCGGCAGTGGCCTCGGCATCGCCGGTCGCCATGGTGATCGCCAGCCCGTCGTGGGCCAGTGCTGCGAGCAAGGCTTTCGCGTTCGCCTTCAGCGGGTCTTTGGCGGCGACCAAGCCCACAGCCTTGCCGTTCAGCGCCACGAAGATCGCCGTTGCGCCGTCGGCGCGCAGCTTTTCGGCGTCTTGGGCGAGCGCAGACGTGTCGATGTTCCGGCTCTTCAGGAATTCCGCGCTGCCGACAAGCGCTGGTGCGCCGCCGACATTGCCCTGCAATCCCTGTCCCGTAAGGCTGACGAAATCGGTCACCTCAGGCAGCGTCAGCGATTTGTCTTTGGCGCCTTCCACAATGGCGTGGGCGAGGGGATGGGCGCTTTTGCTTTCCAGTGCGGCCGCGACGGCAAGCACGTCGTCTTCACGCGTGCCGGAGGCGGCGTGCACCGCGGCCAGCTTCGGCTTTCCTTCGGTTACCGTTCCTGTCTTGTCGATGATGAGCACATCCGCCTTGGCGAACAGCTCCAGCGACGTTGCATTGCGGACAAGCACGCCGGACTGCGCGCCCTTGCCGACAGCCACCATCACCGACATCGGCGTCGCCAGTCCCAGCGCACAAGGGCAGGCGACGATCAGCACGGAAACCGCGGCAATTAGCGCGTAATCGAACGAGAACCCCGCCACGAGCCATACGATGAACGCCAGCACCGCCACCGCCACCACGACGGGCACGAACCAGGCGGCGACGGCGTCGGCCAAGCCCTGCGTCGGCGCGCGGCTGCGCTGGGCTTCGGCGACCAGCGCGACGATCTTCGCGAGCATCGTGTCGGCACCTACGCGCGTGGCGCGGATGACGAATGCGCCTTGGCCGTTCAGCGTTCCACCGGTCACCCTGTCGCCGGGGGCTTTCGCCACTGGGATTGACTCACCGGAGATCATGGATTCGTCGACGGCGCTTTCGCCATCGATCAACTCACCGTCGGTCGGCACGGATTCACCCGGCCGCACCTGCAATTCGTCGCCGACCTGGACTTCCGAGAGCGGCACGTCTTGTGTTCCCTGCGCCGTGCGGCGTCGCGCGGTCTTGGGCGAAAGGTCGAGCAGGGCACGCACGGCCGCGCCTGTGTGAGCGCGCGCGCGCAGCTCCAGCACCTGACCCATTAGCACCAAGGTCACAATAACGGCCGCAGCTTCGAAATAGACCGGCGGCGCGCCATTCATGCCGAGATAGGCGGCGGGGATCATGGCCGGAAACAGCAGCGCGAAAAGGCTGTAGAAAAACGCCACGCCGACACCCAATCCGATCAGTGTGAACATATTGGCGTGGCCAGCGACGGCGCCTTTCCAGCCGCGCACGAAGAACGGCCAAGCTGCCCACAAAACCACCGGCAGCGTGAGTGCGGCTTCGATCCATTCGCGCAGCACCGGGGAAACCGCCGCGTCGAACTTGCCCGTTTCGCCCAGCATCGCAAGCACAAAAGCCGGGAGGGCCAGTGCCAGGGAAACCTTGAAGCGGTTCGCCATGTCTCGATATTCGCCGTTGTCGTGCGCCGCGGCGGGATCGAGAGGCTCCAGCGCCATCCCGCAGATCGGACACGCGCCCGGGCCGACCTGCTTCACCTCGGGATGCATCGGGCAAGTGTATATGACGCCCGCCGCTTCCTTTTCGCCCCCGCGGGGCGAGGCAGAGGGGGCTGCCAAATATTTCCCCGGCTCCGCCTCGAACTTCGCTTTGCAGCCGGCGCAACAGAAGAAATACTCCGTACCCTGATAAGTGACCACATTGCCATTGGACCGCGCCAGGAACTTGTTGGGTGTCATTTTGCAGACGGGGTCATTGCCCAGATATTTCAGAGGATCGGCCTCAAACTTCGCCTTGCATCCCGCCGAGCAGAAGAACACGTCGCGCCCGTTGCGCGTGACGACGTTGCCCTTGGCGCGGGCGGTATCGGGATCGGGCGCCATACCGCAAACGGGATCGTAGGCTTTGGCGGGTGCGTTATTTTCCATAGCGGCCGAACAGCTCCACAAGTTCCGAGAATTTCTGTTTCTGATCTTTTGCATTGCCGCTCTTGATGGCGTGGGCGACGCAATGGGCGGCATGGCCTTTTAGGACTTCCGCCTCGACGCGCCTTAGCGCTGCTTTGATCGCCTGCACCTGGTTGAGGATGTCGATGCAGTAGCGCTCTTCCTCGACCATGCGCGCGACACCGCGCACCTGGCCTTCGATGCGGGCGAGGCGGGAGAGAAGTTTCGGTTCGGTTTTGAGCAAGGTACCCTCCTGGGGTATATACCGGGGGAGGGTATAGCGACATGCATGAGGAGGCGCAACCGGGCTGATTGTGGTGATGCACTCCAGCGATACTTGATACTAACCCTGGTCGTCTTGGCCGGGCTTGACCCGGCCATCCAGTGGCGAGCGTCTGCGAGCCGAAAGAAAGGCTGGATGGCCGCCTCAAGGGCGGCCATGACGAAATGAGTCTCGGATTGGATTGACATCAGATATGCCGAAAGCGGGCCTGCACAGCTGCGCAAGTCCGCTTCGACGCAAAGCTATGGCAGGCGAGCAGAAACCGGCCATCGCCGGCGATCGACAAGCACCTTTGCTTTTCCTCAGGCCTTACAGATCATGCGTCTTGCGCCTGGCGCACCTCTCTTGGAGCAGGTGCGCGACCCACCTTCGCCTGAAGCTGTGGCAGGCGGCGGCTCGGCATGATCCTTTTGGATGCACGCGAGGCATGGCATCCAAACCTTGTATGAATTCGCGTCGTGGCGGATCCAGACTTTCGCGAAAAGCCCTTCGCCGCTCGATTGGCCGGCTGTCTCCTGTTTTTCAAAGACCACGGAGACGATGTGGGAAACGAACAACGAACCTTCAAGGCCTGCGGCGATCACAAAACATGACAAACCCGAGACGCATTATCACGCGCGAATGAACGGTCGCTTTGCGGCAGACGCGGAAGTTCCTCTGCCGCACATAGTATCGCAGAATTGCGCTCTACTTGATCCAGGGAGCGAGCACGGCCACCACAGCGACCGCCAATGATACAGGAATGACGACAGAACCAAACTTCGCAAGCCCTATCGTCGCCGACCGATACGACACCGTCACGAATTCCCGCATAGCAGCGAGATTCGCTTTTCTAATCGGTGGTAATAGCCAGCTTACAATGTTTCCCAGCATAAGCGCGGGTACAAGTGTCGTGAACATGCTCGACACGATTATCAACCCACTAGCGATGCCCTCTGGCTGCGTCTGCTTCGGGTGAACCAGAACATATGCCGCGTCCATTAGCACGATGCTCGCGAGCATCAACGGTAACCAAAATGTGACCCAAAACACCAATTCAGTCAGTTTTACCCAAGCCGGGAGCTTGGCCTTGTACTGCTGCCATTCTTGGCCACTCTGGGTTTTCCGGCGGTACTGCAAATAGCGCTTTAGGACCAAGCGCGCGACCAGCCATGTTGTTAGGGCCGTGAATGCTGCGGTTGCCGTGTTCATGTACTCCCCCTTAGGCCGATCTTAGCAACCAACGCCTTTCCCACAATGTCCGAAGTTGGTGCAAAGCCGACATTCCGACTGCGGCCCAGCGTACAACTTACTCCGCTGGAATGGCCTCGCGCCGTTCGTCTCTCAGCGGTTACGCCAGCCGGCTTATCATCTCTTTCGGCACCACCTGCCAGAAACGCGGCGGCTCGACGAGACGCGGGGCGTCAGAACGGGCGGTGACGCAGCTCGGGCATACGCTCGGCGATGAGCATCAGGAGCATTACGCCGAGCGGGATGGCAAGGGCCATTCCTATTCTGTGGTCGCCTACGGCGGCACCGATGCCCCAGCCGATGGCGAATCCTACGCCCATCGTGCCGACCACTTTCATCAGGGACCGGACCGGACGCGTACCGATCACCGCAATGGTGGCCAATGCCCCGACGGCCGCGCCGACGACCATTGCGACCGCCAGCGCGTCGGTCAGATACGCGGCCAGCCAGCCTGCCAATGATCCGACCGCCATCGCGCCAGCCACCTTTAAGACGGAATGGACAGGGCGTGTGCCGAACAGGACGATGGTGGCCAGAACACCAATCGCCCCTCCCGAGGCCATGGCGATGGCTGCCTCGCCGGTTATCGAGGCAATCAGCCAGCCCGCCAACGATCCGATCGCCATCGCGATAAGCCACTTCATTTCGCTCTCCCCGGAATGTGCGCGACTTGAACGCGCATCATAGTCGATTCAGTCGTGCAAAAGAAGCAAAGGTCCGATGTTTCGCCGGGACCGATGTTTACCTCACGGACCGATAGCCAACTGCAGCTTACTCCGCCGGAATGGCCGCGCGGCGTTCGTCTTTCAGCGGATAGACCAGCCGGCCGATCATCTCTTTCGGCACCACCTGCCAGAAGCGCGGCAGTTCAACGTCCCATTGCGCTAGAAGTTCGGTCGCGAACACCGAGCCGGTCTCGGCGCGATGTTCCTCGATCATCTCGCGCAGCACATTCTGCCAATGCGCGGTCTCCACGCGCTGATACTCCACGCTGTCGGCATTGAGGTGCTCGGTGAACAGGCCATCGGCGTCGTAGACGAAGGCCATGCCGCCGGTCATGCCTGCCGCAAAATTGTCGCCGATGGCGCCGAGGATGGCGACCGTGCCGCCCGTCATGTATTCGCAGCCGTTGGAGCCGCAGCCCTCCACCACCGCCAGCGCGCCGGAATTGCGCACGGCAAAGCGCTCACCCGCCTGTCCGGCCGCGAACAGCTTGCCCGCCGTCGCCCCGTACAGAACGGTGTTGCCGATGATCGTGTTGTCGCGCGCCGCGAAGCTGACCGAGGTCATCGGCCTCAGCGTGATCGTCGCGCCGGATAGCCCCTTGCCGACATAGTCGTTAGAGTCGCCGAACACTTCGATCTTCACGCCCTGCACCGCGAAGGCGCCGAGCGATTGGCCGCACGATCCGCGCAAGCGCAGCGTCAGATGGCCCGGCGGCAATCCCGTCATGCCCCATTTGCGCACGATGCGCGAAGAGAGGCGCGTACCGATGGAGCGCATCGTGTTGCGCACATTGTAGGTGAGTTGCATCTTTTCGCCGTGACCGAGAAACGCCGCCGCGTCCGCCTCGATCTTCTGGGTGTCCAGCGTGTCGGGTACCTCGTTGCGGCCCTTCTGCGTCGAATAGCGCGCGTGATTGCCCGGATCGGCCTGCACCAGAAGCGGATTGAGGTCGAGGTCGTCCAGTTCCTCGGCACCGCGGCTGATCTGGCAGAGCAGGTCGGTGCGGCCGATCACGTCCTCAAGCTTGCGGAAGCCGAGCGCGCCCAGGATTTCGCGCACCTCTTCGGCGATGAAGCTGAACAGGTTGACCACCTTCTCAGGCGTGCCGGTGAATTTCGCGCGCAGCTTTTCGTTCTGGGTGCAGACGCCGACCGGGCAGGTGTTGGAATGGCACTGGCGCACCATGATGCAGCCCATGGCGACCAGCGCCGTCGTGCCGATGCCGAATTCCTCCGCGCCCATCATCGCTGCCATCACGATATCGCGCCCGGTGCGCAGCCCGCCGTCGGTACGCAGCGTCACGCGGTGGCGCAGATTGTTCAGCGTCAGGATCTGGTTGGTCTCGGTGAGGCCCATTTCCCACGGCACGCCCGCGTACTTGATGGACGATTGCGGCGAGGCGCCGGTGCCGCCATTGTGACCCGCGATCAGGATCACGTCGGCCTTGGCCTTCGCCACACCGGCCGCGATGGTGCCGATGCCGGTGGCAGACACCAGCTTGACGCAGACGCGCGCCTCCGGATTGATCTGCTTCAGATCGTAGATCAGCTGCGCCAAATCCTCGATCGAATAGATGTCGTGATGCGGCGGCGGCGAGATCAGCATCACGCCAGGCGTCGAATGGCGCAGCTTGGCGATCATCTCCGTCACTTTGAAGCCGGGCAGTTGCCCGCCTTCGCCGGGCTTGGCGCCCTGGGCGACCTTGATCTCCAACTCGCGGCACTGGTTGAGATACTCGGCCGTCACGCCGAAGCGGCCCGACGCCACCTGCTTGATCGCCGAGTTCGCGTTGTCGCCGTTCGGCTTGGGCTTGAAGCGGATCGGGTCCTCGCCGCCTTCGCCGGAATCGGATTTCGCGCCGATGCGGTTCATGGCGATGTTGAGGGCTTCGTGTGCTTCCGGCCCCAGTGCGCCCAGGCTCATGCCCGGCGTCACGAAGCGCTTGCGGATTTCGGTGATGGATTCCACTTCCTCCAGCGGCACGGCAGGCTGGCTGGAGCGGAAATCCATCAGATGGCGCAGCGAAATCGGCGGCAGGGCACGCACGCCGTCCGAATAGCGCTTGTAGGTCGAATAGGATTCGTTGGTCACCGCGGTTTGCAGCAGATGGATCAAGTCCGCCCGATTGGCGTGGGTCTCGCCGCTTTGGCGTGCCTTGTAGAAGCCGCCGATGGGCAGTGCGATGGCATCCTCGCCGAAGGCGCGCGCGTGCAGGCGGGCGACCTTCTTGGCGATGCCGGAAAGCCCGATGCCGGAAATGCGGCTCGGCATGCCGGGGAAAATGTCGGCGACCATCGAGCGCGACAGCCCCACAGCCTCGAAATTGTAGGCGCCGCGATAGGAGGAGAGCACCGAGATGCCCATCTTGGACATGATCTTGAGCAGACCGGCGCTCACCGAATCCAGATAGCGCTTGACGCAAATGCCCAGCGCCTGCTTGCCGAACAGGCCGCGCGCGTGGCGGTCGGCGATGCATTCCTGCGCCAGATAGGCGTTGACGGTGGTCGCGCCCACGCCGATCAGCGCCGCGAAATAATGTGTATCCAGGCACTCGGCCGAGCGCACGTTGATCGAAGTGTAGGTGCGCAGGCCGCGGCGCACCAGATGCGAATGCACCGCGCCGGTCGCCAGGATCATCGGGATCGCCGCCATGTCCGCCGAGATGCGCTCGTCGGTCAGGATCAGGTGGTTGTAGCCCTCGCGCACCGCATCTTCGGCCTCGGTACGGATGCGGTCGATGGCGGCCGCAAGCGCGCCGTCGCGCGGGCCGCCTTCGGGGGCCGGGAAAACGCAGTCGATCTCGTAGAAGCGGCCCTCGATATGCTCCTTCAGGCGCGCGAACATGCCGGTGGATATGACCGGGCTTTCGAGCACGAAGACTTCCGTCTGTTTTTGATCCTGCACCAGCACGTTGCCGAGATTGCGAAAGCGCGTTTTCAGGCTCATCACGCGTTCTTCGCGCAATGGATCGATCGGCGGATTGGTGACCTGGCTGAAATTCTGCCGGAAATAGTGCGACAGCGGGCGATACTGATCCGACAGCACGGCGAGCGGCGTGTCGTCGCCCATCGAGCCGATCGGCTCTTTGCCGTCCTCCACCATCGGATGAAGGATGACCTCCAGGTCCTCGTTGGTGTAACCCGCCGCCATTTGCCGGCGCCTGAGCGCATTGCGCTCGGGATAAAGCCGCGGTTCGTCGCCCGGCCCGATGATGGGCTGCAGATCGACGATATTCTTCGTCCATTCTTCGTAGGGGTATTGCCCGGCGAGGCGGTCCTTGATCTTACGGTCCTCGTAGAAGACGCCTTCCTTCAGATCGAGCGCGATCATCTGGCCGGGTCCGACGCGACCCTTGCGCGTGATGGAAGTCTCGTTGAGCACGACCATGCCGGTTTCGGAGCCGACGAACAGCAGTCCGTCGTCGGTCACCGCGTAGCGCATCGGGCGCAGCCCGTTGCGGTCCATGCCCGCAATCACCCAGCGCCCATCCGTGGCGGCCAGCGCCGCTGGGCCGTCCCACGGTTCCATCACGGCGTTGGCATAGGAGTACATGGCGCGGTGGCTGTCCGGCATGGTGGAAGCCTGCTTCGACCAGGCTTCGGGGACGAGGATAGTCTTTGCCAGCGGCGCCTCGCGGCCGGCGCGCACCAGCACCTCGAACACCGCGTCGAGCGCCGCGGAATCGGAGCCGCCGGGCTGGATGATCGGTTTGATGTCCTCGCCCGACGCGCCGAACAACTCCGAGGCCATCTTGACCTCGTGGTTCTTCATCCAGTTGACGTTGCCCTTCAGCGTGTTGATCTCGCCGTTGTGCGCCAGCATGCGGAAGGGTTGGGCCAGCCGCCAAGTCGGGAAGGTGTTGGTGGAATAGCGCTGATGGAAGATCGCGAAGGCGGAGACGAAGCGCTCGTCCTTCAGGTCGGGATAGAAGTTCGACAGCTGCTCGGCCAGGAACATGCCTTTGTAGATCAGCGAGCGCGTCGATAGCGAGCAGACGTAGAAATCCTGGATAGAGGCCTCGCGAACGCCCTTTTCGATACGCCGCCGGCAGAGATAGAGCCGCCGGTCGAGGGTTTCGAGATCCTCATTGTCGCCGGCATCGAACATGATCTGCTCGATCTCGGGGCGCGTGGCGTTGGCCTTCTCGCCGATGATGGAGATGTCCACCGGCACCTGCCGCCAGCCATAGATATAAAAGCCGGAGCGCAGGATCTCGGACTCGACGATGGTGCGGCAGGTTTCCTGCGCGCCGTAGTCGGTGCGTGGCAGGAAAATCTGGCCCACCGCGATGCGCGACGAACGCAGGCTATGGCCGGTCTGCTGCACCTGGGCGCGAAAGAAATCCTGCGAAACTTCGAGGTGGATGCCAGCGCCGTCGCCGGTCTTCCCGTCGGCGTCCACCGCACCGCGGTGCCACACCGATTTCAACGCTTCGATGGCGCGCACCACGACTTCGCGCCGCGGCTTGCCGTCGATGGCCGCGACCAGGCCGACGCCGCACGCATCGTGCTCCTGGTCGGGGGAATAGGCGTGGTTTTCTTCGAGCTTACGGGCGTTGGCGATGTAGCGTCGGACCTCTCCCTCTCCCCCGTCTTTCGGGGGAGAG
>Ga0265325_10003294_pt1 | contig 10624 bp, 8 predicted proteins | sample 41420metaG_FD_202090 | JGI IMG/M metagenome (GOLD analysis project Ga0265325, IMG submission 202090) | Rhizosphere microbial communities from Carex aquatilis grown in University of Washington, Seatle, WA, United States - 4-14-20 metaG | ecosystem: Host-associated > Plants > Roots > Rhizosphere >...
CTTGGCGAGTTCTTCCAAGTAGCCGCGCACCAACCTGACGCGCTTTTTCACTTCAATCGATTCACTGAGGCGCTCAAGGATGCGCTGCCGCAAAATTTGGTTGAGCTACTAGCGCTGTCGCTTTCGAAATGGAGTGGCAACGACTACGAACGGGTGCAGCATGAGCGCCTGGCGCTGAAGTTCAATCTTTCCGAGGAGTGGATCCGGGATATCGAGCGTTTGGATCCTGATCATGCAACGCATTTGAGTGACGAAGAAAAGGCGGTGCAAAGATTGGCGCTTGCAATGGCGAAGACACAAGGCCGTGATGCATACGACTCGGCTCAAGCTTACCGGAAAATGTGTGAACCTCAGCGGCTCGTAGCTGTGATGCTCACCGTCGGCCGTTACCTTGCGCATTCGGCGATTTGCAACACGCTACGATTTTCGCCACCTGTTGCGTCTCCTCTGAGTGCTCCACCGTGAACGAGCCAATCTGGATTCGTGAAAGCGACATCCGCCTGTCCATGGCTGAATCAATTGGCCTTCTGCGTTCGGCAATGACGCGGCAAGCGCTCGGTCAGGCCGTGAACATGGGCAAGACACACGCCCAATGGTCGGGCGGCAACATGCACGCCATCGGAGCGGTTTTCGCCGATCGCGGTGTTTTGGGCATCAAGGCCTGGGCGCACACGCCAAAGGGCGCAACGCCACTTGAGCTTTTGTGGGACGCGGAGACCGGAAAGTTCCTAGCCATCATAGAGGCCTTTGCGATGGGCCAGTTGCGCACTGCGGGGATGGCGGGTCTGGCGACAGATTTGCTCGCGGCCGAGCGCGCCGACCGGATGACAATTTGCGGAACCGGCAAGCAGGCAATGGCGCAGGTGGCGGCAATCAAGGCCGTGCGCCCGCTTAAGAGCGTGCGGATATACGGCCGTGACCCAGCAAAGCGCGCCGCGTTTGCCGAGCGCGTGAAGAGTGAACTAAATCTGAGCACGGAGGGCTTTGACGATGTACGTGAAGCTGTCAAGGCGACGCCAATAGTCACGCTGATCACTCGCGCGGTGGATCCTTTTCTTTCGGAGGATGCACCGTCGCGGGGCTGCCACATTAACGCAATGGGGGCGATCACGCCCGAGCGCAAAGAATTTGAGCCGGAACTTTTGAATCGCTGTGCAGTTGTCGCCGTCGACAGCATTGAGCAGGCAAAAGAACTTTCGTCAGAGTTGATCGGCGCCTGGGGTGACGATTTTGTGCGACCAAATTTGCACGAGATCAGCGAGTTGGTTGCCACGAAGTCGGGACGGCCTTCTGGCGCGGATTTAACGCTTTTCAAGTCCCTAGGGGTTGGTATTGCCGACTTAGCTTTGGCCGAGGAAATATATCGTCGGGCGCGAGAACGGGGTTTTGGCCTGCCGCTGCCACAACCGGCGCCGGTTCCGCTGGTTTTTTCGAACTAGAAAGGATTACCGAGATGGACGAATCTGGCGTGAATTTCGCAGAAGTGGATCCCTCGCAGCCCAGTGAGAATGCCTTCTGGGAACCCGTCACCATTCGGCGCAATGAAATTGAGCGAGAAGCGGAGCGATTGCTCTCGCTCAATGTTGCCGATCCGATCGAACGCCAAGTCCGTCTTGTCCATCCGATGGCCTGCAGCCGCGGACAAGGTCTTGCGCCTGGTATTGAGGTACGACTATCCGCACTCAAACCCGGCGAAAAAACAAAACCTTACCGCCACAACGCGACGGAGGTTGGTTTCTGCATTGAAGGCAGCGGTCGCGCACATCTTGGCGGCAAATCCTTTGACTTCGACCGCTACGATGTTTGGAACGTTCCATCATGGACAGAGATTAGCTACGAGAACACGTCCCGCAAGCCGCAGGTACGGCTAAATTATTCTAACGCAGCACTCTTGCGGCTTCTGAATGTTCACCTTGTCGAAAACAAGAAAACGACTGGTATTGTCGACGTCAAACAGGAAATTGCTGCGAAACCGGCTTCGGACGTGTCGGTCAAAATTCGCGATCTGTTTCAGATACCAGAGGAAGATGTCTGGCTCATGAGCTATGAGCGGCTGATTAACCCGCCTGCGGTGGAGTCCCGTTCACACCATTGGAAATGGAATCTCGTCAAGACCGAGCTCGACAAACTGACAGCTTTAGGCTCCGCCTATCGTGGGCGACGCCTCTATTTGCTCTTCAATCCGCTGACAGGGCGCACAAACGGTACGACCCCAAGCTTCTTCGCAACAATGACGGTTCGGCCACCAAACATCATCGACCGGCCCCACCGCCATGCATCTGCGGCCATCAATTACTACTTTAGCGGTGCGGGTTACAGCCGGGTTGCTGGAAAACACTATGAGTGGGCGGCCGGTGATCTGATGCTTTCGGCCCCGGGTTGGGCCATCCACAACCACGCGTCGCATAATCAAGGACCAGTTTATGAACTTACGATCCAGGACCAGCCGTTCCATATTTGGCAGGAGTCATTGTTGTGGCAGGAAAGCCTGGCTGCGCCGCCATCGCTTTTGGGTGCGCAAGTAGGCTTTGAAACGAACCGCGGAGAACTCATCGGGTCATGAGCGCAGATCTTTCATGGTTGAAAGGATCGATTCCGCCACTGATCACGCCGTTTCGCGATGGCGTGGTTGACTTCGAGACTTATGGTCGTCTTATCGATGCTCAGATCGCTGGGGGCAGTCACGGTATCCTGGTCAACGGCACAACCGCCGAACCCAGTACGTTAACGGTCGACGAACGCAACGAACTCGTAGCCTTTGCCGTTAAGCGTGCGCGGCAAGCCATTCCTGTCGTGGCGGCAACGGGTTCGCAGTCTCTAGCCGAGACGCTCGTCCTCTCAAAATTCGCGGAACGTGCCGGCGCCGATGCGCAGCTAATCGTTACGCCTTACTACATCAAACCGCCACAGCGCGGTCTCGCAAACTACTTCATCGAAGTCATTTCGGGTCTAAACACACCGGCAATGGTCTACCACATTCCCGGACGCGCAGGCGTCTCCATGGACGTCCCGACGTTCGCATCGATAAAGCAGCGATGCGAAAATTTGGTCGGCGTAAAGCACGCCTCAACCGATATGGCATTCGTCACCGAATTGCTCACCACGATGGGCCATGATTTTCGCGTATTTGTCGGGCTGGAAGAGCTATGCCTGCCGATGATGGCGGTCGGCGCGGTCGGAATGATGAATGCTGTTGGCAATCTGGCGCCGAGTCGTGTCGTGGCGCTCTCGAATAAAGTTGAGGCCGGAGACCTTCGTGGCGCAAAAAGCATTCATTTCGAGCTTTTCGAAATTTCCAAAGCAATCTTCTTTGATACCAATCCTATTCCGCTAAAATATATGATGAAGCGCATTGGTCTCATCCCGAACAACGAGCACCGCTCGCCGATGTCTCCAGCGTCGGAGTCTCTGGAGCGACGGCTCGACGCCGTTCTTAGAGCGACCGGCATGCTTGGAGAAACCGAATGACGGAGCTGGCTCGGAACTGGACAACAAACGGCACACATCGGGTTCCATACTGGCTCTACACCGATCCAGAAATCTATGTGCAAGAGCAGAGAAAAATTTTCGAAGGAAAATCTTGGAATTTTGTTGGGCTCGAAGCGGAAATTCCGAAAGAGGGCGATTTTAAACGTTCCAATGTCGGTGAAACATCCGTTATCGTCGCCCGCGACAGGGATGGAGCGATACATGTGTTGCGCAATCAATGCGCGCATCGTGGCCTGCAGGTCTGCCGTCAGGAGTACGGTTCGGCCCGCGCGTTGCAGTGTCCTTATCACCAGTGGACTTACCGCCTAAACGGCGACCTATCGGGTGTTCCGTTCATGAAGGGCGTGGACGGCCATGGTGGTATGCCCGACGACTTCGATCGCCGCGATCATGGTCTCAAAAAGTTAGCTGTCGCGAGACGGAACGGCGCGATCTTCGCTAGTTTCGCGCCGGACGTCGAACCCCTCGAAGATTTTCTCGGCGAGAAGATGTTGAAACTATTTGACCGCGTCTTCAACGGAAAGCCACTTCGGATCCTGGGCGTTTCGCGCCAGCGAATACCCGCGAACTGGAAACTGATGTTTGAAAACATCAAGGATCCTTATCACGCCAGCGTCTTGCACGTGTTTCTCGTTACGTTTGGGCTGTTTCGAGTGGACAACCCCTCGAGAACGGAAATGGACGCGACCGGAAGGCACAGTGCCCTGGTTTCGCGACGCGGTGGTGATCGCACCGCCAGCGTCGCCACTCAGGAAACGGCGTCGTTCCGCGAGAAGCTGGAGTTAAGGGATCCGCGCCTGCTCGACATCGTCAAGGAGTTTCCCGATCCCGCCACTGTTGTGATGCAGACCATCTGGCCAAATCTCATTGTGCAGCAGCAGGCCAACACACTTGCGACGCGACAGATTGTGCCGGCAGGCCCCGAAGCATTCGATCTCAACTGGACGTTTTTCGGCTACGAAGACGATGATGAATCGATGCGGGCGCGGCGTTTGCGTCACGCTAACCTGATGGGTCCTGCGGGATTGGTTTCGCTCGACGACAGTGAAGTGATGGACCTCGCGCAGCGTGGAATCCACTGCGACAATACAGGCAATGCTGTAGTGGAGATGGGTGGTCATGGGACCGAGGACCACGATCACATCGTCACCGAAACGGCGATCCGAGCCTTCTATTCCTACTATCGCAATGTCATGGGACTGTGATGGAGCTCTTGGCCGAGGTGGAGGCGCTCTACGCCCGTTACGCCGAATTGCTGGACGAAGGTCCGCTCGCGCAATGGCCCTCGCTTTTTGTTGAAGAGGGAAGTTATCGCGCAGTAACGCGCGAGAATGTTGATCGCGGTTGGCCCCTTGCGCTTATGCTCTGCGAATCACGCGCCTCGATGGAGGACCGGGTCTATGCCATCGAAAATCTTGTTCTAACAATTCCGCGCCGTGTGAGGCACGTCGTGTCGGGTCTGACCATAAAAGAGGAGGCCATGAGGTTCATCGTGAGCGCCAATTTTGTCATGTTCGAAACGCTTGAAGGTGGATCGACCACCTGCTTCTCCGCAGGTCGCTATCGTGACGTCCTGGTGCGAGATAGCGAGGGTGCGATAAAATTTCTGGACAAGACATCCATCGCCGATGCTGCCCTCATCAGCAACTCGCTCGTCATTCCGTTGTAATTGTTGCACCAAAAAGGTCAGGGCTACGAGACGATGACCATGACTGAATCAATTGACGCTTGCGGGTGCGTGGACGCTTTCAAGAAATGTTCCGATGTTTGAATAACTCGATGGGAAATTTGAGAGCAAAGCCGGGCTCGTTACCGACGGCGCGAGTGGCATCGATCGCGCGTGCTTGCGATCACTTGCCCGGGAGGGCGCATCAGTGGTTCTGACGAAAAATCCGGACAGAATGAAGCAGAAGTCATCCCCGCTATCATAGAATTTTGGATCAAATTCAACGCTCGCTTGTGCTAAGGCGCCCATGATCACGTCCATCATCTGGCTGCCTGCGTCACTGCTCGCGGGCCTTTTTCAGGCTTGGCGAACTGCCGTCCAACAGCGACTGCGCGCTGATCTGACAGTCAGTGGCGCTAGCCTGGTTCGCTATTTGTATGGGCTACCCGTGGCGGTGGTGCTTCTCATCATCTACGCGATTGCGCGCGGGTGGTCTGCGCCGAGGTTGGATCTATGGTTTTTCCTGTTGGCTGGGGTTGGAGGATTGACGCAAATTTTAGCGACCAATCTTCTCATCATGGCCTTCGGTTATCGGAACTTTGTCGTAGGCACGGCTTTTTCAAAAACCGAGGCAGTGCAAGCCGCAGTGTTTGCTCGAGTAGCGTTTGGCGAACATCTTTCGGCGCTTGCCCAGACGGGAGTCGGATTGGGCGTCGCGGGCGTCTTGGTTCTCGCGTTAGGTTCACAGCGCTTTCATGTCCGCGAAATCGTACGCTCATTGAGACATCCGGCGGCGCTTTGCGGACTCGGAGCCGGTGCGCTCTTTGCCGCTACAGGGCTTCTGATTAAGCGAGCAACGGTCGAAGTTCAGCTCCCTGATCCGGTCTCGGAAGCGCTCGTTACTCTTGCTTTTGTGATGCTGCTACAGATTATCATGCATGGAAGCTACATTGCATGGCGCGAACCCGAGACTTTGCGCCGGGTTGCGGCGACTTGGAAGACGTCATCGCAAGTCGGAATTCTTGCAGGACTAGGATCGGCGTGTTGGTTCACTGGTTTTGCCGCGGCGCCGGTGGCATTAGTGCGCGTTGTCGGGCAGGTCGAGGTGATTTTCACTCTAGCTTTCGCGAGGCTGTACTTGCGGGAAAGAATCCGTCCGCTTGATGCGCTCGGCTTGGGACTCGTCAGTGGTGGCGTTGTGCTCGCCCTTCTAGGAGGTTGGCTCAAGTCGTAGTTCGGTGTTGTCAGTTCGGGCGCGCTGATTGCGCAATATGGCGTCGCAAATCCCACCGCGTCGCTAGATTGACCACCGATCCCGTCTAGGTCGTTTCCGCCATGATTCTGTTCGGCCAAATTGTCGTCATCATCTTGCTGCTCGGCATCCTCGCGCTGCGCTGACTCCGTCCCGACTCTTGGACGCAAACGCGCACGCCTATTTCGCGAGGAACCGAACGATTGCATCGCCGACCAGGTCTGGCTGCTCGAGATGCAGGAAGTGCCCTGCGTTCTCGACCAGTACACGCTCGAAGCTGCCGGTGAACTGCGTCTCCATCCCGTCGCTGAGATAGGCGCCAATGCAGCCGTCATTCAGACCGTGCAAATAGAGCGCAGGCGCTGCGATCGGGCCACTTGCCTTTGCTGCCATGGGTGCCCATTCCGGCTTGATCGCCGTTGGTGAGAAGACTTGGCGATAATAGGCCAGTGTCTGTTCGACGACGCCCGGCATCGCGAACATTTCTTTGAGTGCCGCCCGTTCTGTCTCCGGAAGGGAATACCCCGGTGACCAGTCCGCCCACAACCGGTCGATGAATGCGAAGTCGTTCATGGCTACAGCCGCCTCGGCGAACGGCAGCTGAAAGTAAAACATGTACCAGCTCCGACGCTGCTGATCCCCATCCGTGATGAAAGCGTTGAGCAATTGTGGTCCGTAGGGAACCGACATCGTAACGAGCTTTTCGACGCGTTCGGGTGAGAGAGTTGCGGCTGCATAGGCCGCGGTTGCGCCCCAATCGTGCCCGATCACTACGGCCTTTTCGTAACCCAGCGCAGTAATCAGCGCGACGGCGTCGCTGCCGGTTGCCCAGGACTGATAGCAGCCATCAGGCGCCTTGCCGCTCAGGCCATACCCTCGCATTGCGGGCGCAACAGCGTGATAGCCCTCCTTGGCGAGCCGGCGCGCCAATCCTGACCAACTGCGCGCGTGATCGGGAAACCCGTGCAAGCAAATCACCAGAGGCCCGTCGCCTGCCTCCATAACTTCAAACTCAAGGCCGTTTGCTTTGATACGCTTCGTCGGGAGAGCTTTGATTGGCATTTCGGCGTGTTCCTCGTGTTATCTTCAGCAGAGTTCATGCATGGCATCATCTCGGAAGAGGTGAAGCATGGATTAGTGGTTCGGCGTTTTCGGGGAAACTCAATGAGTGCGCCGTGGCGACCGGCAGCGTGTCCTTTCTAACGCGTCAATATATATCAATTGAACCCGGTAGTGTCGCTGACGGGGTCGCCGTCATGGAAACCAGCGCTGGAGGCGGGATTGCGGGGGTCCGAGGCCCTGAAAAGTGCTTGGGGTTGCAGCGCGGTTGCTGGACCAAACCGATTCAGTTGGGCCTTCTTGAAAGGCGCGTCGATAGCGGTGCCTGCTACAAATACCTCTAGCTATGCGGGTCCCCGTCGGAGGTTTGACGTGTCGCCCGCGTGAGTGCGTTCAGTCGCGAAAAACACCCGAGAGGTCCGGCCGGTATTCCCTTTGATGACAAGAACGTCGGCGGTAGAGCGGACGTTTTGGATACAGCGTTGTCGGGATGGCCAGCGAGTGTCCGCTTGTATCTCGAAGTGGGCGTTCGCCTTTGACCGGGCGTTTCTGACCACGCAGTTTCCTGCCGTTCTAAACTTCAGTAGGCTCAAAACGGGTGGCTTTGGGACAGCGGGCTCGGACATGCATGATGCGGCCGACCTTTGGACAATTCCGGCATTACCGTTCATCATCGGCGTCGCAGGCGATGCCGTCTCCGATCTCGATGAACCTGAGATCCGCGAAGTGCTGCGCGCCGTGTTCAATGTTCTGGAACTCGAGTTTCCGTCAACCCCGAAAATATTGCTGACAACGGTTCACAACCGCTTCGGGCGACTGGTGGCAGAAGCGGCAGGACAGCGTGAAGGCTGGCACGTGACGATTCCCGTCCCGCTGTCGCGGAATTTATACTTGGAAAGCCTCGCACCCGCGGACAAAGAGTGGTGGAACGACTTTCTGGAGTGTCCTGGCGTCAATGCGGTGGATCTGCCGCCGCTAATCGATCCGCTCACTGGAAAACCCTATCTCGACGAAGATATCCGGAGAGGGTCAGAGGCTGCGAACCCTGTTTGGACGGCGCACTTCGACCAGGCGGCAATGTTCGTTTCGGGCCGCAGTCATCTCTTGCTCAATTTGGCTACGTCAACGCAGGACGCCGCTTCGCCAACCGCTCTTGCAAAATACAAACCGCAAAGCGAAGTGAACGACGTCGCGCGCGAGATCATCGCCCGCAGTTCGATCCTCATTCCGGAAGAGGCGCTCGATGACATGTCAGCCGGCCCAGTCTGGCATCTGACCGCCGGAACGAAGTCTGACAGTGGCGAACCGCTGGATGGGGTGCTCGTTGAAACGCCGGCGGCCGGTCTGGAATTGGGCAGAGTGCGATACGTCGAAAGCGTACCGGTCGCAGCGCAGTTCGAGACTTTCAATCGGCATCTCTCCCGGCTGCAAAAAAGCGGACGGCTCCACGCCCGAGTGTTCGACTCCAATGTTGGAGATGCGAGCGCATTGCTCCGCTACTTCAGCGATGGGATTTCCGTAGCGCAGTCGATCGCACAGCGACGACACCATAGAACCATCTGGATGTTGGCTGCGTTGTTCGTCGGTGCGGCCGTGGCACTCGAATTTTACCTTCACCGCGCGGAATTTGGTGCCGGCCGTCTTGGAATTTCTCTTTATGTCATGCTCGTGCTTGCGGGCGTAGTTTTATACTGGACTTCGCTTCGTTTGCGCTGGCAGTCCCAAGCCGAAGAGCTCCGCGCCATGGCCGAGGCGATGCGCGTTCAATCTGCCTGGTGGGACTGTGGTCTGGTGGGTTGGCGCGAGCGCGTCGATCTCTACTATCTGCGCGGGGCTGGAGGATCGCTTCGCCAAGTTCGCCAAGCCGTGCGAGCCATAATCAACGCGGCGACGGTCATGGCAGCCATCGCTCCGCCCATTCGCGATGCGCATAGCACGTGGATCCAAGGACAAATCGACTACTACACATCGCGAATCGCCAGCCGCCGAAGATTTCTCTTCGCTCTGGAATTCATCAGCTGGGAGAGTTTTGTTCTCAGCCTATTCGCGACCATCGTGTTGCTTTGTGTGCAGGTGTTTGGGGATTTCACCGTACTGACCAGACGCTCGCAAAATTCGACTACGAATCTTCCCACTCCAGGAGCGCCACAATCGCCGCCGCAATCCGTCGATGCGTCGACTCACTTTGCTCAGGTCACGGGAATGAATTCCCTGTTTGGCTATCCAACTAGCAAACTTTTGACCGCAATTGCGCTCGGCGGTTCTGTGCTGTTGTTGGGCGTCTATAGCGCGTGGATCTGGCGCAAAGTGAAAGACAACCGCGTGTTTACGCGGCTCGACTGGACCATTGCTCTGGTGCCTCCGTTCTTTGCGATTCCACTTGCACTGGGCGCCTTGGTTATCGGTCTCCGGCTCGGCTTAAGCACGCAAGTAGAGCTGACGAAGACGATTGCGATCTCGCCAAATTTCTTGCTTTTCGTTAGTATGTGCACAAGCATTTTTGCCACGCTCGTTGGTGGTTGTCGTTACATCCTCGAGAAATTCTCCTGGAAAACCGAGTTGCACGGTTACGAAGATATCCTCGCGATCTTCAAGCGTGCCAAGACCACGACTGCGGCCATATATTCTTCGGAGCTCAATCCTTCGGAGAAGGAGAGCCGTCGGCGCGAGCTGCTTTTTTCGTTGGGCCAGGATGCGTTGGCCGAAAATGAACGCTGGCTGCGCGCACACCGGGAGCGGCCGGTCGAGCCTGTTCTAGGTTAGATGCTGCCTTATTTCTGCCATTGGCCCGGTTGAGGTAGATGAATGCGCGGATATTTTGAGCAACCATGGAGCGGTGGCCGGACGAGCGTTCGCGGGGCCCTGCTGGGACTGTTTGCCGTTCCGATTGTATTGTTTTGCTTGGTGCCCGTGCCTCTCTTTGCCGCGTCACTGGCGGGTGGCTGGGGCGCCGATATGTCGATTGGTACGCTTGCTTCCGGATTGTCGCTGCTCGGTTTTTCCTTCGCCGCCTTGGTCGGCGCGTCGATCCTGTGCGCTGTTCCTGCTTGGATAATCCTACGCCTGTCGCGTCGCGAGAGTGGCGGTTCCTACGCGCTTGTTGGGGCAGCAGCGGGTCTCGGGATGGCGTTCGTTCTCCTGTATTCCGGCCGTGGACC
>Ga0265325_10003295_pt1 | contig 10623 bp, 8 predicted proteins | sample 41420metaG_FD_202090 | JGI IMG/M metagenome (GOLD analysis project Ga0265325, IMG submission 202090) | Rhizosphere microbial communities from Carex aquatilis grown in University of Washington, Seatle, WA, United States - 4-14-20 metaG | ecosystem: Host-associated > Plants > Roots > Rhizosphere >...
CCACGCCCGGCGCAGGACGCGCACTTTCCGCACCTTCAAAGCGCACCGCCTGCACCTCGACCTGGTGTCGCTCACGCACAAAATATTCCTGAAACGTCAGCGTGCCCTTGGCCGTGTCGAGCATGGTCGAGACCCGGCCGTCCGACATCGGCAGCACGCGCGCGCGAATTCCCATCTTCGCCACGAGCTCCGCGGTCGCTTCGCTGAGCGACTTCCCGGCCCGCAGCATCGCGGTGCGGGTCAGATGCGTCGCCAGGTCGAGATCGCCGAGGCTGAACCACGACGGCTGCTCCAGTTGCGTCATGCGCTCGAGACAGCGGAAGCTTTCATCCTCCACGCCCCAGCCGCGCTCGGCGCTCAGCAGGCCCGCCAATCCGTACAGCACCGAATCCACATCCGGCGAAACGTGCAGCCCCCACCATTCCAGATCGTCGCCGGTGTTGACAATGACCGTCAGCTCCTCCGGCGCAATCACCCCATGCAAACCCTGCACCAGCTTGGTGCCGCCCGTTCCACCGGTGAAGACGACAATCATCTACGCGGCCCTCGCATATCCATCTTCATCCAGCGCCGCCTTCAGCCGTTCGGCCAGCAACCCGCCGCGGGCAACGACCCGCGCGATGAACTCGGGATAAACCGGCAGACGCTGCACCAGCTTCTGACCTGCAGCTTCCGAGCGCCGTTGTAAATCGAGTAGATGCGGCCACGGCGCTTCCGGATTGATGTAGTCAGGCGTCAGCGGCGACACGCCGCCCCAATCGTTGATGCCGCCCTCCAGCAGCCGCTCGTATCCGTTTTCCGTCAGGTTCGGAGGCGCCTGGAGGTTCATTTCGTTCAGCAACAGCCGTGCAACTGCGATTGTCCGCAGCATGTCGCCGGTGTCGGGCTCCGGCCACGCAGCCATCGGAATGCGCGCTTTCACTCGGAAGTTCTGGATGATGACTTCCTGGATGTGACCGTATTGCTGGTGCAGACGCTTGATGGCCAGCAGCGAATCGACGCGGTCTTCCATGCTCTCGCCAATGCCGATCAGGATGCCGGTAGTGAACGGTACGCCCAGCCGGCCCGCGTCTTCCATGGTCTTGAGCCGCAGCGCGGGAAGCTTGTCGGGAGTCTGTCCCACCGGGTGCGCCGCACCCATGCTAGTGCTGGTGCTCTCCAGCATCAGCCCCAGGCTGGGATTGGTCTCGCGCAACCGCTCGATCCAGTTCGCGCTCAGCAGCCCCGGATTGGCGTGCGGCAGCAGCTTGGTTTCGCGCAGCACCAGCTCGCACATGGCTTCCAGGTAATGCAGTGTGCTGCGATAGCCAAGCCGGCGCAGGGTCTCGCGCATCTCCGGAAACAGCGTCTCCGGCTTATCGCCCAGCGAAAACAGTGCCTCGGTGCATCCTAGCTTTTCGCCCTGCTGCGCGACCGCGAGCACCTCTTCCGGCGTCATGGTGTGCGCTCCCGGCTCGCCCAGATCGCGGCGGAAAGTGCAGTAGCCGCAATAGTCGCGGCACAGGTTGGTCAGCGGAATAAAGACCTTGCGCGAGTAGGTGATGACGCCGGGATGGTGTTGCTCTTTCAGGTCGCGCGCAGTAGCAAGTAACTCCGGGAGCACATGGTCATCGCAGGTCAGCAGCCGGACTGCAACTTCGGACGAAAGTGGATGTCCTTCGCCTACCTGGCGCAGCCGGTACGACAGGGAAACGCTGTCGTTTCCTTTGTGCCGAGATGTGGCTTTGAGTGGCAAGGAGATATCCGCATGGCAGCGCCCCACCGCACGCGCAGCATCTTCACGGAAGCATACCGCAACCGGCTTTGGCGTGCACTCTGGTGCGTCGTTCAGTCGGCTTTGGCCTTAATGGTTGTCGCACTTAGGGCTTAGGCAAGGCGTAGCAACTTAACAACGAACCCTGCAGCACAAGAAGTCGAGCCCCATCTGGGGACAACGCGATCGCGCTCAGGCTGCCGCCACTGGAGGCAGGTTTGGCCCGTTCCGCAATAGATACGGATGAAACCTCCTTTCCCGACTTCCAATCAACAACCCTGACGGTCATTCGTAAGGAAAAATCACTCTCCAGCGGAAAGCCCAATCCTTGGTAATAGCCTGTTGTGAACGCGAACCGATTGCTGGCTCGAGATCGACAAAAGCTGGAAACTCCAACTTTTAGTTTTCCACTCGAAACCAGGGCTCCAGAGGTGCTCATGAGTTTGTAGTGATCACGCTCCGCAAGGAACAAGAGGTCATCAGTCAGGAAACCGCCTTTGGAAACCGGCCGACAATTAGGGCAGATTGGGACAACATGCCCATCCGCCAATGCAACAAGTGGTTGTTCGCGTATCTGGAAGAGCTTCTCGTGTGCCGCTGAGATGCTCTTACCTGGTAGGAGTGTCGTGCTCGCAACTTCGTGAAGATTGCGGCTGAGCAGCCAACTTACATGCATTTCCCGCGAATTCACCAAATGAGCCAATAACAACTCGTTTCCGCCGGGCGTTACATCCATCTCCCATCGCTCCATGCTCCAAGCGGACGGATCACCGGGGGCTGACCCATTCTGCCCCGCGATTACCTTACCCAGCGGAGCCGGCAAAGACATGGCTTCTTGAAATCTGCTGTCGAATTTCTTAAGCATTTGCCCCGCTATTACAAAGAACCCACCTTCTGCAATCGCGGCGGCCCGGGAAGTATCTCTCACTACCGGGAACGACAGCTCGTTACCCGTGCTGCCATTTCCGGCATTGATCTCAAGCACGTGAAATCCAAATGGTCGCACAGCCAGATTAGTGGGAGTGGGGACCGAGGCGCTGTCGTCGTCAAAGGAAAGGAGGATCCGGTCATTATCGAGAAAGTCGAGAGCAGGAGGGTGGAGGAGCAGAATCGATGCGTGAGAGCGCCTCAGAAAATCCTGATTTGCCGATAGGTCGACCGCCCAAAGGACTTTGGCTTCTTGCGCAAAGCAGCAGGTGCCCGACATCAAGGAGCAAAGAACGAGGCAGAGGGCCGTTCTCACTCTCAGTAAAGTCCCTCTGGGTGGATAGGTTTGCAACGTTCCTACCGCTCCTGTCTGATATCGCACACCCGATACCTTCCCCGGAAATACAGCAGGGGCGCGCCTTCACCCACCGACACTTCGCGGACCTCGGCGACGAAGATGGTGTGGTCGCCGGCCTCGTACGCGCTCACCACCGAACAATCCAAATTACCCAGTGCATCCTTCAGGACGTACGTCCCGCGCCGCATCTGGCGATACTCGACACCAAGACGATAGGCTGCATCAGGATTGCGCTCGGGATCGGCGAAGAATTCCGACAGTGCCTCCTGCTCTTCTTTCAGAATGCTCACTCCGAACTCGCCGCGCTCGCGCAAGTGAAGATAGGTTTCCGCCAGATGGTCCACGCAGACCAGCACCAGCGGCGGGCGCAACGACACCGAGCAGAAAGCGTTGGCTGTCATCCCGTGCACCACGCCCTCAGAGGTCTCGACGGTAATCACCGTCACCCCGCTGGCAAAGCGCCCCAGCGCGGCGCGGAATTCGTCGGGGGTGACCAAATCTGCCATGCGGTATATGACGGGCTAAGCCTCCCGCCAATATACCTGACGGGGACTATGCTCAGACGATGGACCACGCTTCAAGCATCCCTCGACTTCGCTCAGGATTTCGGCTGCGGCCCCGGACGCCCGCAAAGCGCGTCAATTTGCGATAATCTAGCGGCCACAGCGCATCGGCAGCGGCGCCAGTCGAGGAGCCAGCCTTATCCATGAATTTTTCCGGCGAGTTCATCACGCCACGCCGCCCTGACGAGGTCTACGAGTTCCTCGCCGACCCCTACAAATTTGCGCCGCTGCTCCCCGACTTCCAGAGCATGACGATGCAGGACTCCACGTACTTTACAGTGCGGCTGAACGTAAACCTAGGCAGTCTGCGCAGCACCGCCGAAATCAAGATGGAACTGGCCGAGGCAGTAGCACCCACCCGTGCCCGGTACAAAGGCCAGGGAGTGGCGATGGGCAGCCAGATCACGCTCGGCGCCGGCTTCGATCTGTCGCCCTTGCCCGAAGGCACGCGTATAGCCTGGCAGGGCGAGGCCGGCGTTTCCGGCAGGCTGGCCGCGATGGCGGGAGGAATGCTGGAGCCGCTGGTACGCAACAACCTTCAGAAGCTGATCGACGCGCTGCGATGGGCACTCACCTATCCCGCGGCGCAGCCTCTGCGTGAAGTCGCACCTGGACAGGCCGGGCCTAAAGAGCAGCCACAAATTCCAGCCGCGGCCGCAGAGACGTCATCTGCCGAACTGGCGAACCCGCCGGCAGAGACCGATACCAGCGGTGACACAAGCCCTCCTTTCCGCCCCCAGTAACCCGGGCTTTGAAGGGGCGCGGCTTTCAGCCGCGCCGAATCGCCTGCTTAACCCGGGCTTCAGCCCTGAAGGGACTCGAATTCTGCACGGTGTACGCGCCAATTCCCTCAGCGGCTAAGGCCAGCCGGTGGCGACGGGCTTCACGCGGGCCTCGAGGTGCGCCCCTTCAAGACCTCGGCGCGGTTCGCTTTGCATCAACTCGTTACTTGCCGTGCTTGAATCGTCACTCACATCAAAGACGTACGTCGCTGGGTGACTTCTTTCTTGACTTGCCATGGACGCTATGAAACCCTGCTCCGCGAGCGGCGTTCCCGATTCGGGGGCGCGTTGCGGCTTTGTGCCAATTCCTGTTCCCGCAGGTCAACGCCTGGTGTCACCGGGACTACGGGAGCGCGCCCCTCCGAATCGGGATTGCCGACACCGTCACCATCAGCGGTGCGCCTCTATTCCTACTCGTCTTCCAGTGCGCCCACGCTTCTGGTGACATGGTTCCGCGGATCCACAAACTTGCAGAAAGCGCCTGCCGCACGCCGCGGCAGGAATGGGTGATCCACTGATGAGCACCGCCAGCAACGCCAATCCGAGCAAGCACGCAGCGCCCTCGGAAAATCTGCTGCTACCGGCTATCCTCACCGCCGTCGTCATCATCGCCGTCGTTCTCATCCTTCGAATTCCGCCTCTAGCTCAACCTTGGTCGCAGGGCTACGACCCCACCGGGCACTGGTGGCTCTCTACCCTGGTCGCGACCATACCGGTGATCGTCCTGCTGGGAGCGCTGGCCCTTCACGTGAAGGCGCACTACGCCGCGTTGGCGGGTCTGGCCGTCTCGCTGCTCATCGCTATCTTTGCCTTTCACATGCCGGCACGCATGGCGGGAGCCACCGCAGTGCTGGGCGCGGGATACGGTCTGTTTCCCATCGGCTGGATCGTACTCAACGTCATCTTCATGTACCAGCTCACGGTGGAGGCCGGTCAGTTTGAAGTGATGAAGCAAAGCTTGACCGGCATCACCCAGGACCGCCGCCTGCAACTGCTGCTGATCGCCTTCAGCTTCGGCGCGTTCTTCGAGGGCGCAGCCGGCTTCGGGACACCGGTCGCCGTCACCGCCGCGATGCTCATCGGATTGGGCTTCCGGCCCCTGCAAGCTTCCGGCCTGTCGCTCATCGCCAACACTGCACCCGTGGCCTACGGCGCACTGGGTACTCCGATCATCGCGTTGGCCGCGGTTACCGGTTTCAGCGAGATCACCTTGGGAGCCATGGCAGGCCGCATCCTACCGGTCTTCTCGCTCATCGTTCCCTTCTGGCTGATCTGGGCCTTTGTGGGCTTTTCCGAAATGCTGGAGATCTGGCCGGCCATTCTCGTCGCCGGGGCCTCCTTCGCCACCACGCAATTTTTGGTTTCCAACTATCACGGACCGTGGCTGGTGGATGTGATCGCCGCGCTGGTGTCGATGGCGTGTCTTATCGGCTTCCTCATGATCTGGCATTCAAAACGCGTCTGGACCTTCGAAGGCGAGGAGGCCAAGACTGAGCACCGTGCCGTCCACGGTTACACCACCGGCCAGGTAGTTCGGGCCTGGGTGCCATGGATCATTCTCAGCATAATCGTCTTTTGCTGGGGCACGCCGACCGGCAAGAGAATCATGAACACGCCGGAAAAGGTCTTCACCTCCATGGCCAGCTGGAGTACGCCGCCCAGCAAGATCACCAACCCCCAGTTCCCGGTCAAAGGTATCGACAAACTGTCGATGCGCATGCCGCCCGTGGTTGCCAAGCCAACCAAAGAAGCCGCCGTTTTCGGCCTGAACTGGATAAGCGCCACCGGCAGCGGCATTCTCCTTTCCGGCCTCATCTCCGGCCTGGTGATGGGCTTCAGCATCCCCAGGATTTTCAAGGTCTACCTGCAAACCATCTTCAAGGTGCGGTTCTCCCTGCTCACCATTGCGGCCATGCTGGCTATCGGTTTTATGACACGCTACTCGGGGCTGGATGCCACCATGGGACTGGCCTTCGCCCGTACTGGGCATCTGTACCCATTCTTCGGCACCATGCTGGGCTGGCTCGGCGTGGCCCTGACCGGTTCCGACACCTCGTCCAACGTGCTCTTCGGCAGCCTGCAGAAGATCTCGGCGCAACAGGTGGGCGTCTCACCCGTCCTGATGTCTGCGGCCAACAGTTGCGGCGGCGTCATGGGCAAGATGATCGACGCCCAGAGCATCGTGGTCGCCAGTACCGCCACCAACTGGTACGGACATGAAGGAGACATCCTGCGTTACGTCTTCTTCCACAGTCTTGCTCTGGCGGCGCTGGTCGGCGTCTATGTCTACCTTCTGGCGTATGTATCGCCCATCTCACACCTCGTGATCCAGTGACGGGATTGCACGGGAGCACGCCGGTTGGTCCGGCCTGCTCCTGTGCTTGAGGCAAACCCCCGTGTAGGTACGAACAGACGTATGCCCAAACGAACGAAGGTCTCATTCGAATTCGAAAGAAGCAGTGGAAATGTTTTTGCCGATCTCGGCCATCCCTATCCTGAGCGGGAGCTGTTGAAGGCCAAGCTAACGCTGCAAATTTACCGTCTGATCAAGGACCGCGGCCTCACCCAAGCCGAGGCTGGAAAGGTCCTCGGCATCAAGCAACCGCACGTCTCCGCCTTGATGCGCAATCGCGCGGGCGCCTTCTCCGTCGAGCGCCTTATGGAGTTCCTCACCGCCCTGGGGCAAGACGTGGAAATTACGGTCAAGCCCACCCGCAAAACGCATGGCGCAGTGTCCGAAGTCGCCTGACAAATGCACAGCTGTCAGGAATTGTGCTGGGTTGGGTTGTGGCGCCGCTATGATTGAGACCACGTTAAAGATAATGCCACTTCGCAGGGCGCCACCAGCGTAGCCCCGCACCCCACATGGGCCGCTTCTGTGCACGACTTCACATCAAGGACCTTTACGCCTTCGTCCGCCAGATTGCTATCCCAGCGGGAGTCTTCAGCCGCGCGTTACCCCCTCCGCATCTGCTGGAAGATGCGCGCATGTTCCGCTACAATCCGCTGCTTCGCCGCCAGGTCGGGCTCCAGTGTCCACACATTTTCTTCATGCGTGCCGCCCAGCGCGATGCCGTCCGTCCGCGGAAACATGTAGAGATCGCCGCCGCCCAAAGTGCAGTACTGCACCTCCGGCTGCGGCAACAGAAATGTCAGCTGTCCCTTCACCGGGATCAGTTCGTTATCGCCGAACAGCGCCCGCGCTCCTAACCCCGTGCAGTTGACGATCACGCTCTCCGGGAGCATTTGCAGCTCTTCCAGGTCGCGGATCTCGCGCACCACCACCCGTCCGCCGGCCAGGTGAAAGTCGTCCATCATCGCCGGCAGATACGTGTTGGGCTCGATCATCATGGTGTCAAACTGCCGCACCCAGGGAAACGGGAACGGGTTCTCCGCGGCCGTCAGGTCATGCATCTCCGGCAACAGGTCGCGGATGGGACTGTCGAAGCTGTGCAGCCCGCCCTGGGAAATCGGCTGCTGATCCATGAGGAAGTTCGGTAGCCAGCGAATCCCGTAGCGTGGCCCCACCATGACCTGATAGCGCGCATTGGCCAGATGCGAAGCCTCCACAAACTGCGTCATGAACTCTGGTGACTGCTGGCCCCGATGAAATACCAGGAACGGAAACCACTGCGCCCCCGCCACATTCGACGTGGTGTGCGGCGGCAGCTCCTTGGCGTAAATGGTTACTGAGTACCCACGCTCCTGCAGTAGCCGCGCACTCGCCAGACCGACCGCCCCGCAACCCAGTACTGCCACGCTCTTAGCGCCGGCGTGGTCCACCTCGCGGCACGCCAGCTCGCCAGTACCCCACGACAACGTGACCCCGGCCCCGCCGTGCCCGTAATTGTGTACCACCAGCTTTTGGCCGACTTTCTGCGCGCGCACCACGAACCCTGAGGGACGGAACGGACGCAGCCCGCAGATCGTGCGGATCTCGCGCTCAGGACTGACTTTGACCGGCGGCAGATTCAGCAGCTGCGCTGACGGAGCAGGCGACGTAACCGCCGCGACCACCGCGTGTTTCCGGGCACACCCGTCCAGCGCCGCCATGCCGGCCAGCGTGCCCAACCCTCGCAGTGCAGAACGGCGATCCAAAGTGACGGGAGTATAGCTCAGCCTTGGCCCCTGCCTCCACGGCCTTCGCTCGGGGGTATCCAGCTTTGCACGACGTCACCCTCACAGACATACCCTTCCTCCGTCGCATATCGTATACACATCTCGAGCGTCTGCGCAGGACACTCACAAATCCGCGCACCTTTCCCGACAATCTATAATCGTCATTTACTCTCGCGCCTTGCATGGCGCTGATCCGACAGGAACACCGTGGCACTTGACCAGAAAATCTACGAGCTGAGAAGAGAAAAGCTGAAGCAGATCGAAGCGCTGGGGCAGCAGGCCTACCCCTATCGCTACGAAACCACGCACACCATCCCGCAGATCATCGAGGAATATTCGGCCAAAACCGGCCCGGAACTGGAGGCGGAGCGCGTCAACGTCAGCGTGGCCGGACGAATCATGTCCATTCGCATCCAGGGCAAGGCTGGATTCGCGCATCTGCAACAGGGTGGCAAGCGCTTGCAGATCTATGTCCGGCTGGACAACGTCGGCGAAAAAGGTTTTGCGCTGTACAAGCTGCTCGACCTCGGCGACTACATCGGCGTCAAGGGATATCTCTTCCGCACGCGCACCAACGAGCTCACGGTCCATGTCGAAGAGATCACGTTCCTGGTGAAGGACCTGCTTCCCTTGCCTGAAAAGTGGCACGGCTTGCAGGATGTCGAAACGCGTTACCGCCGCCGCTATGTTGATCTGACGATGAATCCCGATGTCCGCGAGGTCTTCATTAAGCGGGCAAAAGTCGTGCAGTCGCTGCGGCGCTTCCTTGATGCCAAGGGCTTCATCGAAGTTGAGACGCCGATGATGCATCCCATCGCCGGCGGCGCGGTGGCCAAGCCGTTCATCACCCACCACAACACGCTCGATGTCGACCTCTATCTGCGCATCGCGCCTGAGTTGTATCTGAAGCGGCTGGTGGTCGGCGGCATGGACCGGGTGTACGAGATCAACCGCAACTTCCGCAACGAGGGCATCTCCACGCAGCACAACCCCGAGTTCACCATGCTGGAGTTCTACATGGCCTACGCCGACTACCGCGACATGATGGACTTCACCGCGGAGATGCTGGCGCAGGTGGCGCGCGAGGTGAATGGCACCACCGTCTCGCACTTCAATGGTCACGACCTCGACTGGAGCAACTTCCAGCGGCTGTCGATGCGGGAGGCCATCATACAGTTCTGGCCGGAGAATGCCGGCACAAAACCGCAGATGAGCGATTTCTCCAGCTATGACGCTCTGCACGCTCTACTGTCGTCAGCGGTGCAATCCTCGTCAATTCAAGGCACGGGGTGGCGCGAGAAACGTATGCCGCAAGAATCCCCAAGGCTGCCTCCGAACTTGCCGCGTGGAACCGGAGGATCGATGACCAAAGAACAGCAGTCGGAGATGAATACCCCGTTGAGGTTGAATGCGGCACTAAAGGGCATTCTGGCGGAGATGGAAAATGGCGGAAACTTTGGCAGGGCGGTGGCGACTCTGTTTGAGACTTTCGCGGAAGGCGAACTGATTCAGCCGACCTTCATCTACGACTTCCCTCTTGCCATCTCGCCGCTGTCCAAGAACAAACGCGAGCCGGAGGAGAACGCGGATTGGGTCGAGCGCTTCGAGATATTCGTTGGCGGGCTTGAGATTGGCAACGCCTTCAGCGAGCTCAACGATCCCGAGGAGCAGCGTCGCCGCTTTGAAGAACAGCTCGGCGAGCGCGCGCGCGGCGACGAAGAAGCCCACCAGATGGACGAGGACTACATCCGGGCACTGTCGTATGGATTGCCGCCGGCTGCCGGCGAAGGCGTCGGCATCGATCGGCTGACCATGCTGCTGACCGATTCGCGCTCCATTCGCGACGTGATTCTCTTCCCTCTGCTTCGTCCGCTAAAGCGCGAGGAGGAAGACGAGCTGGACAGCGCCGCGGAACCGCCAGCCCAGAATTGACCAACGCCGGCCTTTGGACCCTGCGCGAAGCGAACCGCCCGCGGAATCACCGCTCTACCAACTGCGCCTGCCAACAAAAACGCCCCTCTTCCGAGGGGCGTGAGGGTTCAGGAGAGAGAGACAGGATGATGAAGCGCTTAGAACGAAACTTATCTTGCCAATAGCTCGCGCATGCGCAGCCGCGCCTGG
>Ga0265325_10003296_pt1 | contig 10623 bp, 10 predicted proteins | sample 41420metaG_FD_202090 | JGI IMG/M metagenome (GOLD analysis project Ga0265325, IMG submission 202090) | Rhizosphere microbial communities from Carex aquatilis grown in University of Washington, Seatle, WA, United States - 4-14-20 metaG | ecosystem: Host-associated > Plants > Roots > Rhizosphere...
GGTGAGTTGGGATAGCTATGACCGTCGATCAAGTTCTCGCAGAATTCAAAAAATCCGGCGCCCTGCTGGAAGGCCATTTCATTCTTTCCTCCGGCCTGCATTCCGACAAGTTCCTGCAGAAGGCGCTGGTGTTCCAGGACGCCAGGCGCACCGCCAAGCTGTGCAAGGCGCTGGCCGCCAAGGTGCGCAAGGAAGTGAAGGACGAGATCACCGCCATCGTCTCCCCCGCGGTCGGCGGCATCGTGCCCGGCTATGAGATGGGCCGCCAGCTTGGCCTGCCAGCCATGTATGTCGAGCGGGTGGACGGGGTGTTCCAGCTGCGCCGCAACTTCACCCTGAAGAAGGGCCAGAAGGTGCTGATGGTGGAGGACATTGTCTCCACCGGCGTTTCCAGCCGCGAATGCATCGACGCCATCAGGAAGACCGGCGCCAGGGTGGTAGCCGCCTGCTGCCTGATCGACCGCTCCGCCGGCAAGGCCAAGGTCGGCGTCCCCCTGATCGCGCTGGCGGAATGGAAGGTCCAGGCCTGGCCCGCCGACAAGCTGCCGCCGCACCTGCGCAATGTGCCGGCAGTGAAGCCGGGCAGCCGGGGACTGGCGTGAAAGCGGCAGCAAGTCTACTTGCGCTGATTTGGGGCATTGTTGCAGCCGCCGCAAGTACAGCGCCGATTGACCTGCATATAAAAGCGAACGGTCTCGTCCAATTTGATTCTGGCCCAGAACTGAACAATCACGAATTGCGCAATCAAATTCGTATTTTGATGAAGAAAAAGCACCGTCCCGATATTCGTCTAGTGCCTGATCACATATCCAAGTACGATGGTGTCGCGAGAGTGCTCCGTACCTTTCAGCAAGAAGGATATGGCGCTCATTTTGGGTTCACGGGTATTTCTAAATGACCCATCTGCGCCTCGGCATCAACATCGATCACGTTGCCACCGTGCGCAACGCGCGGGGCGGAGACAATCCCGATCCTGTGCGAGCCGCGAAGCTGGCGCAGGAGGCGGGGGCCGACGGCATCACCGCCCATCTGCGCGAAGACCGCCGCCATATCTCCGATGCCGATATCGAGGCGTTGTCCCGTTCGCTGCGCATCCCGCTGAATCTAGAAATGGCGGCGACCGACGAGATGCTCGCCATCGCGCTGCGCCACAAGCCGCATGCCGCCTGCATCGTGCCGGAGAAGCGCGAGGAGCGCACCACCGAGGGCGGCATCGACTGCATCACCGGCTTCAACCGGCTGAAGCCCGTCGTCGGCAAGCTGGTCGAGGCGGGCATCCGGGTTTCGATGTTCATCGAGCCCGACCGCAAGCAGCTTGACGCCGCGCGCGAACTGGGCGCGCCGGTGGTGGAACTGCACACCGGCGCCTATGCCAATGCCCGCGGCGAGGCCCGCGACAAGCTGCTGGCGAAACTCCGCCACGCTGCGGCGTTCGGCGCCGACCAGGGGCTGGAGATCCATGCCGGCCACGGCCTCACTTACGACAATGTCGGACCCATCGCCGCCATCCATGAGATCATGGAGCTCAATATCGGCCATTTCCTTATCGGCGAGGCGATCTTTGTCGGTTTGATGAACGCCATCGCCCGCATGCGCAATGCCATGAACGAGGCCAGAGCTTGATGCCCCTCATGCTTCGACAGGCTCAGCATGAGGAGTTGTGGGTTGTCCTCACCCTGAGCTTGTCGAAGGGGGAGGACATGCGATGATTCTTGGCCTCGGCTCCGACCTCATCGACATCCGCCGCATCGAGAAAACCCTCGAACGCCATGGCGAGCGTTTCATTGCCCGCATCTTCACCGACATCGAGCGTGCCAAGTCCGACCGCAGGGCGCAACGCGCCGCCTCTTATGCCAAGCGTTTCGCCGCCAAGGAGGCCTGCGCCAAGGCGCTGGGCACCGGCCTCAACCGGGGCGTCTTCTGGCGCGACATGGGGGTGGTGAACCTGCCGGGCGGCAAGCCGACCATGCGGCTGACGGGAGGGGCGCTGAAACGTCTGGAGGCGCTGACCCCGCCCGGCGCCCGCGCCCAGATAGACCTGTCGATTACCGACGATTTTCCCATCGCCCAGGCGATTGTCATCATTTCGGCGGTTAAAGATTAAATCCCCGTGTCCTTGACAGAAGCGGGCCGGACCCCTTTTGTCCTGCCCGAAGCCCGGAAATCTCCCCCAATATAAATGTCCGACAGCAAGCAGGCCGGCGCCCGGCCGAAAAAAGACGAGGAATCCTGGCAGGAACTGGTCAAGACCATCGTCTATGCCGGGCTGATCGCCGTGGTGATCCGCACCTTCCTGTTCCAGCCCTTCTTCATTCCTTCGGGATCGATGGAGAACACGCTGCTGATCGGCGATTACCTGTTCATCGAGAAATTCGCCTATGGCTACAGCCATTACAGCTTTCCGTTCGGCGGCTGGCCGCTGGGCGATCTCACCCATGGGCGCCTGCCCGACATCGCGCCCCAGCGCGGCGACGTGATCGTGTTCAAGATGCCCAACAAGAGTTCGGCGGACTACGAAAAGGATTTCATCAAGCGCGTCATCGGCCTGCCGGGCGATCGCATCCAGATGGTCAATGACGTGCTCTATCTCAACGACAAGCCGGTGCAGCGCGAGCGGATGGCCGACTATGTCGGCTATATCAGCGTGGGGGGCAATCCGCCGATCTTCGGCCATTGGCCGCAATATCGCGAGACCCTGCCGGGCGGCAAAAGCTATACAATCATCGATCAGACCACCACGGGAGCGATGGACAACACCGAGGTGTTCACCGTGCCGGCGGGACATTATTTCATGATGGGCGACAATCGCGACGACAGCGACGACAGCCGCGGCGAGGTCGGTTTCGTGCCGGCGGAATATCTCGAGGGCAAGGCGGTGTTCCGCTTCTTCTCCACCGACGGCAGCGCCCGGTTGTGGGAAATCTGGCGCTGGCCCTTCGCGGTGCGCTATTCGCGGCTGTTCACGCTGGTGCATTGACCCTCTTGCCCGGCGCCCTGGAAGACAAGCTCGGACACAGATTTCACGATCCTGATCTGCTGAAACGCGCGCTCACCCATGCCAGCGCCGATGCGACGTGCTCCAACGAGCGGCTGGAATTCCTCGGCGACCGGGTGCTGGGGCTCATCGTCGCCGAGAAATTGCATGCGCTTTATCCCGATGACGCCGAAGGCGCGCTGGCGCTGAAGTTCAACGCCCTGGCGCGGGGTGCGGCCTGTGCCGAGGCGGCGCTGGCGGCGGGATTGGACGCGCATATCATTCTCGCCAGTTCCGAAAATGCCAGCGGCGGGCGCGCCAAGCCCGCCATCTTGTCGGGCGCCTGTGAGGCGGTGATCGCCGCGCTCTATCTCGATGGCGGCATGGATGTTGCGCGCGCTTTTGTCGAACGCTATTGGACGCCCATGTTCGCCACCCTCGAAACCGACATGCGCGACGCCAAGACAAGGCTGCAGGAATGGGCCCAGGGCCGCGGCAAGGACTCCGGCGCGCCGGTCTATGCCCTGGTCGGCCGCGAAGGCCCCGACCATGCGCCGCGCTTCCTGGTGGAAGCGCGCGTTCCCGGCCACGCACCGGAACGGGGCGAGGGCGGCTCCAAGCGCGAGGCGGAACAGGATGCCGCCGCGCGGCTGCTGGCGAAAATCGCGCCATGACAAAGCGCTGCGGCTTCGCCGCCATCATCGGCGCGCCCAATGCGGGCAAATCCACGCTGATCAATGCGCTGGTCGGCACCAAGGTCGCCATTGTCTCGCCCAAGGTGCAGACCACCCGCATGGCGGTGCGCGGCATCGCGATGCGCGGCGAAACCCAGATCGTGTTCGTCGATACGCCCGGCATCTTCCGCCCGCGCCGGCGGCTGGACCGCGCCATGGTCAGCGCCGCCTGGACGGGGGCGCAGGAGGCCGACGCCATCCTTCTGATCGCCGATGCCGCCGACATGGATGAAAGAAGCCCCGCCGCCCGCGACACCGCCGCCATTCTCGACGGATTGAAGAATGTGCCGAACAAGAAGAAGGCGCTGCTGCTCAACAAGATCGACGGCATGAAGCGCACCGACCTGCTGCCGCTGGTCGAGCGCTTCCGCGATCAGGGGTTCGAGGATGTGTTCCTGGTCTCGGCGCTGAAAGGCGAGGGCGTGGAGGATGTCGCGGCCTGGGTCGCGGCGCGCATGCCGGAGGGGCCCTGGCTCTACCCGGAGGACCAGGCCGCCGACATTCCCTCGCGCCTGCTCGCCGCCGAGATCACCCGCGAGAAAATCTATCTGCGGCTGCATGACGAACTGCCCTATGCCAGCACGGTCGAAAGCGAAAAATGGGAAGAGATGGCGGACGGCTCGGTCCGCATCAACCAGATCATCTATGTCCAGCGCGAAGGCCAGAAGCCGATCGTCCTGGGCAAGGGCGGCGCCACCATCAAGAAGATCGGTGAACTGGCGCGCACCGAGATGGAAGAGATTTTCGCCCGGCGCGTGCACCTGTTCCTGTTCGTAAAGGTGCGCGAAGACTGGGACGAACAGCGCGAGCATTACCGGGAATTGGGCCTGGAATATCCGAATGACAAATAAAGGTTGTCATCCCGGCCAAGCGATGCGTTAGCATCGCGAAGGGCCGGGACCCATTTCAAAACGCGGCGCGATGGGTCCCGGACAGCCGCTGCGCGGCTTCCGGGATGACAGGGTTATGGAATGGAGTGATGACGCGATAGTACTTTCCTCCCGCGCCCATGGCGAAACCGCCGCCGTGCTGGAAGTGCTTTCACGCGACCATGGCCGTCATCTCGGCCTGGTGCATGGCGGCGGCTCGCGCAAATCCAAACTGGCGCTGCAGCCCGGCAACACATTGCATCTCACCTGGCGGGCGCGGCTGTCCGAGCAGCTTGGCAGCTTCCATGTCGAACTGGCGCGGGCGCGGGCCGGCGAGCTGATGGACGGGCGCGCGGCGCTGGCAGGCTTGAACGCCTTCACCGCTGTCGCCGCCGCCGCGATGCCCGAGCGCCAGGCGCATGCGCCGGTGTTCGAGGCCGGTGAAATCCTGCTGGATGCGATGATGGCGGGCGACGCGCGGCATTGGCTGCCGCTCTATGTGCGCTGGGAAGCCGGGCTGCTGGAAGCCCTGGGCTTCGGGCTCGATCTTTCGGAATGCGCTGCCACCGGCCAGACCGACGAGCTCACATTCGTCTCGCCGCGCACCGGCCGCGCCGTGTCGCGCGCTGCGGCCGGTATTTACGCCGCGCGCCTGTTCCGCCTGCCCGGGTTCCTGCTCGCCAGCCAGAACCCGGCCGATCCTGAAGATATCGCCGCCGGCCTGGCGCTAACCGGGCATTTCCTGCTGGAGCGGGTATTGCATCCGCATGGCCGCGAAATGCCGCCGGCACGGTTGCGTCTGGATGCGATTCTGCAACGCGAATCAGAATAGAAATTCCGCATGGTCGCCATCCCCGACGAAATCCGTTCCGAGCCGCTGTCGAAGGCGCTGGCTGAGCGCTATCTGGCCTACGCGCTCTCCACCATCACCCAGCGGGCGCTGCCGGATGTGCGCGACGGCCTGAAGCCGGTGCACCGGCGCATCCTGTTCGGGATGCGGCGCCTGCGGCTCGACCCCGATTCCGCGTTCAAGAAATCCGCCAAGGTGGTGGGCGATGTGATGGGCAGCTTCCATCCCCATGGCGACCAGGCGATCTATGACGCGCTGGTGCGCCTGGCCCAGGATTTCGCGGTGCGCTATCCGCTGGTCGAGGGCCAGGGCAATTTCGGCAATGTCGATGGCGATAACGCCGCCGCCATGCGCTACACCGAAAGCCGCCTCACCGAGGCCGCGGGCACGCTGCTGGACGGGCTGGACGAGAACGCCGTCGATTTCCGTCCCACCTATGACGGCGGCGACGAGGAGCCGGTGGTGCTGCCCGCCGCATTTCCCAACCTGCTCGCCAACGGCTCCAACGGCATCGCGGTGGGCATGGCCACCGCCATCCCGCCGCACAATCTGGGCGAATTGTGCGCCGCCACCATCGCGCTGATCGAAAATCCCAACATCCAGGACCGCAGCCTGCTCAAATTCGTCAAGGGCCCGGATTTCCCCACCGGCGGCATCCTTGTCGAGGACCAGGCCGCCATCGCCGAAGCCTACAAGACGGGGCGCGGCAGTTTCCGGGTGCGCGCCCGCTGGGAGAAAGAGGAAGGCGCGCGAGGCGTCTACCAGATCGTCGTCACCGAAATTCCCTATCAGGTGCAGAAGGCCCGGCTGATCGAGCGCATCGCCGAGCTGCTGGAGCAGAAGAAGTTGCCGCTGCTCGACGACATCCATGACGAAAGCGCCGAAGACATCCGCATCGTGCTGACGCCCAAGAGCCGCGCCGTCGATGCCGACCTGCTGATGGAATCCATGTTCCGCCAGAGCGACCTGGAATCGCGGCTGCCGCTCAACATGAATGTGCTGGACCGGGGCCTGGTGCCCCGGGTGATGAGCTTGAAGGAGGTTCTGGCCGCCTTTGCCGCCCATCGCCGCGAAGTGCTGGAGCGGCGCTCCCACTTCCGCCTGGAAAAGATTGCCACGCGGCTGGAAGTGCTGGAAGGCTATCTCGCCGTCTTCCTCAACCTCGACAAGGTCATCAAGATCATCCGCAGCGAGGACGAGCCCAAGCCGGTCCTCATCAAGGCGTTCAAGCTGACGGAGGTCCAGGCCGAAGCGATCCTCAACATGCGGCTGCGTTCCTTGCGCAAGCTGGAGGAGATGGAGATCCGTGGCGAGCATGCGAACCTCACCAAGGAGCGCAAGGAACTGACCAAGCTGCTCGGTTCGGAAGAATTGAAATCCGCCCGGCTGATCGAGGAGATCAAGGCGATCGACGCCAAATTCGGCCTCAAGACCGCGCTCGGCAAGCGCCGCACCCAGATCGCCGCCGCCGCCCATGTGGCGGAAATGTCGGCCCTTGCCGAGCAGGCGGAGGAACACGCCGCCCAGGTGGAGCGCGAACCCATCACTATCGTATGCTCCCAAAAGGGTTGGCTGCGGGCTCTGAAGGGCCATCAGGAGCCGTCCGAGGCGGTGAAGTACCGCGAGGGCGACCGCGGCCGCTTCTGGCTCCATGCCCAGACCACCGACCAGATCATGATGCTGGCCACCGATGGGCGCTTCTTCACCCTGGACGGCGGCAAGCTGCCGGGCGGGCGCGGCAATGGCGAGGCGATCCGCAGCTTCATCGATCTGCCGCCGGAAGCGGATCTGGTAACCATATTTGTCCATGTGCCGGGGCGAAAATTGCTGCTCGCGGCCACATCGGGTCATGGATTTGTCACCACCGAGGATGACGCGGTGGCGATGACCCGCAGCGGCAAAAGGGTCATGAACGTCAAGCCGGGGGTCGAGGCCGCGGCCTGCCGGCCCGCCAGCGGCGATCATGTCGCGGTGGTGGGCGAGAACCGCAAGCTGCTGATTTTCAAGGCCGATGAAGTGCCTGAACTGGGGCGCGGGCAGGGCGTTTATTTGCAGAAATACAAGGATGGCGGGCTTGTCGACGCCACGGTCTTCACTTGGGCTGATGGACTGAAGGACGAAAACGGCCGCAGCTTTTCGCCGGCGGAATTGAAGGACTGGCGGGGCGCGCGTGCCCAGGCCGGACGCATCGTGCCGCGCGGCTGGGCAAAGTCGGGGCGCTTTTCTGATGGTTAAAGGGCTGTCCTGAATCGAGACAGGCCGGCTTTTTGCCGCTATATTCGCGGCGGGTCGTGGTTCGGCGGTCATGTCCACGTTACGCGTATTGGGAGTTGCCTACCTCGCTTCGGCGTCGGCCTTTGTCATGGCCGCGACCTTTGCTGCGCATCCCACCCTGACGCCATTCCTGAAAGGCCAGGCCCGCGCCGTCGCCGAAGGCTTCCAGGCCGGGGTGCTGACACCGGCGCGGGAATTTGCCCGCCGCGAGCGGGCGGCGATTTTTGAGAAGGACGAGCCCGTCCGCACCATCGCCATCGCGCCGCCCCAGCCGGGCGAGCTGCGCACCTACGCCCATTCCAGCGTGCCGCCGATCCGTCCGCACCATGTGACCGGACAGGTCAATCCCCAGTTCGCCGCCCGGCTGGGCGACATCATCGCCCCCGATCTGCCCGCCGGCAGCGTTGCGGAGCCCGCGCACGGCGCGCCGCCGACAATCGCCTCCAACCATCCTTCGCCGGTCAATGAACGCGCCGCGGGTTTGCGCCTGAAGGCGAGCCTGACGCCGGAGATGCTCGCCTCCTTCGACCTGTTTCTCTATGTCAGCAAGGCCGACAGGGGGCCGCTCGCCCAGCGCATGTATGTGTTCCAGAAGCAGCCGGGCGACATGCTGAAGCTGCGCTATGACTGGGCCGCTTCCACCGGGCGCGAGAAGGAAGAAGTTTCCGCCGCCGGCCAGCCCGCCTTCACCGACACGCCGCGCGGCTATTACCAGCTCGATCCCGCCCGCATGTACTGGCGCTATCATTCCACCGCCTGGAACCAGTCGATGCCCTTTTCGATGTTCTTCAACTGGCAGCGGCAGGGCCTTCAGACCGGGCTCGCCATCCATGGCGCGACCGGCGCCGACATCGACAAGCTCGGCCAGCGCGCCAGTGCCGGCTGCGTGCATATCGCGCCGGAAAATGCCGAGCTGCTTTATCACCTGATCCAGGCCGATTATCAGGGCACGGTGCCGCGCCCCGCCTATGACGCGCGCACCGCCACCACCAGCACCAGCGGCGATTTCCAGCACGACGCCAAAGGCCATCTGGCGATGGCCCGGGGCTACAAGGTTCTCATCTTCATCGAGGATTATGGCGGGGAGAATGTCGTCGCCGCGTTGTTCTGAGAGCGGCGCCATCCCGGAGTGCCGGTCAGCAGCGCATGGCGCCAGCGCATGCGCGCGGCGGCCGCGCGACCAAACGATCAAGCGTGGCCGCTAACCAGCCACAGGATGACGATGATCGGAAGCGGAATGCCGATAGCCCACAATAGAACAGAGCGCATGAAACTCTCCTGACACCTTCGGAAAGATAACGGCGCTGCCTGCCCGCAAGTTCCCGTCCCGCTAACGCCTCATCTCGTAGAGCGCAATCGCTGCGGCGTTGGACACGTTGAGGCTCTCCATCGCCTGCGCGATGGGAATGAAAGCGGCGGCCTCGCAATGCTCGCGCACCAGCCGGCGGATGCCGGCGCCTTCCGAACCCAGCACCAGCGCGACATCGCCGGCAGGCGGCGCCTCGGCGATCGACTGGTCTCCATCACCCGCCAACGCGATGCGCCAGAAGCCGTGCTCGCCAAGCTGGTCGAGGGCGCGGGCGATGTTGACCACTTCGACATAGGGCACGATATCCAGCGCGCCGGATGCCGCCTTGGCCAGGGCGCCCGATTGCGGCGGGGCATTGCGGTCCTGCACCACCACGGCGGCAACGCCGAAGGCGGCGGCGGTGCGCAGGATGGCGCCGACATTGTGCGGGTCGGAGATCTGGTCCAGCACCAGCACGATCCTGCGCTTGCCGGAATCCCCCGCCTCCAGGACCGCCTCCAACTCCAGCCGCGGCAGGGGCTGGGCCTCCAGGGCGGCGCCCTGGTGGACCGCGCCGGGGGGCAGCAGCTTGCCGATGGCGTCGGGTTCCAGGATTTCGACCCGCACCCGGTCCAGCAGTTCCTTGCCGATGGTCTCGGCGGCGCGGGGGGTCAGCAGCGCCCGGCCCAGCTTGCGGTCCGGATTGGCCAGGGCCGCCTGCACGGCATGAAGGCCGTAAAGCCAGTTTTCGGGCTTGGCATGGCGGTTGCGGTGCTGGTCCGCGGCCCGCTCGCCGCCCTGGCCCGGCTTGGCGGCGGGCTTGGGATAGAAGTGGCGGCGGTCCTTGCCGGGCTTTTTGGGAGGGCGCATGGCCGGGCTTATAGAGGGTTTGCACGCCGCCGATCCATCTGAATCGGCTTGCCTTTTGGCCCGGGCAAAGGCAGTTTTTGGGCTGTTCGGGGCGTGGGGGCTTTTTCGGCCTTTTCCGCGGGGAAATCTATTGACACCCTGATGCGATTGACCAATAACCCGCGGTCCGCAGCCGAAACCTTCAGGAGGTCTTAATTTTGCTCGTCCGCCAGTCACGGGCGAAGCAATCGCGCCGGCCGGCGATTGGTTCCATAACCTTTTGATCCAGTTGGAGAAATTTCCGGAAGGGTGCCCGAGTGGCTAAAGGGGACGGACTGTAAATCCGTTGGCTACGCCTACGTTGGTTCGAATCCAACCCCTTCCACCATTCATTTGCCTCGCCATGGGCGAGGCAAATGAATGCCAAGCCGCCGCTAGCGTCAGCGTAGCGCGGCAGGCGAAGGCTCGATGAACCAAGCAAGGGCTGCCAAGCCCGGAGGGCGTAACGCGTAACGAAGGAAGTCGAATGAGGCGGGTGTAGCTCAATGGTAGAGCAACAGCCTTCCAAGCTGATGACGAGGGTTCGATTCCCTTCACCCGCTCCAAGGTTTGAACAAACCGGCCCAGGCCGGACATGACGTGAAGAAGAGACAGGATTATGGCGAAAGCAAAATTCGAGCGTACCAAGCCGCACTGCAACATCGGCACGATCGGCCATGTGGACCATGGCAAGACCTCGCTGACGGCGGCGATCACCAAGGTGCTGGCGGAGACGGGCGGGGCGA
>Ga0265325_10003297_pt1 | contig 10619 bp, 7 predicted proteins | sample 41420metaG_FD_202090 | JGI IMG/M metagenome (GOLD analysis project Ga0265325, IMG submission 202090) | Rhizosphere microbial communities from Carex aquatilis grown in University of Washington, Seatle, WA, United States - 4-14-20 metaG | ecosystem: Host-associated > Plants > Roots > Rhizosphere >...
AGACGGGCCGGGTCCTGTTGAGGACGTCCAGGTTCTGGCGCGCCCGCAGGCAGGCATTGTCGGCTTCGCGCTGTTGTTTCACCGCCGCCTGGTCCTTTTGCGCGGCGTAGATGCGCCGCTCGTTGGTTAGCCGCGACTGCTCCTGCCATGAGCGTCCCTGGTTCGCTGGTACCGGGGCGGCCGCGGCCGGCAGGTCGAGCTTCTGGGTCTTGGCGCGGTCGGGCGCGGCATCCGAGAAATGAACGTGCCCTTGATCATCGACCCACTTGTAGACACCTTCCGCTTGCGCCAAGGTGACAGCCAGAGCCAACATCACCATCGCGATTGCCGGCAGCTGGAGGCGGCTCACGGCTTCTCTTGGCGGTAGATCTCGGCGCCGCTGTCGACGAATTCGACGGCTTTCGCGGCCATGCCCTTCTCGGCGTATTCACGCACGTCCTGGCTGATTTTCATCGAGCAGAAATGCGGCCCGCACATGGAACAGAAGTGTGCCTGCTTGGCAGCATGGGTTGGCAGGGTTTCGTCGTGGAACTCGCGCGCCTTGTCCGGATCGAGACCGAGATTGAACTGGTCTTCCCAGCGAAACTCGAAACGCGCCTTGGAGATGGCGTTGTCGCGTGCCTGGGCGCCCGGGTGGCCCTTGGCCAGGTCGGCGGCGTGGGCGGCGATCTTGTAGGCCATGATGCCGTCCTTGACGTCGTTCTTGTCGGGCAGCCCGAGGTGCTCCTTCGGCGTTACGTAGCAGAGCATGGCGGTGCCATACCAGCCGATCATCGCCGCGCCGATGGCACTGGTGATGTGGTCATAGCCAGGCGCGATGTCGGTGGTCAGCGGCCCCAGCGTGTAGAAGGGCGCTTCCTTGCACCACTTGAGCTGGAGATCCATGTTCTCCTTGATCATGTGCATGGGCACGTGGCCGGGCCCTTCGATCATCACTTGGACATCGTGCTGCCAGGCGATGTCGGTGAGTTCGCCGAGTGTCTTGAGTTCGGCCAGTTGCGCTTCGTCGTTGGCGTCGTAGATCGAGCCCGGGCGTAGCCCGTCGCCCAGGGAAAAGCCCACGTCGTAGGCCTTCATGATCTCGCAGATATCCTCGAAATGCGTGTAGAGGAAATTCTCCTGGTGGTGGGCGAGACACCACTTGGCCAGTATCGAACCGCCGCGGCTGACGATGCCGGTCATGCGGCCGGCGGTCATCGGGATGTAGCGCAGCAGCACGCCGGCGTGGATGGTGAAGTAGTCGACGCCTTGCTCGGCCTGTTCGATCAGCGTGTCGCGGAAGACTTCCCAGGTGAGATCTTCGGCGCGGCCATCGACCTTCTCGAGTGCCTGGTAGATCGGTACCGTGCCAATCGGCACCGGCGAATTGCGCACGATCCACTCGCGCGTCTCGTGAATGTTCTTGCCGGTGGATAGGTCCATCACGGTGTCGCCGCCCCAGCGGATGGCCCAGGTCATCTTGTCGACTTCTTCCTGGATCGAGGAGACGATGGGGCTGTTGCCGATGTTGCAGTTGATCTTGGTGAGGAAATTGCGGCCGATGATCATCGGCTCGGCTTCCGGGTGATTGATGTTGGCCGGGATGATCGCCCGGCCGCGCGCGATCTCGTCGCGGACGAACTCAGGCGAGATCTCGCGGCGCAAAGCAGCACCGAAATTCTCGCCCCGATGCTGGCGCCGTATGATCTCGGGCAGCGCGTCGAGGCGCTGGTTTTCGCGGATGGCGACGAACTCCATTTCCGGCGTGACGACGCCGCGCCGCGCATAGTGCATCTGCGTTACGTTCATGCCGGGCCTGGCGCGCAGCGGCAGACGCTTCAGGTCGAAGCGCAGGCCGGCGATTTCGGCATCCGTGGAGCGTTGCCGGCCGTAGTCGGACGAAAGCCCCGACAACTCTTCGGTATCGTTGCGCTCGGCGATCCAGGCCGCACGCAGGGCGGGCAGGCCGGCGCGAATGTCGATCTTTGCTGCCGGATCGGTATAGGGTCCGGAGCAGTCATAGACACAGATGGGCGGATTGGGCTCGTCGGCCGTCGGCGTCTGGGCAATCTCGCGCATGGGCACGCGGATGTCGGGGCGGCTGCCGGTGACGTAGATCTTTTTCGAGTTGGGCAGCGGTCGAATCGCTGCTTCATCGACATGGGCGCGGGTGGCTACGAATTGGTCTTTTGCGTTCACTGGAGTGCTCCTTGGGGATAATCCCGACGCTACTGGAAACCCCCAGGGAATGCAACCGGGCGGCATTTGGGGCTAAAGTATGTATTCTAGTGACCGTAAAGACTGAAACGGCAAAATAAATCAGGGGCTTTCAATGCGTGTCTCAACTACTTTCTCAGCTTTGGTGGCGGCGACGGTTTTTTCCGCGACGACCCAGGCCGCCGATTGGCAGGCGGTTGCCACTTCCGGCGGCGAGCGCGTGGAGATCGACAAGGCCCGCATTGTTCGCACTGCACCCGGCAAGACCACCGCGTGGACACGGCTGACGCTCGGTCGCGAGGTCGCCGATGCCGGCGGCAGTTATTCGGCGGTCCAGGCGATGAATCGCTACGACTGCGAGGGCAAGCGATTCGCCACGGTGCGCCGCGTGTACATGAAGGCGAACCACATGGTACGCGAGGAAAGCATCTCGGCGCCGAAGGAAATGTCGGTCAGCGCCGGCAGCGTCGATGAGCGGCTTCTGAGCGAAGCCTGCCGGCTGCGTACGGTCGGCGAAGCGCAGCAAGTGGCCGAGATCGCGGCAAAGGCCGCTGCTCCGGGCAAGCCTGGCGTCATGCATGCCGACATGCTTGCGGCGGCCGAGACGCCGGTGGCGCACACGATGCCGGTCGCCGATGCGCCCAAGCCGGACACAACCACGGAAACCAGGTCGGCCGCCGAGCGGCCACACTTCATCGACCTGCCGAAGATCGACAAGTCACAGGTCGAAGATCCCTACGCTGGCGCCAAACCGCCGGAGACCAAGACCCCGCCTGCCAAGGCGGAAGCGAAGAAACCGGAGGCGAAGCCTGAAGCGAAGCCGATGGCGCGTGTACCGGCGGCCAGCGCGCCCTCTTCGGTCATGAGTCGTCACGAGCGCGAGCGCCAGCTCGCCACGTCAGGGCTGCTGCGGCCGTCGGTTGTCCGCCGCAACGCCGAGGATGCGCTACTCGAGCGCAAGAATATCCAATGGGGCTACGAAGGCGAAGGTTCACCGGCCAACTGGGCGAAGCTGCGGCCGGACTTTGGGCTCTGCGCCAGCGGGCATCGGCAATCGCCGATCGACGTCCGCGACGGTATCAAGGTCGATCTCGAGCCGATCGCCATCGATTACAAACGCAGCCAGTTTCGCATCGTCGACACTGGTCACGACATCCAGGTCAATGTCGGCGACGGCAGCACGATTGCCGTCATGGGCCGCAGGTACCAGTTGCAGCAACTCCATTTCCACCGGCCTGCAGAGGAACGAATCAACGGCAAGAGCTTCGATATGGGCATTCACTTTGTTCATCGCGACGAAGAGGGCAAGCTGGCGATAATCGCGGTGCTGCTCGAGCGCGGCAGCGAGCAGCCGCTGATTCAGACGCTGTGGAACAACCTGCCGCTGGAAGTCGATCAGGAAGTGTCGCCATCGCTGGCCATCGACCTCAATGACCTCCTGCCCAAGGACCGCAGCTACTACACTTACATGGGCTCGCTGACGACGCCGCCTTGTTCCGAAGATGTGCTCTGGATGGTGTTCAAGCAGCCGGTACAGATCTCCGCCGAACAAGTGACGATCTTCTCGCGCCTGTACAAGAACAACGCCCGGCCGGTGCAGCCATCGAACAACCGGCTGATCAAGGAGAACCGGTAGCAGTTGCCTATCTCTTGATGCGGAAGAGTTCGGTCAGGTTGGCCGCGTTCGCGGTGGCCTTCTCGCGTATTGCTTTGGTGAGGCAATGGTGCCGGTAGTAGTCTTCGTCGCTCTCGTTTGGCGCCTGCAAGAATACGCATTCGGCGACCGGCATGGTCAGCTGGATCAGGGTTGTTCCTTTCCTGGCGTAGAGGTACAGGACCAGCTGACCATGCGGCGGATCCTGCGAGTCGGAGCCGAGAAAGGCAATCGAGGCGTCGGTTCCTTCAAAGCTTGCCGGCGCGATTCGCGTTAGAAATACTGTGGCGTAGCCCGCTCCTTCGATCCGCGTCGCAGTGATGTCGGTGCCCAGTTTGGCCGGCGGTTCGTCGATCGCCTTGACGAAATCGCGGCAAATCTGCCTTTCCGTCGGCCGCTTGCATAGACGAAGGTCGGTGATTGCCATCGACGTGCCGTGGTCTTTGGCATTCTTCCCGACATAGGTAACCGACGCCGGCAGCCATTCGCCTTCGCCGTCGCCGATGCGGTTGATCGAATAGGATCTCCCCAGGATCTCCTGCCGTTCCGGCACAACCGTGATTACTTTGAACAGTGCGGGAAGGCGCTCGGCGTCAGTGTGCTTGCTTTCCTGCGCGGCGGCGCACAGACTCGAAAGCAGCAGCGCTGCCGCAAGGAAATGACGGACTCGGGCATTCATTCGTGTCATCGATACAAATCAGTTAGGGGTTTCGCGACCAATTGGCTGGCGTCGACGATTTTCGCATGGGCGAAACGAAATCCTCTCCCAGGCCTGCGGCGACGTTGTGCAGAACAGAGTCTATGCCAGGCGAGGGCGCAAAACGACATTAGCATCTGGCAATGCTACGCTCGGGTATCCGTGAATATTCCCGAATCTTCCAGCAAGCGGCGGATCGGTGCCGGCAGTGGTGCCGATCCGAGCGCTTGACCGTCCAGCCAGCGCGCCGAGTTGTCGGCCGCCTGCGCAAGCAGTTCCACCGGACAGAGCAGCGGCGATATATGCAGCTTGAAATGGGTGAAGGCATGGGTCACTCGGGGCAGCGCGATTGTCGACACGATGCTGCAACCGAGGCGCCGTGCTTCCTTGGCTGCATCGGCGGCAACGACGACTTCCGGCAGCGACAGCAAGCCGCCCCAGATGCCGGCTGGCGGTCGGGCCTCGAGCAGAACTCGACGGTCGTGGAGCAAAATCAGCAGCGTGACCTCGCGCTTGGGCAGCGTTTTCCGCGGCCGCGCTACCGGCAATTCGTCGGTACGACCTTCCCGGTGGGCGACGCAGTTGGCGCACAACGGGCACTTGCTGCAATCGGGCCGGCTACGCTTGCAGATCGTCGCGCCAAGATCCATTTGCGCCTGGATGTAGGTGTGAACATCCGTTTCGGGTAGCAGCGATTCGGCCAATCGCCACAACTCGCGATCCACCGTCGATTGACCGGGAAAATCTTCGATGCCGTTATGGCGGCAGAGCAGGCGTTTGACGTTGCCGTCGAGGATGGGCACGCGGGCGCCGAAACAAAATGCGGCGATGGCGTTGGCGGTCGAGCGGCCGATACCTGGTAGCGTGGCGATTGTGTCAGGCGAAGGCGGAAAGGCGCCGCCGTGCTCGGCCATGATGGCCCTTGCGCAGGCGTGCAGGTTGCGCGCCCGGGCGTAGTAGCCCAGCCCGCTCCACAGAGCCATGACCTCTTCGAGCGGCGCGGCGGCGAGCGCCGGAAGGTCGGCGAAGCGATCGAGAAAGCGCAGATAGTAGGGGATGACCGTGCTGACCTGCGTCTGCTGCAACATGATCTCCGACAGCCAGACGCGATACGGGTCGCGCGTGTTCTGCCACGGCAGGCCGTGGCGGCCGTGATTCTTCTGCCAGCGGATCAGACGGCTTGCGAAACTGCTCATCCAGTCACGGGTTTCACTCGACTGGCAGCCAGTTTCGCCCGCTGCCGAGCCTCGTCGGTACTATCGGCGGTCGCCACAGCCACGCCCATGCGCCGCTTCTTGAAGCTCTCGGGTTTGCCGAACAAACGCAAATCCGTTTCCGGCACGGCCAGCGCGTCTGCCACACCCTCAAAAGCGATGCCCTTTGCCTCCATGCCGCCATAGACTACCGCCGAGGCGCCGGGCCGGCGCAGCGAAACGTCGACCGGCAAGCCGAGGATGGCGCGGGCATGCAGCTCGAACTCGGACAAGCGCTGGGTGGCCAGGGTGACGAGACCCGTGTCGTGCGGGCGCGGGCTCACTTCCGAGAACCAGACCTGGTCGCCCTTGATGAACAGCTCGACGCCGAAAATGCCCCGGCCGCCGAGGTTGCCGGTGACGGCGGCGGCGATTTCGCGCGAACGGGCCAGTGCCTGTGGCGTCATCGCTTGCGGCTGCCACGACTCGACATAGTCGCCATTGATCTGCACATGACCGACCGGCGCGCAAAAATAGGTCTCGACCTTGCCCGAGGCGCCGATTGCGCGCACGGTCAGTTGCGTGATTTCGTAATCGAAATCGATGAAGCCCTCGACGATCACTCTGCCCTGGTTTACCCGACCGGAAGCTGCGGCGTAGTCCCAGGCCTTGGCGACATCTTCGGGGCCGCGCAGCATCGACTGGCCCTTGCCGGACGACGACATCACTGGCTTGACGATGCATGGATAGCCGATGCCACTGTCGATGGCCGCCTGCAGCTCGGTCAGCGAGTCGGCGAACTGGTAGGGCGATGTCGGCAGGCCGAGTTCCTCCGCGGCGAGCCGGCGGATGCCCTCGCGGTTCATGGTCAAGCGTGCGGCGCGTGCGGTCGGAATCACTTCCGCCAGCCCAGCACGCTCGATCTCGACGAGCATATCGGTGGCGATGGCCTCGATCTCCGGCACGACGAGATGCGGCCTTTCCTTCTCGACAAGCGCGCGCAGGGCGGCACCATCGGTCATGGCGATAACGTGGCTGCGGTGCGCCACCTGCATCCCGGGCGCGTTCGGATAGCGGTCCACGGCGATGACTTCACAGCCCAGGCGTTGCAGGGCGATGATGACTTCCTTGCCCAGTTCGCCGCTGCCGAGCAGCATGACGCGGGTGGCGGAAGGGGAGAGCGGGGTGCCGATGCGCATGTGGGTCTCCTGAAATATGGCGACGATTCTAGCCGAGCGCGTGCTGCCGACGGCGTTCGGCAGCTGCCGGCGGATCAGGCGAAAGCCGCCCGCATCTCGTGCTCGCGCTGCTCGACCTCGCCTGTCAGTGCCTGGTATTCGGCAGGCAGGGCGAAGTCGATGGCGGCGCCCGAGTCGGCATCGCGATAGAGCCACTCGAACTTGCCGCCGGCCATCAAGTTGGCGATATACACGATATCGGAAAGTGTTCGCGCCGGCAGCGGCATCGGCCGCGGCTGGTCGTGGTCGCGCATGGCGTCAGCGACCGTTTCCGGCAGCGACAAGGCGATCAACAAGGAGTGACCGATGCTCTCGTGCCACTGGCTAATCAGGTGACGCACTGTATCCGGTCGTTGCCGGAGTTCTTCATACTGGCTGGCGCGGTAGAGCATGTAGAAGGCGCCGAGGTCATGGACCAGTCCAGCCAGCATCGCCTCGTCGGGACTGATGTGGGTCATCTTGCGGGCGATGATTTCGGCGGCCACGGCCGTGCGCAGCGAGTGTTCCCACAGATGATTGGCCAGATCGTTGAACGGCACCAGATCCTTGGACCGAAGCAGCTGGTTCATGGCGATGGCCATGGCTGTCGATCGAACCGTATTCAGTCCCAGGCGGACTACGGCCGCCTTGACACCGCGGACTTCGGGCCCGCGGCGGCTAAAGGCGGCGGAGTTGGCCAGGCCGAGCAGGCGTCCGGAGATCAGCGGCTCGAGGATGATCATGTCTGCCAAATGGTCGATCGACAGATTGGGATCCTGCAGGGCCTTGCGTAGCCGCATGACTACGTCGAAGGCGGTCGGAAAGACGACATCGCCCGCCAACTCGGCGGCGATATCCTCCAGCATCTGAAAGCGCTGGGCGGCCAGGGCACTGCCTTTCTTGTCGTCGGTGGTTCCGCTGTTCATGACAGATTTGATACTCGGAGATCGCCATTATGCCGATCAAGAATGGCCTTACTGGCGTATGCTTACGGTTTCGGCACGAAGGGCCATGGCGTGCTCTCCTTCGATTGAGACTTCATTGTACTATTGCCAAAGCATGCTTGACCTTCGAGTCTTTCATTGCCGTCGATGATTCGCGCTCCGCGGCCCCATGGCCGGCCGTCGATCCAAACCGATTTGCTCAATTCGGCATTCTCTGTCCTGGCGGCGATCGCGGTCTTCTGGGTGTTCGCCACAGCGGTGCTGGCCTTCGTCGGCTTTCGTGACGAGCTGATCAGCGCCAACTCGGTGCGAATTGCCGGTTTGGCTGACTCCCTGGCGCGCCCGCTGTCAGTCGCCGATCGTTTCCAGACGGAACGGATACTCCATGCCTGGGTCGCCGCCAACGGTGCCAGCAGTGCGATCGTCCTCGATGCCGTTGGCGATGTGGCCGCGGTCTCGGGTGCCGCCGACAGCCAATACCGCTTTGCCGATGCCGCCGTCGGTAGCGCAACCGGGTTGCGTGAGGTGCGCATCAGTTCTGCGGTCAATGACGACGATGTTCGCGTTGGCCTGGTGGCCGCGACTTTCACCCTTGATGCCGTCTACCACCAGATCGTGTTGGCCGCCGCCAGCCTGTTGTTGCTGGCCATGTTGACCCTATGGCTTGGCCGCTATGTGCTCAAACGCCTGGCCATCAGGGTTCTGAGGCCGTTGGCCGAACTGGCGGCCGTGGCCGATGCTGTCGCGCTCTCGCCAGATAACGGCCAGCGGGCGATCGAGGGCGGGCCGCGTGAGGTCGCCGACTTGGCCAAGGCGTTCAACACCATGCTTGATGTTCTGCAGAACAAGAGCGAGGCCTTGGACCAGAAGATGCGGCAGTCGGCGCTTACCGAGGCCGAACTTGGACGCCTGACGCTGACTGACCCGATGACCCATCTGGGTAACCGCGCCGGCTTTCTCCAGGAACTGCCGCGCGTGGCGGAACGGTCGCGGCAGCAAGGCAGCAACATTGCCGTGGTTCACCTCGATCTCGACGACTTCAAGGTGATCAATGACTCACTCGGCCATGAGGTCGGCGACCGGTTGCTGCAAGCCGTGGCCGAGCGCCTCAGCGCGCGGCGACGCGATGGCGACAGCATTTGCCGCGTCGGCGGCGATGAGTTCGCACTGATTCTTGCTTCGATCACCTCGCTGCGCACGGCCGTCGACGTTGTGGTGACGATGCTCTCGGCGCTGACCGAGACCTACGAAATCGATGGGCGCAATCTGCATATCAGGGCCAGCGCCGGCATCGCCTTGTATCCGGCGCAAACCGAGGACCTGGCCAATCTGGTCCGTTTTGCCGACCTCGCCATGCACCAGGCCAAGAGCGCCGGCAAGAATGACTACTGCGTCTATACGTCGGAACTGCTGTCGCGCACCAACGATAGGTTGTCGATGGAGAGTGAGTTGCGGCGAGGGCTCGACAACGACGAATTCGAACTCCACTACCAGCCGCAAGTCGATATTCAATCCGGACGAGTGGTCGGTCTCGAGGCACTGCTGCGCTGGCGGCATCCGAGCGGCGAATTGATTCAGCCCGGGTATTTCGTACCCGTGGCGGAACAGTCTGACCTGATTGTCCTCCTCGGTCGCAAGATCATCACCATGGCCTGTCGGCAGTGGCAGGAATGGCGTGAAGAAGGCATCGAGCCGAGGCGGCTGGCGATCAATATCTCCGGCCGACAACTGGCCGACGACGATTTCGCCAGCGAATTGCTCGCCACCATGACCCAGAGCGGCTACCCGCTGCCGCGGCTGGAACTGGAAATCACCGAGAGCTTGCTGCTCTCGGGCATGAAGATCGCCAAGGGCACCTTCCGCCGCCTGGTGGCGGCAGGTCTCGAATGGTCGCTGGACGACTTTGGCACCGGCTATTCTTCGCTTACTTATCTGACCAAGTATCCGATCCACAACCTGAAGATCGACCGTAGTTTCGTCACCCGTCTGCCTGGTGACGAAAGCAGCGAGGCGATCGTCAAGGCGATCCTCGCCATGGCCAAAGGGCTGGGCATGCAGGTGGTTGTCGAGGGCGTCGAGACCAAGGATCAGATCGACTACCTGAAATCGATCGGCGCCGTCGTTGTCCAGGGCTACTACTACTATCGCCCTCTGGCGGCCGATGCGGTCAGCGACTTGTTGCGGCAGCAGGCAACGGTCGGCGTCGGCGGCTGAGCGTCAGTCCGGCGCGAGTTGGCCGGAGCAGCGGAAGACATCGTCACCGTTGTACCAGCGAGCCTCCGCGGCCTGATCGTTGAGGGCTGCCAAGACGGCTGCGTTGAGTTCGTGAGCCTCGGCGTGGAGTTTGCGGCCACGATAGGCCTCGGCGGTGCCAGCCATCATGGCATCAGCCGCAACGAGCAGCTTGAGGTTCTGCGGAATTTCGGCTGAGAGCGTCTCGCACTGCCTGACAGACAGCGAGTGGGCCTTGCGGCAGGTTGCGGGTCTGACTTCATAGATGGTGCACTGAGCGCCGACAAGAAAGGCACAGCACTGCCTTGTGCCGCCTCCAGCAACGCTCCGCCCGGTGGCGTGGCGCCGCAACCTTTCGCTCAGGTCGGCAACTTCAGCCTCAGGCCGCTGGCGGATTCTGCGTACGATACGAAAGATTTCCGGGTCGGTGGCTTCAACACGGATATAGCAGCAGTACGAACAGCCAAGCTGGCAATCGGGGGTTGG
>Ga0265325_10003299_pt1 | contig 10616 bp, 8 predicted proteins | sample 41420metaG_FD_202090 | JGI IMG/M metagenome (GOLD analysis project Ga0265325, IMG submission 202090) | Rhizosphere microbial communities from Carex aquatilis grown in University of Washington, Seatle, WA, United States - 4-14-20 metaG | ecosystem: Host-associated > Plants > Roots > Rhizosphere >...
ACCAGCCCGAGCCGGGATAATTGGCGCCCAGCACGGCGGCGGCGGTCTGGGCCTCGTTGTCCAGTCCCAGGCTGTAATAGGCCTCGGTCAGGCGCTCCAGCGCCTCGGCGATCTGCGGCGTGGTCTGGTACTGCTCGATCACCACCCGGAAGCGGTTGACGGCGCCGATATAGTCGCCGCGCGTCAGGTAATAGCGCCCGATATTCATCTCCTTGCCGGCGAGATGGTCCATGGTGAGGTCGATCTTCAGCGTCGCGTCGCGGGCATATTCGGTGTCGGGGAAGCGTTGCACCACGTCCTGCAGCGCCACCAGCGCGTCGCGGGTGTTGGCCTGGTCGCGGCCGACATCGACGATCTGCTCATACAGCGACACCGCCTTGAGATAGAAGGCATAGGCGACCTCGGCGCTGCCCGGATGCAGCGAGATATACTGGTCGGCGGTGTTGATGGCGCTGTTATAGTCGTTGGCCTGGTAGGAGCAGAAGGCGCTCATCAGCATGGCCCGCCGCGCCCAGGGCGAATAGGGATGCTGGCGCTCCATCTCGTCGAAGATGCCGGCGGCGACGTCCCAGCGCCCGGCGCGGATCTGCCGCCAGCCGGTATCGTAGATCGCCTCGATCGCCAGCTCGCGGTAATTGGCGGCGTCGGTGTTGACGTTGTTCTTGGCCGTGTCCTCGCCGTTGAGCAGCGAGCAGCCGCCCAGTGACAGGGCGAGAAGTACGGCGCCAAGCGCGCGCGGGGATGGAAGCGTCATCATTGGTTCCTGCATCGCGCCATTTCTACAGGGAAATCAATGGCTTATACGGCCAAAGAGTCCGCCGGGCGGCGCGCCTCCCCTTATACATGGGGGACCGGGCCGGGCAAAGCGCCGGATTCTTTCGAAATGGTCAGGGTTCCACCCAGGCGTAGTTGGCCGGGTCGGCGAACAGGGTCCTGAGCAGGGCGTTGTTGAGGCCATGGCCGGAACGGACGCCTTCGAAGCGGGCGATCAGCGGCGCCCCCGCCAGCGCCATGTCGCCGATGGCGTCCAGGATCTTGTGGCGCACGAACTCATCGGCAAAGCGCATCTTCTCGCGGTTCAGCACCGTGTCGCCGTCAATCGCCAAGGTGTTTTCCAGCGAGGCGCCATGGCCGCGGTCGATGCTTTTCAGATAGTCCAGCTCGCGCACAAAGCCGAAGGTGCGGGCGGGGGCGATCTCGCGGGCGAAAGCCTCGCGCGAGAAGGCGAAGGCGAAACGCTGGGTGCCGATGGCGGGGCTGGGAAAGCTGATCTCGAAATCATAGGACAGGGTCTCGGCGGGATGCAGCACCGCCTTGCCCTTGCCATCGTCCGCCGTCACCACTTTCAGCACTTTCAGCGCCCGGCGCGGCATCGCCTGTTCGCGGCGCCCCGCCTGCCGCAGCAGGGCGAGATAGGAAAGCGCGTCGCCGTCCAGGATCGGCGGCTCCGGCCCGTCGAGATGGACAAAGAGATCGTCGATCTCCGCCCCCGCCACCGCCGCCATCAGATGCTCGACCACGCCGATGGAAGCGCCGTCCAATCCGATCACCGTGCCCAGGCGGGTCTCTCCCACAAGGTCCCAGCGGGCGGGCACCGCCGCGGCAATGTCGCCGCGCTCGAAGATCACCCCCGCCCCCGGCGGCGCCGGCGACAGGGTCATGGCCACGCTTGCGCCGGCATGCAGGGCGATGCCGCTGGCGGTGATTTCGCGGGCGATGGTGGCGCGGTTGGTCATGCGGAAAGCTTATAGCAGGCCGATCAGGGCGCGCGATAAGGCGCGGTCGCCGCGCCGGCCGTTTCCAGCGAGGGAATGAATTGCGGCGGCTGGCGCGGCGGCAGCAGCGCTTGCGCCGCCTCACCCATGTCCAGCAGCCGCCCTTCCGACCAGGCCGGGCCGATGAAGGAAAGGCCCACGGGCAGGCCCTTCACCAGCCCCATCGGCACGGTCAGATGCGGATAGCCCGCCATCGCCGGCAGGGCCGGAGCGTTGCTGCTGTCATTGTCGCCCCTGACCAGGTCCACCCGGAAGGCGGGATCGTCCGTCGCCTGGATCAGGGCGTCCAGCCGGCCCGCGGCCAGCGCGTCGTCCAGCGCCTTGCGCGCATTGGCCTGCATCCGCGCCACGGCCGCACGATAGGCGGGATCATCCAGCCCCTTGCTCTGCTCGGCCTGCTCGAACATATCCTGGCCGAACAGGACCAGTTCGCGCGGGCTGGCGCGGTTGAAGGCGATCAGGTCGGCAAGCGTCTTGGGGCCATCGCCCGGCAGGCTTTGCAGATAGGCGGCCAGGTCGGCCTTGAGCTCCGTCTTGAGCACCAGGTCTTCATCGGCGCCCAGGCCGGCAGGCGGCTTGAAATCCCGGATGACCACGATCTCGGCGCCGGCCGCCTGCAGCTTCGCCAAGGCCTGGGCGAAAAGCTGGCCGGCCGGCGAAGCGTCCGGCGGGGCGATCACGCCCAGCCGCACGCCGGCCCAGGTGAAATCGCCGCCCACGGCGCCGAAATCGGCATGGGGATCGTCGGCCCCCGCCGTCGCCGGATCGGCCGGATCGCTGCCGGACATGGTCTCCAGCAGTTGCGCGGCATCGCGCACACTGCGGGTCATGGGACCGGGCGTGTCCTGGGTATGGGAGATCGGCACCACATGGGTGCGCGAGACCATGCCCACGGTCGGCTTGATGGAGACAATGCCGTTCAGCGAGGCCGGGCAGACCAGCGAGCCATTGGTCTCGGTGCCCAGCGCCGCCGCCGCCAGGCTGGCCGCCACGGCGGCGGCGCTGCCGGACGAGGAGCCGCAGGCGCTGCGGTCCAGGACATAGGGATTCTTCACCAGCCCGCCGATCGCCGACCAGCCGCTGATGGAAAAGCTGGAGCGGATATTGGCCCATTCGCTGAGATTGGTCTTGCCCAGGATGATCGCCCCCGCCGCGCGCAGTCGCGCCACGGCCGGGGCGTCGCGGCGGGTGATGTTGCCCGCCAGCGCCAGCGAACCCGCCGTGGTCGGCATGGGATCGGACGTCTCGATATTGTCCTTCACCAGGATGGGAATGCCATGCAGGGGCCCGCGCACATGACCGGCCTTGCGTTCCGCATCCAGCGCGGCGGCGGCGGCCAGCGCGTCGGGATTGAGGGCGATGATGCTGTTCAGCTGCGGCCCGGCGCGGTCGATGGCGGCGATGCGGTCCTGATAGGCCCGCACCAGCTCGACGGCGGTGACGCGGCCCGCCCGCATGTCGCTCTGCAGGGTGGCGATGTCCTTTTCCGCCACGTCATAGGCCAGGGCCGGGAAGATCGAAGCCATCCAGAAGAATAACGCCGCCGGCATGCGCATGGCGCGATTAAAGCCCTGGCGCCGTTCCCGCGCAATGCACCCCGCAGTCAAAGAATCTTCTGCACAAACACCAGCGTGAGCCAGCGGTCGAACTTGCGCCCGACTTCGGGCATGCGGGCGGTCTCGACAAAGCCCTGGCCGGCATGGAGGGCAATGCTGGCGGCGTTGTTCGCTTCCAGCCCGCCGATCATGACGTGAAACCCCTGGGCGCGGGCGCGTTCGGCCAAGCGGGCCAGCAGCGCCTTGCCGATGCCCAGCCCGCGCACATCGCCCCGGATATAGACCGAATGCTCCACCGTGTGGCGATAGCCGGAATAGGCGCGGAAGGCGCCATAGCTGGCATAGCCCAGCACCGCGCCATCCGTGCCCCGCGCCACCAGCACGGCGAAATCGCGGCGGCGCTCCTCGAACCAGGCCGCGATCTCTTCCTGCGTCATCGGCGCCTCGCGCCAGGCGGCGACACTGCTCACGATGGCGTCGTTGAGGATGGCGGCGATGGCCGGAATATCGACGGGCGCGGCGGCTTCGATGGTGAAGTTCATGGGCGCAGAATAGCAAAAGGGCGGCGCAAGCGCCGCCCTTTCGTTTTCATGGCTGACTCTATTACTGCCCCGACTGACGGCGCAGGAAAGCCGGAATCTCAAACTGCTCGTCGCCGCCCGCTTCCGGGAACAGATCGTCGGACGACGCCGCGGCGGGCTTTTCGGCCGGCAGCGGCTGCACATTGGCGGCGCGGCTGGCGGGCTGCGGCTTGGGATAGACCGGAGCCGCCTGCGGCTCGGCCCGCAGGTCGGGGGCGGCGGCCTTCTTGCGCCCGAACAGGCCCCAGCCGCCCTTCTTTTCCGCGGGCTTCGGCGCCAGCGGCATCTCGGCGGTCGAACGCGAAACTTCGGTGGCGGGATAGCGCGTCTCGGCCGGCACTTCCGGCGCATCGTCGCCGCCCAGGATGTATTCCTCGGCCTGGCTCGGCGCGGAAGCGGCGGCGCCCAGTTCGGAGGCCAGCGCCTCCATCTGGGCATGCACCGGGCTTGCGGCCACCGGCGCCGGCGCCTTGACCTGCAGCGGCTTGAGGGCCGGGCGCAGGGGCGTGATCTTGCGGTCGGGCAGCATCATCTGCTCGGCGTCAATGCCGGTGGCGACGACGGAAACGCGGATGCGCCCTTCCATCTCGTCCAGGATGGTGTTGCCGAAGATGATGTTGGCGTCGGGATCGACCTCGGCGCGGATGCGGTTGGCCGCCTGCTCGACCTCGAACAGCATCAGGTCCGGCCCGCCGGTGATGTTGATGAGCACGCCCTTGGCGCCCTTCATCGTCACATCGTCCAGCAGCGGGTTGGAGATCGCCATGTCGGCGGCCTTGCTGGCGCGGTCCTCGCCCTCGGCCTCGCCGGTGCCCATCATCGCCTTGCCCATCTCGGAGATCACCGACTTGATGTCGGCGAAGTCGAGATTGATCAGGCCCGGCATCACGATCAGGTCGGTGACGCCGCGCACTCCGGCATGCAGCACCTCGTCGGCCATGGCGAAGGCCTGGGCGAAGGTGGTGCGGTCATTGGCGACGCGGAACAGATTCTGGTTGGGAATGACGATCAGGGTATGGACGAAGGCCTGGAGCTCGGCGATGCCGCGCTCGGCGGTGCGCATGCGCTTGTCGCCCTCGAAGGAGAAGGGCTTGGTGACGACGCCGACGGTGAGGATGCCGGTCTCGCGTACGGCCCGCGCGATCACCGGGGCCGCGCCGGTGCCGGTGCCGCCGCCCATGCCGGCGGTGATGAAGACCATATGGGCGCCGGCCAGGGCTTCCAGGATTTCCGGCAGCGTTTCCTCCGCGCCGGCGCGGCCGACATCGGGCTGGGCGCCCGCGCCCAGACCCTCGGTGGATTGCACGCCGAGCTGGATGCGCTTGGGGCACTTGGACTGGGCCAGGGCCTGGGCGTCGGTGTTGCAGACCACGAATTCCACGCCCTCGAGATGGGCGTCGATCATGTTGTTGACGGCGTTGCCGCCGGCGCCGCCCACGCCCAGCACGACGATGCGGGGACGCAATTCCTTGGGGGCCGGAACATTGATGCTGATCGCCATTTACCTTCTCCTCAGTGACATTCTCCCGTCACCTTGACCACGCCCGAATCACCCAACTGATTCGCGTTTATATTGTTGAATCACCTTAGCCACCGGCCGGTCAACCGGGACAGCCAGCCCGGCCCCTGCTTCGCCCCCGCCGCATGCAGCTTGTCGGCAAGGTCGGGATTGATCACTTCCGGCGGCATGGTGGCGCCCGCCATCAGCAGCCCGATCACGGTGGCATAGTCGGGCCCGGCCGAAGCGGCGGCCAGGCCGGGAAAGGCCTGGGGCCGGCCAAGACGAACCTGCTTGGAGAGGGCGCGGCCGGCCAGGTCGCGCACCCCGGCCAGCTGGCTGGCGCCGCCGGTCAGCACGGCGCGCTTGCCGGCGGCCACGTCATAGCCCGAGGCCTTCAGCTTCTCCTGCACACCGGCGAAGGTCTCCTCCAGCCGGGCCTGGATGATGCGGGTGAGCATGGAGCGCGGCACGCGCAAGGCGGTGTCGTCGCCATCCTCGCCCATCTGGGGGACCGCGACCACATCGGTGCCGGCGTCCATGTCGCCCAGCGCCGCACCGAACAGGGTCTTGACCCGTTCGGCGGCGGAGAGCGGCGCCGACAGCAGGCGCGAAATGTCGGAGGTGACGGCGAAGCCGCCCAGCGGCACGACATCGGCATGGACCAGATTGCCTTCGAGGAAGACGGCGATGGAGGTGACGCCGCCGCCCATGTCGATCAGGGTGCAGCCGATCTGCTTCTCGTCCTCGGTCAGCACCGAAAGCCCGGAGGCATAGGCCCCGAACAGGCTGCCGGCGACATTGAGATGGCAGCGTTCCACCGCCAGCTTGAGATTCTGCAGCGGGCTGGGCTTGACCGCCACGGCATGCATGGCGACGCCGATCTTCTGGCAGAACATGCCGGAGGGATTCTTCACCCCGCGCGCCTCGTCCACCACATAGGTGGTGGGCGCGGACTGGATGATCTCATGGCCCTCCAGCCTGGCGCGGGCGCGGCCTTCCTGCAGCAGCACGCGCAGATGCTCGTCGCCGACCAGGGCGCCGTCCAGCGCCATGATCGCCCGGCTGGTGACCGAGACCGGCTGGCCGCAATTGACCCCGATCAGCACATTCTGGATGCGGGCGTCGGCCAGGCCTTCGGCGGCGGCGACGCAGTCGCGGATGCTTTCCTCCGCCGCGTCCAGGCTGGTGACGGTGCCGGCCTTGAGGCCGGAGGATTCGCGCAAGGCGCTGCCCAGCACCTTCAGCGTCCCGCCCTCGGCGCGGCCGATGACGCAGACGATCTTGGAGGTGCCGACGTCCAGCGCCGCCACCAGGCCGGGACGCCAGGCCGGAATCTCGTTGTTGACCCGCAGGCGCAGCGGCTCGCTCACGTTTCCTTCCCCCGGGTTTCGTCCTTGCGCTCGCCGCTGTGCATCACGAAGAAGAAATGCGTCGGCGAACGCAGGTCGATTTCGCTGACATCCTTTTCCAGGATGCCCTTGTCGATGATCAGCCGCTCCAGGGCGTCGATCTCCTTCTGCCAGTTCTGCTCCGGCAGCTTGACGATGACGCCATTGTTGAGGATCAGGTTCCAGCGCCGCTGCGAGACATATTCATAGGCGGCGATGCGGGCCGAGATCGCCCGGTGCGACTGCACCGAATCCACCAGCTCGGCCGCGGCGGCGGGGGCGCCGGCGCCGACCAGCTTGGGCAGGCGGGTGAAATTCTCGACATCCTGGCCGGTGATGACACCGCCATTGCGTTCGACCACGGCCAGGCGGGCGTTGCCGGAAGCGTCGGGCGGCGCCTGCCAGAGGGCGAAGGGCCGCTTCTCCACGATGGTGACGGTGATGGAATCGGGATAGCGCCGCACCACATCGGCGGATGCGACCCAGTCCAGCGCCAGCAGCCGGGCGCGGGCGGCGGCAAGGTCGGCGCTGAAGATGGACTGGTTCTGATGCAGGTCCAGCGCCGCGGCGATGGTGGCGGTGGGCGTGCGGCGCTCGCCGCTGATATGGATGCTGCGGATGGTGAAACCGGCATCGGCGCTGACCGTGTTGGTGGCCAGGCTGGCGCCATGGAAGGCGCGGCCCAGCACGCCGGTGACAGCAAGGCCCAGCAGCAGCGCCAGCACGGCGCCGCCCGCCGTAATCGCGACGGCGGTTTTCGACGGCACCAGGCGGGCCAGGAAGCCGCCCTTCTTGCTCTTGCCGCGGCGGGCCGTGCCCGGCTGCACCTTGGGCAGTTCGCGCGCCGGCCGCTGGGCCTGGCGGGCCGCCGCGCGGCTGCGGGTCTTGCGGTCGCTTACCGGTCGCATGAGGCGTCCTCCACCATCCAGCGGCACAATTTGGCGTAGGAAATCCCGTTATGCACGGCTTGCTCCGGCACCAGCGAGGTCGGCGTCATGCCCGGCTGGGTGTTGGTCTCCAGAAGAATCAGGCGCGGCTTCGCCCCGGTGTCGTCATAGCGGAAATCGGTGCGCGAGACGCCGCGGCAGCCCAGCGCCTGGTGGGCGCGCACCGCCAGATCCATCGTCTCTTCCGTCACCGCCCGGGGCAGGTCGGCGGGCAGGATATGGGCGCTGCCGCCCGGGGCATATTTGGCCTCGTAATCATAGAACTCGAACGCGGTGGTGATTTCGGTGACGCCCAGGGCGCCGTTCCTGCCAAAGGAAGAACCGCCCATCACCGCGACGGTGAGTTCGCGGCCGGGAACGAATTCCTCCACCATCATTTCATTCGACAGGTTCCAGGTATCGCTGCCCAGTTCGGCGGGCGGGCGGTTGTCACCCTTGCGGATGATGAAGATGCCGACCGACGAACCTTCATTGACCGGCTTGACCACATAGGGCGGTTCCATCAGGTGTTCGCGGGCGGCTTCGCGGCGGTCCGCCACGATGGACTTCACTACCGGCAGACCGGCCGCGCGATAGACATCCTTGGTGCGCTCCTTGTGCATCGCCAGGGCGGAGGAAAGCACGCCGGAATGGGTATAGGGCAGGCGCATCAGCTCCAGCAGGCCCTGCACCGTGCCATCCTCGCCGAAGCGGCCATGCAGGGCGTTGAACACCGCATCCGGCCTGGCTTCCCATAATTGCTGGCCCGGATTGTCGCCGGGATCGACGCTGACGGGGTCGAAGCCTTCCTCGGCCAGGGCCTTCATCACGCCACGGCCGGAGGAGAGCGAGACTTCGCGCTCGGCGGAGCGGCCGCCCATCAGCACGGCGATGCGCTTGTAATTGCTCACAAGCGCTCCCCCGCGATGCCGACGCGCTTGATTTCCCATTCCAGCTCGATGCCGGATTTTTCCTTCACCCGGCGGCGGACCTCCTCGCCCAGCGCTTCCAGGTCGGCGGCGCTGGCCTCGCCGGTGTTGATGAGGAAGTTGGTGTGCTTCTCGCTGACCTGGGCGTCGCCGCGGCTGAGGCCGCGGCAGCCGGCGGCGTCAATGAGCTGCCAGGCCTTGTGCCCCGGCGGATTCTTGAAGGTGGAGCCGCCGGTCTTGGACTTGATCGGCTGGCTAGCCTCGCGGTTGGCGGAAAGCTCCTCCATGCGGGCGCGGATGCGGGCGGGATCGTCGGCCTGCCCTTCGAACAGGGCCTCGATGAAGATCAGCTCGTCGCGCACCTGGGTCTTGCGATAGACGAACTGCATGTCGGCGGGCGTCAGCCGGACTTTGTTGCCGCGCCCGTCCAGGGCGGTCGCCTCGACGAAGATGTCCTTGATCTCGCGGCCATAGCAGCCGGCGTTCATTTTCAGCGCCCCGCCGACGGTGCCGGGCACGCCGCGCAGGAATTCCAGCCCGCCGATGCCGGCGTCGGCGGCCGCCCGCGCCACCGCGCCATCCAGCGCCGCCGCCCCGGCGCGCACACGGTTGCCGGAGACCTCGACCTTGCCGAAGGCCGCGCTGAGCCGCACCACCACGCCGGGAATGCCGCCGTCGCGCACCAGCAGGTTGGAGCCGACGCCGATCACCGACAGGCGCAGATCGTCGGGTTTGGCCGCCAGGAAGGTGGCGAGGTCGTCCATGTCGGCGGGGCGCAGCAGCCACTCCGCCGGGCCGCCGGCGCGGAACCAGACCAGGTCCTTGAGCGGCGCCATGTGGGTGAGCGAGCCGCGCACGGGAGGGAGAGCCTCGCAAACCTTGTTCACAGCGCCTCCAGTTTCTTCTGGAGGCTGGCCATCCAGCCGGTGATGGAGCCGGCGCCGGCGCCGATCACGGCGGCGCCGGGCTTGAGAAACGGCTTCAGCACCGCGGCGAGGTCGGCTTCGCCATCGATGGTGACGACATTGCGATGGCCATGGGCGCGCAGCGCATCGGCATAGCTGTCGCGATTGATGCCTTCGATCGGCTGCTCGCCCGCCGGATAGACCGGGGCGATCACCGCCACATCGGCGTCGTTGAGGCAGGTGGCGAACTGCTCGAAAGTGTCGCGCAGGCGGGTGTAGCGGTGCGGCTGCACCACCGCCACGATGGGCCCGGCATAGGCCTGGCGGGCGGCGCGCACGGCGGCGGCGATCTTGAAGGGATTGTGGGCGTAGTCGTCGATGATGGCGGCGCCGTTATATTCGCCCACCTTGGTGAAGCGGCGGCCGACGCCCTTGAATTCGGCCAGGCCCTTGGCGATCACCGCGTCCGCGACGCCGAGCTGGCGCGCCACCACAATGGCGGCGGTGGCGTTCTGGACATTGTGCTCGCCGGGCATGGGCAGCGACAGGCCGGCCAGCCGTTCTTCCTTGCCGCTGCGGCGGTCGGTGAAGACCATGTCGAAATGCGAGGCCCCTTCGGAGAAGGAGACATTCACCGCCCGGGCGTCGGCCTGGGGATTGAAGCCATAGGTGATCATGCGCCGGTCGGTGATGCGGCCCACCATCGCCTGCACTTCCGGATGATCGATGCAGAGCACGGCGAAACCGTAGAACGGCACGTTCTCGATGAAGCGCTGGAAGGCGTCGCGCATCCTGTCGAAGGTGCCGTAATAATCGAGATGATCGGGATCGGCGTTGGTCACGACCGCGACGCTGGCGGGCAGGCGCAGGAACGTGCCGTCGCTCTCGTCCGCCTCCACCACGACCCAGTCGCCGGCGCCGAGCCGCGCGTTGGTGCCGTAGGCGTTGATGATGCCGCCGTTGACGACGGTGGGATCGAGGCCGCCCGCGTCGAGCAGCGCCGCCACCATCGTCGTCGTCGTCGTCTTGCCGTTGGTGCCCGCGATCGCGACGCA
>Ga0265325_10003300_pt1 | contig 10614 bp, 7 predicted proteins | sample 41420metaG_FD_202090 | JGI IMG/M metagenome (GOLD analysis project Ga0265325, IMG submission 202090) | Rhizosphere microbial communities from Carex aquatilis grown in University of Washington, Seatle, WA, United States - 4-14-20 metaG | ecosystem: Host-associated > Plants > Roots > Rhizosphere >...
ACTGTCGCGCAAGGAGGCACGTGTCCCGCTGCGACCGGCGGCGTAACTTCGAATGGCGGAGTCCAGGTTCTCCCGGACGGTTCGAACATCAACCAGGTAGCGATAAACCTCCTGCAATTGAAGAATCCCGATGGCAGCTATTACATCCCTAGCTCATCCACGGGCACGACCCAGAACACGACATTCAGTGTCCCAGCCCGGTTCAATGAACATGAGGCGTTAGGTAATTTCGATTACGTGATGAATGCCAAAAATACTTTGGCGGGCCGGTGGTTCTACACGGATGACTTCACGAATGCCAGTCTTGGGTGCGCGCCCACCGGAACGACAGTCACGCAATGCCTGCCGGATACCGCCGAGGGGCTGCAGCAAATCAACCAGGATATGGTGCTGAAACTCACCACGATTGTGAATAACAATGTGGTCAACGAAGCGCGGGCTTCCCTGCAACGCACGACCTCGAACATAACATTCGGTGCTCCATTCACCAACTCTCAAGTCGGAATCGCCGATAATACAACTGGAATTGACGCCCTCGATGGGATCACCATCAGTTCGCTGATGCAGTTCGGGCAATTCGGAGGCAATGAAAAATGGATCACCGGTTGGGAACTGGCCGATCAGATTTCCTGGTCACACGGCAAGCACACCATTCGGGCCGGATTCGAGTTCGAGCGTGATCGTTACAATACGAACGGCTACGGACAGTCGAAAGGGGCGCTCACCTTCCAGACGTTTCAGGATTTCCTGCTGGGCCTGCCTGGCTGCTCGCCTCAGCAAATCACCGCGGGCTGTAAAGCCACCAGCCCAGCTCCTGGCACGAATGGCACGACAACGAGCAATATTTCAAGCACGGGTACCTTGACTGCAGCCGTGGCGCCGGGAGGCGTTGGTCTGCCTCACAGTTGGCGCAATTCAGCAGCGAGCGCCTTTGTACAGGACGACATCAAAGTTTCTCCCCGATTGACCCTGAACCTCGGACTTCGCTGGGAGTACATTGGCGTTATGAGCGACGCAATCGGCGCAATGACCGACGTCTGGCCAAGCTTGATCAACACTGTGCCAATACCGGGTTCTTCTCCCGCGACTGGGACTCTGGCGGGCTTTGTCGTGGTATCAAATTTCAACTTTGCGGCCTACCCGCCTCCTCCTGTAGGAGGCCTCTTTCAAAACAACAAAAATATACCTACTCAGAACAGCCCGCTTCTCACCAATTTTGCGCCACGATTCGGCTTTGCCTGGCAACCGACTGCTAGCGACCGGTTCGTCGTCCGCGGAGGATTCGGCTCCTTCTATGACCGGTCCGGTCAACAAATTTTCTCCACGCCCCTGGTGCAGGCCTACCCTTATTCAGTGCCCGACAGTCAATCTGGGGCAGCCAACTATTTCTCCACGTTTGCCCAGCCCTATGCTCCGACCTCGCTGGGATGGGCGCCTCGCTGGGCGAACTTCACGACCGGAGCGAGTTCGAACCTCGTCCAGCCTTTCCTGGAGCAAAATTTCCTTTCTCCCCTCGCGTATGAGTGGAACTTGAATATACAGTATGAGTTACTGCCTCGCTGGGTGTTGGAATTGGGTTACGTGGGGACGCATGGCTACCATCTGGCTGTGACCAGCAATTCCCGTCAGATCAATGAAGCCCAATTGGCCAGTCCGACCAATCCCGTCAACGGCATCACCGCCGACACAACCAGCAATGCCTCACTCCGAGTGCCGTACCTCGGATTTTCGCCATCCGGCCTTGCCATGTACAACACCGACACCAGCAATAAGTTCAACAGTTTCCAGGCCACGCTGCGCAAGCAGTTCTCCCATGGGTTCCAAATGCAGGGTGCATATACCTTCAGCCGGGCTTTCGGCACGGTATTCAATTACGACGACCCCAATATCGCCCGATATGCGTTAAATGCCGCCTATCATCCGCAGCGGCTGGCAATCACGTACTCCTGGGATCTGCCATTGGGCACTCACCAGGGACTCATGGGAAAGATGGCGAATGGTTGGAACCTTGCCGGCGTCACAACCGTCCAGGATGGTACGCCATTGACCATTACCGATACTCGGGGAGGATCGATTTACGGATTCGGCGCCGGAGCGTCGCAACTCTCAACTGCCGAATACTGCCCGGGAATGGCAGCCGCCAATGCCGCGTCGTCAGGAGGCAATGAACAACGGCTAGGTGGCTTAAACGGCGGCCAAGGGTGGTTCAACAAAGCCGCGTTTTTCGGCATCAGCGCGGCTGGAACCACCATTGGCGGATGTGCGACTGCGGGAGCAACAGGCACCCCCGCGATTGGAAACGGAACCGGCTGGGGCAATTCAGGAGTGGGCATTGTCCTGGGCCCGGGCCAGTTTAACTGGGATGCGACATTGCAGAAGACCACCAAAGTCGGCGGGATTCACGAAGACGCCAGCTTGATCTTCCGCGTCGAGATGTTTAACACGTTCAATCACCCGCAGTTCAGCAATCCTTCGGTGGTGGATGTGTCCAAGCCAACTTTCGGGCAGATTACGAGTTCATCGGTAAACCCGAGGCTGATTCAATTTGCGTTGAAGTACGTGTTCTAGGAATCTAAAAAAGCAGCAACCAAAAAACGATGAACGGCACCGGATGTTGGTACGCTTATTATCTGAGTCGGCGAAAGGAAATTTAAAGAGAAAACCGCATTTAAGATTCACGCTGAAGGTTAAGGAGGGATGCGATGCGATCGATCTCGGTAAAACGGTCAGCGGGTTTGACCTTGCTGTTCTCCGGCTTCCTGGCGGTCTCGGCAATCGTCCGGACTGAAGCTCGGCCACAGAGTAGTTCAAGCGCCGCGCAGGCCGATGCGAACAGCGTGTCCATAAATTCCGATGACGTCGGGGGAGTCGTGACCAGTTCAAAGGGCCCCGAGGCGGGCGTGTGGGTCATCGCGGAGACGACGGAGTTGCCGACAAAATTCCGGAAAATCGTGGTTACGGACGATCGCGGGCGCTATCTGCTACCCGAGCTACCCAAGGCGAACTATAAGGTTTGGGTCCGCGGGTACGGATTGATCGATTCCGGCGCCGTATCGGCAACACCCGGGCAGCATCTTTCGTTGAGAGCGGTGATCGCGCCGGACGCGAAAGCTGCCGCGCAGTACTATCCCGCGAACTACTGGTTTTCGCTGCTGAAGGCTCCCCCGAAGAGCGAATTTCCCATGACCGTCTCCACTGCGGACAGCCATGCCATGAACGGCGCGACACAACAAGCCGGGGCCACACGAGTGATTCAGACCCAGGCGGAGTGGGTTAGCGCTATTAAATGCGGTGCCTGCCACCAAATGGGGACCAAGATCACGCGCGAGATCTCGCCGTCGATGGGTGCCTTCGATTCAAGCGTTGAAGCCTGGGATTACCGGCTTCGTGTGGGCCAAGTGCGAGCTGGCATCAACGGGGTGAGCAATTTAGGACGTGAACACACCGAGGCGCTCCTGGCCGATTGGACCGATCGCATCGCCGCCGGCGAACTCCCCCAAGTGCCTCCGCGTCCGGCTGGTGCCGAGCGCAACCTGGTGATCACGACTTGGGACATCGGAACGCCGACCTCGTTTTTTCACGACCTTTACACCACCGATAAACGGAATCCGACGGTCAACGGCTACGGGCCAGTCATCGCCGGCGACTACAGTTTGGGTATTCTGGCCGTCGTCGACCCGAAGCGAAACGCGGATGAATCAATCAAGGTGCCGATTCGAGACGACCCGAAGATGCTGACTCGGCAAGCGCAGACAATGGAGCATCCGTCGCCGTACTGGGGCGATGAACTGATCTTCGACGAGTCTCAGCGCACGGAAGTCAAGAATATAGATGCCAAGGGCCGCCTGTGGATGATGACCTCGTTCCGGAAGGACGACAATCCGGATTGGTGCAAGGATGGATCGAGCAACACGTTTGCGAAATATTTTCCGCTGAAATCGAGCCATCGTCAGATTGCACACTACGATGTAAAAACGAAAAAGTTCGTCTTGGTGAACACCTGCTTCAACACCCATCACGGCGCATTTGCCGAGGACAAAGACGACACCTTCTATGTCGCCGGGAACGACACAGCGCTCGGCTGGGTAAAAACGCGCGTGCTGGACGAAACTGGGGATGAGCAGGCGGCACAGGGCTGGTGTCCGGCGTATTACGACGTGAACGGCGACGGCAAGTTTGAGAAGGATGTCGACAGGCTCATCACCGGCGGCGCGGGTTATTACATCACTTACAATCCAGTCGATGGGAGCGTCTGGTACACGTTGCCAGGCACGCCCGGCAAGCTCATCCGGATGGATGTGGGTTCGAATCCTCCGGAAACCTGCCACGCCGAGGCCTACGAGCCGCCCTACAACAACCCCAAGGCGCCCGGGAAATTGGGATACCTTCCTCGCGGCATCGATGTCGATCGCAACGGTCTGGTTTGGACTGGCCTGGCCGGAAGCGGCCAACTCGCGAGTTTCGACCGGACTAAGTGCAAGGTGCTGACGGGCCCGGAGTCGTTCGACCCACAGCATTGCGTGGAGGGCTGGACGCTCTATGACGTACCGGGACCGCAGATGAAAAACATCACCGACGGGGGGAGCACGGATTTCTTGTACGGCAACTGGGTCGACCAGTTCAATACCTTGGGCCTCGGGAAGGATGTCCCAATTGCCACCGGAACGAATTCCGATTCGCTGCTAGCCCTAATGCCCGACACGCATAAGTGGGTCGTTTTGCGGGTTCCGTATCCGCTGGGCTTTTACACGCGGAATTTGGCTGGCCGCATCGACGATCCGAATGCGGGCTGGAAGGGGCGAGGATTGTGGGCAGGCAATGAAGTGAGAAACACTTGGCACCAAGAGGGCGGGAAAGGTATGAGGTCGGAAGCCGTGCACTTCCAGATGCGGCCCGATCCGCTCGCAAAATAACCGAGAACGCTTCAAAATCCAGGTCCGCAGCGCTGGACACGCGACGGAATGGATCGGCGCGTTGCCTGCAGGGCTCATGTGCATGCCGATTCTTGTCGTAGTATCCGATTCCTAAACCGGCACCCGACACCAAATCAGCGAGGTTAATTTTGGCCATGGATATCGTGGAAGAGAAAACGATCCTTCGACGTCGGTTCGTAATGACCTTTGTGTGCGCATCTGCACTGCTATGCTGGTGCCTCTCAACTTCAGCGCAACAAACAATCGTTCGCGGCACAATTGAAGGAACGGTAACCGCGGATCAAGGGCTGGTGGTTGGATTCCGCGTTGCCGCTCACAATTTGGACGCAAGGCTGTGGTACACGGTATTTACCCGCAAAGGTAAGTACACGGTCCCGCAAGCGCTTCCGGGCCGGTATGAAGTGATGGTTTACGAGCCGGATTACGATTCTCCAAAATCGCCGGTGCAGCTTGGACCCGGTGAGAGCAAGACGGCCGACCTTGTTCTGAAGAAGCGCGAGCCGGTTGCGGGATCGGATGTTGAAGGAGGAGATGAAGGGGGGCCAGCCAGTAGCACCACCGGGAAGATCGTCTACGTCGACAGCATGGACGATATCTTTCCGGCTGGGCCGGGACAAGACTTGGTGCGGGCAAACTGCGTTGGCTGCCATGCCGACAGCAGCGCCTGGCGCAACGTGAAAACTCGGGAAGATTTCCTGCGGGGCATCGAAAGGATGACGGAAACGGGGCCCGCGGGCTCCCCGAACGTCTTGGCGTTGGGTAGGACTCCTCTGGGCAGAACGCAAAAGGAACTTATCGCCAACTACTTGTTCAAGAACTTCGGTCCCGGCCAGCCGGCCAAGAGACTTCGAATCGATCCACTGACGGTCGATGAAGATGCCGCCTCAAAAGCGATTTACGTTTCCTACGATATCCCAGAAGACCTCCCGCGGGAGCCGAGCCAGGGAAATCGCGTAGGTGCGCCGATGATCGACGGAGAGTTTGCTCAACGGCCAGCACCCACCGTTCACCACCTGCAGGCAGCGGCCATCTCGCCACTGGATGGCAGCATTTGGTTTTCGTCGCGTGTTTCGAATTCTCTCCTTCGCTTGGACCCGAAGGAACTGGATCCGGTCAGACGTTGGACGAACTATCCAGTTAAGGGAAAAGACCATTGGGTCGCCGTCAGCGGTATGACCATCGACAGCAAGGGCAAGGTGTACTGGAGCGAACTCAGCGGCGGGATGTTGGGCGAATTAGACCCGGTGACCGGCCAGCAAATCCGGTACGTGATCCCCCAAATGGGCGTCGACGTCGGGATTATCGCCGACAAGGATGACAACATCGGCTTCGCCCTTATCTGGGGATCTCTGTTTGGCCGACTGGATGCGAAGACGCGCATGATTCACACATATCCCACGCCCACCCCGGATAATGGCATCTACGGCCTGGCGGTCGATCGGAGCGGCAACTTGTGGGGCGCCGGCTGGCAGAAAGGAACTATCAGCACGTGGGATGCGGAGACGCAGTTGGTGAGGGAATACAAGGTACCGAATGCGTGGGGGCAAATCCGCCGCATCGGCGTGGATTCGAAAGGGATCGTCTGGGGCTCGGAGTACAACGTGGGCATAATGGCCAGACTCGATCCCGCGACAGGCAAACTCACCGAATACAAGATTCCAGCGAGCGGCGCCCACCCGTACGAAGCGTGGACGGATAAATCGGATAACGTGTGGACGGCCGATGACGTCCACAGCGCGATGGTCAAACTCGATCCGAAGAGCGGCAAATTCACCTTCTACCCGATGCCTCAACCGCATCAAAGCGTCCCGAAAATCGAGGTAGAAGCCAACAACACGATGTGGTTTGGAACGCGGTTTAAACCTATCGTGACCGGGGTACATTTCTATCCTAATGGCTACACGACAGACGCTCCGCCGTTGCCATGATCTCGCCTCATTCAGACTGTCGTTTGCTGTCTGGATTATGGGAAAAGGTCATTGTCCATAGGTTCAGGACCGCACGAAACGGAGGGACATTATGCGTGACAGGCGGCGTCAACAGATATTCGGTTGTGCTGGTTTGGTTTCTTCGTTGGTTGTTTTACTCGGATGAAGTGCTTGCAGCCAATCGTTTGCTCAGCAGCCAATACGGGGCTACCATCAACGGATCCATAACGGCTGACCAGGGTGAAGTGCGAGCACTCCGCGTCGCTGTTCACAACCTTGAGTATGAGTGGTGTTCCCCATCGGAAAGTTTCCTGTTTAACCGTGCAGCGCGCATCGGGGCAATTACTTGGCTGGCGGCAAACTTTTAATCTCCATCGGTTCATCCGAATCCGGGGACATCTCGTGCCTTTTAATTTCGGGAGGCCTTAAGTCGCGCGTTGGACGGCGAAGCGCTTTGCTCGTCCGGCGCGGTTTGTTTTCCGGGATAGACGACAATCGAAAGCTGGGATGAATCGCCGCCCGCAACTTTGCCGCGTCCGAATGTTTTGAGATGCGCATCGTCGATCTTGAAGTTCTGGACAAGATAATCGCGCACCACTTTCGCTCGCGCTTCGCTCAGCAACCGATCCTGGTCCGCGTCTCCCAGCGTTTCCGCCGATGTTACCACTGCAAGTCCGAATTCATTCTGCTGAAGATACCGGCCCGCGGCGTCCAGCATCTTCTTGTTTTTTAACTTTGCATTTCCGGGCTTGTCGAACAGGCGTTTTTCGTCATACTCGAATTCCTTGGAGGGCGATCCCAGCGGCAGGCGTGGAATTGCGTGCTGTGTCAATTCGCTTGCATCGGTATAGCCTCGCTTGTCAAAGAATCCACGGAGCAGGAAATTCTGTTGCACGGCTTTCATATCGTCGCGAAAAGCGGTGACGCCTTGCTGTGCCTCGTTGGCGATAACGTGGGCTTCCTTGGCCATGTCCTCAGGCGCCGCGCTTGCGATCGTGTCGCCATTTTGTACATCTGGCGCCTTTGCCGAGCCAAACGAAATTTCCACGAATTGATCGCCCATCAGTCCCTGCGTCTTGATCGACGCGACGGAATCCTTCCTGATGTTGTTGCGCGTCGAATCACGCAGGCTCATCAGCACGGTGACTTTTTTCCCCGGCCCCGAAGGTAGATCGATCTTTTTGACCGTGCCTTCGTGAATTCCGCCAACTCGGACGTCAGCGCCGGGGTTCAAACCCTCGACATTCGGAAAGTCGGTCTGGAGACTATAGGTGCGGCCGAACAACATCGTATTGTTTCCGATGAGGAAAACCCCGGCACAAAGCGCGCCGAGCGCCAAAACGATAAAGATTCCAACTCGAAATGCGGTGGACATAATCTTCACCTAAGAATCGCCAAGAAATTGTCTGACGTATGGGTCGCGGCTTTTTTGCAAGTCCTCGAAAGGTCCTTCAATGACGACTTCCCCGTCACGCATGAGCACCAAATGATTGGAAATAGTCTTCGCCGAGTGAATGTCGTGCGTTACAACGATGGAAGTCATGTTTTGCTCTTTTTGCAGCTGAAGGATTAGCTTGTCGATCTCGCTGGACGTGATCGGGTCGAGTCCGGCCGTCGGCTCGTCGAACAATAAAATGTCAGGGTCCATCGCCAGTGCTCGCGCAAGGCCCACGCGCTTTTGCATTCCACCGGAAATCTCGCGAGGCATCTTATCCACGTCTAGTTCCATTCCAACTTTCGCCAGCAGGTCGCGCACACGCTTCTTTCGCTGCTCCTCGGACATTTTGAAGTGCCGGCGAATGGGAAACGCCACGTTCTCCTCAACCGTAAGCGAGTCATAGAGCGCCGCCTGTTGAAACAGGAATCCCACCGATTTTCGGACTTCGTTTAGCGAGCTGCGTTTCAGGTCGATCACCTCTTGTCCGTGCACGCAAATCGAGCCTGAATCGGGTTTGAGCAAACCTACGATCAGTTTCAGCAGGACGCTTTTGCCCGTGCCGCTTTGTCCCAGTACCGAAAGAGTTTGTCCTTGTCTGACCTCCAGATCGATCCCCCGCAGGACGATCTGTGCTCCAAAGGCTTTCCGCAGCGACCGCACCCGCACGGGGGCTTCGTTCTCTGGGCGCGGATGATTTTGTTCGATCGTCATATTCGTCACCTAGCCCCAAATCACCAGGATCAAGCGGACCAACAGGACGTCCGCGAGAATGATCAAGAGCGATGCCAGAACCACGGAACTCGTGGCCGCCCGCTCTACCCCCTCGGTGCCACCGCGCGCATTCATCCCCTGGAAGCAGGAGACCAGACCGATGATCAGGCCAAAGACCATCGTCTTGAACGTCGATGGCAGAAAATCACTGAACTGCACACTATTCAGGCCGTCATGGATGAAAAGTTGAAATGAAATCGGCTCAGCCAAAGTGCTGGCCACCCACCCCATCACGATGCCAAAAAAATCCGCGACGAGCGTGAGCAACGGAAGCATCACGATGCATGCCAGCACCCGTGTCGCTACCAGGAAATTAAATGGATTTACCGCCGACGCTTCCATGGCGTCGATTTGCTCAGTCACCTTCATCGCGCCCAGCTCAGCGCCAATGCCAGCAGCCGCGCGCCCGCTAACAATCAATCCCGTTATGATCGGACCGCTTTCTTTAATAATGGAAAAGCACACCACCGCCGGCAGGAATGACTTCGCTCCGAAGCGGACCAGACTGTCACGCGTCGATAGGGTTAGCACGACCCCCGTAGCGGCTCCCGCAAGCGCCACCAACGGCAGCGACTTCGAGCCTAGCTCATCGAATTGATGCCAGAACTCGCGGCCCTCATACGGTGGAGTCAACGCGGCCCAAATGAATTGGCAACTGAAAAACGTTAAATCGCCAAACCATTCAAAGAAGGACACGAACAAACTCTTACCATCGCCAGGAGAATGTGGCTTTACCCCGCTGGCCCCTCCGCCTCCAATCGCAGAGGTGGCCATACCAACTACTAATACGGCGCTCGTGAGATCCCACACCGCAAAATGGACGTTCATAAGGATTCACCGTTCATGCCTACCGTTCATGCCTCTGGAACGAATCCGGCGACTAGCCATCCGTCGCGGATCGATGAGTCCCGCCCTGTCGCCGCGCGGTGGATTCCGATAACGGCGATCCCGCTGAGATTCGCTGCGGCCGGAGAGCTGCCGCCGTAAATCCTCGACCGCCACTCCCAAAGCCCGAGGTCACATCGCTCTCAACTCGAGAGCCAGACGCTGTCCAATTTTCATAAAGGGCGGACCTCACCAGGCACGACTTGGCCATCGTCGCGCCTTCGCAGATAAAGCTGCCGATCGCAAAGCAAACGATAATCGAGACCAAAAGCGTTAGGTACCCAAGGACGAAAATCAAGAAAGCGGAAATCACTTGCATCGCATTTTCGTTAAGTAGAGCAACCAATTTTAGTCTCCCGTGACCCACGCTCATCCCCAAGACGAATGTTCTTCGTGTAGGGCGTTCCGCAGCCCGGTCGTTGGCAGCAGATAGCATCGATCGCAATTCTGGTACTTTGCTACTAGGCCATGAATCCGCGTGTCATGGAATACGGTAGATTGCCCATTTCTAATGGGAGGACTGGGTAGAGCTTACTGGCGCAGGCTTCTGGGTGAACGCCTAGCCCGTCTTTACCAGCTGCAGGCGATTTTTGGCGTTTTTGCACTGATTTTTATTGTTAAGCCGTGTGTTTTCATCTTCGCTCTCGGGAAAAACGGT
>Ga0265325_10003301_pt1 | contig 10614 bp, 5 predicted proteins | sample 41420metaG_FD_202090 | JGI IMG/M metagenome (GOLD analysis project Ga0265325, IMG submission 202090) | Rhizosphere microbial communities from Carex aquatilis grown in University of Washington, Seatle, WA, United States - 4-14-20 metaG | ecosystem: Host-associated > Plants > Roots > Rhizosphere >...
TTCGGGACACTGAAGGGAAAGGACCGTCCTGTGAAAGTACTTAAAACCGATCAGTTGCACTTCTGTCGGTGTCTGCAGATTTCTCGGGACTGGATTATGAGTCCGCTGCTCTAACCGCTGAGCTAAGGGCCCTGACCATCTGTGCGACACCCATATTGTAGCCAGGGCCACGGAAAATCGCGCCGTCTACTCGCTTTTGACTATTGTTTGCACCGCACCCCATCCGTAGACTTACAGAAACAGTCTCGGGAGGGACGTTTACCTATCCATGCGTAAGATAGCCTTGCTATTCGTGTGCCTATTTGCTCTTGTCAGGGCACAGGCGCCCACTGGAACACTCGAAGGGCAGATCACCGACCCTGCTTCTGCGCTCATTTCGAATGCCGAGGTAAGCGTCCACAACGCGCAAACCGGCCTGACGCGCACGGTCCATTCCTCGCATCAGGGAACGTATCATTTCTCCGACCTGCCAATCGGCACGTACCAGCTCGAAGTAAAGGCAGCCTCTGGATTCGCTCCATACACGGCTTCATCCATTCGGATCGACATCGGACAGGTTGTGAGTTGGCCCGTGCAATTGCAGATCGCCGGCGAGCATACGGAAGTGAACGTCACCGGTCAGGCTGTCACGGTGGATACCAGCCCCACCCTCGGCAATGTCGTTTCTGAAAAGCAGGCGGTGGACCTTCCTCTAAACGGGCGCGACCTGACACAGCTCGGCCTGCTGCAGCCGGGTGTCGCTCCCATGACTTTTGGGCTTGCAGAAGCGGGCGGAATTTCGCGCAGCGGCCAGGCTTATGCCGTGAACGGCGAGCGGCCGGAATCGAATAACTACCTGCTTGATGGCGCCAGCAACGTGGACAGCGTGAACGGCGGATATGCGCTCCGCACTCCCGTGGATGCAGTCAGCGAATTCCGCATTCTCACGCTGAATGCGCCGGCCGAGTATGGCGAAACCAGCGGCGCGACAACGTCGGTTGTCACTCGTTCCGGCAGCAATGCTTTCCACGGTGACCTGTACGAGTTCTTCCGCAACAACGCCATGGACGCGCGCAATTTCTTTGCCGCGCAAACCGAGCCGCTGCACCGCAACCAATACGGTGCAACTCTGGGCGGCCCCATCCGCAAAGACAAGGATTTCTTCTTCCTCTATTACGAAGGCCAGCGCGATTCGGAAGGTAAAACCCAGGCTGCCATCGTGCCCACCGCCGCGGAAAAAACAGGCGACTTCTCCGGCCTCACCGGCCCCAACGGCCAGCCCGTTCCCCTGATCAACTATTTCACCGGCCAACCTTTCGCGGGGAACATGATCGCGCCCTTCATGCAGAATCCCATCGCGGTGGCCGCGGCGAAGCTGTACCCCGATCCCAACATTGGCACCAACGTATTTGAATCCACCCAGATCGGCTCCACCAACTACGATCAGGGCGGCTTCCGGCTGGATCACTACTTCAGTGACAGCAACCAGCTCTTCGCGCGCTTCTCGTCGTCCTCGCTGCACCAGTTCGATCCGCTGCCCATCTCCGGCGCGGGCGTTCCCGGCTTCCCGGTCACGGACGACATCATTACCAACTCGGCCACCATTTCCTGGGTGCACATGATTTCGCCGCAAACCATTCAGACGGTGCGCGCGTCGTTCTTCCGCAACGTATTCAAGGAAGGACAAGCCACCAACCACACGCCGGGCAGCAGCCTTGGATTCCAGTACGATCCGACGCTGCCGCTCAACGATGGTGTTCCGTACCTCATCGTCAGCGGTTATGCCTCTCTCGGCAACCCCATCACGGGCCCGCAGGATACCTATCAGAACGACTATCAGGGCTCCTACTCGATCGCCATGACACGCGGGCGCCACAGCCTCAAACTCGGCGCCGACCTGACCCGCGAACAGATCAACGTGCTCTTTGGAATTGCCACCAACGGCTTCTTTGTCTTCGCTCCCTTCCCCGCGAGCGATTCCTTCGCCAGTTTTCTGCTGGGGCAATCGGTGCAGTTCTTCCAGGGCGGCGGCCAGTTCGACCGCGGCCTTCGGAAATGGGTGGGCGCCGGGTACGCACAGGATGAATTTCGCGTCAACCCACACCTGACCCTGAACTTCGGACTGCGCTACGAGGTGAACACGCCCTACACCGACATCCGGAACCGACTGAACGCGTGGGCGCCTGGCCGCCAATCGACAATCTATCCGAATGCGCCGGAAGGTCTGCTCTTCCCCGGTGACCCCGGTGTACCTGCCGGCATCGCTCCGGTCGACTATCACGAGTTCATGCCGCGGGTGGGTCTCGCCTGGGATCCGTTCGGCGATAACAAAACCATTGTCCGTGCCGGCTACGGCATCTTCTACGATGGCTACACCAATGGCAGTGGCGGTCCTCTGCAGGCTGCTGTCAGTGCGCTGCCATGGACGCAGGCATATCAGTTGCCAGGTCCCGGTTTCGATATTGCGAATCCGTATGGCAACTCCGGCAGCCCCTTCGGCACGGGCAATTTCGTCGCGCCGGCCACCGTACTCACAGTGCAATCGGGAATGAAGCCACCCTATTCGCAGAACTGGGACATCTCCATCGAGCACACGCTGTCGAAGGATTATCTGCTGGACGTGCGCTACGTGGGCACCAAAGGCACGCACCTGCCGCGCTTTATCGAAGCGAACCCCACCATCAACGCGGGCCCTCGTGAATTCAGCACGTGCGACGCCTCCGGCCTCTGCGATTACGGATCGGTGGGATTGCTGGCCGATGAAGACAGTTCAACTTACCACGCTCTGGAAGTGGCCTTTTCCCGGCAGTATTCGAACGGCCTGAGCTTCCTGGCGTCTTACACGTTTTCAAAGAGCCTCGACGGTATCTCCACCCTGAACGTCGCCGGTTCCGCTCCAACGCTGGTTGCCGGGGAGAACGATCTGGCGCAGAATCCGTTCGACCTTGCCGCCGAGCATGGCCCATCGCTGTTCGATGCGCGGCACCGTTTTGTGTTCAGTGGAACGTGGGCATTGCCAGGCTGGAAGAATGCTTCGCGCGGCGCGGCCTTCCTTGTTAACGGTTGGCAGCTCAACACCATCGCGAGCCTCTCCAGCGGTACACCGTTCACCGTCTATGACAGCGCCAACGTGTCCGGCCAAGGCAGCGCGCCGGAAATCACGGGCTTCTATTCCAGCCGTCCCGACCTGATTTCCGATCCCAACTCCGGCCAGCCGCACACTCCCAGTCAATGGATTACCCGCGCGCCGTTCCTGCAGCTCGACCCGACCACACAGGCCGGCCAGTTCGGTAACGAAGGCCGCAACGTGGTGCGCGGACCCGGTATCGAAGACGTCGATCTGTCGCTGTTTAAGTCTTTCAATATCGACGAAACCAGGCGCGTACAGTTCCGGGCAGAGTGCTTCAATCTGCTGAATCATCCGAATTTCGGGTTACCGGAAAACGATCTGCAATCGCCAGCCTTCGGCCAGATTCTGCAGTCAGGTCCGCCACGGCTGTTGCAGCTAGCGCTCAAGTTTGTCTTCTAGCGACCGACGAAGCGGTTGACTCTGCGGAGCGGCGCTGGCTTTCGGGCCAGCACTGCTCCGTTTTTGTTTTTATACGAAAGCGAATCGTAGTGCCATTGCAGTATTGGAATTGCATGTCGCCACTCGTATGATTGGCTTAAAGCTTCTATTGGTGGCAAGCACGCATGCACTGCGAACCGACGCCTCTCGCGGTGCAGTCCGCTATTGTTGCATAGCGGCCGCGCGTTAATCGTTGTGCCCTCGACTCGAACGAGCCCGGTACGCGATTCTCGCAGCGGTAAGTAAAGTCTCGTTATTAAAGGTAATCACAATGTCAAACACCGTCATCGGTGGCACGGGATTCGTGTGTTCGCAGCGTGTTCACGAACCTGGGCTATTCAGACTCACATTAATCACTCTCATCGCATGTGCGTCTCTCTGCGCGCAAAGCAATTTCGCCACGCTGAGTGGAAGGATTCAGGATCCGTCGCAGGCGCCCATCTCCGGCGCGCATATTACCGTGACGGCCAAAGCGACCGAAGCGGTTCGCCGGGCGGTCACAAACGACGAGGGTTTGTTTGAGCTCCCCAATCTGCTTCCTGGCGGCTATTCGATTCAAGTCACCGCGCCGGGATTCGCCGATCAGAACCGCGACGTGCTGTTGGAAGTAGGTCAGCACATGGGCCTGGATCTGGCGATGGTCGTCGGCGAAAAACACGAGATGGTGCAAGTCGTAGAGGCTGCCCAACTGCTGCGAACACAGGACGTCAGTTTGGGCGAAGTGGTGGAACCTAAGTCAATTGAGGAGCTGCCTTTGAATGGCCGGATGCTGATCGACCTTGCATTAACCGTTCCGGACGCGCACGTCGGCCATGGCGCGCAGACCGGCGACATGAGCCCGCTCTACTGGCGTCCGGGGCAGCGTTCCTCCATCACCATCGGTGGAAACCGCCCCAACGCGAACTACTTCCTTTTGGATGGAGTGACTAATACGGATCCTACTTTCAACACGATGAACCTAAGTTTGTCGCCCGATGCCGTACAGGAATTTCAGGTCCAGACCGGCAGTTACTCGGCGGAGCTCGGTGGCGCTGGTGGAGGCCAAATCAACATCATTACCCGCCAGGGCACCACGGAACTTCATGGGACCGGCTATGAGTTTTTGCGCAACGATGCACTGGATGCGCGCACGTGGAACGAGTTGCCGGGCAACAGCCACCTGGTCCAGAACAACTTTGGTGGCGCTCTGGGAGGTCCGCTCTTCGGAAAGCAGACGTTCTTCTTTGCGAATTACGAAGGCTTCCGGCAGACCCAGGCGCAGAGCGCGATGGACACTGTGCCGACGGCGGCGGAAGCCAGCGGCGACTTTAGCGCCAGCGGAGTTGCCATCTTCGATCCCGCCAGCACCCATGCGAATCCGAACTATAATCCAACGCTCCCGGTAAGCGCGACCAATCCGCAGACACTGCGCAACCAGTTCCCCGGCAACATCATTCCCGCCCAGGATCTGAATTCTGCGGCTGTACTCATGCTGAAGAGCTACGTGCCACGCCCGAACACGATGGGAGGCATGGGTCTCGGCATGACCATGAACGGCACGCCGGCGATCTTCGGTTCTGGCCTTGATTCCAACAACCTGCTGGACGTGCGCGACGCCCAGGGCCGAAACAACCAGGGCACCATCCGCGTGGACCGGACGCTCGGAAGCGACGCGCTCAACGTGCGCTACTCGTCGAGCAACGAGCAGGGGTTTTCGCCGCAAAACCTCCCCGGTTACGGCGTCAACTATGACAATGCCTCGCAGAACGGCTCCATCGTCTGGACAAAAGTAATCTCGCCGACGATTGTGAACAACGCTTCGGTTGGTGTTTCCCGCCTGGCCCTGCATCACTGGTCGCAGACGAACGGAGTGGACGACATCGTGGATGCACTAGGCATCACCGGGACTAACTTTGGCGGACAGAAAGGCTGGGGGGCCCCATTTTTTAACGTGCAGGGATACTCGCCATTCGGGGACTTCTGGCAGGCCACCCCGATGAGTCAGTGGAACACCACGTTTGAGGGCCGCGAAACCCTGAGTTGGCAGAAAGGCAGTCACAGTTTGAAGTTTGGCTCCAGTTACCGGCGGGTCATCTGGCCGATGTGGGCGCTGGTGCAAAGCCGCGGGTACTATCAGTTCACTCCCGGCTTCACCACCGAGACCGCCACCAACGATGGCACGGGTTCCGCGCTGGCAAGTTTCCTGCTGGGCCTTCCCGCGTCGCGGCAACTGCAGGCCGGCGTGCCCAGCATGAATCTGCGCAACTGGTCCGCCGACGCCTTCGTTCAGGATACCTGGCGTCTGACGCCTACAACCACCCTCGATTTCGGCTTGCGCTACGAATTCGAAACGCCGCTGGCGGACACCTCGCAGCCCTGGAGCAACCTGCTGCCGGAGAACGGCCAGCTGATGGCATTTATCGGCGGTCAGGACGGTATGCCGCGCGGCCTGATGTATTCGAACAAACTGCGTTTCGCTCCACGCTTCGGCATCGCCCACCACTTTACGCAAACGGGCATCGTGTTTCGCGCCGCGTACGGCATTTTCTACACGCCGGTGGATATGAACACATGGTGCAACGAGTTGCACAATGTGCCGGTCCTGTTCCCCATCACCCAGCAGAGCAATAACTTCACGCCACAGATCACCGGGTTTAACTTCCCGCAGCCTGTGCTGGGCAAAACCGTGGTGGCCTTCTCGGCCTTCGATCCGCATTCGCCAGCGCAGTACGTACAGCAGGCGAGTGCGTCACTGGAGAAGAGCCTGGGCCACGACACGACCATCGAGGTTGGCTATCACGGCGAGCGCGGGTTCCATTTGCAGCGCTCGGACCTCATCAATAATGCCCCCCCGGGACCGGGCACTTTGCAGCCCCGCCGTCCGTATCAGGATGCCACCTTTGTGAACGGCACCGTGCTTCCGGCCAACATCACGGTGGCAAGTACTACTTTCCCGGTGAGCTCCGTAAACATGCTGGAGAACACTGCCAGAAGCTGGTACGACGCCGGCTACGTCGATCTGAGGCGGCGGTATGCGCATGGCTTGAGTTTGTTGGTCAATTACACCTATGCAAAGAACCTAGCCAACGCTCCGGACTTTCGCTCGCCCATGTTCGAATCCGCGATCCCTCAGAACGACAGCGATCTGAACGCGGAGAAGGGGCCATCGTGCGACATCCGCCATCGGCTGTCGCTCAGCGCGGTCTACGATGTACATCCGCTGACCGTAACGGATTGGGCGAAGGCCATCACGCGTAACTGGAAGGTCTCCACCATTTACCAGGTGCAGTCCGGACTGCCGTTCACCATATCGGTCTTCGGCGACACTGCGAACACCGGCACTCTGGTGGGCGAGAACGCAATCCGCGCGAACTATACCGGAGAGCCGGTTTTCGGCGCCGGCACGGGAACGACGGGGGCGTGGTTCAATCCGGATGCGTTCGCCACTCCCGCTGCATACACGTTCGGAAACGCTGGCCGCAACACCGTCTACGGGCCGGGCATGCAAACTTTGGACGTCGCCCTGGTGCGTTCCTTTGCCATCAGGGAACGGCTGCATGCGGAACTGCGTGCAGAGGGCTTCAACGCATTGAATCATTCGAACTGGGGCACGCCCAATCGTTTTGTGAACACGCCCCAGTTTGGCACCATCACCGAAGCTTCCACTCCCGGGCGCGAGATTCAGTTGAGCGCCCGCTTGTCGTTCTAACCTAACCATCGCCCGGGTGGTGGAGGCACTGCCCGGGCTCCCTTGATTGCCAGATGTCGAGAGGTGATGCAATGTTATCGCTCACATTTCGCCCGGCGGTCTTGTTTCTGCGCTCTGCGTTCACGCGCAGTTATTCACCCCTGCTGCGCCCTACGCATTCGACGGCGGTACAGTGAGCCGGCACTCGGCCAGGGCTCCGGACCCTCCGGCCGTGCTCACTGCGTCGTCGGAACTTGTCCTCATCAACGTATCCGTGCTCGATCGAAACGGGCGATCGTTACGGGGCGCGCAGATTCGTTTCACGTTTTCGACCGCCACACAGAGCAGACCATACTCTCCGTCGACGAAACAGAGACTCCCGTCTCGGTGGTGATTGTGTTCGACGAGAGCGGCAGCATGGAGAAAGGCGTCATACTGCTCCTCAAACGCCGATAAATTCGCCTCGATCACTTTTCGGATCAGCCAATCATCGAGTCCGCCTTCACCCAGGACAGTGCGATTCAGACCCGGCTCATGCAGGCAGCGAGTCATTACACGGCATTGCTGGACGCCCTGCAGGCCGCGACGGTGCTTTTGCAGCGCGCGCACAACCAACGGCACGATCATCGTGCTGTCAGATGGCGGCGAGAACCACAGGCGACGGAACGAATGAGAGGTGAGGCGGACGTTCCTCGAAACCGCGGCTCAGGTCTACGCCGTTAGCATTCCGCACCACGAACTCTTTGACGACCCGGATGCCATGGCTGAGCCGGGGTTGTTGGATCGCATCTGTAGCAGCTACCGGAGGCAGGAATGTCGGCATCGACAGTTTTTCAGATTTGGAAAGCGCCATGCAGCAGATCAACGATGAGATTCGAACCGAATACGTCCTCGCCTACAAGCCGCGGTCGCTGAGGCACGACGGGAGATTTCACCCGTACACGTTAGGTTCACGCACGCCGTCGGGCGTGCGGCAGGTGTCGGTGTTCTCGAGACCTGGGTATTACGATTCCGTGGAGTAGCGCCTCTTCGCGATAAGGCAGGTGCTATCCGTATCGAGCACACCTCTCCCGTCAACGCCGCCAGTAGTCTCGGTCGGGTCAGGTTAAGCGGCTGTCTGCTCGAAGGATGGCCGCAAGCGGTTCTGCGGGATGCCCCGCTTCAGGGCCGCTTCTTCGGTGCAAATCCAGAAGGTCGGCCACCACTTCTCCTGCTTGTTGTATGGCGCCCGATACTGGTAGAAATCTCGCGCGAGGCGTTTGACCTGCGGCTGCGGGCGATTCTCGTAGCCAAGGAACATGGCTTCGGTCAGCGCACTCTCGTAGCTGTCAAACGGCCCGTCGATGTAGTCCTTCCAATTGATGATGTGCCACACTGTCTGGCTCCTGTTTCTATTTTCGCGAATGAGACCAATTTAGTCCAGCTATCCCCCGGCCTCCACTGGAGATTCCAAGGCCTGAATCCAGGCTAAACCATTAACAAGTCAAGACTTGCTAATTTTCACATTTCAAAAAATCAAGTCTCCTCTCCGCGTGGCGATGAGCTCCCTTCATAAGACGCATCCCGCAGTCCTTCCGTACCGGGACTTTAGAACCCTCACTAGTATTGACCTTAGAACTGAAGTTCAATACAGTTAACTTGACGTGACGGACCAACGCAAAGCTATTCGATTCGATCTAAAGCTCCCAGTAGAGCTGGTTCGGGCTGGCACCGCCCCCGAACCCCGCATTGCCGAGACAAAGAACCTAAGTTCCAATGGCGTTCTGTTCATCGCGGACATTCCAGTTCCCGTGGGCGAGACCATTGAATACTTCATCACCCTGCCCGTGGGTCAAGCCCAGCGGCAGGTTCGGCTTCGGTGCGTGGGAAAAGTGGTCCGCCATGAAAGCAGCAACGCCATGGCCGCCACCCTGGAGCGTTACGAGTTCGTTCGCAAACAGCTCCAGCAATAAAAAGCCTAAACGCAGAGCGCCGATACCATCCGCAACGCCGCCTCTTTCCCGCGTTCCCCAATCTCTCCCACCGGACCCGCGCAAGCCGGACACCCGCTCTCGCATGGACAGCTTCTTAACAAACCCCTCGCGCCCTCCAGCAATCGCGGCGCAATCTTGAACAGCGGCGCACTCTGACCGATGCCCCCGGGATAGTTGTCGTACAGAAACAAATCCGGCTCCCAGACGTGTGTTTCCTCCGACACCGCATCGGTAAGCGCTGTTCCGATGTCCCGCGGATCGCACATCAGCAATAAAGCGCCCACCGTGCGCAGCACATTCCCGAGGCCCGTCAACCCATTCTGTTTCTCCGTCGGTGAAAGATCCTCGAACTGCCCCAGAAACGCCGCCGGGAAATGCAGCCAGAACGATGTCGTGTGCATCTCCTGCTCCGGCATCGACAGGTTGCCCGCGCCCACGTTTTCCATCGTGTAGAACTTGATCTTCTTGAATCCCACTACCTGCCGATTGATCCGCACATCTCCATGCGCCAGACGAATGCCGCAATGCTCGGCCGTTTCGAACGACTCCAACTCGCGCACCTGCGTGTAATCGATGGCGTCCGTGAAGTAATCCGAGTCCACGCTGCGCACGTAAGCTTTACGGCCGTCGAAGTCGAAGCGCTCCACCTGATACTGCCGCGCCTCATGTAGATAAATGGCTTTTTCGTGCAGCGTGGTCATTGCCATGGGGAACGAAACTTCGCCGATGATCTGGTGCTCTCCCGTGATATCCACCACCACGAAATTGTCGCTGCTGACGCTGCGCAGGCTCACTGCGTCGGCGGGATAGGTGTCCGAAGTCCAGTGCCACGAATCACCCGAATGGTGAAGCAACCCCGCATCCTCATCCAGAAAACGGCACAGCTCGCCGACGTCGTGCGGCCCGAACTTTTCGCCATCGCGAATAGGAAGCTCAAACGCGGCGCACTTCAGATGGTTCATCAGGATTTCCAGATTGTCGGGATTGACGCAGGCCTGCTCCGGTGAGCGCTCAAAGAAATACTCCGGATGCTCGACGATGTACTGATCCACGGGCGCGCTCGACGCCACCATCACCGCCAGCGACGGCGTCTGACGCCTGCCCGCACGGCCCGCACGCTGCCATGTCGACGCGATATTGCCGGGATAACCGGCCATCACCACTGCGTCGAGCGACCCGATATCGATGCCCAGCTCCAGCGCGTTGGTCGCCACCACACACCGAATCTCGCCCGTGCGCAGCTTCCGTTCAATCTCGCGCCGCTCCCGCGGGAGATACCCGCCGCGATACCCCCGCACCGCATCGCCAGGCAAAGGCCCGCGCTCGCATGCATCGCGCAAGTAAGTAATAAGCAGCTCCGTGGCCAGGCGGTTGTTCGCAAACACCAGCGTCTGCTGATGGCGCTCAATAAACTCTGTCGCGATGCG
>Ga0265325_10003302_pt1 | contig 10612 bp, 11 predicted proteins | sample 41420metaG_FD_202090 | JGI IMG/M metagenome (GOLD analysis project Ga0265325, IMG submission 202090) | Rhizosphere microbial communities from Carex aquatilis grown in University of Washington, Seatle, WA, United States - 4-14-20 metaG | ecosystem: Host-associated > Plants > Roots > Rhizosphere...
TCGGCTTTCCGACCGATCCCATGCGGGACGGCCCCGATCTGCTGAGCGGCGTGACCGCGCCAACGCTTATCGTCGTCGTCCAATGGGCGATCCTGCGCGCCTCTGTGATGCGCGCGATTCCAGCTTAAGTAAGCGACATGGCTGACACCTCCTTCGACATCGTCATCATCGGCTCCGGCCCCGGCGGCTACATCGCCGCCATCCGTGCCGCGCAACTCGGCTTCAAGACGGCGATCGTCGAGCGCGACTATCTCGGCGGCATCTGCCTCAACTGGGGCTGCATCCCGACCAAGGCGCTCTTACGCTCCGCCGAGATCTACCACTACATGCAGCACGCCAAGGATTATGGCCTCAAGGCGGACAATGTCGGCTACGACGCCGAGGCGATCGTGAAGCGCTCGCGCGGCGTCTCGAAGCGGCTCAACGACGGCGTCGGCTTCCTGATGAAGAAGAACAAGGTCGCCGTGATCTGGGGCGAGGCGGCGATCGACGCGCCCGGCAAGATCACGGTCAAGCAATCGAAGAGCGAAGCGCCGAAGGGCGCGCTCGGCCCCGGCGCCTATCAGGCCAAGCACATCATCATCGCGACCGGCGCGCGGCCGCGCGTGCTGCCCGGCCTCGAGCCCGACAAGAAGCTGGTGTGGACCTATTTCGAGGCCATGGTGCCGCCGGCGATCCCGAAGTCGCTGCTGGTGGTCGGCTCCGGCGCCATCGGCATTGAGTTTGCCTCGTTCTTCCGCACGCTGGGCGCCGAGGTCACCGTTGTCGAGGTGCTGCCGCAGATTTTGCCCGTCGAGGATCAGGAGATCCAGGCTTTCGCCCGCAAGAGCTTCGAGAAGCAGGGCATCAAGATCCTGACGAACGCAAAAGTGACCAAGCTCGACAAGAAGAGCGACAGCGTCACCGCCACGATAGAAGAGGGCGGCAAGACGCAAACGATCACCGTCGATCGCGTCATCTCCGCCGTCGGCGTCGTCGGCAACATCGAGAACCTGGGCCTCGAGAAGCTCGGCGTGAAGACCGAACGCAGCATCATCAAGGTCGACGAGTTCAACAAAACCAGCGTGCCGGGCATCTACGCCATCGGCGACGTCTCCGGGCCGCCGATGCTGGCGCACAAGGCCGAGCACGAGGGCGTCATCTGCGTCGAGGCGATCAAGGGCCTGCACCCGCATCCGATGAACAGACTGATGATCCCCGGCTGCACCTATTGCACCCCGCAGGTCGCCTCCGTCGGTCTCACCGAGCAGGCGGCGAAGGACAAAAAACTCGATATTCGCGTCGGCCGGTTTCCGTTCGTCGGCAACGGCAAGGCAATCGCGCTCGGCGAGGACCAGGGCCTGGTCAAGGTGATCTTCGACAAGAAGACCGGCCAATTGCTCGGCGCCCACATGGTTGGCGCCGAGGTCACCGAATTGATCCAGGGCTACGTCGTCGCAATGAACCTGGAAACGACGGAAGAAGAGTTGATGCACACCGTCTTCCCACACCCGACATTGTCGGAGATGATGAAGGAAGCGGTGCTCGACGCTTACGGGCGCGTATTGAATATGTGAATTGGGTCGTCATGGCCGGGCTTGTCCCGGCCATCCACGCCTTGCTTTACTGCACGAAAGGCGTGGATGCCCGGCCCAAGGCCGGGCATGACGAGTGGAGAGCGTCGGAGAAAACTCATGGCCAAATACGGAAGCATCCTCGAAACCATCGGCCGCACGCCGGTGGTCAAGATCAACAAGCTCGCCCCGAAGGGCATCAACCTCTACGTCAAGATCGAAGCCTTCAATCCGCTCGGCTCGGTCAAGGACCGTTTGGCGCTCGGCGTCATCGAGGCGGCGGAAAAATCGGGTGAGCTCAAGCCCGGCATGACGGTGGTCGAGGCGACCTCCGGCAATACCGGCATCGGGCTGGCGATGGTCTGCGCCGCCAAGGGCTATCCGCTGGTCGTCACCATGGCGGAGCCGTTCAGCGTCGAGCGGCGCAAGCTGATGCGCTTCCTCGGCGCCAAGGTGGTGATTACGCCCGCCGCCGAGCGCGGCTTCGGCATGGTCGCCAAGGCGGCCGAGCTCGCCAAAACCCACGGCTGGTTCCTGACGCGGCAGTTCGAGAACGAGGCCAATCCGGACATGCATTCGCGCACCACCGCGCGCGAGATCGTCGACGACTTCAAGGGCGAGAAGCTCGACTACTGGGTGACCGGCTTCGGCACCGGCGGCACGCTGAAAGGCGTCGCGCGCGTGCTGGCGAAAGAACGGCCCGACACCAAGATCGTGCTCTGCGAGCCGGCCGACGCGCCGATGGTCTCGACCCGCTCGCCGCAGGACCGCAATCCCGACGGCTCGCCGGCAAAGCCGAACCCGGCGTTCAAGCCGCATCCCATGCAGGGCTGGAGCCCCGACTTCATCCCGAAAATCACCGCGGAAGCGGTCGACATGAATGTGATCAGCCGCATTGTCACCATCGCCGGGGCCGACGCGATGAAATATTCGAAGGCGCTGGCGCAGCAGGAAGGCATCTTCGTCGGCATCACCGCAGGCGCGACCTTCGCCGGCGCGCTTGAAGTTGCCAAGACCGCCGCGCCGGGCTCGACCGTTCTCGCCATGATGCCGGACACCGGCGAACGCTATCTCTCGACGCCGCTGTTCGCCGACATCGGCGTCGACATGAACGAGGACGAGCTGAAGATTTCCAACTCGACGCCCAATCACCGCATGCCGCCGAAGGCGGCGTGACGCGAACCTCGCGGGGGAGACGACATGGGCATCATCACCTGGATCATCATCGGCCTCCTCGCCGGTTGGCTGGCGACGCAGATTCTCGGCGGGCGCGGCAGCCTTCTGTATAACCTCGCCGTCGGCCTGGTCGGCGCCATTGTCGGCGGCCTGATCTTCGACAGCCTGCAGATCATGCCGGTCGGTTTCGTCGGCGCGCTGGTCAGCGCCACCGTCGGCGCCGTCGTTTTTCTGCTGATCTGGCGCGCGATCCGGCGGGCCTGAGCGCGCCTTGCAGGGCAGCGCCCGCAGCCGTAAGTAAGGGCATGGCGGTCGTCTACGACATCGACAAGCAGCGCCCGCGCCATCCGGAAAAGGCGCACCGGCCGGATTCGGCGCTGCGTGCCAAGCCCGACTGGATTCGCGTCAAGGCGCCGGTGTCGCCCGGCTATGTCGCGACCCAAGCCATCATGCGGGCGAACGGCCTGCACACCGTGTGCGAGGAGGCCGGCTGCCCGAACATCGGCGAGTGCTGGGAGAAGAAGCACGCCACTTTCATGATCATGGGCGACACCTGCACGCGCGCCTGTGCCTTCTGCAACGTCAAGACCGGGTTGCCCGGCGCGCTCGATCCGAACGAGCCGGTGCATGTCGGCGAAGCGACCGCCAAGCTCGGTCTCGCCCACATCGTCGTCACCTCGGTCGACCGCGACGATCTGGCCGACGGGGGCGCGCAGCATTTTGCCGACACCATCCGCGCCATTCGCACGTACGCGCCGGGCACGACGATCGAGGTGCTGACGCCCGACTTCCTGCGCAAGGACGGCGCGCTGGACGTCGTGGTCGAGGCCAGGCCCGACGTGTTCAACCACAATCTGGAAACCGTGCCGTCGCTTTATCTCACGGTGCGGCCGGGCGCGCGCTATTTCCATTCGCTGCGGCTGCTGCAGCGGGTCAAGGAACTCGACCCGCAGATGTTCACCAAGTCGGGCATCATGGTCGGCCTGGGCGAGGAGCGGAACGAGGTGTTGCAGGTGATGGACGACCTGCGCTCGGCCAACGTCGATTTCCTCACCATCGGTCAATATCTGCAGCCGACCCGCAAGCATCACGAAGTGATGCGCTTCGTGCCGCCGGACGAGTTCAAGGCGCTCGAGACGATCGCCTATGCCAAAGGCTTCCTGATGGTGTCGGCGTCGCCGCTGACCCGCTCCTCGCACCACGCCGGTGAGGATTTCGCGCAGCTCAAGGCCGCGCGGGCTGCTCAAGCAAAATGACGCACGCGAGCGCTCGCCTTCTTTATCCCTCCCCCGAAGGGGGAGGGTGGCCGGCCATACGCGCGGTTACGCGCACATGGCCGGCCGGGTGGGGATCGCGCGCAACATCGTCCCCACCCGTCCGCTCGCTTGCGCTCGCGTCCACCCTCCCCGAAGACGGGGAGGGATAAGGCCATGCCTCACTTTTCAACGAAGCGCCGCGTCCGCCACAGCGCGGCGAACATGTTCGATCTGGTCGCGGACGTGGAGAAATATCCGCAATTCGTGCCGCTATGCGGTTCGCTGCGGGTGAAGAGCCGCGCGGCGATGGGCGACGGCGTCACCGTCATGGTCGCGGACATGACGGTCGCCTACAAGATGATCCGGCAGACCTTCACCAGCCGCGTGACGCTCGACCGGCCCGGCCTCAAGATCGTCGTTGAATATCTCGACGGCCCGTTCAAGCGCATGCAGAACCGCTGGACCTTTTATCCGGCGACCGGTGGCTGCGACGTCGAATTCTTCATCGACTACGAATTCCGCAGCCGCACGCTGGCCATGCTGATGGGCGCGATGTTCGACGCCGCCTTCCGCAAATTCGCCGCCGCCTTCGAGCAGCGCGCCGACGAGGTTTACGGTCGCGCCGGCGCCTGAGATAAGTTAGGCGAAATTCGGGGGCTGATCACATGCCGATCTACCGCTGGGATGAGATGGAAGAGGTTGCGCTTAACCCTCTGATCACAGGCCGCGTCGTCGAGGTGCCGAACGCCATGCTGGCGCGCATCAAGGCGCCGAAGGGTCCGATCAACATGCACAAGCACGACTTCGACCAGATCACGCACATGCTCGCCGGCAAGATGCGCTGGGTGATCGAAGGCGAGGAGCCGCGCATTGTCAGCGCCGGCGACGTGATGCTGATGCCGGCCGGCGTCGTGCATGGCGGCGAGGTGCTCGAGGACGCCGAATATCTCGACATCTTCGCGCCGGGGCGGCAGGACTTCAGCTGGTACAAGCAGAAGCTGGCGCGGACCTGATCCGGCGTTGGTTTTTCCTATCGCGTCCACCGCTGAAGCGAATATCTCAAGCACCCGATCACATCGCGGACGATGGGCCAACCGCTCCATTGACTGTGACAGTTTGGGGTGTCGATAATCGCGCCAGTTTCCGAACTAGACGTCTTTGGCCTTTAAGCCCCAGCTACTTTTAGAAAAAAGCCGAACCCGCCTGCTGCGCTCGTGCAATTAGAGCCGGCTGGCATTGAATCTGATCTGAAACCAGCAGCACAGGGAGTACGTCATGACGAGAACTTCATCGGCGACGATCATGAGCATCGCATCATCCTTCGCGGTCATGGGCGGCATTGCTTTTGCGGCCCAGGATACGTCCACTCTGAAGGTGCCGAACGGGCTCGCGTTTTCCGAGTTCAAAGGCTACGAGGACTGGCAATACGTTGCCGTCAGTCAGACCGCGACGAGCGTGAAGGTCATCGCGGCGAACCCGGTGATGATGAAAGCCTTTCGCGACGGCGTACCAGGCAATCACCAACCTTTTCCGGAAGGCTCAAAGATCGTCAAGATCGAGTGGCTCCTTAAGAAAAATGCGGAGTCTCCTTATTTCGTGAATGTGCCCGACACACTGAAAACGCTTTCGTTCATCGAGAAAGACAGCAAGCGGTTTCCCGACACTCACGGCTGGGCCTACGCCGTGTTTCTCAACGATCCCGCCACCGACACACTGACTCCGGATGGCCGGCCTCCGCAAAATGGGACGGGCGCCACGTGCGGCTACTCGTGTCACTCAAGAGTGGCCGGCAAGGATTACATTTTCACGGCGTACCCGAAGAGGTAAGCGAGGCGGGCCGTCCACCGCTAGATCTTTTCCGCCAGTGCCTGCAGCATCGCCAGCGCCTGCAGCACCGATTTGTGCCGCACCAGCGAGCGCCCGATGTCGCCGTAACGCATTTCCGCATGCGTGAGCGAGCCGTCGCGCGCGGCGCAGGCGAAATGCACCAGCCCGACCGGCTTGTCCTTGCTGCCGCCGCCGGGCCCGGCAATGCCGGTGATGGCGACAGTGAGGTCGACATCGGCGTGGACCAGCGCCCCGCGCGCCATCGCTTCCGCGGTCTCGCGGCTCACCGCGCCGAATTGCTTGAGCGTGTCGGCGGGCACGCCGAGCATTTGCTGCTTGGCCTCGTTCGAATAGGTGACGAAACCGCGGTCGACCACGGCTGACGATCCGGCAATCTCGGTCAACGCGCCGGCGACCAGCCCTCCCGTGCAGGATTCCGCCGTCGCCAGCGTCAGCCCGCGCGTGCGGCAGGTATCGAGCACGACGGTCGCGGCGGTCTGCAGGTCCTCGCTCAACGCATCAACTCCAGGGCAACCGGACAGTCGCCGTCGCATAGGCGGCGATGCCTTCGCCGCGGCCGGTAAAGCCGAGACGCTCGCTGGTGGTTGCCTTCACACCAACGCGGTCGGCGGTCACGCCGGCGACGCGGGCGATATTTTCGCGCATGGCGTCGCGATGCGGCCCAATGCGCGGCGCCTCGCAGACGATATTGATGTCGAGATGCGCGATGCGGCCGCCGCGTTTGGCGACGCGGTCGACCGCGAAACGCAGGAAGCGGTCGGACGAGGCGCCGCGCCATTGCGGATCGCTCGGCGGAAAATGCACGCCGATGTCGCCGTCGGCGAGCGCGCCGAGGATGGCGTCGGTGAGGGCATGCAGAACGACGTCGGCGTCGGAATGACCGGTCAGCGCCTGGCTGTGCGGGATGCGCACGCCGCCGAGCGTGACGTGATCGCCGGGGCCGAAGGCATGCACGTCGATGCCGGAACCGGTGCGCACGTCGCCCAGCGCGGCAAAGGCCGTCGCCTCGGCGCGGGGGAAGTCGCCTGCGTTGGTGATCTTGATGTTGCCAGCCTCGCCCTCGAATACCACGACCTTCATGCCGGCCCATTCGGCGAGCGCGGCGTCGTCGGTGAAATCGTCGCGGCCCGCAAGCGCCGCCTTGCGGTGCGCTGCGAGCAGATCCGCAAACGTGAAGGCTTGCGGTGTCTGGATGGCGCGCAAGCTGCTGCGGTCGAGCGTCTGATCGACGAAGCCGTTGGCATCGATCGTCTTGATCGTGTCGGTGACGGCGAGGGCCGGGATGGCGGCGTGGGATTGCCGTGCGGCTTTGATGGCATGTGACGTGAGCGTCGCGCTCGCGAAAGGGCGCGCCGCGTCGTGCACCAGCACGATGTCGGGCGCGTGCGGTGCCAGCGCCTCGAGCCCGGCACGCACCGAAGCCTGCCGCGTTGCGCCGCCGAATACCGGCGGCAAATAGGAAAGCCCCGACGTTGATGAGTGGAACAGCGCGACATCGTCGCGATGAATAACGGGCTGTACGAAGCCGACCTCGGCGTGTTCTACGAGCATTAACAGGCTCTGCCGGATCATCGGCGCGCCGAAAATTGGCCGGAATTGCTTGGGCACGTCGGCGCCGGCGCGTGAGCCGCGTCCGGCCGCTACAACCACCGCTGCGATGCCTGCCATGTGGATTCCGTTCCTGAAAACTGCCTCGGCTTACCGCGTTTTCATCGGGCCAGGAAAGGCTTAGGCGGAAACGCTCGCGTTTTAACGATGAACATCTTTTTGCAGTGCAGCACTTGCGCCGACTGTCAAAATGGCTAACCTGTAGGCATCGATAAAATTAGCCTAAAAGATAGGCAGGATACTCATACGGTGGAATTCAGGTCCTTTCGCGCTCATCAATGGGCCATTGGCGACGTCGCGGTACCAAACCGCGTTGTTCTAGCGCCGATGTCCGGCGTTACCGACGCCCCCTTCCGCCGGCTGGCCGAGCGGTTGGGCACTGGGCTCGTCGTTTCGGAAATGACGGCCTGCGCGGCGCTCGCCGAGGGCCAACGCGAAGCGCGCGTGCGCAGCGAGGGGCGCGGTGTCGGAACCCACGTCGTGCAGCTTGCTGGCTGCGAGGCCCATTGGATGGCGGAGGGTGCCCGCATCGCCGAAGCGCAGGGCGCCGCAATCATCGACATCAACATGGGCTGCCCGTCCAAGCAGGTGACCAACGGCGCCGCCGGTTCGGCTCTGATGCGCGATCTCGATCACGCGGTGCGGCTCATCGAAGCGACGGTGACCGCCGTGAGCGTCCCAGTGACGCTGAAGATGCGGCTCGGCTGGGATAACGCCAGCATAAACGCACCCGAGCTTGCGCACCGCGCGGAAGGCGCCGGCGTGTGCGCGATCACCGTGCACGGCCGCACGCGATGTCAGTTTTATGACGGCAGCGCCAACTGGGCTGCCGTTCGGGCCGTCAAGGAGAGCGTCAGTATTCCAGTCATCGTCAACGGCGATGTCCGGTCCTTCGATGACGCGGCCCGCGCCTTGGCGTTGTCCGGCGCCGACGCGGTTATGGTCGGCCGCGCTGCGCAGGGTCGCCCGTGGTTCCCGGGCCAGGTCGCGCGCTATATCGCCACCGGCGAGCGCGACGTCTCGCCGCCGCTCGCCGAGCAACTGGCGATGATCGACAGCCTCTACGAAGAGATGATCGACCATCATGGCGTCGCCATCGGCCGCCGGCACGCCCGCAAGCACCTCGGCTGGGCGCTCGACACGGCAGCCGCCACCACCGGCGCACCGGTCGCCTTGCTGAAAGATCACCGCACGCGCGTGCTCACGGCGGAAGAGCCATCGCAGGCGCGACGACACCTCGCCGACGCCTATGACGCCTTCGCATGGAGGGCCGCCGCATGAGCCGCGCGCACGCCATCGTTGCATTGGCGCCATCACCGGCCGACTCCGTGCTCAATGCGCTGCCGTATCCGGTCCTGATGATATCTCCGGACGGCAAGATCGCCGACGCCAACGTCGCCGCCGAGCAATTTTTCGAAGCATCAATCCCGATGCTGCGTCGGCACATGTTGCGCGACCTGGTGCCATTCGGGTCGCCATTGTTGCCGCTGATCGAGCAAGTCCGTCAGCGCGGCTCGGCCGTGAACGAATACAAGGTCGATCTCGCAACGCCGCGTAATCCTGGCGAGCGGCTGGTCGATCTCTATGTCGGGCCGTTGCAGGAATTTCCCGACCATGTCGTCGTGATGCTGCAGGAGCGCACCATCGCCGATAAGATGGACCGGCAGCTGACCCATCGCGGCGCGGCGCGCTCGGTGATCGCGCTGGCGGCGATGCTGGCGCACGAGATCAAGAATCCGCTGTCCGGCATTCGCGGCGCGGCGCAGTTGCTCGAGCAATCCGCGGCCGACGATGACCGCTCGCTGACGAAACTGATCTGCGAGGAGACCGACCGCATCGTCAAGCTGGTCGACCGCATGGAAGTGTTTGCCGACGAGCGCCCCGTCGAGCGCGAGCCGGTCAACATCCACGTCGTGCTCGATCACGTGAAGCGCCTGGCGCAGTCGGGTTTCGCGCGCCACATCAAGTTCGTCGAGGAATACGACCCATCGTTGCCGCCGATCCTCGCCAACCGCGACCAGCTCATCCAGGTCTTCCTCAACCTCGTCAAGAACGCCGCGGAAGCGATCGGCGAGGGCGCCATCGATGGCGAAATCCAACTGACCACGGCGTTCCGGCCGGGTGTGCGCCTTGCGGTCGCCGGAAGCAAGGCGCGCGTGTCGCTGCCGCTCGAGTTCTGCGTCAAGGACAACGGGCCAGGCGTACCCGACGATCTGATGCCGCATCTGTTCGACCCGTTCGTCACCACCAAGCCGACCGGCAGCGGCCTCGGACTGGCGCTGGTCGCCAAGATCGTCGGCGATCACGGCGGCATCATCGAATGTGAGTCGCAGCCGAGGCGCACCGTGTTTCGCTTGCTGATGCCGATCTACAGCGGTGAGGACGCGATCGCCGACGACGCCCCGCCGATGCAGAGCCCCTGAGGTCGACGATGCCAACGGGAAGCATATTGGTCGCCGACGACGATGCAGCAATCCGCACCGTCCTCAATCAGGCTCTGTCGCGGGCGGGCTACGAAGTTCGTCTGACCGGCAACGCCGCGACCTTGTGGCGCTGGATTAGCCAGGGCGACGGCGATCTCGTCATCACCGACGTGGTGATGCCTGACGAGAACGCATTCGACCTCATTCCGCGCATCCGCAAGGCGCGCCCTGATCTGCCGATCATCATCATGAGCGCGCAGAATACTTTCATGACCGCGATCCGCGCCTCCGAACGCGGCGCCTACGAATATTTGCCGAAGCCCTTCGACCTGAAGGAGCTCATCGCCATCGTCGGCCGCGCCATGTCGGAGCCGAAGGAGAAAAAGGCGCCGTCGGCCAAGAGCGAGGAGTTCGAGAATATTCCACTGGTCGGCCGGTCACCGGCGATGCAGGAAATCTATCGCGTGCTGGCGCGGCTGATGCAGACGGACCTCACCGTCATGATCTCGGGTGAGTCCGGCACTGGCAAGGAGCTGGTAGCGAAAGCACTGCACGACTACGGCAAGCGCCGCAGTGGTCCATTCGTCGCCATCAACATGGCGGCGATCCCGCGCGACCTGATCGAGTCCGAACTGTTCGGTCATGAGAAGGGCGCCTTCACCGGCGCCAACACGCGCAGCTCCGGCCGGTTCGAGCAGGCGGAAGGCGGCACGCTGTTCCTCGATGAAATCGGCGACATGCCGATGGA
>Ga0265325_10003303_pt1 | contig 10608 bp, 8 predicted proteins | sample 41420metaG_FD_202090 | JGI IMG/M metagenome (GOLD analysis project Ga0265325, IMG submission 202090) | Rhizosphere microbial communities from Carex aquatilis grown in University of Washington, Seatle, WA, United States - 4-14-20 metaG | ecosystem: Host-associated > Plants > Roots > Rhizosphere >...
ATCCGAGCCGAACGTCTGGCCCGCGTTCGCGCGCTGCGCACCGTCAAAGGGCGGCGCGAGCAGCGGCGCTTCGCCTTCGAGGGCGGCACGCTGCTGGGCGAAGCGCGAGCGAGCGGCTTTCCGATCGAGGAGGTCTATGCGACCCAGGACGCCTATGGCGCCGTCCCGCTGGTGCGCGAGCTGGAGGCGGAGGGAACGCCGGTGTTTCTGGTGGAGCCGGCAACCGCCGCGACCCTCTCCGACGTCACGACGCCCAGCGGCATCATCGCCCTAGCCCCCATGCGCGTCTTGGGCCCCGCCGAGCTCTTCGGGCGCGGGTCGCCCGTCCTCGTGCTCGCCGACGTGGGCGACCCCGCCAACGCGGGGAGCCTGCTGCGGTCCGGCGATGCCTTTGGGTGCGCCGGCGTGCTCTTCGGAAGCCTCGGAGTCGATCCATACCACCCCAAGGTCGTGCGCGGTTCGATGGGGGCCGTCTTCCGGCTGGCGCTGGCCGTCGGCGGCCCGGCAGCGACCGCCGAGGCGGCGGCTGCCCACGGCGTCTCCCTGCTCGGCCTGACGGCCGACGGCGCCCCGCTGCGGGGTGAGCGGTGGCAAGCCCCCAGCGCAATCGTCGTCGGGCACGAACGGCGCGGCTTGGGCCCCTGGGCGGCCCTCTGTGACCGCTTTCTGGCCGTTGCGATGGCTGGGCCGGCCGAGAGTTTGAGCGCCGCCGTGGCCGGCTCGATCGCGCTCTATGAGGCCAGCCTGGCGGCGAGTTCCTCGTGAGCCGCCGGGCGTTCGCCGGCCCGTCGCCGCATTCGCGAAATTGCTTGTCAAGAGAGTACTGCGCAGCCAAAAAGTCAAGACTACCGCTGTTAAATTTAGCGTGGTATACTCACCGCATTCCGCGATGTGGGCCGCCCAGGAGCCGACGGCTCAGAAGGAGACTGCAAACGCCATGGCAACGTCCAATCTCTTCTGGAGGCTATTCGCGCAAACAGGTTCGATCGACGCCTATCTCGCGTATCGAAGGCTGCACGCGTCGCCGACACCCACGTAAGATTTGGTTCCCTGCGGCACCGGCCCAAAGAAGTCGGAGCCGATTCCCCGAAGCGCCCGGTAGCGTGGAAATGACCGGGCGTTTTACTTTGGACCAGCCATGACCGAGCTCAGCACGATGCTTGCGGAGGTGCAACGGCGTTTCGCCATCGCCGCCGCGGCCGCGCGCGGCGAGCACGAGCTAGAAGAAGTGCGCGTCGCCTACCTCGGCAGAAGCGGCGAAGTCACGAAGGTGCGCCGGACGATCGGCACGCTGCCGGCCGGCGAGCGTCCCGCCGCAGGCAAAGAAATCAACGACGCCGTCGCCACCATGGAAGCGCGCTTGGCTGGAGCCCGCGCGAGTCTCGAGTCGCTCGCCTTTGAGGCCGAGCTGGCGACTTCGATAGACGTCACATTTCCCTCCGTTCCCGCAACCGCCGGGTCGCTGCATCCGGTCCGGCGCATCGTCGATGAGAGCTGCGCGTACTTCACCCGGCACGGCTTCGCCGTCGTCATCGGCGACGAAGCCGAACCCGACTACTACAACTTCGATGCGCTGAACATTCCGGGCGACCATCCTGCACGCGAGAGTTTCGATTCGTTCTGGCTCACCGACACGATGCTGCTTCGCCCGCACACTTCGCCGATGCAGATTCGCACGATGCAGGCGCACAAACCGCCGATCGCAATCGTCGCGCCTGGAACGTGCTACCGTCGCGATGCCGTAGACGCGCGCCACCTCTTTCAGTTCCACCAAGTCGAAGGGCTGCTCGTCGCCGAGGGTATTCATTTCGGCCATCTCAAAGGAATGCTCGATGGGCTCTGCCGCGAGCTCTTCGGGCCTGGTCAGCGCGTGCGTTTCAGGCCGTCGTACTTCCCCTTCACCGAGCCGAGCGCCGAAGTGGATACGACCTGCCCGCGATGCAAAGGCAACGCCGGGCCGGCCGGCTGCGGCATGTGCGGCGGTTCCGGCTGGATCGAGCTCGGGGGAGCTGGAATGGTCCATCCCAGCGTGCTTGCAGAGGTGGGATACGACCCGGGCGTCTACTCCGGCTGGGCCTTCGGCTTCGGCGTGGAACGGCTCGGCTTGGCGCGCTACGAAGTGGACGACGTCCGCCGCTTCGTAGACAGCGATCCGGATTTTCTCGAACAGCTGAGTTGACGACGCTGCCGTGCGCGTTCCAATAAGCTGGCTGCGCGAGTACGTCGCGCTGCCCACCGACGCCGGAGCGATCGCGGATCGGCTCGCTATGCTCGGCTTTCCGGTCGAAGAGATTGCGACGCGCCCGGAGATTACCGGCGTCGTCGCCGGCCGCATCCTCAAGCTGGAGAAACATCCTAATGCCGACCGCCTGCAGGTCGCGCAGGTAGACGTCGGCGCCGGTCTGCCGCTGACCATCGCAACGGCCGCAACGAACGTCGCCGCGGGGCAGACGATCGCCGTTGCAACGGTCGGCGCGCGGTTACCCGGCTTGACGATCGCGCCGCGCACGATGCGCGGCGTCGCGTCGGCCGGCATGATGATCTCCGCCGAAGAGCTCGCGCTTCCGCCGGCGTGGTTCGAGGACGGCATCATGCAGCTCGAGCCGGATATCGAGCTGGGCACGAACGTCGTCGACGCCTTCGGCCTGGGCGACGCCGTGCTCGACGTCGAGATCACGAGCAATCGTCCCGACGCGATGTCGATGATCGGTCTCGCACGCGAACTCGCCGCGTCGTACGGCGTGCAGTTGAAGCTCCCGTCGTTCGTCAATCCCGGCGACGCGAGCGAGCCCGCCGGCAGCGCGCCTGCCGTCGCGCTCGAGTCGCCCGACTGCCACCACTTCATCGCGCAGCGCTTCGACGAACTACGCGTCGCGCCGGCGCCGGCATGGATGCGGATACGCCTCGCCCTAGCCGGGCAGCGCCCGGTAAACAACCTCGTTGACGTATCGAACTACGTCATGCTCGAGACCGGGCAGCCCTTGCATTTCTACGATGCCGCTGCAATCCGCGGCGGCCGTCTCGTCGTGCGCGATGCGCGCGAGGGCGAGCGGATCGTCACGCTCGACGGCGTTGATCGCACGCTTTCGCCGCTGGCGCTCGTTATCGCCGATGCCGATCGCGCGCTCTGCCTCGCCGGCCTCATGGGCTCCGACGAAAGCGAAGTCAACGCGCAGACGACCGCGATCGTGCTCGAGGCGGCGAACTTCACCGGCGCGCGCGTGCGCCGAATGAGCAATGCGCTCGCGCTTCGTTCCGAAGCGTCGTCGCGGCACGAGAAATCGTTAGCGCCGGCGCTGACTGAGATCGGTGCCGCGCGCGCGGCAGCGCTGCTTACGGCAATGGGCGGCACGGCGTACCGCCCGCACGCGTTCGGCGCCGCCCTCGCCGGGGCCGCGCCGATTCTGCTCGACGTCGTCGAGGTCGAGCGGCTGCTCGGGATGCCGGTCGCAGCAGCGAGCGTCGAACGCGATCTCACCGCGCTCGGCTGCGCGGTGGCGCCGACGGGCCAGGGCGCCTTCTCCGTCACGCCTCCGCCGTGGCGGCGCGATCTCGCGCTCCCCGCCGATCTCATCGAAGAGATCGCGCGCGTCGAAGGCTACGATCGCATCCCGTCGGTGCTTCCGCCGGTGCCGGCACACGGCATTTCGAGTGCGGAATTCGAGCTCGAGGGCCGGGCCGCGCGCGCGCTTAAGGGGTTGGGCTACCGCGAGGCGGTTACGCTCTCGCTGCACGGAGCACAGGCTTTCGAACGCTTCCGGCGCGCCGGTCTGGAACCTGACCGGCAACCGCTCGAGGTGCGCAATCCGCTTTCGGAGGAGCAGCGCTACCTGCGCGATTCGCTCGTACCCGGGCTGCTCGGCTACTTGGCACGCGCGGACGCGCAAGCGCGCGTCTTCGAGATCGGCCACGTCTTCTTCTCAGAGGAAGGCGCTGTCGCGGAACGAGCGTCGCTCGCTTTCGCGTTCAGCGCCGCGCCCCTCGACGAGCCGCCATGGCGGGACACGCATTTTCTTCGCCTCAAAGGCGATGCGGAAGCCCTGCTGCGCGCGGTGACCGGAAGAAGGGCCGAAACGCAGCCCGGATCGCAGACGGGCCTGCATCCCGGCAAGACCGCGGTGCTGAGCGTTGACGGCCGCTCCGTTGGAACGATCGGTGCGGTGGATCCGCGCCTGTGCAAAGCGTACGACCTCGCGCTGCGCGCGTATGCGTGTACGCTCGAACTCCAAGGGTTGCCGGCCTACGCCTCGCCGCTCTATCGGCCGCCGTCGAAGTATCCCTCGACCTATCGCGACGTCGCGCTGGTCGTAGATATTCCCACGTACGCGCGCGACATCGAGCGCGCCGTGGCTCGCGCGCTCGGGCCCACGTGCACCGGGGTCGCCGTCTTCGACGAGTATCGGGGACCGCAGGTAGGCGAGGGACGCAAGAGCCTGGCCGTGCGGATGACGCTGCAGCGCTTCGACGCTACGATCACCGACGAAGAAGCCGACGCCGCGGTCGCGCGCGTGCTCGACGCCCTGCGCGACGAGCTCGGGGCGACGATTCGAACGTGATCGCCGGCGTCGCGTGGCCGGACGTCATCATCTTCGTCCTGCTCGCCATCGCAACGGTCAAAGGGTACTCGCGCGGCTTCATCTCCGAACTCGGCGGTGCGGTGGCGGTCACCGCCGCACTGGTGACGCCGTGGTTCTACAACGGCAGCCTCGACCCGCAGATAGCAGCAGTCGCGAGGCTCGGCCCGGGTTCGGCTCACGTCGTCGGCATGTTCGGCACCGGACTCTTGACGTACGTCGCGATTCTCATCGTGGCGAGGCTGCTCGGAACGATCGCAAAACTGCCGGTGCTGGGGCTGGGGAACTCCCTGGGCGGCGCGGTCGTCGGCTTTGCCAAAGGCGCGATTCTGCTCTGGCTCGTGCTCTTTATCGCGCTCTTCTTTCCGTTATCGCCCGACATCCGCGACGGCCTGCACGAATCGCAGCTTGCGCCCTACCTCACGACGTACGACGCGCCGCTCGACGAGGCGATACTTTCAACCGTTCCGTGGTTCGCACGCCCCTTCGTGCTGCCGTACTTCAGGCGACACCACTTGTAGCGCCGGCGAGCCGTTCGATCGCGTCGAGCGCGCCGCCGATCTCCTCATCGGTAACGTCGCCCATGGTGCCGAAGCGAACGATCTTCCCCGCAAGTTCGCCTTGACCGCCGGCCAACACGATGCCGTCCTCTTCGCGCAAGCGCCGAAGCAGCGTCTTCGCATCAACGCCCGCCGGCGGATACGCGGCGACGACCGTGACCGAGCGCGCGTCCGGACGCGCGACGTGCGTGAAGCCGAGCCGCTCGAGCGCCTCACCCACGAAGGCCGCCCGCCGGGCGTGGCGTTCGCACGCAGCGGCGACGCCTTCGTCGTGGTAGCGCGCGAGCGCGACGTCGAGCGCGTAGACGATTGAGATCGGCGGAGTCCACGGCGTCTCCCCCTGCCGCGCCGCTTCGCGCGCGCTGCGCAGGTCGAAGTAAAACCGCGGCGAGGTACTGCGCTCCATTCGCTCCCACGCGCGCTCGCTCATCGCCGCCATGGCGACGCCCGGCGGCGCGGCAAAGGCCTTCTGCGAAGCGGTGACGACCGCATCGTAGCCCCACTCGTCCATGCGAAACTCCGAGGCGCCCAAACCGCTTACCGAATCCACCAGCGACATGGCGCCGTGCGCGCGCAGGACGGGAGCTAGCGCGGCCATGTCGTTCTGGACGCCGGTGGAGGTCTCGTTGTGCGTCAGCAGCACGCCGGCGATCTCGCCTTGGGTGTCGCTTTCCAAGCGCGCCCGCAGCGCCTGCGGATCGAGCGCTGCGCCCAGCGGCGTTTCGAGCGTCTCGACGATGCAGCCGTAGCTGCGCGCGATCGCACCGAACCGCTCCCCGAAGACGCCGACCGGACACGAGAGCAGACGCTCGCCGGGGGAAAAGAGATTGGCAACGCTCGTTTCCATCGCGCCGGTTCCGGAGCTGCCGAGCAGCAGGACGTCGCCGCTCGTGCCGAAGACCGGCGCGAGCGCGCCGCGCACGCGTTCGAGCAGCTCGGCAAACTCCGGGCCGCGATGGTTGATCATCGGACGAGAGAGCGCGCCGAGCACCGGCTGGGCAACGCTGACGGGGCCGGGGAGGAAGAGGAGCTGCCTGCACATCTAATACTGATTTCTATGGACGTCGCGAGCATCCGCCTAACGGAACGTTCTTCGTGCGCCGGCTGCGCCGCAAAACTCGGCGCTGCCGAGCTGCGCAGCGTCATGGAGCGCGTCTCGCCGGCAACCAACGACCGCGTCATGGTCGGCTACGGCACCGGAGACGATGCCGGCGTCTACCTGGTGCGGGAGGACCTCGCGCTCGTGCAGACCGTTGATTTCTTCACACCGATCGTGGACGACCCATTCGACTTCGGACGCATCGCTGCGACCAACGCCCTCTCCGACGTCTACGCGATGGGCGGGCGGCCGCTGACCGCGCTCAACATTGCGGCCTTCCCCGAAGACTTGGACCTCGCGATCCTCGCACGCATTCTCGATGGCGGTGCGGTGGTGGCGCGCGCCGCCGGCGTCGCCATCCTCGGCGGGCACACGATAAAGGACGACGAGCCGAAGTACGGCATGGCGATAACGGGCGTCGTGGATCCCGCGCGCATCGTCACCAACGGCGGCGCGCGCCCCGGCGACGCGCTCGTTCTTACCAAACCCTTGGGTACGGGCATCCTTACGACGGCGCTCAAACGCGGCGCGATCGAGAGCACCGCTCTGGCCGAGGCGATACGAGCCATGACGACGCTCAACGAGGGCGCGGCCGCGGCGATGCTCGCAGCGCGGGCGCACGCGGCCACGGATATCACAGGCTTCGGCTTGCTCGGCCACGCCGACAACATCGCCCGGGCATCGGGCGTACGGCTCGTCTTCGATTCGCGTAGCGTGCCGTTCATGGCGCGCGTGCTCGAGCTCGCCGCAGCGGGCTGCGTTCCCGGCGGCACCCGCAACAACGCGGAGACGCACGCCGGCTTCACGTCGTTCTCACCGTCGGTTTCCGATGAAGTGCGCGTCGCGCTTTCCGACGCGCAGACTTCGGGGGGGCTGTTAATTGCAGTCGCGCCTGAGTCGCTCGACCTCCTACGCTCGGAGCTTCGCTCGCGCGGCGCACTCGACGCCGTTATCGGCGAGGTACGCGACGGCAGCGGCATCGAAGTCCGCTAGGCGCGCACGTCAACGTTGCTTGGCAAACGAGTCCTTGCGCAGCTGAAAGTCTATCGTAGCTTGTCCGGTCGAACTGCTCTCGCCCGTCGAAGCGATGACGTCGTGCACGGCGTCGGGCACCTCCATCGAGCGATCGTACGTAATCCGGACGTCCTCGGTTTGGGCGTTCATGCCGCCGTTGTACGCGTCGACCTTCTCAGTTTCTAGGACGACGACGTGCTTACCGTCGCCGGCATCGCTCATCGTAAAATCTTCCGTGAGCGCGTATCGATCCGTCCTAGACGAACGTCCCCAATGGTGCTGCGCGTCCCAGGGGGCGCTATCCACGAACGACCGGCCGAGATAACGCAGCAACAGCCATTCGGCTTGGCTTGGAGCCGGCACCGACGGGCAGACGACCGTCGTATTGCCGTAGACGGTGCACGTGTACGCCTGTCGCGGGCGTGGATCCGTAGAGACCCGCTCGGAGATGCGCACGATCAATGCGCCGTCGGAAGAAATCGAGAGGACGTCTACATCCATCGTGCCCTGGCCGCCGTCGCCGATTGTCGAACCGCCTTCAATGCCGTCGGACATGCCGTTGTACTCGCTGCCGGCCATGCCGACTTTGTGAATCGTGAAGGAGTACTCGAGATGCCGCAACGGAGCGGCGGCTGACGGCGATGGCGCAGGCGTCTGGCCGCTCAGCACGGCCAGCGCCAGCAGTGCAAACGCCGGCCGCACGCTACCGCTTGATCGGGCGGCGCTTGCGCTCGGGCGATCGCTTGACGACGCCGTTGCGGCGCATCGGCACGACGTTGCTGGCTTTCGAACCGGACGCGCCGAGCGGCACCGGCGAGATGAGCCGCTTGCCCAACGCCTGGTGAAGCACTTCGGACAGCTCGTCCACCGGCACGAAGGTCATCGTGTCGCGCACCTCCTTGGGGATGTCGTCGAGGTCCATCTCATTGCGTCGCGGCAGCAAGATCTTGCTGATGCCCGCGCGCTTGGCGCCGAGCACCTTCTCTTTGAGACCGCCGATCGGAAGCACTTGACCGGTCAGCGTGATCTCGCCGGTCATCGCAAGGTTCGGATCCACCTTAAGGCCGCTGAGCATCGAGGCGATGGACGTCGCGAGGGCGATGCCGGCCGACGGACCGTCTTTCGGCGTTGCGCCGGCCGGCACGTGGACGTGCAGGTCGTGCTTTGCGAAGTAGTCGCTCGGGAGCCCGAGTTCGCCCGATCGCGAACGAAGGAACGATACTGCAGCTTGCGCGCTCTCCTTCATCACGTCCCCGAGCTGGCCGGTAAGCACGAGCTTTCCCGTGCCCGGCATCGCCTGGGTCTCGATGAAGAGGATGTCGCCGCCGACCGGCGTGTACGCCATGCCGGTCGCAACGCCGACCGACGCGACGCGCTTGCGGACCTCGTTGAAGAAGCGTGCCTTGCGCAGATATTCGACGAGATTGTCCGGCGTGACGCGCGCCTTGTAGCGCGGGCTTTCTGCGATCTTACGCGCGACTTTGCGAAAGACTGTGCCGATCTCGCGCTCGAGGTTGCGCACGCCCGCCTCGCGCGTGTAGTCGTTGATGATGCTCCGGATCGCTTGGTCGGAAATCTGGACTTGTGAATCGCGCAGGCCGTTGTTCGTGCGCTGCTTTTTGAGAAGGTAGCGCTTGGCGATCTGCAGCTTCTCGAGCTCGGTATAGCCCGAGAGCGTGATGATCTCCATACGATCGCGCAGTGGCGGCGAGATCGTGTCGAGCGAGTTGGCCGTACAGATGAAAAGCACTTGCGACAAATCGAACGGCAGATCGAGGTAGTGATCGCGGAAGTTCACGTTCTGTTCCGGATCGAGCACCTCGAGCAGCGCCGACTGCGGATCGCCGCGGAAATCCGCGCCGACCTTGTCGATCTCGTCGATCATCATCACCGGATTCTTCGTTCCGGCATCTCGAATCGCGCGCACGATCGAACCGGGCATCGCGCCGATGTACGTGCGGCGATGGCCGCGGATCTCCGCTTCGTCGTGTACCCCTCCGACCGAGAGGCGCACGAACTTGCGGCCCATCGCGCGAGCGATGGACTGGCCTAGCGACGTTTTACCCACGCCGGGCGGCCCGACGAAGCATAGGATCGGCCCGGCCAGGCGCTTCTTAAGCTTACCGACGGCCAGATACTCGATGATCCGCTCCTTGATCTTCTCGAGATCGTAGTGGTCTTCGTCGAGAATCGTGCGCGCGGCTTTGATGTCGATGTGGTCGGCCGTCTCGGCCTTCCACGGAAGCGTGACGAGCCAGTCTAGATACGTACGGATTACGCTGTACTCGGGGCTCGCTTGCGGCACTTTCGAAAGACGATCGAGTTCGCGGTCGGCCGCCTTGCGGACGTCCTCGGGCATCTCAGCCGCCTCGATCTTCGTGCGCAGCTCGTTGGTTTCGGCCTGCTGCGGATCTACCTCGCCGAGCTCTTCCTGAATGGCGCGCAACTGCTGGCGCAGGTAGAATTCTCGCTGGTTTTTCTCCATCTCGCGCGCGATGTCGCTCTGAATCTTGTGCCCGAGCTCGACGACTTCGAGCTCTCGCGTGAGGAGCATCGTGAGCTTGCGCATGCGCTTTGCGGTATCGCGCTCCTCGAGCAGCGCTTGGCGGTCCGCGGTCTCCAGGCGCATCGTCGAGGCGACAAAGTACGTGAGCACCACGGGATCGGTGATGTTCGCGACCTCCATCTCCATCTCGCGCGGAGCCTGCGGCAGGTAGGAGAGCAGCTTTTGAAAGAGCCCCGCGAGGTTCCGCTGCATCGCAACGAGCTCTTCGCTCTCGACGGTGACGTCGGGCAACTCGGTGTACGCCGCGACTAAGTACGGCGAAACTTGCGTAAACTGCTCGACTTTAAAGACCTGCTGGCCCGCGACGATGCAGCGCAGCGTGCCGTCGGGCACCTTGAGCATCTTCTGGATGACGCCGATCGTCCCGACGCGCTGCACGTCGTCGGGTCCGGGATCCTCGATTTCACGATCCCGCAAGACGGTTAGCCCGATGGGCTTACCCTCGCGCAGCGCCTCTTCGACGAGCACGATGCCCGACTTCTTGACGACGGCAAGCGGTATGACGGTGTGGGGGAAGAGCACCGCTTCCTGAAGCGGCAGGATGCCGATCGAGTTTGCGGCGACGACGGGTTGATTCGTTTTCTGGGCCATCTTAATCTAGGAGTGCGTCCTCTTTACCAGGATGTGGAGTTCGGTGCGTGCCGTCGGCAGGTACGCCGTCAGCGCGATCGGCGCGACGACGATGAGCAAGCCGTCCTCGTAGCTGGCCCCAATGCCTTCGTACTCGACGGCGACCGGCAACGGGATTCGCTTGACGAACTCGCCGCGCGCGATCTCTTTTTGCACGAACGATCA
>Ga0265325_10003304_pt1 | contig 10607 bp, 9 predicted proteins | sample 41420metaG_FD_202090 | JGI IMG/M metagenome (GOLD analysis project Ga0265325, IMG submission 202090) | Rhizosphere microbial communities from Carex aquatilis grown in University of Washington, Seatle, WA, United States - 4-14-20 metaG | ecosystem: Host-associated > Plants > Roots > Rhizosphere >...
GAGGTTGCGGCCGCCAGCGGCAAGAAATAACCGCGCAAACGGTGCTTCCGGCCCGTTTGCGCCGGGAGCCGCCCGGGCGGGGAAGGAAAGCGATTCGCAATGGCTGAGCCGGTCTATCGTCGCGTGGTGATCAAGCTCTCCGGCGAATATTTGGCCGGCCCGAATTCGTCCGGCATGGACCAGCCGACCATCGACCGGGTCGCCGGCGACCTGATCGCCGCCAAGCAACTGGGTGTCGAAATCGCCGTCGTCGTCGGCGGCGGCAATCTGGTCCGCGGCGTCGAAGTCTCCTCGCGCGGGGTGTCGCGGCCGACCGGCGACACCATGGGCATGCTCGCCACCGTGATGAACTGCCTGGCGCTGGAGGCCGCGATCGAGCGGCGCGGTGCGCCGGCGCGGGCGCTTTCGGCCTTTGTGATGCCGCAGGTCTGCGAACTCTACACCCGCAGTGCAACGCACAAATATCTCGCGGAGGGGCGGATCGTGCTGCTCGGCGGCGGCACCGGCAATCCATTCTTCACCACCGACACCACGGCGGTGTTGCGGGCGGCCGAAATCGGCGCGCAGGCGGTGCTGAAGGCCACCAATGTCGATGGCGTCTACAGCGCCGATCCCAAAAAGGACCCGGCCGCCAAGCGGTTTGACCGCCTGACCCATTCACAGGCGATTGAAGGCGGCTACAAGGTCATGGACGCGACCGCATTCGCGCTTGCCCGCGAGACGTCGCTGCCTATCATCGTGTTCTCGATCGCCGAGCCGGGTTCGATCGGCGCGATCCTGCGCGGCACCGGCCACGGCACCATCGTCGCCGGCTGAAGCGTGTGAAGCCTCGGCCGGGAGTTTTCAGGAGGAGAGAGCGCTATGCCCACGGGTAAGTTCGACGTCAGCGAATTGAAACGCCGCATGCAAGGCGCCACGCAGGCCCTCAAGCATGAACTCGGCGGCTTGCGAACCGGGCGCGCGGCGGCCTCGATGCTCGAGCCGGTGCAGGTCGACGCCTACGGCACCCACATGCCGCTGAACCAGCTTGCGACCGTCAGCGTGCCGGAGCCGCGCCTGCTCTCGGTGCAGGTGTGGGACAAGTCGATGGTCAAGGCGGTGGAAAAGGCGATCGTCGATTCCAATCTGGGCCTGAGCCCCGCCACCGAAGGGCAGGTGCTGCGCCTGAGGATTCCCGAACTCAATGAAGAGCGCCGCAAGGAACTCGTGAAGGTCGCGCACAAATATGCCGAAGCTGCGCGTGTCGCGGTCAGGCATGTCCGCCGCGACGGTCTGGATACCGTGAAGAAACTCGAGAAGAATCACGAGATCTCCGAGGACGATCAGGAGCGTCTGGCCGCTGAAGTACAGAAGGCGACCGACGGAACGATCACGGAGATCGATCAATTGCTGGCGGCCAAGGAAAAAGAAATCCTCACCGTTTAGCGCGCCGTCGTTTGTTTTGACGCGTTTCTCCGCGCCGCTTCGCTCGAGAACGCTCCTGGGATTGACCGATGTCGAACGCCACAGCCCCCGCGACCGAAGGACCGGATCGAGCCGATGGTCCCTCCCATGTGGCAATCATCATGGACGGCAACGGGCGCTGGGCGGCGGCCCGCGGTCTGCCGCGCGCCGAAGGCCATCGCCGCGGCGTCGAGGCGCTGCGCCGCGTCGTTCGCGCCGCGCATGAACTCGGCATTCGCTATCTGACGATTTTCTCCTTCAGCTCGGAGAACTGGTCGCGTCCGGCGACCGAAATCGGCGACCTGTTCGGCCTGCTGCGGCGGTTCATCCGCAACGACCTCGCCTCGCTGCATCGCGACGGCGTCCGGGTGCGCGTGATCGGCGAACGGTCCGGGCTGGAGGGCGACATCTGCGCGCTCCTCAACGAGGCCGAGGAGCTGACCCGGAACAATACCAAGCTCACGCTGGTGGTCGCGTTCAACTACGGATCGCGGCAGGAAATCGCGCAGGCGGCGCAGCGGCTCGCGCGCGAGGTCGCCGAGGGCAAGCGCGACGCCGCCTCGATCGACGCCGACACGCTCGGCCGCTACCTCGATGCGCCCGACATTCCCGATCCCGACCTGATCATTCGCACCAGCGGCGAGCAGCGGCTGTCGAATTTCCTGATGTGGCAGGCGGCCTACAGCGAGCTCGTGTTCGTGCCGATCCACTGGCCCGATTTCGACAAGGCCGCACTTGCCGACGCCATCGCCGAATATGCCAGACGCGAGCGCCGTTTCGGCGGTCTGGCCGCGAAAACCGGATCGTGACCGAGGACGGAGCCGCGCCGGTGGCGGCGGCCGAGCAGGGTTCGCGCAATCTCTTGTTGCGCGTCGCCGCCGCGTTGGTGCTCGCACCGGCAGCGCTGGCGATCGCCTATGCCGGGGGATGGCTGTGGGCCGCGCTGGTGACGCTGGCCTCGATCGGCCTGTATGTGGAATGGCTGATGATCGTGGGCGTGGCGAGCGAGCGGCGCGTGATCGTCGCCGGCGGTGTCGCGCTGGCGATTTCGGGGCTTTGTCTCGCATCGGGGCGCATCGATGCTTCGCTCGTCGTGCTGGCGCTCGGCTGCGCCGCGGTGGCTTGGCTCGCGCAGGAACGGCGTCTTTGGACGGCGGCCGGCTTTTTCTATGCGGCCGCCGCCGAGGCCGCATCGGTGCTGGTGCGCCTCGACCAGGTCTGGGGCTTCGTCGCGCTGATCCTGATCCTGCTCGTGGTATGGGTCACCGATATCGGCGGTTTTTTCGCCGGCCGCGGTATTGGGGGGCCGAAACTCTGGCCGCGGGTCAGTCCGAAGAAAACCTGGGCGGGCGCCATCGGCGGCTTTGCGGCCAGTCTTGCGGTTGCCGCGGGTTTTGTCGCCATCGGCTTGGCCAGGGTGGAACCGCTCCAGGTGCTCAAATTGACCCCGATTCTGCTGCTGGGCGCATTGCTTTCGATCGCCTCCCAGCTTGGCGACCTGTTCGAATCAGCGGTGAAACGGCGGTTCGGCGTCAAGGACTCCAGCCAGCTGATTCCCGGCCATGGCGGGCTGCTGGATCGTCTGGATGGCTTCGTCGCCGCGGTAATCATGGCGGCGATTTTCGGTCTTTTGCGGGGTGGCGTGGATGGCGTCGGCGGCGGTCTTATGGTTTGGTGAAAACATGAGCGCAGTTCCCTTGCGTAACAACAAAGCCGCGGCGTCTGCCGTGCGTTCGGTTACCGTCCTCGGCGCCACCGGCTCGATCGGCGACAGCACCATGGATCTGCTGCGGGCCTCGCGCGACCGCTATCGGGTCGAGGCCCTGACCGGGCATACCAATGTGCAGGGGCTGGCCAAGCTCGCGAAGGAATTCGGCGCGCGATTTGCGGCCGTCGCGGATCCCGCGCGCCTCACGGAACTGAAGGAGGCGCTGGCCGGAACCCGCATCGAATGCGGCGCCGGCGAAAGTGCCGTGATCGAAGCCGCGGCCCGGCCTGCGGACTGGGTGATGGCGGCCGTCAGCGGCGCGGCCGGCCTGAAGCCGGCGCTGGCGGCGGTGGATCGCGGCGCGACGGTTGCGCTCGCCAACAAGGAATGCCTAGTCTGCGCCGGCGATTTCTTCATGGAGCGCGCGGCGAAGGCCGGGGCCTGCATCCTGCCCGCGGATTCCGAACACAATGCGCTGTTTCAGGCATTGGGTTCGGGAAACCGCGAGGAACTCGTCCGCGTCATCATCACCGCTTCCGGCGGGCCGTTCCGGACCTGGGCCAGCGCCGATATCGAACAGGCCACGCTGGCGCAGGCGCTCAAACATCCGAACTGGAGCATGGGACAGAAGATCACCATCGATTCGGCCTCGATGATGAACAAGGGGCTCGAGGTCATCGAAGCCGCCTATCTGTTCGCGCTGAAGCCGGACGAGATCGACGTTCTCGTGCATCCGCAGTCGATCATCCACGGCATGGTGGAATTCTCCGATCGTTCGGTGGTCGCGCAATTGGGGGCGCCCGACATGCGCACGCCGATCGCGCACTGCCTCGGCTGGCCGGATCGAATCGCAGGCCCGGCCGCCAGGCTCGATCTTGCCAAGATCGGGCAACTGACGTTCGAGGCGCCGGATTTCGAGCGGTTCCCGGGCTTGCGGCTGGCGTACGATGCGCTGCGCACCGGCCGCGGCGCCACCACGGTATTCAACGCCGCCAACGAGGTGGCGGTGGCGGCCTTCATCGCGGGCCAGATCAGATTTGGCGCCATCGCGCGCCTCGTCGAGGCGACGATCGAGGACTGGATTCGCTCCGGGAACCTCGCGCCCCTGACGTCGGCGGACGACGCCATCGCCGTTGACCATAGCGCCCGAAATAAAGCTGCCACCCTATTGCCTCAAATTGCCTTAAAGGCATCTTAGATCGTTAGGGACAGGGCTTTCGGCCCTGGTTGAGGGGAATCGAATGTCCGAGTTTTTTCTTCATAGTTTCAATACGTTGAGCCATGGGCTCATCGGCTACGTGATCCCCTTTTTGTTCGTGCTGACCATCGTCGTGTTCTTCCACGAACTCGGGCATTTCCTGGTAGCCCGCTGGGCTGGCGTGAAGGTGTTGACGTTCTCGCTCGGCTTCGGTCCGGAACTTGCCGGTTTCAACGACCGCCATGGCACCCGCTGGAAGATTTCGGCCGTGCCGCTGGGCGGCTACGTCAAGTTCTTCGGCGACGACAGCGAGGCGTCGACGCCATCGTCCGAAGCGCTCGCCAGCATGAGCGAAGAAGAGCGCCAGGGCAGTTTCCACCACAAGAAAGTCGGACCGCGCGCGGCGATCGTCGCCGCCGGCCCGATCGCCAATTTCATTCTGGCGATCGTGATCTTCACCTGCCTGTTCACCTTCTTCGGCAAGCCGAGCACGAGCGCGCGCGTCGATCAGATCGAGGCGGGCAGCGCCGCGGCCACCGCCGGCTTCCAGGTCGGCGATACCGTGACCGCGATCGACGGCTCCAAGATCGACAGTTTCTCCGACATGCAGCGGATTGTCAGCGTTCGCGCCGGCGAGCCGATGACGTTCACCGTCAAGCGTGGCGACTCAACGCTGGAATTGCACGGCACCCCGCAACTGAAGGAAGTCAAAGACCCCTTCGGCAATGCCCATAAGCTTGGTGTGCTCGGCATTACCCGCAAGACCGCGGCCGGCGATGTGACGACCGAGCGCGTCGACCCCGCCACCGCGCTGTGGCTCGGCGTCAAGGAAACCTGGTTCGTGGTTGACCGGACGCTGTCCTATATCGGCGGCGTTTTTACCGGGCGCGAAGCCGCCGACCAGGTCGGCGGTCCGCTGCGAATCGCCCAGATCTCGGGGCAAGTGGCGACCATCGGCCTCGCCGCGCTGGTGCATCTGGCGGCGGTGCTCTCGATATCGATCGGGCTCTTGAATCTGTTCCCGGTTCCGCTGCTCGATGGCGGTCATCTTTTGTTCTATGCGGTTGAAGCCGTGCGCGGGCGTCCTTTGTCCGAAAGGGCGCAGGAAATGGGGTTCCGAATCGGCCTCGGTCTGGTGCTGATGCTGATGGTGTTTGCGACCTATAACGACATCCTGCACCTGGCGGCATCCTGAAGCGGCTTTTTTGTGACGTGGCCAATAGGCAACGTCTTGGAATGAAAATGAAATTGCACTGCGATCGGGCGTTTGCCGCCGCGGCAAAGTTGGCTACAAGCAGTGCAACAGATGGGATTCTGCCGGTTCGTGGGGGTGCGGCCCGGCAATGGAATGACAAGGGCGCGTTGCGCATGAATTTTGGAATACGAGTCCGGGGGGGCTTGTTCGCTGCCCTGATCATGTTCGCTGCGCCGGTCGCCGCCACGCTGGCTGGCGCGCTGGCGTCGCCGGCCGCCGCCCAGACCGTGGCTTCGATTCAGGTCGAGGGTAACCGGCGGGTCGAAATCGAGACCATCCGGTCCTATTTCAAGCCGGGTCCGGGCGGGCGCCTGGATCAGGCGCAAATCGACGACGGCCTCAAGGCGCTGATCGAGACCGGACTGTTCCAGGACGTGAGGATCAGCCAGGCCCGCGGCGGCCTCTTGGTGACCGTGGTGGAAAACCCGGTGATCGGGCGCGTCGCCTTCGAGGGCAACAAGAAGGTCAAGGACGAACAGCTTTCCGCGGAAGTGCAATCCAAGCCGCGCGGCACGCTGTCGCGCCCCATGGTGCAGTCCGACGCCCAGCGCATCGCCGACATCTACCGGCACTCCGGCCGCTATGACGTGAGCGTCAATCCCCAGATCATCGAACAGCCGAACAACCGCGTCGATCTCGTCTTCGAGATCACCGAAGGCCAGAAGACCGGGGTCAGGTCGGTCGAGTTCGTCGGCAACAGAGCCTATTCGTCGTACCGTCTGAAAGACGTCATCAAGACCCACGAATCGAATCTGCTGAGTTTCCTCGCCGGCGGCGACGTCTACGATCCGGACCGGGTCGAAGCCGACCGCGATCTGATTCGCCGCTTCTATCTGAAGCACGGTTTCGCCGACGTGCAGGTGGTGGCCGCGCTGACGGAATACGATCCGCAGCAAAAGGGCTTCCTGGTGACCTTCAAGATCGAGGAAGGCCAGCAGTACCGGGTGGCTGCGGTCAACTTCGAATCCAGCATTCCGGGTTTTGAGGGCAACGCGCTTCGCGGCTACTCCCGGGTCAGTGTCGGGTCGACCTACAACGCCGAAGCGCTGGAGAAGTCGGTCGAGGAGATGCAGATCGAGGCATCGCGGCGCGGCTACGCCTTCGCGGTGGTGCGCCCGCGCGGCGATCGTAATTTCGAAAACCACACCGTCTCCATCACCTATGCCATCGACGAGGGTCCGCGGACCTATATCGAGCGCATCAACGTGCGCGGCAATACCCGCACCCGGGAATACGTGATCCGCCGCGAATTCGATATTTCGGAAGGCGATGCCTACAATCGCGCATTGGTCGATCGGGCCGAGCGCCGCCTGAAGAACCTTGATTTCTTCAAGAGCGTGAAGATCGCGACCGAGCCGGGATCGTCGAGCGACCGGGTGATTCTCAACGTCGAGCTTGAAGAGAAGTCGACCGGCGATTTCTCGGTGTCGGGCGGCTATTCGACCACCGACGGCGCGCTGGCCGAGGTCAGTATTTCCGAACGCAACTTCCTCGGACGCGGTCTGTTCGCCAAGGCGACGGTGACCTATGGCCAGTACGCGCGCGGCTACGCGCTGTCGTTTGTCGAGCCCTATCTGCTCGACTATCGGGTGGCGCTTGGGCTCGACCTGTACCAGCGGCAGCAACTCGCCAACAATTATATATCCTACGGCACCTCGACGCTGGGCTTCAGCCCGCGGCTCGGATTCGCGCTCCGCGAAGATCTTTCGCTGCAGCTGAGATATTCGATCTATCAGCAGAAGATCTCGCTGCCGAGCTACCTGGCGAACTGTAACAACACCTCCACCAACGCGCTGCTCGCCTTCAACCCGTCGCCGGCCTATGCGAATTTGAACGGAATTGCTCCGGGGGGTACAGCAACATTGGGCGGGCAAACCGCCACCGACGCATCGGGCACCGGTCTGTGGTGCTACAGCGACGGCGAGGCCTCGCTGCCCGTCCGCAAGGAGCTCCAGGGCGGCAAGACGCTGACCTCTGCGGTCGGTTATTCGCTGGACTACAATACGCTCGACAACAACAAGAACCCGACCGACGGCCTGATCATCGATTTCAAGCAGGACTTCGCCGGCGTCGGCGGCGACGTGAGCTATCTGAAGAGCGCGTTCGACGCCAAATACTACACACCGCTGGTCTCCGATATCGTCGGGCTGATTCACGTTCAGGGCGGTATCCTCAACAAGGTCGGCAACACCGAACTGCGCATGCTGGATCAGTTCCAGATGGGCCCGAACCTTGTCCGCGGCTTCGCGCCGAACGGCATCGGTCCTCGTGACATCAACCCTTACGGCACGATGGATGCGCTCGGCGGCACCAAATATTGGGGCGCGTCGGCGGAGCTGCAGATGCCGTTCTGGTTCCTTCCGAAGGAAGTCGGCTTGAAGGGCGCGATCTACGCTGACGCGGGCGGCCTGTACGATTATCAGGGGCCGACCTCCTGGGCCGCCACCGGCGAAGTCAACACGCCCGGCTGTGTTCGTCCGACCACCAATCCTCCGAGCCCTGGCACCTGTCTGGGATTGCAGTATGACAGCGGCAATACCGTCCGGTCGTCCGTGGGTGTCGGCCTGATCTGGGCGTCGCCGTTCGGCCCGCTGCGCTTCGACTACGCGATCCCGCTGACCAAAGGTCAGTTCGACCGGGTGCAGCAATTCAAGTTTGGCGGCGGAACATCGTTCTAAGAGCCTTTTCGAGCGAAGTGGATACTGGTTCGCGTGAAGGAAACGCGTCACAACAAAGAGAGGCTTCGGTTCTGATCGATCGGGACCGAAGCTCTGGTTCGATCTCTGGCCGGACCGCGACGGGTGGAATGGCGCAACCGACTTTCTTCGAGCAACCGCCTACCTCGACGCTGGCCGAAATCGCCGCGTTGGCGAAGGCCCATTTGCTCGATCCGGCCCGCGGCGGCCAACAGGTCCGGGGCCTGGCTTCGCTCGACGAGGCCGGCCCGATGCATCTGGCGTTTTTCGACAATCTGAAATATGCCGACCAGCTCGCTTCGACCAAGGCCGGTGCCTGTATGGTCAGCGCGCGCTTCGAAGCCAAGGTTCCGCCCCACGTCGCGGTGTTGCGGGCCGCCCAGCCGTTCCGCGCCTTCGTGACGGTCGCGCGCGAGCTCTACTCCAGCGCGCTGCGTCCTCAAACCTGGTTCGGCTATACCGGCATCGCGGCCTCCGCCATCATCGACCCCAGCGCGCATCTGGAGGATGGCGTGATCGTCGACCCCCTGGCGGTGATCGGCCCCAACGTCGAAATCGGCGCCGGCACGGTGATCGGCGCGGGCGCGGTGATCGGGGCCAATGTCCGGATCGGCCGGGATTGCAATGTCGGCGCCCGGACCGCGATTCAGTTCGCGCTGCTGGGCAACAATGTGCTGATCCATCCCGGCTGCAGCATCGGCCAGGACGGCTTTGGTTTTGTCTTCTTCGGACCGGACGGCCATTTGAAAGTGCCGCAAACCGGGCGGGTGCTGATCCAGAATGACGTCGAGATCGGCGCGGGAACGACCATCGACCGCGGCAGCCTGCGCGACACCGTGATCGGCGAGGGCACCAAAATCGACAATCAGGTCCAGATCGGTCACAATGTCACCATCGGGAGACATTGCCTGCTGGCGGCCCAGATCGGGTTGGCCGGCAGCCTGACGATCGGAGACAATGTGGCGCTGGGGGCGAAGGTGGGCATCAACAACCATCTTCACATCGGCGACGGCGCCCAGGTGACGGCGATGAGCGGGGTCAAGGACGACATTCCACCCAACGGCCGGTGGGGCGGTTTTTTTGCAAAGCCGACCAAGCAGTGGTTTAGGGAGATTATTGCGGTGGAGCGTCTGGTGCGCGATAGCTCGACCGATCCGAAGGGCGAAGGGCGGGAGTGATGGGGGAGGTATCGGTCAGATTCGAGCTCGTGGATATCAATGAGATCCTCAAGACGCTCCCGCACCGTTATCCGATGCTGCTGATCGACAAGGTCATCAATATCCGGACCGACTATTCCGGCATCGGCATCAAGAACGTCACCTTCAACGAGCCGCCGTTTCTCGGGCATTTTCCGGACCGCCCGGTCTATCCCGGCGTGATGATGATCGAGGCCATGGCGCAGACCGCCGGCGTGATCGGAATCAAGTCGGTCGAGGGCACCGAGAAGCCGCGCGCGGTTTATTTTCTCACCATCGACAGATGCAAATTCCGCAAGCCCGTGATGCCCGGCGATACCATCGAGTATCACATGCGCAGTATCGGCCGGCGCAAGACCATGTGGTGGTTTCACGGCGACGCCAAGGTCAATGGCACCACCGTGGCCGAAGCCGACGTCGGCGCGATGCTGACCGACTGAGGCCGGCGGCGTTCATTCCCGCGCCAGGCCTGCCGCGCCATCGATGCCGCTGACATGACGAAATACGGCGTAACCATACGTCACTGGACAGCCCCGGGATGTCGCGCTAACCACCCCAAAACCTGAACTATTTCAACGGAAAATGGGCGAATAGCGAACCATGAGCAGGATCGATCCCACGGCGCGGATTGAAGACGGCGCTGTGATCGGCGAGGGCACCTCGATCGGTCCTTACTGCGTGATTGGCCCGCACGTCGTCATCGGCGCCAATTGCAAGCTGGTCGCGCATGTGCACATCACGGCGCAGACCACGATCGGTGACGGCTGCACGATCTACCCGTTCGTCTCTCTGGGCACCCCGCCGCAATCGCTGAGCTATCGCGGCGAACTGACCAAACTGCAGATCGGCCAGGGCTGCACCCTCCGGGAGCAGGTCACCATGAACGCCGGCACCGTGGCCGGCGGCGGCATCACCCGCGTCGGCGACCGCGGTTATTTCATGAATTGCAGCCATGTCGGTCACGACTGCGTCGTCGGCAACGACGTGATCTTTGCGACCTCGGCGACGCTGGGTGGCCACGCCGAGATCGGCGATTTTGTCTTCATCGGCGGGCTTTCGGCCGTGCATCAGTTCGGCAGGGTGGGATCCCAGGTGATGGTCGGCGCGCTCA
>Ga0265325_10003305_pt1 | contig 10607 bp, 7 predicted proteins | sample 41420metaG_FD_202090 | JGI IMG/M metagenome (GOLD analysis project Ga0265325, IMG submission 202090) | Rhizosphere microbial communities from Carex aquatilis grown in University of Washington, Seatle, WA, United States - 4-14-20 metaG | ecosystem: Host-associated > Plants > Roots > Rhizosphere >...
CGCGCGCTGTTGCCGGCGCCGAAATTCTGGCCGGCGATGGGTCCGGCCGCGAATGCAATGGACAGCGCGGGCACCTGGATGAGGCCTATGACCCGCGAGCCGATGCCGAAGCCTGCCTGCGCCGCCGGGCCGAAATCCCGCAGGGCATAGTAGATCACCGCCATATAGGTGAAGATGATCGCAAGCTCTCCGCCGGCGGGCAGGCCGATGTTCAGGATGCGCTTCCACTGCCGCACTTGCGGACGCAGCAGCCGGCGATTGACGCCGACATAGCGTTCCAGCCGGTGAAAATATATCCACAGCAGCAGCACGCCGAAAAGCACCGCGATCGAACTCGCCAGGCCCGCCCCGGCAACGCCGAGGGGATACCCCGTGCCCCAGCCAACGATCAGAACCGGCGCAAGCATGATGTTGACGGCCAATGCGAGCGTCTGGACGATCATCGTGGGGCGCACGATTCCGGTGCCGCGCAAGGCGGACGCCATCACCAGCAGCGCGAATTGCAGCGAGAGCGCCGGCATGAACCAGATCAGATAGGTCGTGCCCGCCTCGATAGTGGCATCGTCTGCGGCGACCGAGCGCATGTAACTGTGCGCGAAAATCCATCCGGCGATCAGCGTCGAAACCCCGCACGCCGCGGACAGGCCGAGCGCCTGATTGAACACCAGATTGGCGTCGGCGCGATCCTTCCGTCCCACGGCATGCGCGATCAGCGCCACGGTTCCGACGCTGAGCACCTGCATCAAGGCATTGATGAGGAATCCGGCATTGCCGCCGGCCGACACGCCGGCAATGGCGGCGTCTCCGAGGCCGGAAACAAAATACAGATCGATCAGCCCGCACAGCATCATCATGATCATGCCGGCGAAAATCGGGGGAGCCATGGTCAGGATGTGGCTGACGATGGAGCCTTGCGTGAGGTCCTTCATGTCGCATTCACTCTTCTATCGCGCGCTCCGCGATTTCCGTCCGTTCCATCGAGGCGCCACCGGCGCCCTACCCCGCCGCCGAGACCGACGTGAATTCCGTCGCCTGGCGCTCGAACAGCCCGCGATAGGTTCCGCCCGGGCGCGCCGCCAGCGCGGCATGGGTGCCCTGTTCGACGATCTCGCCGCGGTCGAACACCAGGATGCGGTCGAGGCTGCGCACCGTCGACAGCCGGTGCGCGATCACGATCGAGGTGCGGCCCTTCATCAGCCGTTCCATCGCCTGCTGGATCAGCGCTTCCGATTCGGAATCGAGGCTCGATGTCGCCTCGTCGAGGATCAGGACCGGCGCGTCGGCCAGGAACGCGCGCGCCAGCGCGACGCGCTGCCGCTCGCCGCCCGACAGCTTGACGCCGCGTTCGCCGACCAGCGTGCCGTAACCCTTCGGCAGCCGCAGGATGAACTCATGCGCATTGGCAAGCCGCGCCGCCTGCTCGATCGCCGCCATTGAGGCGCCGGGCCGGCCATAGGCGATGTTCTCCGCCAGCGAGCGGTGAAACAGGATCGGGTCCTGCTGCACGATGGCGATCTGGCTGCGCAGCGATTGCTGCGTCGCGTGAGCGATGTCCTGGCCGTCGATCAGGATCTTGCCGCCCGAGACGTCGTAGAGCCGCTGCACCAGCTTTACAAAAGTGGTCTTGCCCGAGCCGGAGCGGCCGACCAGGCCGATGCGTTCGCCGGCGCGGATGTCGACCGACAGCCCGTCATACAGCGGCGCGCGGTGGCCGCCGTAATGGAACGTCACATCGGCGAAGACGATGCGGCCGCCCTGGATGTCGATCGGCTTTGCGTCGGGCGCATCGGCAATGCCGATCGCCTCGTCATGGATAGCGACAAGCTCCTCCATGTCGTTCACCGAACGCTGCAGATTGTTGATGTGCATGCCGACGTCGCGCAGATAAGCGTGGATGATGTAGTAGCTGGTCAGCACATAGGTGACGTCGCCGGGCGAGGCGCGGCCGGCGATCCACAGCAACAGCGAGCCGCCGATCACGGAGGCGCGCAGGCACAGCAGCACCGCGAACTGCGCGGCGGCGGTGTAGTTGTAGCGCAGCCAGGTCCGCCGCACGCGTCGGCGCCAGCGGCTGACGACGCGCGCCAGCCGCGCGTCCTCGCGCGCCTCCGCGCCGAAGGACTTTACGACCGCGTTGCAGGTCAAGGCGTCCGCCAGCGTGCCGCCGACCTTGGTGTCCCAGGCGTTGGAGACCCGCGCCGCCGGCGCGATATAGCGCGTCGAGAACAGCACGATCATCGGGATGTAGATCGCAGCGCCGGCGGCGATCACGCCGCCGAGCGACGGCCAGTGCAGCCCGAGCAGGATCATCGATCCCAGCAGCACCGCAAGCGAGGGCAGCAGCGCCATCAGGATGGTGTCGTTGAGCAGATCGAGCGCCCACATCCCGCGGGTGATCTTGCGCACGGTCGAGCCGGCGAAGCTGTTGGCATGCCAGTCGGTCGAGAAGCGCTGCAGGCGCATGAAGGCGTCGCGCGCCACGTCGGACATGATGCGCAGCGTAAACGGCACGATCGCCTGCAAGCCGATGAAGCGCAGCACCATCGAGGCGAGCCCGAGCGCCACGATGGCAGCGAAAGCCGCGATCGCCGCCCGCCGCGCGGATGGGTCCAAGGCGCCCGAGGTCATGGCATCGACGAGGCGGCCGGAGAACACCGGCATGAACAGGTCGGCCACCGTGGCGCCCAGCAGGCCGCCGGCAACGACGGCGGCGCCGACCGGCTGCTGCAGCCAGTGGCGGAACACGAAGGGCAGCACCACGCGGATGGCGGCGGGGCGGTTGTCGCGAGAGGCGGTCATAGCATCACCCGGATGCGGCTGGCGCGCACTCCGGCTCCATTGCTTGACGCGCGGACGGCATCGGGCCGAGCGCGGGCGTCGTTTAAGAAAAATCAGTGACTTACTGGGAAGCTTGGGGAGATCGGGAGGTCAGGCCCGATCGCTGCTGACGGAGGTGGCCCGCTTGAGCGCGATCAGATCGCGCGCCAATTCCTAAAAACGGGGCCTGAACGGACGTCCAGCACGAGCATCGGACGCGGGCGTTCGATCTGCGAATATGACGAAATCATGCAAATCCTCCCCGGTCCGAGCGACAATACGCCGCTTATAAATGTATCGCGGGTGATTTGCAACATCGCAACTGTTGGAGCGTTTTCAAGCGAAAGCCTGCCCCGCGCGTGATGCGGGGTGGAGACCGGTTCGCGTTACGAAAACGCGTCAAATCGAGAATCCAGAGCCCCGTTTCGATTCTATCGAAACGGAAAAGGGTCTAGTGCGCCGGTTCGGTCGACACCGAAGCCGGCTTTTTCAGGAGCACGACCAGCAGGCTGAGCCCGAGATAGAACACCGTCAGCATGAAGAAGGCGTCGCCATAGCCCATCACCACCGCCTGGCGGTGCACGATCTGCGACAGCTGCTTCATCGCCATCATGGCGGCGTCGCCCATGCCCTGCAGGCGCTGGGTGAAATTATTGAGCGTTTCGACGGCGTTCGCGTTGCCCCAGGTCACCCTGTCCTGCAGCCGGACGATATGCAGGTCGGTGCGGTCGTTCAGCACCTGGTTGATGATGGCGAGCCCGACCGCGCCGCCGAGATTGCGCGTCAGGTTGAACAGGCCCGAGGCGTTCTTGATCCGATCCGGGGCCAGGGTCCCGAGCGCGATGTTGTTGGTCGGCACCATCGCGAACATCATGCCGACGCCGCGCAGGATTTGCGGGATCAGCAGTTCGTAGAAGTCGTAGTCGCGGGTGATCCAGGTCATCTGATACGAGCCGATCGCGAAGATGACGAGGCCGGCGGCAATGATCAGGCGCATGTCGATCCGCTGCATCAGCCGCGCGACGATCGGCGCGGTGAGAAACATGGTGATGCCGGAAACGAACATGGTCTCGCCGATCATCATGGCGCTGTAGCCGCGCACCTCGGCGAGATAGCGCGGGTAGATATAGGTCAGGCCGTAAAGGCCGATGCCTATGCAGAACGAGAGCAGGCAACCGATGGCGAAATTGCGGTCGGTGAAGGCCCTGATGTCGACGATCGGCTCTTCCGCCGTCAGCACGCGGTAGAAGAAGGCGACCGCGGAAATGGCGCAGATCGCGGCGCAGATCGCAACCGACGTATCCTGCAGCCACTCGTATTGCGGCCCTTCCTCGAGAACATACTCGAGCGAACCCAGAAAGCCCGCCATGAAGATCAGGCCGAACCAGTCGAAGCGATCGAGCAGCGCGAAATTCGGCTGGTCGAAATCGACCAGCGCCAGCACGCCGATGGTAATGCCGATGCCGGGAACGATGTTGATGAAGAACAGCCAGTGCCAGGACATCGCGTCGGTGATGTATCCGCCGACCGTCGGGCCGACGGTCGGCGCAAGCGTCGCGACCAGGCCGATGATCGGGCCGACGATGTAGAATTTCGAGCGCGGAAACACCGTATAGGCGGAAGCGAACACCGTCGGGATCATGCCCGCGCCCAGGAATCCCTGGACCGCGCGCCACAGGATCATTTCCTCGATCGTCGAGGCGAACCCGCACAGGAAGCTCGCGAGGGTAAAGCCGGCCGCCGAGATCGCAAACAAGAGCCGCGTGCCGAACGCGCGCGACAGGAATCCGGACAAGGGAATCGCGATCACTTCGGCGATCAGATACGAGGTCTGGACCCATGACACCTCGCTCGAACTGGCCGAAAGGCCCGCCTGGATTTCGGTCAGCGACGCCGAGACCACCTGGATGTCCAGGATCGACATGAACATGCCGAAGACCATGATCAGAAACGCAATCAGCCGGCGCGTCGGAATGCGCTCGGAGGCCAGCGCTGGAGCAGCGGCCATCATGGCAGGCGGGGCGGTCGTGGCGTTGGCCATGATCTCAGATGCTCACAGTCGGGCGCGCCGCCCGAGGCCGTAGGAATTATTGCGGATGGATCATCATCGGAGAGTCGAGATCGGCTTCGCTCTCGGCGTCGGCTGCGCCCTCGGCGGTATCGACCGACACATAGACCGACATGCCCGCCCGCAACAGGTTCTGCTTGGCGACATCCTTCGGAACGCGCACGCGCACCGGCAGCCGCTGCACGATCTTGGTGAAGTTGCCGGTGGCGTTGTCCGGCGGCAGCAGCGTGAACACCGAACCCGCCGCAGGCGAGATGCTGTCGACGGTGCCTGCGAACTTGCGATGGCCGTAGGCGTCGACCGAGATCGTCACCGGCTGACCCGGACGGATGCGCTTGAGCTGGGTTTCCTTGAAGTTGGCGTCGATGAAGACATCGTTGAGCGGCACGACGTTGCCGAGCCGCTGCCCGACCACGACGAAGTCGCCGGTATTGACCAGACGGTTGGAGAACGTGCCGTCGACCGGCGCGCGCACCGAGGTGAAATCGAGATCGCGCTGCGCCTTGGCCAGCGACGTCTGCAATTCCGCAAGCTGCGCGCGGGCCTCGGCCTGCTGCGCCTTGGTCACTTCGACATTGTCGCGCGCGGCGTCGTAGGCCGCCTGCGCTGCCTTCACCGCCGCCTGCCCCTGGTCGCGCCCGGCCTCCGACACTTCATAGGTCGCATGCGAGGCAAACCCCTTGGCGTTCAGCGCCTGCTGACGGTCGAAGTCGAGATCGGCCCGTTTCAAGCCGGCCTGGGCGGAGACGAACTGCGCCTGGGCCTGCTCGACCGCGCTTTGCAAGGCGGTGACCTGACGGCCGATGCGCTCGATGGTCGCCTCCTGGGTGGCGATCTTGGTGCGCGCGGCATCAACCGCGATGCGATAATCGCCGTCGTCGATCCTGAAAATCACGTCGCCGGTGTGGACCACGGCGTTGTCGGCGGGAAGAATCGCCGCGATGTGTCCCGACACCCGCGCGCCGAGCGTGGTGTTGTTGGCGCGCACATAGGCGTCGTCGGTGGAGACGTAAAAACGTCCGACCAGGAAATAATTGATGCCATAGGCCGCGGCGGCGAGTGCGATCAGCGCGACGATGCCCATCAGGACCCGTCTGCGTTTTCCCGATTTCGGCGCGGCGGCAGTAGCAGGGGCGCCCGGTGCCGCGGCCGGCTGTTCGACGCCCGGCTGTTCGATGGCGGGGTTCGCCGGCGCTTCCGAGCGGCGACGCGCGGTCTCATCCGAAAGATGGGCCCGAAGCTGCTCGGCAAGAGCCGTGGCGTCGCGCGCGGCATCATCGCCTTCTGCCATATTCGGCTCGGAGCGAAGGATACGCGCGGCCTGGTCTCTTGCTGCGGCCATCAAGGCCTCCCCATCAAAAATTCGCGGTGCTCGGCCGGCCCAAAGACAGGCCTCGCCGCATCGCCAGTTTTCAAACTAACATTGACCGAACGGTTCGGTCAAGCTATATTGCTATGGTAGAACCCTAGAGGGGCAGTTCCTTCCGAGGCGTTTCAGAGACTGGAATCTTTCCAGAGAAGATGAACTAATGGTTGCAGCCCCTCGCACTACTACGGTGCACGTCCTCGGCGACGAAGACAGCGCCAAGCGCCGGCAGATCCTCGCCGGAGCCAGCAAGGTCTTCATGGATCTCGGTTTTGACGGCGCCAGCATGGGCGAGATCGCCCGCGCCGCCGGGGTTTCCAAGGGGACGCTGTACGTCTATTTCGCCGACAAGAACCGGCTGTTCGAGGCCATCGTCGAGCAGGAAATGCTCGACCAGCAAAAGATCGCCTTCGATTTCGACCGCGAACGCGACGTGCCCGCCACCCTTCGTGGGTTCGGCCAGGCCTATATCGAGCTGTTGTGCCGGCCGGGCGGCGGATCGGCGATCCGCACCGTGATGGCGATTGCCGAGCGGATGCCGGAGGTCGGACGCCGCTACTACGAGCAGGTGCTGGAAAAGACCATCAACCGCTTCGCCGACTATCTCGACGTGCGTGTGCAAGCGGGCGAGCTTGCGATCCCCGACTGCCACCTCGCGGCCTCGCAATTCATGCTGACGTGCCAGGCGTCGCTGTTCCTGCCCTTCATTTTCCAGGCCGCGCCGCCGCCGTCGTCCGAACGCATCGCCGAAGTGGTCGAAAGCGCGACACGGATGTTTTTGGCGGCGTATCAGGTGAAGGCGGTCTGAGCGAAGACGGTCGTTGGTGACCTTGCCGACGCGTTGGCGGGCGATGACCGCGTTGCGCCGCGCGTCCGATAATCGTCATTGCGAGCCAAGCGAAGCAATCCAGCTTTCTTTCCTGCCGCGCGATGGATTGCTTCACTTCGCTCGCATGACGGCATAGAACAGAGTGCAGTTCTGTCGTAGCTGGCAGGCGGCTTACGCCTTCGGCTCAACGCCCTGCTCGATCACCCTACTCGTCCTCGAACTCGTCTTCCTCGTCGACCTTGGCCTTGCGATGCGTGGCGACTTTGCGCCCCCCAAGCGATCCCGTCACGTTCGGTTCGCGCGAGGCGTAGGGGTTGCGGCCCACAGCGCGCGCGGCGACCTCTTCGCCGGACATCGCGGCCGGCTGGCAGATCAGGCGCCGCGAGGCGCGGCGCATCAGATCGACGTGGATGTGATCGTAGTGATAGACGTTGGAGCCCGGCGCCAGCACGGTGGTGAACTGCTGGCAGGCTGTAGCCTGCACGTCGCGCAGAAAGCCCTGCTCTTCCGGCAATCCCTTCCATCCGTCCTTCACCGAGATGTGCCGGCCGTCGGCGAGTGTGAAGCCCGCGATATCGAGCGCGTTGCCGAAGGCGTGTTCGGAAATATGCGCGTAGGAATTGCCGTTCATGCCGCGGCAGGAATAAGCGGAGATCTGCTTGATCTCGACCACGCGCGCACCGAACCAGCGCATCGCGGCCGGCTGCACGGAATCGGCGAGCCATCGGTCGAGCACCGAGACGATCGGACAGGCCAGGGTCGCCGCCGGCTTTACGGCGACCGGTCCGAAGGCGGCGACGGGATTGCCTTGCGACGGTCCGAGACGCGGCAACGGCTCCGCCTGCGGCGAATAGGGCGCCGCCGCGCGGTCGCGCGACGGATAAGCCGGCGCCATGTAAGGCGGGTACTGCCTGTTTGCGGCCCCCGGCGGGCTTGAGCCCGGCATGCCCTCGGGTGGCAACTCGATGTCGTCTTCCTCGGGTGCGACGCCCGGCGGCGCCAACGAGATCGGCCCACCCGGCGCGGAGCCATAGGCCGGCCGCCGCAGCGCGCCACTCGAAGGGGACGCTGATGGATAAGGCGATGTTGCCGGATAAGGCGATGCCGGCCGCGGCGGAGGCGACTGCGAGACCGGCCAGCGCGGCTGATTGCCTATATTGGCGGGCGGCCGCAGATCGTCGTCGGCAAAGCCGAAACTTCCGCTGCTTTCGCCGAGTGCCGCGACCTTGAGCGGGAACTCGGCGCCGCAGACGCCGGGGCCCGAAATCGGGTCGATCCGGACCAGCTCCGGGCTCTCCTTGACGGCGCCGGATTTCAGGCACGCGATTTCGGCCTCGGCTCGCCATGGTTCGCGCTCCGCGGATTGAAAAAATCCGCGGCCGCAGCCCGCTAGCGAGACAAGGACGAAGGAGCCGACGAGATACAAACGAACTCCGCGCGTCATCCGCGCAGGTTGTGCGAATTTATTTAAGGACTCTTCAACGCCATGTTTTCATTATTCTTTAACCACGTTGCGCAGCGCAGCGAGGTAGCGGAGGGACAGCGACGCTGACTTTTCGGTCGGGAACGGATGGTTATCTTGATCGTTACAACGGGCAGCGGACGTGAACCACGGAGCTTTCCAAATGACCTTCACGGGTCCTTTCGTCAGCAGACTGAGCGTTGTAGCCGCGTACGTCGCATTCGCCTTTGTCGGAGCCATCGTGTTCGGCGTGTTCTAGCGTTCAGTTCCCCAGATCTCACAGCGCCCGGCGGTTTTGGATTTTTCCAGCCGCCGGGCGTTTTCATATCGATGAAGTGCGGCCCATAGCGCGAAGATGCGTGGAGCCTGTCATCGGACCGCGCTTTGCGCGGACCTGTTGGCGCTTTGGCCCGGCCATGACGCATCGTCGGTCATAGCGAGCGCACCACTATCGTTTCAAAAGTTCGAGCAGCTCGATCCGGTGATGCCGCCGATGGTGAAATCCTTGCACATCAGGCCGGGGTTGTCGGGATCGGGATACATGCCGTCGCGCGAGTGATCGCGCACCGTGTGATTGTAGCGCCAGCCGCGAGCGAGCATGCAGCGCTTGTAGGCCGCAGGCGTCGGCCTGCCGTTCTGCGGCGCGCCCAATGTCTGCGAGCAATAATTGGTGTCGGCCTGCAGCGCCTCGTCGCCGCGCCGCTGTTTTGCGATGTTGTCATAGACGTCGCTGTCGGCATGCGCGCTCAGCGCGCCGCCGAGCAGCAACAGCGTGACCAGGGCCAAACGTCTCATCTGAACTCTCCAACATCGTGATAGCCGCCTTGGTCATCGGTCGCGCCGGAGCGATGCGCCGGTTCAGAGGCGATCGATTACAAATTGGAAATGGACGGCCTTTGATGCAGGATGGCCATTCACCCACCGTTCAGCCGGCCGGGTTATCAATCGCGACTGAAATCGGGGGGCATTTTCGATCGTGACGAGGCAGGAGTGTTCGTTCGCGGCATTGTTGATGTGCTGGCTGGTGGCCGGCACGCATCCCGCCAATGCGATGGTGTCGCCTTTCGAGACCGATCGTCCTGCGGCCGCATCGGACACGGCTCCCGGCCTCACCAGGCTGGCGCAGACCCAGCCGGCGCAAGCGCAAACACCTTCCGTTGCACCGGCGCCGCGCGCGGCGCCCCCGCCTGCCACGACAGCTTCGCCCGCACCCGCCGCCGACGAGCCGATCGGCAATGTCGCAACCCTGACCGGCAGCGCGACCGTCACCCGCAACAACGCCTCGACGCCGCTCCAGCTGCAGGACGATATCTTCCAGGGCGACATCCTGCAGACCTCGGCCAACTCCACGCTCGGCGTCACCTTCGCCGACGCCACCACCTTCAATCTCACCGCCAGCGCCACCATCACGGTCGACAACTTCGTCTATGAGGACGGCGGCAAGCAGAACAGCGCGCTGTTCGATGTCGCCAGGGGCACGGTGGCCTTCGTCGCCGCCGCCGTCGCCCATACCGGCGACATGCGAATCTCGACGCCGTCGGCGACGCTCGGCATTCGCGGCACCACCGGCCTGATCGAGGTGCCGCAAGGCGCATCCGCGGCGAACCCCCGCAATGTCGCCATCAAACTTTATCCCGACGCGGACGGCCGGGTCGGACGGATCGAGGTCAATGGCCACGACGGCTCGCGGCTTGGCGCCCTCACCCAGGGCTCGAGCGGCTTTACGATCCGGCCCGGCGCCATGGGGCGCGTTGCCGCGGTGCCGCTCGTGATCTCGCCGCAGCAGGCGCTGCGCGATCAGGGCATCGTGCGGCAGGTCCATGCCGCGCAGAGCGTCGGCCGCCAGATCGTCACGCAACGCCGCATTCAGCGTCAGCAGAATCCGAACCAGAATCCGGCGCGCGGCAATCCGCCGCGTCCGCCCGGCCCGCAGCGCCAGAATAGCCTGCCGCAACGGCCGGGCCAGCCGCAGCAGCCTGGTTCGCCGCAGCAACCCGGTTCGCCGCAACAGCCCGGTTCATTGCACGAACCCGGTTCGTTACACGAACCTGCATTGCCGAACCGC
>Ga0265325_10003308_pt1 | contig 10602 bp, 16 predicted proteins | sample 41420metaG_FD_202090 | JGI IMG/M metagenome (GOLD analysis project Ga0265325, IMG submission 202090) | Rhizosphere microbial communities from Carex aquatilis grown in University of Washington, Seatle, WA, United States - 4-14-20 metaG | ecosystem: Host-associated > Plants > Roots > Rhizosphere...
TTTGGATTTAATCAGCATGGAAACATTCCCCTTTTGACGAACCTAGTCGGCCGTCTTCGCGCGGCTTGTACTCCTGGTCGTGCGCAAAACCTAACTTAGCCACTAATGGATAAACGGTGGCCGGCGGCCTTAAGCGCAGAAGCCCCAACCGCGGCTGCCTGACCATGGTTCTCGCCAGTTAGATCAAAATCTTGACCGCCCAGGACGCCACGAGAGCGATTGTCACGAACGCCCCTTATAAGCGAATCCGCTTTTCGCGGCGGTCGAATTGGCCTTTTATTACGACAAGGCGAAGGTCATAGTTCTGCAAGGTCAGTATGTGTGGCCGTTTCACCAAGATGTATACGTGGGAAGAACTGGTCAGGCTCTACCGTCTGACCGATTCCCAACGCTCAAACTTGCAGCCCCGCTATAATATCTGCCCAACTACGGAGATTGATGTCGTTGTTCGGAGTGAGGACGCTCGCCTGCTTGTACCCATGAGATGGGGACTTATTCCGGTTTGGTGGAAGAGCTTATTGAAGGAATTCAAGATGGCGACCTTCAACGCCCGCGCCGAGACTGTTGCAACAACGCCGACGTTTCGGGAGGCATTTAAAAAGCGGCGCTGCCTCATTCCAGCGTCGGGCTTTTACGAGTGGCAGACCATCGGCAAGGAAAAGCAGCCCTGGTATTTCACTCGTAAGGATGGAGAGCCAATTACGATCGCCGGCCTACATGAGGCTTGGAATAATCCCGAGACTGGGGAAAGAGTTTGGACCTGCTCGATGGTGATCACCAAGCCAAACAAGTTCGTTTCAGAGGTTCACAATCGGATTCCGGTCATTCTCGATAAAAAAGATTTCGAGCAATGGGAGCGTGGCGACGTGAAAGACGCCGCCAGTCTAATGACGCCAGCCGATGATGATGTTTTACAGAAATGGACGGTTTCCAAGCGAGTCAATAGCTCAAGAACAAGCGATGAGGACCCCTCCTTAATAGAAAGAATAATCGTTGGTTAGGCGAGCTGGGGCGCCCAGTAGCTGTAATAGGTTGCGAGCTAAAGGGCTGGCTTTCCGCCTTGTCTACTGGCGTATTTTGCAAATAAGAGAATCTGGACGCACCCCGTCAAGCGATTAACTTTGACAGTGGGACCGAGAGGGCATCTGCTCACTGTCGGCAAGCGAGACCAAACCATCCATTTTGACAGGGCCGAAGCTTAGCGACCAGAAATGGTGCAGCGCCACGAATGAGGCTAAGTGACACAAACGGACATAAACCGCTGTCAAGAGCCAGTGCTCGTCGCCGCGACTAAGCATATCATAGCGCGCTTGACGAAGGGTTCTAATCTGAAGGGAGGTATGCATAGCTATGAGTCCTCTTCGCCAACAACCGGAGAGCCACCTAATCAATCGCATTGGATGGTTGCGAGCCGCAGTCCTCGGCGCCAATGACGGGATCATTTCGATCGCGAGTTTGATTGTCGGTGTCGCGGCCGCCGCTACAACGCAGAACGCAGTCCTGATCGCAGCCGTCGCTGGATTGGTGGCTGGTGCCATGTCGATGGCTACAGGCGAGTATGTCTCCGTCAGCTCACAATCCGACACCGAACGGGCTGACCTCGCACTTGAGCGCAAGGAGCTGAGCGATAACCCTGCGTATGAACTTAATGAACTTGCTGAAATGTACTTCAAGCGTGGCGTCGACAAGGTGCTTGCACTGAAGGTTGCGCAGCAATTGATGGCGAAAGATGCCCTCGGCGCACACGCCCGTGATGAGCTTGGGATTTCGGAGATAACGACTGCACATCCTTTGCAGGCTGCATTAACCTCTGCCGCTTCGTTTTCAGTGGGTGCAGCGATGCCCTTGCTTGTGGTTGTCGTATCGCCCAAGGGCATTCTTGTTCCGATCGAGTTTGCTGCGTCTTTGGGCTTTCTCGCTCTTCTAGGTGCGATCGGCGCAAAGGCAGGCGGTGCAGCCATTTGGCGCGCGACGCTCCGAGTCACATTTTGGGGTGCGTTAGCGATGGCCCTCACCGCCGGTATAGGCAAATTATTTGGCACGGTTATCTGACGATTTAGATCGCGTCCGCTTTGGGTCATTCAGGGCCTAGCTGGTCAAGGCCGACGCCCATGTTTGTCCGCTGAGTATCCAACGGGCGACAAAACGATGCGTCGCGCCGGTTGACGCAACGTACCAACTGCAATCATACGCACGGCACTCACCTGCCGGTGGAGGAGCCGTCCACAGCACCGAGAGGCGACAGAGAGGCAGACATTTAACGTCGCCCCGGCAGCATGGACAATAGAACCGTGTCGCGCCGCCAGAAGTGATGATAGAGCGCGGCGGCGGCGTGAACGCCGGAAAACCAGATCAACACATCGCCGAGCCAAGTGTGGACAGTGGTGAGCGTAAGGCCAAGTTGTCGCGACGGCGGAAGCCAGGGTTGAATGTTACCCAGGCCAAGTAGCGTCAGCGGGTGGTCTTCAAGCCACGCGCCGAGAATCGCAGTGAGCGGCACGAGGACCAGCAGCGCATAAAGCGCCCAATGCGCGAGCCTACCACCCAGCTCCATCCAGGCCGGCATTTCCGGGCTCTTGGGCGGCGGAAAGAGCGCCCTCCAGCACGCGCGCAGCAGTGTCAGCGTAAACACGCACATACCGAGGAGCTCATGCAGCTCGCGGTTGAAGTCGTTGGCGGGTGAATAAACGCGCGTCTCCGGGCCACCGACGCTCACGAGGTAAGCGGCGACCACGAGTAAAGCGGTGAGCCAGTGAAAAAGCTGGGCGGTGCCGCCGAAGCGATCGACAACAGTGGCGGGCTGAGTGGCTTCCATATACTTGCACTCCAGGTCAGGTCGCCGGTTAGCTAAAAAAATCTGACCCAACAGACAGACTTTGACAAGCCCGCAGCTTGCTCACTCGGGTAGCCGGTGCGTCGCAAAACTTTGGCGGAAGCTCACCATTTACTCATTTCCCTCTATGGAATAGATTCCTATATCACAAAATGGAGATAGACATGCTAGTACGGTTGGCGTCAAGCTGATGAAACACACGACCACCGGCTTTCATTCGTGGGAGTTGCACGAGATTGAAAAGTTCGAAAAGAGACACGCACTTGGCACCGCGACACGCTTGGCCATGTCGCTTATGCTGTACTCGGCCTGCCGCCGTGAAGACGTCGTTCGTCTCGGTCCTCAGCATATTCGTGACGGGCGGCTTCGGTACCGCCAAGCGAAGAACGAGCACCGAAGCCCTATTGACATGGACATTCCCGTTCACGCCGACTTATTGGCCGCCATCGATGCGGCGGCTCCCGCTCATCTGACGTTCTTGACGACGAAGTATGGGCGACCGTTTTCGTCCGCTGGCTTTGGCAATAAATTTCGCGAGTGGTGCGACGAAGCTGGCCTGCCGCACTGTACTGCCCACGGCTTGAGAAAAGCGGCCGCAACGCGCCTAGCCGAGCGTGGCGCCACCGCTCATGAGATCATGGCCATCACCGGCCACCGATCTCTCGAGGAGGTCGAGCGCTACACTCGGACTGCCCAGCAGCGAGGTTTGGCGGACGCCGCGATGGGAAAGCTCAAAGCGCGAACAAAGACTGTCCCACCGGACTAGGTGGTGGGACAATTTTTGGAAAAAGGCTAAATCCTTCAAGGGCAGTCGGCGGGGATGGCGGTCCCGAGAGGAGTCGAACCTCCGACCTTCGGTTTAGGAAACCGTTTTAGGCGGCGCCTCAGGACCCTACTGAGCCCTACGTACCCTGGTTTTCCTAAAAAAATAGGGACACGTCCCCCTTGTGTCCCTCGGGTATCGCCCGCTCGCAAGAACTCGATGGCTGCCCGCAACTGGATTCGATCACGACAGGCACCGGACGCTTTTTCTTCAAATATCCGGCGACAACCATTTACCGACAAGGCGTCTGTCTGGAGATTTGGATTTTGGTCTCCCGTCGAGACCCTTGCATAACCGACCAATATCACCGGATGGCCCGTCTCTTAAAAACCTCCGGAACGTATTTTTGAGAGCAATCAATTGCTAGAGTGGGTTTTCAGAGAAATTTCACCGGGGAAATTTGGGGCTTCGGCTGCGCGGATCGGCATCTCCAACAAACGAACGTTATTTGGAGGATTCGTGAGGTTCTCGGCCTTTAGAGGCGTCTCGTGAGATGACCTCGATGCGTTCGCGGTTTTTGTTGAGCACGACGATCTTTGGTCGAGGAGCACCGTGACGGCTCAACTCGTCAGCGACGACTTCAGCGTGTGCTAGGGCAGCAGCGTCGCTTGCAAATTCTTCGCCTTCTTCTGGGGGTGGTTTGCCAGCATAAGCAAAGTAATAAAGCGGCATATTGGAGCGTCCTTGGCCTCTTATATTAAGGCAGGTCGTCCAATCGTTGTCGGTTCGGAAGCCGATCTAGGGCGCGCCAAAATTAAACCCCGCCTTATGCTGGTAGCGAGGGGGTGCATAAGGCGGGGATCGGGGGAACTGCCATATTCCGCCGGCCGCGTTTCCCTGTCCGGTCAAAACAGCACAGTGCGGCTTTCTTGCTTGTGAGCGTTTTGGATCAGACAAGTCGCCGGTTTGGGAGCAGGCTCACGCCATGAAATACTTCTTTAATCTTGAAGACGGGGCCTGCATTCGCGATCCGAAGGGCGAAGAATTTGCCGATGACGCCGCAGCCTTGTGCGAGGCTGTCGTTGTCGCCCTCGAACTCTCCAAACTTAAAATACACCCGTATGAATGGCGGGTTGTGGTCAAGAACGCAGACGGCCTCCGCATCGGATCAGTGCCACTAATGCCCGGCGCTACCGCTCCTGCCGAAGATGTTTCTATTTCACCTAGGGCGTGGACTCATTAGCACGCAGCCAAATTCGGATTGATGCGAGTTTGTCGTATCGAGTCGCTACACGCCCTCGCGAGCGACCCATATCTTGGTGATTGTTGCCTACGATACAGGCTCCGTGCTGATGCACCCGCACGACAGAGGTATCGGTCATCTGCACCGCCGCATCATGACCGGCGGCCAGCGCATCCATCATTTGGTCCCAGACGCCAGCCCGCCGCCACCGAACGAAGCGATTGTAACAAGTGGTACGGGGACCAAGCGCGGCGGACGGTGACGCGCCAGCCGAGGTCCAATGCTTCGCCGATGGTTTCGACCGACATCCCAATTGAGAACAAAAAATGAACATTCCACAAGCCGGCCTCCCCCGGTAGACGTTTTCAAGCGCTCTTGAAGGCGTATTCACTTTTTATCGCCATCGTGTATGCGCCATGCGGCAAGCCACCGACCAAGGATCGAGCCTCGCGCGCGTCCAAGCCTTAGATTTGTTGCGCTTGGTCGCGGTCCTTGGCGTCGTGCTTTTTCATTATGGCTTTCGCGGACCGACCGCGTTCAATGTCACACACGTCGCCGTGCCGGAGCTTCTTTGGATAGGTCGCTACGGCTTTCTCGGCGTTCCGATTTTCTTCGTCATTAGCGGCTTCGTGATCGCCTATTCGGCCGTAGGCCGGACTGCGACAACCTTCGCCCTCGCCCGCTTCTCTCGCATTTATCCGTGTTTCATTTTCTGCATGACCCTGACGTTCAGCGCATTACTCTTTTTTGGCAATCCGCATTTTGAAACGACGGTTTGGCAATGGGCGGCCAATCTATTCATCGCCGCGACGGCCTTGCATCAGTCCTACATGGATAGCGCATACTGGTCGCTGGTCGTCGAAATCACATTTTATGGATGGATCACGATCCTTCTGGCGGCGAAGGTCTTTCCGGACCGAATCGACGCGATTATTCTGACGTGGCTATGCCTATCGATGGCGAACGAATTGACCGCCGATAACCAAATTGTTAGTCGAATTTTTCTGACCGACCACAGCGGGTTCTTAGCAACCGGACTTCTCATTCATGAGCTTTACCGCGGTCGCCGAGACGTCATGTTGCAATTTCTTTTGGGCTTGTCAGCCGCAACCGCGCTGTTCCAAGCAGTGCACAATCTCCGCTGGCTTCGAGACAGGGACAACATATTCGACGATTGGGTCGTGGCGACGATTTGCTTAGGGTCCATTTTGCTCATCATCGGGGCCACCCGCATTCGACGATTGCCGATCCGATCTTCTGTTGTGTTTGCGATTGGTGGAATAACTTATCCGCTCTATCTACTCCATCAGCAGCTTGGCTATACGATACTCGAATGGATAGGTCCGGTTGGCTACCCGCGCGCCCTCGTTGCTGTCATCTTGCTCGCCATCGTCGCGCTCTCGTGGCTGACGTGGCGTTTTGTAGAACGTCCGGGCCAGCGGCTCACCAAGCAAGCGCTCAGCCGCCTTTTTGATCCGGCCCGAAGGCACAGTGAGCCGCAACCGATAAATGACCTTCCATAAAAATGGTATCACTTACTTTGCAGATTTGCAGAAATGAAAATGGGGATTGATACAAGCTGGGCAGCAACAGCAAAGATCACGAGCCCAATCCGCGATTGCTCCTAGAGCAAGCCTGTGCAGATTACCTCGCGAGGACCGGCGACAACAATTACCGCGAAGGCCAACGGGTGGTGATCCGGGAAGCTCCCGTCCGCGACTGCCTAACCCTGATCGAGAAGCTTGCCGCTGGGCTTTACCAAGACGTTCTCTAATCCAGCGCCGGCCGTACAAAGGCGGATCGCGCAACCCAGCGTAGTGCCGCGTCCCGATCATCCGTCGCTTCCCCGCTGCTCGTCGCTCAGCAAATCGGAGCCCTGACAGCCTGGCAGCCGCTATTAGGGCTTTCGGCTCTTTGGCACAGTGCGCTGCTTGCTGACCTGAGCCATCTGATCGTCAAGTTCACCGCTTCGAACTGCGGCGATTAAGGTGTCAATAACGGGCGGAAGCTTATCGAGCGAAGGCACCGCTACCGCCGATTTCCCCTTGTCGAATTCGATTGGCTTTCCGCCTGACCGCACCAGGAATAGGTATCCGCCGCTTTGATCGAGCCGCCACCACGGCGAAACCTTTTGACGCTTCTCAGTTTGAATTTTTTCGCCGTCTTTGCGTGTCCATCTTTGTGTGACACGAACGTAGGACGGATCGGCCAGTAGCCGTTTTTGTTCTTCGAGCCGAGCGATGGTCGTTGTACGGCGATTGAGGGCGGGATTGTTGCCGTTCTTTGGCAAGGCCGCGAGTGTAAGAGATTTCAAAACTGTCATGACTTCCTCCTGGTTTCGGTCCAAGAGGACTAATTGGGCTTTGCCGGAGTTGCCTAGAGTGGAGTTTCCGCACGGTGGCCGAGCATAAAATCTCGAACTATCCGCTACGGCCCGTTGGCGCCCTCGCCTGCCCTCCACTGGACTGTAGCTACTGTGTAGCTATGCGGACGGGCGATAATAGAGAACCCAATAAAAGTGCCTGATAAAATTGGCGGTCCCGAGAGGAGTCGAACCTCCGACCTTCGGTTTAGGAAACTGAATGTCTAACTTCACTGAAAGTGATCAAGCAAAACTCGATTTGTTTCGTCTCAAATGGATCAAGTCATCACTCGATTTGAAATATGTCTTTCAAATCGGGTTCAAATTTGGCGTGTTGACGCGCATCGTATCCAGTTGAAAGCTTCTAGGCATGAACGACCCACAAGGCGGCCTCAGCAATTATGTAGCCAGTCCTTAATCCGTCCTCGCCAAAATCGCGCGTTAGGCGGTTCTATGGGCGACCTGTGTCTTGCCTCGGCCAGTGCGACGCTGCAAAGAATGGCTTGATCGAAGGCGCGCGGGCACTTTCACCAAACTCATATTCAATCGATAACCGACCGCGTGCGCCGCCTTTGCTAGGCTAACGATCGTCACGGATTCCGATTCTGGGGCAATGACACGCTCGACTTGCGACCGGGACGTCTCCATACGTCGCGCCATTTCGGACACGCTCGTCCCCGTCGCTTTCATTGCCTCTCGCAATTGAAGCGCAACAATTCTTTTGGCAGCCTCAGCGTAGATCTCTTCGCGAAGCCCGTCTTCCTCAAGAAAGCTCTCAAGCGAAGAACCAATGTGAGTCCTTTTCTTCATTTTATCTTCGCCTTTCTTACGCGAGCGAGGTTTAAATCCGCCTTCGGCGTCTTGCGTGACTTCTTTATGAAGCCGTGTAGAAGCACCATTTCGTCGTCGACAATCGTAAATAACATTCTGGCAATTCTGTTCCTGTCCAGATTTGACCGAACCTCATAGAGTCCCCTGCCCAGGGGTCGGCTTACGGGCAATCCGATTGGCCATCCAAATTCTACGCTGGCTATGTCTGTTCCAATCACCTTGCGATCGTCTCTGCTCAAGCCACGCAGCCAATCTCGTGCAGGTTCCACACCTGTCTCGGATTTAAAGAATTTGGCTGTAATTCTCTTCATTCAAACATGTACTATTCATAGTACACTATGTCAAGTACAGCTGATGCCCTAAGCAAGCGCGACTCGATATGAAAGTGCAATTTCAAATCCAGTTCGAAGCGCCGCACTAGATTTGCAATACTTTCATCAAATCTAGTCGACGCTTAGTGTACTGCCAGATTCAGCCAGAAGGCTTCGTCTAGGAATGCTTTTGCAGCTTTCGCTTTAGGTGGCGCAGCCCGGACAAATTCTCTTCGTCTTCATCGCACATAATGAATCGCTGAGAAATGTCCTCTAGAATTGCCACTTCGACGACGCGAGCGGAAATCGAAGATAGCAATTCATTACCAAGCTTTTCGAGATGTGGTGGGTATCCGGCTTTTTTCGACGACTTGGATCCTACTAAATATCGCTTGAGCGAGCGTACACGTTTCGCCATTTTATTGAGACGGGCGTCACAAATTCCCGCTTGTTCGTCGATATCGCCCATTAGCCCGCTGGCATTTTCAAGCTCGCGCTCGAGCGAGCGCCACGTCCCTCTCTTTCCTTTCTGTCCCATGTCATAGATCGTTTTTGCGAGTTTTTCTAATGGGGTCGGTTTATACGCTTTGGCAGCCTTGCCGTCGGATTCTTTCGACATTGAAGATCTCCATTGATATTGGCGAACTAATCGCCACCACTTGCACTGCAAGGCCATTTACAGTTTTGAATTTCGACCCAATTGAACAATTCCGCGGACCGAAATTCCAGGCCAGCCCAGTCAATCGCTTTTCCGGTAGCGAATAATTCGCGGATATTTTGCTTTTAACGTCCAGGCCCATTGGCCGAATACATGGCTCTATATTCGCTCTTATGAACGCGTCGCGACGGCTTAATTGGATTAAGGCGCTAACTCGATTTTAAAGTACGAAATCAAATTGAGTTGCGCGTCGCGAAATGCGACGTGGCGCCAAAGACGAAGAGGTCGCTTAGAAAAGAACGCCGCAATTAGCGCCTAGGCCGCTGAATTAAAGCCAATAGCTTATCTACGTAGTCGCCCGAGACGGTGGGCATACAAGGTTGCGCATTTATTTAGTCCGCCGTTCCTCTTTACGAACTTCTTTAGAGATTCGCTCGGCGGTTTGAATTGATAGGCATAGCGCAGGACACGAGACCACTTACTGACGGTTCGCTTGTCGACGTCAGTCGGTGTTGCGGCAGCAATTATTGCAGCGGCGAAAGGTTCAAGATCCAAGACCGGATGAATTCCCTGCCGTGCGAATCTCTCCGTCGATCGCCGCAAAGCTTTTTTGTCGGCAAGCCACCATGCAACCAAATTAAACACCTCCGATAAAAATTCATAAATCCCGTCGCGGTCCCGACATTTCTGAAGACGCTTCCAATTCCTTTGGAGGCCTGAGATGTCGTTCTCGAATGCAACGGACGAGTACGCATGTATGGTCGATGATATTTCGGTCGGGATATTGAACATTAAACGTTTCCTATTGATAGCGGCTATTCGTCTGACGCCTCAAGCTCAGCCTCTCGAAGATATTTTCGCATCGCAGGCGTCGCCTCCCATCTCACCCGCCCCTTCTCATCTAGACGACGGCGCGCGTAGCCTTGATTTTCGAATTCCTGCAAAGCAACGCGCACCGTTCTTTTCTCGTCGGCTTCGAGATTATTGATGTCACCAATTGTGCCTAGTTCTGCGTTCACCCAAAATTTGAGCATCTTATCGATTCGTAACTTCATTGGTCGTCGCTATTTCTGCCGATCTAAATTCAAGCGTAAGAAATTAGCGAAACTCAGTCGCCTTAGACCCTCTAGAATCGCGGAAAGATGATGTCGTTTGCCCCATAGAACGGTTTCGTCTTCCGTCGCCGTGGGCAGAGCGAATTTCGATATTTGTAAAATAGGGAGTGCAAAACAAATTAAGGAGCACTCCATGCGACACGAACGACTGTTTCCAATTTCCGTTACCGAAGACGACGGAAGCTTTGACCGAAATAAATACGGCGACATCAAGCCTTGGGTAATAAAGGCAATCAACGAGGAAGAGCAAAAGGCGAGGAACCAATTATGGAAGGGTGAGCCCAGCGCAGGATTTCAAGAAGCTGAGCGACTGCGAAGAGTTACATTTCTTTGGAAATACGAGAAAGACGACCCGCGGTTAGCCGCAATAGCCGAGCGATTGGAATCCTGTCGCCCGAGATATCGATGTTGCTCCGGCGCATGCCCCGAATGTGGCCGGCTTATCCAGCGGTGGTTTGTAAGAAAATCGAAGGCATTACTCAAAGA